>Ga0209566_100568_pt1 | contig 24100 bp, 23 predicted proteins | sample Araplavi_mTSA_r2_2_FD_184287 | JGI IMG/M metagenome (GOLD analysis project Ga0209566, IMG submission 184287) | Arabidopsis root microbial communities from North Carolina, USA - plate scrape CL_Cvi_mTSA_r2 (SPAdes) (version 2) | ecosystem: Host-associated > Plants > Roots > Endosphere | place...
CTGGCTCCGCCGAATGACCCACCGAGTGAAAACCGGCATAAAAAAACAGCCGCCATTCCGGCAGCTGAATCTCCTTTTACATATTCATAACGACCGCGATAACACAGATGGCATTGAGCCCGGTAAGCAGCGGCATCCCGACCACAAACGACCTGTGCTTCGTCTTGTGGCGCCACGCTTTCATCCCGAGCCAGCCGCCGATGCCGCCGCCAATGGCCGCCAGCAGAAACAACCGCTTCTCCGGCACGCGCTGACCGCCCTTCTTGGCCTGGGCTTTGTCATGCCCCATCTCGATGAAAGTAATCACATTCATTAACAGCAAATAACAGAGGAAGTACGTCATAAGCTCTACCTTCGTTTCTATCGATAATAGCAATCTACTATTATCTTAAAATCGAAAGCGTTCCGGGTCAAATACTGATTCTTTGAATCCCTTGGAATAAAGTCGCCATATACAGCATGTCTGCGCTGCAATCAATATCAGTAACCGGACAGCCGAGGCGCACGGAAAGCAAAGTGATCCGACCGCCGATCTTCGAGATCCGATACAAGCCGCGATCTGTGCACGCATAAACTTCCTGCCCCTTCGTCACAAGGGAGAAGAGGAACAGATGCGGGAAGCGGATCTGCTCGAAGCTGCCCTTCTGATTGCTGCAGAGAAGCGCGCCCTTTTCGGTGATGCCGAGAAAATGGCCTTGATACATCGCTAGCCCGATCACCGCCTGCTGCATGCCAAAATTCATCCATCCCCCCGTCAGCCGGTCATAGACCTTAATCCCGTCCTCCAGCGCAAGGATGAGATATTCCGGAATGTGCAGAAAATCATAGACGAACTGAGTCGAGCAGGCTATTTTCAGCCAGCCCTTGGCGGTCTGCGCCGCCCACAGCCCATATTGGGTAGCCGCCCAGAGCGTGCCTGCCGTCGCTTTCACGTGAAAGCTGCTGAGTGCAAGCCCCGTATCGCGCCAGCTATCCACTTGCTCATCGAATTCGAATAACCCCAGATTCGTGCAGGCGAACAAGCGGCCGCGTTCCACGTTCAAGCGATTGACATGAACCCCCTCGGGCAGCCCGCCCGGCAAAGACTCCCAATCTTGATGCTCTCGTTTCATATAAATGCCTTGACCCATCGGCGCGGCGACGAGAAGACCATTATTCCAAATTTTCACAGAAGAAAAATGCAATAAAAAATCAGTAAAGGAATCGCGAGATGAGCGCTGTGGCATAAGCTCAGCTCTTTCTGACATATTTTGAAGTCGAACCACTTCCTCGTCTTAATTGATAATGATTATCATTTTCATATTTATCCCGCTATCCCGGAGCAGCAAAAAGCCCGAGCACAGCTCAGGCTAAAGAAGCATTCTTTTGTAATTCGATTCCTACTCCAATTCCAACTCTATCACCGTATCTCTGCGATCAGGCAGCGGATAACTCGCATGCGCAGGCATGGCTAAACTAACAAAAGCATCATGCGGGAATTGAACCGCATTCCATGGCCGGGTGATGAACACTTCGGACCCGTCTGCGAGCAATCTCGCACGCTTCACTTTGCCCGCTAGCCCGCTTAAATTAATCGGACCGACACTCTCCTCAAACAGATGCGCATACAGCTTATTCCCCTTCTGTGTATAGCGCCCCCACTCCGGCTTCGGCCAATCCGCTTGTGCACAGCCATAAATGCTGGCACTGTTGGCAGCCATCCAAGCCCCGACTTCCGCCAAAATATCCAGCGAAGCCTGCGGAATCTCGCCCAGCGCATTCGGCCCGACATTCAGCAGCAGGTTGCCGTTCTTGCTAACACATTCGACCAGCTTGCGGATGACGGTCGTCGCTGATTTATACATGTGGTCATGGGCGGCATATCCCCAGTTATTATTCAATGTGATGCAGGCTTCCCATGGAATGGAAAGACCTTCGTCATCGGTCAGGCCTTGCGGCGGAATAATCTGCTCAGGCGATGCGAAATCGCCGGCATAACTGCTCGGATTGCTCGTATAAATACTTCCGCCATGCTCACCGCTTGCTTCCAAGCGATTATCCACGATCAGATGCGGCTGTAGCGAACGAATCATGGCCATCAGCTCGGTCGCCTGCCACTTTTCACCCATCATCTCTTCATACGAAAAATCAAACCACATTATATCCAGCTTGCCGTACCCGGTAAGCAGCTCACGAACTTGCCCGTGCATATAAGTTAAATAGCGGTCAAACGTTTCCGGATTTCTCTTGTATGCTTCATTATCGCGCATCGGATGAATCCGATCTCCATATGCCGGATAATCTTCATGATGCCAGTCAATCAGCGAATAATAAAGCCCCACTTTCAACCCTTCTGCCCGAAAAGCCTCTACAAACTCGCGCACCAGATCTCGACCTGCCGGCGTATTCGTCGATTTATAATCTGTAAGAGCGCTATCAAACAGGCAGAACCCGTCATGATGCTTGGCCGTCAGCACCGCGTATTTCATTCCCGCTTGCTTCGCCGAACGCGCCCACGCCGCCGGATCATAGCGTACTGGATCAAATTGGTCAAAATAAGGCTGGTACTCCTCTACAGTGATGCGCTCCACGCTCCGCACCCATTCCCCTCTAGCCGGAATCGCATACAAGCCCCAGTGGATAAACATCCCGAATCGGTCTTCCAGAAACCATTGTGTACGCGCTGTGCGTTCTTGTACGTTGAGATTATCACTCGCCATAGACTGCTGCACTCACCTTTCCTCGGTCGATTGTTTCATTTCACAGATTAAGTCTAGCAAGGATATGCTATAATCAACAGGTACAGAACTAACCTTCATCAGGATATTATTAACTTGAATAGGTGAGCAGAATGATCCAAACGCCGCAACAAACTTTTCTATCCGATATGCTGCACAACTTGCAGGTACACGTCCTTGAAGCCCATCTGACCCAATGCACGAGCCATTGGCAAGCTTACGACTACACGCCCGAGTACAATAAGCTGTACTGGATTCTCGACGGCGAAGGTTGGGTGAAGTCGGACCATCACGCTTTTCATCCGGCGCCAGGTCAGCTTTGCCTGCTGCCCGCACATTCCCTGCAATCGTATGCGACGATCAGCGACCGTCCTTATTTGAAATATTGGTGCCATTTTACGGCAAATATCGGATCTTTCGATTTATTTCAATGGCTGGACATCCCCTTATGTATCCAACCCGCCGATCCTGCGCAGATGACAGCCTGGTTCCAAGAGCTTACGCACTTGTTCAGCAAGCCGGACTTAACCTCGAAGCTACGTGAGAAAGCGATCCTCCTGCAAATTATTTCCAGTTATTTGGAAAGCGTTCCGATCCAGCTGCTGCAAAAACGGGCGGATGATATGGACAGGCTCGACCAGCTGCGCCATTACATTGAAACCAACTTACATATCAGCATCACCGTCGATCAAATGGCCAAATCCGTCCACCTGCATCCTAATTATTTTATTAAATATTTTAAAAAGCATTTTGGCATGCCGCCGGCGAAATATATGCACCGCAAGCGGATTGATAAAGCCAAATTTCTGCTCACGACCACCGCGATGAGCATGAAGGAAATCGCCGAGCAGACCGGCTATGAGGATACGAATCACTTTACGAAGAGTTTCCGTAAAGACACCGGCTTCCCTCCGACCGAATACCGCGGCCATGTGCGCAGCCAGAACTAAAAAAACGCTGAAATCGATTCACGTTCTCTATCGATTCCAGCGTTTTTCTATTAATCCAGCACTTCGCTTTCGAATACTTGTGCGCGCTGCAAATAAGTGCGCAGTGGCATAAAGCCCGCACCGGTCCAAAAGTTCGAGTCGCCGACAAGCTCAGCCGCATCATCACGTGCCTGCTCCATGATCTCGAAGTCGACCATCATGTCGGCAATGCGAAACTCCGGCACCCCGCTCTGCTTCGTACCGAAGAAGTCACCCGGGCCGCGCAGCTCCAGATCGCGCCGCGCGATCTCGAAGCCATCGGACGTGTCCGTCATCGCCTTCATGCGCTCCTTGCCGACCTCGGTCTTCGGGTCGGCGATGAGCACGCAGAAGGACTGATGCTCGCCGCGGCCGACGCGTCCGCGCAGCTGATGCAGCTGCGACAAGCCGAAGCGGTCGGCATCGTAAATGACCATGAGCGTGGCATTCGGCACATCCACGCCGACCTCGATGACCGTGGTCGAGACCAGGGTCGACAACGTCCCTTCTTTAAAAGCGGCCATGACCGCTTCCTTTTCCTGCGCCGACATTCGTCCATGCAGCAAGCCGATCTTCATCTGCGGAAAATGCTGCTGCAATTGAATGTGCACATCGATCGCATTCTGCACGTCCAACTTGTCCGATTCTTCAATCAGCGGACAGATGACATAGGCCTGTCGGCCCGCAGCCACCTCGCGCTGAATAAAGCCCAGCACGCGCTCTAGCATTGAATGCTGCACGGCATACGTCTTGATCGGCTTGCGGCCCTTCGGCAGCTCACGCAGCGTCGAGACGTCCATATCGCCGAACGCCGTAATCGCCAGCGTCCGCGGAATCGGCGTCGCCGTCATCGTCAGCACGTCGGGGTTCATCCCTTTGCGCCGCAGAATGCTGCGTTGGTTCACCCCGAACCGATGCTGCTCGTCAGTGACAACCAGGCCTAGCTGGCGGAAGTACACGTCCTCCTGAATCAGGGCATGCGTACCGACGATGACGTCGACCATGCCCATTTGCAAGGAGGCCAGCATGTCTCGCCGCTGACGGTCGGTCGAGCTGCCTGTCAGCAGCGCAACCTGCAAGCCGTACGGCTCGAACAGCTTGTCGAGCGAGCGCTTATGCTGCTCGGCCAAAATCTCCGTCGGCACCATCAACGCGCCTTGGAAGCCGGCCTTCACCGTCGCGAACAGTGCGATCGCCGCCACGACGGTCTTGCCGGCGCCGACATCACCCTGCAGCAGCCGGTTCATACAATAAGGCTCCTGCATATCGTGCAGGATTTCGCCGACCACCTTCTTCTGCGACTCCGTCAGCTGGAAGGGCAGCGCGCGCACGAAGGCACGGACAGCAGGCAGGTCGACCTGCTGCTTCACCCCGTCCGCGCGGCTGCGTGTCACCGCACGGTACGCCTGCAGCTTAAGCTGGAACAAGAACAGCTCTTCGTACACCATGCGCCGGCGCGCCTGCTTGCCTTCCTCCACACCATTCGGGGTGTGGATCACCGCTAAGGCTTTGCTACGCGACATGAACCCGTACCGGCTCATGAGGGCTGCTGGCAGCACTTCACTGATCATGGCGCTGTACTGCGTCAGCGCCTGAGCAACGACTTTGCGCATCCACTTCTGGGTGATCGAGCCGGCAATCGAATAGACCGGCTGCACCGTGCCGGTTTTGCTCTCGCCTTGTCCGGGAAATTCCGAGTCGGACACGCTCATTTGCCTGCGCTTCGCATCCCATTTGCCGGTTAACACAATCTCCTGCTGCGGCCGCAAGCGATCCTTCAGGAAGTGGCGGTTGAACCACACCGCCGTCAATAAGAATTGATCGACCATCACTTTGCAGGACAGCCGCGATTTGCCGCTGTAGCGCTGCAGCACCGGCTCGCCCAGAATGACGCCCTGCACGGTAACCCGGTCGCCGTCTTTGACGCTCGCCAGGTCGCGCACCGTATAGTCTTCATAGCGGAAAGGCACGTATTCGAGCAAATCCATAACCGTAAAAATGCCCATGGCGTTCAGCTCAAGTGCTTTCTGAGCGCCAACACCATGGACTTCGCGTACTTCGCATTGATTCAAATCCATTGTCCTACACCATGCTCACGAAAGCAGCAATCGTCCCCGGACCTGCATGTGCGCCAATGACCGGGCCGAGCGAGATATAACCGATTTGACCGACGGTAAATTGCCCCGTAATCGCCTCGCGCAGCTGCTCCGCGCCTTCCAAATTATTCGCATGAGCAATGTGCAGCTGCTGAATGCTGCGACCGGATACATCCGCCGCTAACAGCTCCAGAATGCGTGCAATTGCCTTTTTATGACCACGGACCTTATCAATTGCTTCTACTTCGCCTTTGGCATCCAGGGATAAGATCGGCTTGATATTCAGCAGCGAACCGAACAAAGCCGAAGCTTTGCCGATTCTTCCGCCTTTTTGCAAAAATTCCAGTGTATCCACCAGAAAATAAATATAAAAGTTATCACGCATCGTTTGGATGAGCTGTAAAATCTCTTCCACGCTTCGACCAGCTAGCGCAGCTTCCGCTGCGGCGGCGACCAGCGCTCCGATCCCGTAAGAAGCGGAGTGGGAATCGACGACGTGAACGGCTCCTGCTCCATCTTCCAACATCGTGGACGCAAGCAGCGCCGATTGGTACGTACCGCTGAGCGACGATGACAGGTGGATGGAGATCACCGTTGTATCCGGCTCCGCTAACAGGTTCTGATACAGATTCAGAAATTCAGCCGGTGAAGGCTGCGAGGTGCGGGGAAAATGCGGTGACGACTGCAGCTTCTCGTAAAATTCCGTAGACTGCAGCGTGACGGCATCCAAATATTCTTCGGCCCCAAAATGTATTTTTAACGGCACCATTTCGATACCGAGTTGTTCCCTTAACGCTGAAGGAATATCAGCCGTACTATCGGTCACGATCCGAATGTTCTTCATAGGGATCACCTCAGTTTCAACAAAATTTTACTCCACAGAGAACAGGTAGGCATACAGCGGCTGACCGCCGGGATGCAGTTCCACTTCCATATCCGGATACTTCTCCTGAATGAAAGCTTCCAGTTCTTCTGTCTCCTCTTCTTTGGCGTCCTCGCCTGTCAGGATCGTGACGATTTCGTTGCCTTCCTCAATCATTTCTTCCAGCAACTTCTTGCAGGCATCCATCAAGCTCGCTTCAGAGCTCTTGATTTTACCGTCTTCAATACCGATGAAATGGCCTTGCTTGATCTCGATGCCATCCATGTTCGTATCGCGCACCGCATAAGTCACTTGGCCAGATTTCACTCTTTGGAGTGATTGGCTCATGGCTTCCGTGTTCGTCTGCGCATCGGCCTTCTCCTGGAAGGCGAGTATCGCAGCTAGCCCTTGCGGAATCGATTTGGACGGAATCACGACAAGCGTCTTGTCTTCAACAAGACTTGCCGCCTGCTGTGCAGCCAGGATGATATTGGAGTTGTTCGGCAGCACATAGATCGTATGGGCATGAATGCTGTTCACGGCATTAACGATATCCTCTGTACTCGGATTCATCGTTTGTCCGCCGGACAGTACCACATCGACGCCGACACTTGATAAAATATCCGTGATGCCGTCACCCAGCGCTACAGCTACGAAACCGTAGTCTTTGTTCACTACAGGAACAGCAGGCACAACGACATCAACGGCCGCTTCATCCGGCGCTGCATAGCCGTTAGCAGCATCTTCCAGAATATGGGTGTGCTGATCGCGCATATTCTCGATTTTGATTCTGCTCAGCGCGCCAAACTTCATCGCCTGATTCATCACTTCGCCCGGGTATTCCGCATGAATGTGCACTTTGACCAGCTCATCATCTGCAACAACGAGCAAAGAATCGCCCCATTTGCTCAGCTGCTCGCGGAAGCGGATATCATCGAACACCATTCCTGCGACCTTGCCCGGTTGGATGGTCAGCATAAATTCCGTGCAGTAGCCGAATTCGATGTCTTCTGTGGCCAGATGCGCTTGCGCCGGGAGCAGCTCGTGCGCTTCCTTGGCCAAATTCATCGCAGGCACGACAGAGACATGCTCGAGCGTTGTGTCCATCGTTGCATATTCGTCTTGAACGACGGCATCCGTCAACCCGCCGTTCAACGCCTTTACAAAGCCTTCATAGACGCATACAAGACCTTGTCCTCCGGCATCAACGACACCGACTTGCTTGAGCACAGGAAGCTGCTCAGGCGTTCTGGCGAGGGCTTCCTTCGCTTTCTGCAGCACCTCTTGCATCAAATCGGTGATATCACCGCCGCGGCGGTATTGCATCGCATGCTTAGCCGCTTCTTTGGAAACGGTCAGAATCGTACCTTCAACCGGCTTGACCACCGCTTTGTAAGCTGTTTCGACCCCTTGCTGGAGAGCTGCCGCAAACTGCTGAACATTCACCGTTTCGAAATCATGCACATACTTGGCAAATCCACGAAACAGCTGCGACAAAATTACGCCTGAGTTACCCCGCGCGCCCATCAGTAGCCCTTTGGACAACGCATCCGCTGCTTTCCCAATATGAGAGGATGGCTTCTTCTTCAGTTCCTCCACCCCGGAGGTGATGGTTAAATTCATGTTGGTGCCAGTATCTCCGTCGGGTACGGGGAATACATTCAGTCCGTTCACCTTGTCTGCATTACGACGAAGGTTATCCGCACCTGCCAGGACCATGGCTGTGAAGTCATTTCCATTTATTGAAATAAAGCGCTTACTCAAAGCGATTCTCCTTCCTGATTATCGGGGTTACTTGGCTACACGGACGCCTTGAACAAAAATATTCACTTCGTCCACATGAAGTCCTACGACTTCGTTTAAAATATATTTGACTTTCGTTTGGACATTACCGGCGACAACTGAAATTTTCGTACCATAGCTGACGATGATATATAAATCAAGTTCAACTCTGTCATCTTGTCGACGGACTTCAACTCCGCGAGTTAGATTGTCACGGCCGAGCAGCTCGGCGATTCCGTCTTTCAATTGCTTTCTGGTTGCCATGCCTACAAGCCCATAACACTCCAAAGCAGCGGATCCTGCCAGAGTTGCTATCACTTCATTTGTAACGTAAACTTTTCCGTATTCGGTTGTGAGCTCAATCGGCATCTTTCTACAACTCCTTCGATATTTATGTCATTTTGCTTGCGCAAAAGAAATTTCTCTATGTATGGGATTATGGACTAATCTTCATTGTACTATAACATAATAAATAAATAAACGGTAAAAATACAGGTAATTCGTTGACTAGCCTCAGGGCGCTATGCTATTATATCTAAGTGTGTTTTTGCTTATCGTTCGTAAAGATGTAAAAACCAAGTCTAAATTTGAGGAAAGCTGTCATGTCAAGCTTAGGCTTGCCACCCAGGCTGCTTTGTATACTGCCGAAGGAGGTGTCAAACATGTCCCGCAAATGCTTTATTACAGGTAAAAGTCCAGGCACTGGAAATCACGTTTCCCACGCTAACAACAAGAACAAACGTACTTGGGGAGTTAACGTTCAAAAGGTTCGCATCCTCGTTGATGGTAAACCTAAACGTGTTTACGTAAGCGCTCGTGCGTTGAAATCCGGTAAAGTGACTCGCGTATAATCGCGGCAAGATAGACAAAAAGCACCTTTTAGGTGCTTTTTTTGCATTTCTGGGTTCAAGTATATGTTCGTTTAATTTTTGCTGAACGTATTCAGTACAGCCTTCACGAATCCACCCAAAAATTTTGGTAGCTTGATTGTGTAGAACTTCATACTCTACCCCTCCTCAGCGATTTCGTAAGCTTACAGATGGCATCTTCACTGCCGCCTCAACAATCGTCAGAACAGTATATGCCCAATCCGCAAAAAAGTGTCTCCTATTTACTTGCTCCCTTATAAATGGCTTCCAGAAAGCAAAAAAAGCTACAAGAGCATGCCGCTCTTGTAACTATATGTATGCGATATCTATGGGGTTATGCGCACTTGTGCATACAAGGCAAATCCGAAACTGAAGATGAAATATAAAAAAACCGAGAGGACGATAAACCAGACACGCTGGCTCGTCTGTTCATAACGGCGAAAAAAGCGGATGCCCGCATATAGGGCTCCGAGCGAGAAGATGAACTTCGACATGTCATGCAGGTTCGTGTACAGTGTCAGCAGCGCGCCGCAAAGGATACTGTATATGAAAAGCCACAGCGTTCTCACCTATCCCCGTCCCCTTTCTACCCCCGAATCCGCTGAATCGCTTCTGTTCGATTGGACTGGCCGAATACGGCGTTACCGGCCACGAGAACGTTCGCTCCGGCTTCCACCACCTGGCGGGCCGTCACTTCATTGATCCCGCCGTCCACTTCGATATGGAGGCCGTGTAGCCCTCTGGCGTTGGCCTGCTCACGCAAGGCGCGGATCTTGCTCAGCATGCCCGGAATGAAAGCTTGGCCGCCAAAGCCGGGATTGACCGTCATGATCAGTACCAGATCGAGGTGCTCGTCCAGCACATGCTCAATCGTTGTGAGTGGTGTTGCCGGATTCAGCACAACGCCCGCCTTGATTCCGCTCTGTTTGATCAGGTTCAGCGTGCGGTGCAGGTGTGTGCAAGCTTCAACATGAACCGAGATCAGATCGGCGCCGGCCTTGACGAAATCCGGAATGTACCGGTCCGGCTGCTCGATCATCAAATGCACATCCAGCGGAAGCTTCGTCTTCGGCCGAATCGCATCAACCACAAGCGGACCGATCGTAATATTCGGCACGAAGTGGCCGTCCATCACATCGACGTGAATCCAGTCGGCGCCGCCGCGCTCCACTTCCTGGATCTCATCGCCAAGCTTGGCAAAGTCGGCTGATAAAATCGAAGGTGCCACATAAACCATTCGTCTAATACCTCCTCTTCCTGTCTTTCATTTCCGTCAAAAACAGCAAGTAATGCTCATACCGTGATGCAGCGATCGTTCCTTCGGCGACAGCTTCGCGCACTTTGCAGCTCGGCTCGTGCTGATGCAGGCAGCCCCTGAATTTGCAGCCTTCCGCGAACTCGGCGAATTCTCGGAAGCAGCTCCCCAGCTGCTCAACTTCCAGCTCCATGAAATCAAGCTGGCTAAAGCCCGGCGTATCCGCCACCAAGCCGCCTTCATCGAGCGATAACAGCTCAACGTGGCGGGTGGTGTGCTTGCCTCGGCCGAGCCGCTGGCTGATCGCGTTCGTCTCCAGATCGATGCCGCTGATCATTTCATTGAGCAGCGACGACTTGCCTACGCCGGATTGGCCGGCAAATACGCTGACCGCGCCTTTCAACTTCTGCGAGATGGCTTCTACGCCCTCATGCAGCCTGGAGCTGGTCGTCAGCACATCATAGCCAATCCCTTCATATAAAGCGGTGATCCGCTCAAGCTCGGCCACCGTCATTTCCTTCGAAGCCGCCGCCTCTTCCACCTTGAGCAAGTCCCACTTGGTGAAGCACAGCAGGACATCGATGCCCGTATTTTCGATATGCACGAGGAATTTGTCCAGCAGCTGAAGGTTCAGTACCGGTTCCGTCACGGCAAACACGAGTACGACAAGGTTGACATTCGCGATCGGCGGGCGAATCAGCTCGGAGGACCGGGGAAAGACCTCGACAACCGCTCCTTCCCCGTTCTCTGTCAGCTCATACATCACGGTATCGCCGACCAAGGGTGTTATATTTTTTTTCCTGAAAACACCTCTGGCGCGACACGTCACAGTTACGGCCGTTCGCAGGTCCGCTCCCTCCGGGAGTACGTAGTAATAGCCGCTTAATGCCTTAACAATAACTCCTTGTGGCATTAATTGCCTCCCCCGGTACCTGGTTTAGCGGTACTGCCATTCGTTCCGCTGCCAGTGCCCCCGGCTGGAATGGCCGGCCCGTTGTTTTGCTGCTTAATGGAGCCAGGGGTCGGGCTTGGACTTGGCGATACGTACTTGCCATTTTTCTGGTCCAGATAATCCTGATACGTGCGGGTAATGGAATTCACCAAGTTGTCGCCTTCTTTGATCAAAATAACCGCTTTTTTATCAGGAGAAACGATGACCTTGACGTCCAGATTTTGCGGTTTGGTCACTTTCTCCGTTTTATACTCGAAGTTCTCATACTGCGCATCGCTAACGACGATTTTGAATTCCGAATCCTTGCCTTCTTCCGTCGGCTTTACCGGAATACTGACATTGAGCTGTCCGGCATCTTCCGGCAGTCCGTCGCTGATGACCAGATTGATTTCCGACCCGGCTGACACGTCCGCGTTCTTATCGAAAGGGAACTGCTGAATGACTTTGCCTTTCGGCTGCTTGTAGCTCTTCTCACGCGTAATGCCGTTGACAGGCAGTTTCAGATTGAGCTTGGCGATCTGCGCCTTGGCATCGGCTTCCGACATCCCGACGAGATCCGGCATTTTGAACGTTTCCTTAGCTTTGCTCACCGTAAAGGCGATCGCCACCTTCTCCACTTCAAATTCCTCGCCGACCAGCGGCGTTTGCTTTTGAATGATATCCGGTGTATCTTCTGTCGTCCCTTGTGTGACGGTAATCTGCTCATCTTTGATCCCGAGCGCCTGCAGCTTCAACCTGGCGTCTTTGATCGATTGCCCGATGTAGCTTTCCATCTTCACTTTCGGCACGCCATCGCTGACATACAGAGTGACCTTCGTCCCGACATTCATCCGAATGCCATTCGGGTCTTGCCGGACGACCGTGTCTTTCGGCAGCTTGCTGTCTTTATCGTGCTCGATGGTCCAGCTCAGCTTGGCCGCGGTCAAATCGGCCTGCGCCTGTGTCAGCGTCTCATTCACGACATTCGGAACATCGACGGTTTCAATCGCGAACATATTTTTCACGTAGCCGACCAAATACCACATGCCGCCTAAAATAATGAGCAGGATGACGATCCAGATCGTCGGTTTGACCCATGGATTCTTTTTCTTCGCTGGCTCCGGCTCTTCGCGGGATGCTGGCTTCTCGTCTTCTTCATCCTTGTAGTCAGCGAGCTGGTTCGAACGAATCGCCGGCATGACGAGCGTACGCTCTTCATCCATCATCTCCGCATCCCAGAAAGCGACCTTCGGCTCGTTACGGCGCTCTGGGCTGAGGCATGTTTCCAGATCCGCCATCATTTGCTTCGCTGATTGGTAACGCTCCTCCGGCTTCTTGCGCATCGCCTTCAGAATCACGTTCTCCACACTTTGCGGAATGAGCGGATTCACCTTGCGCGGCTCTTCCACATCCTCCTGCAAATGCTTCAGCGCCACGCTGATTGGGCTCTCCCCCAGGAATGGCAGGCGGCCTGTCAGCATCTGATACATAACGATCCCCAGCGAATACAAGTCGGATTTCTCCCCGGTGTTCGTGCCTTTCGCATGCTCAGGTGAAAAATAATGCACGGACCCGACGACAGACCCGGTCTGCGTGATCGTGGAAGATGTCGCCGCGCGCGCAATGCCGAAATCCGTCACCTTGACGCGACCGTTCTTGCCGATCAGGATATTGTGCGGCTTAATATCGCGGTGAATGATTTCATTATGGTGCGCGTGATCAAGCGCATCGGCGATTTGACCCGCGTAATGAACCGCATCCTCCACCTGTAAAGGCGCTTTTTCCTTAATCAAATCATTTAAGGTGGTGCCTTCTATGTATTCCATAACAATGTAATGCACTTCGCCTTCTTGCCCGACGTCATAGATGCTGACGACATTCGGATGAGAAAGTGAAGCGGCGGCTTGAGCTTCTCTGCGGAATCGGCGAATGAATTCTTCGTCATGCACATACTGCTGGCGAAGCACTTTCACAGCGACCTTTCGATTTAATAAAAGATCATGCCCTTTGTAAACCAAAGCCATGCCGCCTCCGCCGATCCTCTCCAAGATTTCGTAGCGGCCTCCAAGCTTTTTACCGATCAATCCTCATCACCCCTTTTCCTCGTTTGCATCATGATCATGAGCCAGTAATACGACTGTGACATTATCGTCGCCGCCGGCATCCAGCGCGCGGGCGATCAAGCGCTCCGCCGCTGCATCCAGCTCTGCATTATTTTGAATAATATTCCATATTTCATTTGCATCTACTAGCCCGCTCAGACCATCGGAACAGATCAGCACGGTCTCGCCTTCCCGCCACGTATACTCGTACAGGTCCACTTCAACGCCAGGCTCTGTGCCGAGCGCTCGGGTAATCCAATTCCGCCGTGGATGGTGGTCGGCTTCCTCCGGTGTAATCTGACCGTTCTTCACCAGCTCATAGACGAGCGAATGATCTTCCGTCAGTTGGGTAATGGCATCCCCGCTGATTTTGTAGGCGCGGCTGTCGCCAATATGCCCGATAATCAATAGCTCTTGCGAGGCAATAATGGCGACGACAGTCGTCCCCATACCATGGTAATTTTCCCGCTGTGAGGCAAATTCATAGATCCGCTCATTCGCCAGCTCAATCGCCTGGCGCAAGGCCGTCTTGCATTCCTCCACGGGCATGCCCCAATGGATCGTTGTCAGCTCGCTCTCAATGATGTCGATCGCCATTTGACTCGCGATATCCCCGGCTTGATGCCCGCCCATGCCATCAGCCACGATAGCAAGGGAAAGGCCATTAAGCTCATGATGAATGGCGGCACGGTCCTCATTCACTTGCCGGACTTTGCCAATATCGGTACGGCTTACCATCTTCATCCCGATCTCACCCCATTACTTGCTCTCCATATGCTTAGCCCGTAGTTGACCGCAGGCGGCAGCAATATCACTGCCTTGCTCTCGGCGTATGGTCGCATTAATTTTGCCCTTCTCGAGAATGCGCTGGAACGTAAAAATATCGTCGCGCGGCGTCCGCTTGAAATCCCGCTCCGCTACGAAGTTGACGGGAATCAGATTCACGTGGCTAAGCGGCATATCTTTGAGCACCTTCGCCAGCTCTTCAGCGTGTTCGGGCTGATCATTGACTTCCCCCATCAGCGCGTATTCAAACGTAATCCGTCTGCCTGTCTTGGCAATGTAATACTTGCACGCTTCAATCAAGTCAACAAAAGGGAATCTCCGGTTCACCGGCATCAGCTTCGAGCGCAGCTCGTCGTTCGGTGCGTGAATCGAAATCGCCAGATTGACTTGCAGGTTCTCATCGGCAAACTTGTAGATGTTCGGCACGATCCCGCTTGTCGAAACGGTAATATGGCGCTGGCCGATATTCAGGCCCTTCGGATGAATCATGATGCGCAAAAAGTTCATCGTCGACTCATAGTTCTCGAACGGCTCGCCGATGCCCATGATCACAATGGAACTGACGCGTTCCCCTGTCTCATCAAGCAGCTTTTGCGCTTTGACGACCTGAGCGACAATTTCGCCGGGACGCAAATCCCGTTTCAATCCGCCGAGCGTGGAGGCGCAGAACGTACAGCCGACACGGCAGCCCACTTGCGTCGTCACACAAATGCTGTTGCCGTAGTTGTGCTTCATAACAACCGTCTCGATCGCATTCTTATCTTCCAGCTCGAACAAAAACTTGACCGTACCGTCCTGCGACTGGTACTTCGTGATCTCCGCCAGCGTCACAAACTCGAAGGAATCCTTCAGCTTGTCGCGCAGCGACTTCGGCAAATTCGTCATCTCATCGAAACTGAAAACGCGCTTGATATACAGCCAATCAAAAATTTGGCCAGCACGGAAAGAGGACTCGCCGTTCTCTTTCACCCAAGTTTGCCATTCATCCCAGTTTAAATCGTATACAAATGGTTTCTCTTTTAAATATGGTTTCAAAGACATCTCTTCATCACAACCTGTAATTATTTCGTATATTTGTCGTTCACGATCTTGTCTATTTTATCACAAAAGGATGCCGAACACACGTCCCTGTCGGCGGCAAGCTACGCACGCTTCCGAAGCCGGGAGATAAAGAAGCCGTCCGAGTGATACTGCTGCGGCATAATCTGCACCATACCGGATGCCGCTACCTGTGGATCAATACCGGCAAAGGCCTCGGCCGGAAGTGGCGCCAATTCAAATTCGCTGTGCTCATCCAGAAAACGCTCAATCATCGCCTCGTTCTCCTCGCGCTCAATCGTGCATGTGCTGTACACCAGCACGCCGCCCGGCTTGAGCAAACGATGTACCCGGCTCAGAATTGCGTGCTGCAGCTCGCTGATGCTCGCAATCTCGGACTCTTCCTTCGCCCATTTCAGATCCGGCTTGCGCCGAATCACGCCGAGCCCGGAGCATGGCGCGTCGAGCAAAATACGGTCAAACGACTCCGCCGCAAAATGCTCATCCAGCTTCTGCGCATCCATGACCAATGTCTGAATGGATGTCAATCCGAGCCGCTCCGCCTGATCGACGATCAGCTTCTGCTTGTGCTCGTGCAGATCACAAGCCCAGATCTCCCCTTTATCGCCCATCTTCTCAGCGATATGCGCAGTTTTGCCGCCCGGGGCGGCGCAGCAGTCGAGCACCTTCATCCCCGGCTGCGGATCCAGCGCCTCGGCGACGAGCATCGAGCTCTCGTCCTGGATAGAGAAGTCGCCCTGCCGGAAGCCCGGATCGAGCGCCATATTGCCGGCGCCGTGCACCAGCACACCGTCCGGCGCCAGCTTCGACGCTTCCGCGCGGACGCCTTCCGCCAGCAGCTGATCGAGCAGCTGCTGACGCGTGCGGCGTCTCACATTCGCGCGGATGCTCACCTGCGGCGGCTCATTGTTCGCCGCACAGATCTGTTCCGTCAGCTCAGGTCCGAGCTGACGGATCCAGCGCCGCACCAGCCATTCCGGATGGGAATGGGTCAGTGCGATGCGCTTCACGTCGCCGAGCGCAGCCGGCAGCGTCAGCTCTTCCTTGCTGCGGAGCACGGCCCGCAGCACGCCGTTGACCATGCCGGAGATGCCTTGGTGGCCCCGGCGCTTGGCCATATTGACAGCTTCGCTCACCACCGCATGATCCGGGATGCGATCCAGATAGTGAAGCTGATAAAAACTGAGCCGGAGTAAGCATCTTACCCACGGCTCCAGCTTGGCGAGCCCTTTGCTGACAAAGCGCTCCAAAAAGAAATCGATTGTATTTTTACGACCGATCGTTCCGTAAACAAGCTCCGTGGCCAGACCTGCGTCAGCCCGGTCTAACGCATACTTTTGCAGCGTTTGATTGAGCAGCAAGTTGCTGTAGGATTGATCTTCCTCGACGCGCGTCAGCACGTCCAGCGCCGCATCGCGGGCGGAACGCTGAATAGCGCTGCTCTTCGCAGCGCCCGAGGAAGATTTGGGAGCAGAAGCCTTGGCGGGCTTCTGCGGCTTGTGACTCGGTCCGGATTGTGGACGGTTTGGTTTTTGCGTCGACAAATGCATACCTCTTTTTATCAATTAAATTCCGTATACGGTACCTTCTGGAAGCTTCAGGCCTCGAATAAGCTCGTCGACAGGCATCGCCTTCTTGCCGGCCGGTTGAATTTCAGTCAGCCAGAGGGTACCGCTGCCGGTCATCACTTCAATCCCTTGCTCACTGCTTTGCAGCACGGTGCCCGGGTTCGGTGCAGCGCCGTCAACCAGAACATCCATGCGGCTCTTCGGCTGTGCAGCCTGCGGATTCGCTGCGGACCACACTTTCATCACTTCGCCATTCCAGAGCGTATACGCGCCCGGGAACGGATTCAAGCCGCGCACCTGGTTCCAAATCTCAACGGCGGAACGCGACCAGTCGATCAATTCGTCTTCCCGGCGAATGTTCGGCGAATACACGGCGTCAGCTTCATTCTGAACAACCGCATGCATGCGCCCCGCCAACAAATCCGGCAACGTGCGCTTCAGCAGGTCCGCTCCTGCTAGGCTCAGCTTCTCAAACATCGTGCCAGTCGTATCCGTGTCTTCGATCGCCACTTCGACTTTGCTGATCATATCGCCGGTATCCAGCCCTTCGGCCATGTACATAATGGTGACTCCTGTCACTTGTTCGCCACGCAGGATTGCATGATGAATCGGCGCACCGCCCCGGTACTTGGGCAGCAGGGAGGCATGGATGTTAATACACCCGTGCTCCGGCATTGCCAACACCGATTTCGGCAAAATCTGACCGTAAGCTGCTGTCACGATCAAATCCGGCTTGAATTGACGCAGCTGTTCTACCGCATCAGCCTGGCGCAGCTTTTCCGGTTGAAACACCGGAATGCCGTGCTTCTCCGCTTCCACCTTCACCGGAGGAGGCGTCAGCACGCGCTTGCGGCCTTTAGGCCGATCCGGCTGCGTAACCACAGCCGTAACGTTGTACCCTTCCGCAAGCAGCGCTTGCAGAGAAGGGACAGCGAAATCGGGCGTGCCCATGAAAATGATATTCACTCGAATTCTTCCTCTTCTTCGCTCGTATACGTTTTGGACGCCAAATCGGTGAACAGAATACCGTTCAGGTGATCAATTTCGTGGAAAATGCAGCGCGCCAGCAGCTCTGTACCGCTAACTTCAATCGGATTGCCGTTGCGGTCCTGGCCTTTGGCCACGGCGTTCATCGGTCTTTTCACATCCCCGCGAATGCCTGGGATACTTAAACAGCCTTCTGGTCCGTCTTGCTCACCGCTTGCGGACACGATCTCCGGATTCACCATTTCGATCAATCCACCATGTTCTTCCCCGCAGTCCATCACGATAACGCGTTTCAAAATGCCGATCTGCGGAGCAGCGAGGCCCACGCCCTCAGCATCATACATCGTATCCGCCATATCATCGAGCAGTTTATGCAGATTTGCATTAAATTTAGTCACAGTAATTGCCTTCTCCCGCAGTACAGGATCCGGATCTTTAACAATAATACGAATAGCCATAACGTGCACCTACCTCTATTTTCTGTATCTCTTGATCATCATTACATCAAAAATTGCGGGTCGACATCGACGCTGATTTGCAGCTTATCTTTCGTGGAACGCTCCTCAAACCACGCTACCGTACGGCCGACAAGCTCTGCAGCTTGAGTATCCCCCCGATATTTTACCACGCATTGGAATCGATATCTATCTTTGATTCGGGAAATCGGCGAAGCCACGGGCCCGAGTACCTCCATGGTGAACGGTTCACTCGGGCTCGTAAAGTCGAGAAACAAGTCCGCAGGCTTGTTCAACTCTTCGGCTACGAATTCCTTCAGTCTGGTTACGAAAGCTTCGGCAAAGCGAACGAGCAGCGTCAGCTCCTCATGGGAGAAGGTGATCAGAATTAACTTCTGATACGGTGGATAGCCCAAATTGACGCGAATATCGAGCTCTTGCCGGGCGAAGCCCAAATAATCGTGACGGCTCGCGCTTTGGATGCTGTAATGCTCAGGCGTGTATGTTTGAACGAACACTTCGCCGGGCTTCTCATGGCGTCCGGCACGACCTGCAACCTGCGTCAGCAGCTGGAACGTCCGTTCGGCCGAGCGAAAATCCGGCAAATTCAACACTGTATCAGCAGCAATCACGCCAACCAGCGTCACATCCGGGAAGTCAAGTCCCTTTGCGACCATTTGCGTCCCGAGCAGCACATCCGCCTGTTTCTCACGGAACATGGTCAGCCATTTTTCATGCGAGCCTTTTTCCGTTGTCGTATCCACATCCATGCGAATGACACGAATGCCGGGGAACAGCTTGCTGAGCTCTTCCTCCACGCGCTGCGTCCCTGTCCCGAAGTGGCGGATATGCTCCGAAGCGCAGCTCGGACATTGCGAAACTTCGCGTTCCGCATATCCGCAGTAATGGCAGCGCAGCATGCGCGAGCTCTGGTGATAAGTCAGCGAAATATCGCAGTGCGGGCAAGTAGCCACGTACCCGCATGTGCGGCACATGACGAATGTCGCATACCCTCTGCGGTTCAGCAGCAAAACAGTCTGTTCTTCCTTGTGTAACCGTTCTTCGATCGCTTTATACAACGACTTGCTGAACATCGAACGATTTCCCGCTTTCAGCTCCTCGCGCATGTCAACGATTTCCACTGCGGGCAGCGGTCTGCCTGCGACCCGCTCCCTCATCGTCAACAACTGAAACGGAGGCTGTGGCTGCGAGCGCGTCCGCATCGTTTTTTGAATGCTCTCCAGTGATGGTGTGGCAGAACCTAATACGACAGCGGCATGATGCTGCCTGGCCCGTTCAATCGACACATCGCGCGCATGATATTTGGGACTTTCTTCCTGCTTGTAGGAGGACTCATGCTCTTCATCAATAATAATAAGGCCTATTTGTGTAAAAGGGGCAAAAATCGCTGAGCGCGCGCCAATGACCACCTTCACTTGCTTGCGGGCAATTTTGCGCCATTCATCGTAGCGTTCACCGCCAGAGAGGCGGCTGTGCAGGACGGCGACCAGGTCGCCGAACCGGCCTTTGAACCGTTCCACCATCTGCGGTGTCAGTGAAATCTCCGGTACTAGCACGATCGCTTCGCGCCCCTGATCCAGACATTCCTGAATGGATTGCAAATAAACTTCCGTCTTGCCGCTGCCCGTAACGCCATGCAGCAGAAACACTTCATGCCGCTTCTCCGCAACTGCGCTGCGGATGGTGGTGAATACACCGCTCTGCTCCTCCGTGAGCGACAACGGCTTCGTCCGCTTGAACGCTCGCCCCGCATAAGGATCGCGCAGCACTTCCACTTCGCGCAGATCGATCCAGCCGCGATCGGCCAAGCTTTTGACCGTTCCCGCGCCGACCTGTACGGCCTCCATCAGCTCCGTCAGCTTGATCGCCTGCGGATTATCGATCAGATAGCGCAGCACTTCCTGCTGCTTATTCGCTCTCGCCGGGAGCTCCGCCAGCGCCTCTGCAAGACCTGAGCCGCCTTCCGGCGGAAAGACCGTTAACGCCTTCTTCGTCGTCATGCGGTCTTTCACCATCTGCACTTCAATGAGCACACCTGCGGCCAGCAGCTCTTTGATCAACGATCCGGCACTGGCATACCGATCCATGAGCGCTTCCATCGAAAGCGTGCCTTTCGTCCGTACATAATCGATGATTTCCTGCAGATCAGGCAAGTCGAGCATCGCCTGCAGCGCCCTTTCATCGCCAATCTGAACCGCCCGCTCATATTTGGCCTTAAGCGCGGCCGGAAGCATGGCTTGCAGCGCCGAGACTTCATGGCACAAATATTTGCGGCTCATCCACCGGCCCAAATTGACCAGCTCGCTCGTAAGCGGCGGCACTAAATCCAGCACGTTCTGAATCGGCTTCACGCGCCGCGCGTCCATCTCCGTCTCTTCGCAGAGCCCGACCACAAAACCCTGCAAGATCCGCGGGCCGAACGGCACACCGACCCGGCTTCCTACTTCAATCCATTTGCGCAAATTCGCCGGCACTTCATAGTCAAATGCCCGATTCGTTTGCTTAGCCGGCACATCGACAATGACTTTTGCATACATCCATATTCTCCTTCTTAGCGCTTAGGCTGCATCCGATCCGCTGCGATTTCAAGCAATCTGCGCGCAACTGCCTGCTTGCTTTGCACCGGAAGGGCTTCGACCAGACCATTGCGGTCAAAAATCCGCACCGCATTCGTATCCCCGCTGAACCCGGCGCCTTCCTGGGAAACATCATTCCCGACAATTAAATCGCAATTTTTACGCGTTAGCTTATCGAGCGCATGCTCGTCCAATTTCTCCGTCTCCGCTGCAAAGCCAACCACGAACTGATCTTTCTTTATCGAGCCGATCTCCTGTAAAATGTCAGGGTTCTTCACAAGCTCCAGGGTGAGCGAATCCGATTTTTTCTTGATCTTTTGCGCTTCGATGACCGCAGGCCGATAATCGGCAACCGCAGCCGCTTTTATGATCAAATCGCTGGCATCAAGTCGCGACAGCACCGCTTCGCGCATATCCAAAGCAGACTTCACCGGCACAACTTCGCAGCCTTTCGGCACTGGCAAGGCCGTCGGTCCCGATACAAGGGTCACTTGCGCGCCCATGCGCGCCGCTTCCTCGGCAATGGCGTATCCCATTTTGCCCGAGGAGTCGTTAGTGATATAGCGAACCGGATCGATCCGTTCGATGGTGCCGCCTGCTGTGACGATCACGCGCTTGCCTTGCAGCAGTCCGCTGCCGGCAAAATGACGCTCGAGCGCCGCTACAATTTCCTCCGGCTCCGCTAAGCGGCCCTTGCCGACATAGCCGCAAGCCAATTGGCCTTCGCCAGGTTCGATGAAGCGCACGCCGCGGTTCATCAGCGTTTGCATATTTTGCTGCACAGCCGGATTCGCGTACATGTGCACGTTCATCGCCGGAGCCACCCAGATTGGCGCTTCTGTCGCGAGCAGGGTCGTGCTGAGCATATCATCTCCCAGGCCCAACGCGACTTTGCCGATCATATTCGCCGTGGCCGGCGCAATCAGCACGAGATCGGCGCTGTCCGCCAAATCAATGTGCGATACGACGGATGGGTCTTTTTCATCGAACGTGTCGACAAACACATGGTGACGCGATAACGTTTGAAACGTAAGCGGCGCTACGAATTGGACCGCTGATGCTGTCATAATGACACGGACATGCGCCCCCGCCTGAGTCAGCTTGCTGGTCAATGCGGCTGCTTTGTAAGCAGCAATGCCTCCGCACACCCCAAGTATGATGGTTTTCCCACGCAGAACACTCACCCTACATCCTCCTTTGCATAAAAAGAAAAAAATAACAACCGCTAAGGGTTGTCGGGGTGATACATTATTTCACGATTTCTTTGGTCTGAATTTTTTCGTAAGCGATATAGTCGCCGTACAGTTCTTCCAGAGCAACGCCGACTTGTTTATGAGATTTTTGCCCTCTCAAATCGGTTTTCGCGCCGTCACGCAGCAATCTTGCGCGCTTGGCAGCAGCAACGACCAGGGAATACTTGCTGTCCACTTTATCGAGCAGCTTATCAATTGAAGGATATAGCATAATTTAGTTCACCTCACCAATCCATTGAATGACTTTCGGATACATCCGATCTTTCTTGCAGTGTTCGGCCGAAAGAATCGCTTGTATTTTGGAACAAGCTGTTTCTACCCGATCGTTAACGATCGCATAGTCATAATGCTCCATCAATCGAATTTCGTCCACAGCAACCGACATCCGGCTGCGAATGACTTCATCCGTTTCCGTGCCGCGGGTGACGATACGGTTCTCCAGCTCATCGAGCGATGGCGGCAGGAGGAAAATAAACACGCCCTCAGGGAACTTCTGCTTCACCTGCAGCGCACCCTGGACTTCAATCTCCAGAATGACATCTTGACCGGCGCGCAGCGTCTCTTCGACGAATCGTCTTGGCGTTCCGTAATAATTGCCTACATATTCGGCCCATTCCAACACTTCGTCCGCTTCGATCATCTGCTGAAACTGCTCACGTGTCTTGAAAAAATAGTTTACGCCATCGACTTCGCCTTGTCTAGGCAAGCGCGTCGTCGCGGAAACCGAATATACAATATCTGGTGAACATTTGCGCAGCTCGGCGCAAACTGTACCTTTGCCAACGCCGGAGGGACCGGACAACACAATTAAAATGCCTCTCTCACGCTCGAGAGTGTTCGTATTACTCGTCATGATCATCGTCCTTGTTCGAAAGTCGATGCGCTACCGTTTCTGGTTGTACCGCCGACAAAATCACGTGATCGCTGTCGGTGATAATTACGGCCCGGGTTCTTCTTCCGTATGTAGCGTCAATCAGCATGTGGCGGTCACGTGCTTCCTGAATGATTCTCTTGATCGGTGCCGATTCCGGACTGACGATCGAGATAATACGGTTCGCCGATACGATGTTCCCGAACCCGATATTGATTAATTTGATAGCCATTCAACTTCCTCCTCGTGAAGCCCCATGCTGCCTCACTCGATATTCTGTATTTGTTCTCGCATTTTCTCAAGCTCTGCTTTCATTTGAATGACTCTCGTTGTAAGCTCAGCATGATTCGCTTTGGAGCCAATCGTATTCACTTCGCGATTCATCTCTTGAATCAGGAAGTCAAGCTTGCGTCCGACAGGCTCGCTATCGATAAGCAGGCTGTCGAACTGTTGAAAATGACTCTGCAGACGTGTCAATTCTTCATCCACGTTCGAGCGGTCGGCAAAGATTGCAATTTCTGCGGCTAATCGCTGTTCGTCAATTGGCGATTGCTCCTGCAGAAGGGAGTTGATCCGGTTGCTCAGTTTCGCTGAATAATCAAGGACCACCTGAGGCGCATAAACATGCAGCTCCGCATGGACCCGCTTCAGCTCAGTCAGACGCAGGCGAATGTCTTGCTCCAGGAATGAGCCTTCACGCAGCCGCATCTCCGTCAGTTGGGTTACGGCATCTTGAAGGCAGGCACACAGCTCGCTTTGAATCTGTTCGTCCGGATCTGTACGTTCTTCTCTCATCTGAACTAGATCAGGCAATCGAAGCAAATCCTTGAGCTCCAGCCGCTCTGTAAAACCATAGCGCGCCTTCAGCTGCTCAGCAGCTTGCAGATACGCGTCAGCCAATGCAAAGTCTACTGACACGTTCCTGACTAATGCCGCTTCGCG
>Ga0209566_100573_pt1 | contig 23793 bp, 17 predicted proteins | sample Araplavi_mTSA_r2_2_FD_184287 | JGI IMG/M metagenome (GOLD analysis project Ga0209566, IMG submission 184287) | Arabidopsis root microbial communities from North Carolina, USA - plate scrape CL_Cvi_mTSA_r2 (SPAdes) (version 2) | ecosystem: Host-associated > Plants > Roots > Endosphere | place...
AGGACGCGGAAGCCGGTTCGAAGGGCTTCCTGGCGAAGCCGCAAGGCCAGGGCTTCGCGTTCGCGGGCGGTACCGTGAGCGACGCCGAGATCCTCGGCTCGGGCGTCGGTTTCGGCCTGCGCAAGAACGACGCGGCGCTGAAGACCGCACTCGATCAGGCGCTGAAGGACCTGAAGGCCGACGGCACGATCGACAACCTCGCGAAGAAGTACTTCAGCGTACCCGTGACGCTCAAGTAAGCGTTGCGTTCGATCGCACGATGCAAGCAAACCGGCCGCTCATGCGGCCGGTTTGCTTTTGCAGGCGGGGAACGGTGTGAAACAGGATGCGAAACAGGGTGTGAAACCGCCGAAAACGGCGGGGAGCGGCTGGCGCCGCGTCACGCCGGAAAGAACCGGCCCAGTTCGCGCGCGAGCTCGTTGAGCACGCCCATCTCCTGCTGCGTGATCTTGCGCGCGGGCTGCGCGCCGGCCCAGTCGCCGTACAGCAGCGCGACGGTCGTCGTGCCGACGCGCACGGGCAGCAGCACGAACGCGCGCGTGTCGTCGAACGCGTCGAGATACCACGCGGGCAGGCGCTTGAGCATCTTCGGCTCCCGTGCCTGCTCGATGAAGATGCCGACCGAGTTCGAGATCGCGAGATGAAACACGTCCGGCTCGAAGCGCTCGTCGAAGCGCAGCCGGTCGAGCATCGTATCGACGCCGGGGCCGAAGCCGAGGCGCGCGGCGAACATGCCGTCGTCGTGACGCACGAACATCACGGTGCGCGTGAACGCGAGGCCGGCCAGCAGGCTTTCCGACGCGAGCGCGAGTACCGGCGTCAGCACGTGCTCGGACGGCAGCGCGCGCAGGTCCGCGAGGCCGGCTTCGAGGCACGCCTCGGGCTCGGCCTGCGCGCGTGCGATCGCATCGGCGTTCGCGCGCAGCTCGACGATCTCGCGCATCATGGTGTCGCTCGCTTCCTCGCGCGCGAGCCGTTCGGCGATCTCGACGAGCGCGTCGGGTTCCATGCCGAGTTCCGCGCCGTAGTGCTGCGCGAGCGCCGCGATGCGCGCGTCGCGCTGCGGGCTCGCGGGCATCACGAGCGCGCCCGCGACGTCGGTCGAGCAGCGGCTGATCTCGCGCAGCCAGCGGACGCGTTCGGTCGGGCCGTCGTCGGACACCTCGCCCGCGTCGAGGTCGTCCTCGTCGTTGCCGAACGCGTCGGTGCGGACCACGTGGTCGTGGTCGGCCATCCCCGCGCGGATCACGTCGGGCAGCCGCCAGCGCGCGGCCGCCTCGAGCCCGATCTCGTCGAAGCCGACGCCGAGCACGTCGATGCAGGCGGTCGCTTCGTCGCCGTTCAGTTCGGCCGCGCGGCGGCGGATCCGGTCCCATTCGCTGTCGAGATAGCAGACCACGAGCAGCTTGCCGACCTGGCGCATCAGCGTGCAGACGACGGCTTCCTCGCCCGCGCGCAGCTCGACGCGTTCGGTGAGCTTGCGTGCGACGCAGCCGGACAGCAGCGCGCGGTTCAGTTCGAGCTTCGCGTCGATGCGCCGCGGCGTGCTGTGGTGGAAATGGTCGACGAGCTTGAGCCCGACGACCAGGTGGCCGACGGCATCCATGCCGAGCACCATCAGTGCGCGGGTCACGGTCGTGATGTTGCCGCCGAACGCCATGTACATCGCGGAGTTCGCGAGCCGCAGCACTTTCTGCGTGAGTGCGAAGTCCGACAGCACGACGCGCACGAGCGCGGTGAAGTCGAGGTCGTCGTTCTTCATCGCGGCCATCGTCGCGCGCAGCGATTCCGACAGCAACGGGAAATCGCCCCGTTCGTTCATCCGGGCCCACAGCTTGTCGAGCAACGCGGTGCGGGGCAGGTGTTCGGTGATTGACATACGGATCTGTCCGGTTCGCCGCGCGTCAGGCGGCGGCGTGCAGGTGCAGCTGATGGGCCTCGAAGCGCCGCGCAAGCTCCTCGGACGGCAGCGCCTGGCAGACGAGCCAGCCCTGGATATGGTTGCAGCCCATTTCCGTCAGCAATTCGCGCTGCGCCTCGGTCTCGACGCCTTCCGCGACGAGCTCGAGATCGAGCGTCTGCGCGAGGCCGACCACGGCCGACACGATCGCGCGGTCGTTGCGCGAGGTCAGCAGGTTCTCGACGAAACTGCGATCAATCTTCAGCTTCGCGAGCGGGAAGCGCTGCAGATACGCGAGGCTCGAATAACCGGTACCGAAATCGTCGATCGCGAAGCGGATGCCGAGATCGGTCAGCTCCTCGAGCAGTCCCTTCGCCTGCGCGGGATCGTGCATCAGCAGGCTTTCGGTGATCTCGAGCACGATGCGGCGCGGGTCGATGCCCGTCAGCGCGATCGCCTCGCGCACGCTTTGCGTGAAGCGCGGGTCGCGGAACTGCTGCGGCGACACGTTGACCGCCACGTACTGCAGCGCGAGCCCCTGGCGGTCCCAGGCGACGAGCTGCATACACGCGGCCTTGAGCACCCAGTTGCCGAGATAGTTGATCAGGCCGATCGATTCGGCGAGCGGAATGAAGGTCGCCGGCGGCACGAGGCCGTGCACCGGATGGCGCCAGCGGATCAGCGCCTCGACGCCGACCACCGCGCCCGACTGGCTGCGCGTGATCGGCTGGAAATGGAGCGAAAACTCGCCGTTGCGCACGCCGTCGTACAGGTCGGCTTCGAGCTTCAGCCGTTCGGCGTCCGCCGGGTCGTCGACGGGCGCGTGGAACGCGAGCGCGTTGCCGCCCGACGCCTTCGCCTGCGCGAGCGCGTGATCGGCACGGCGCAGCAGCGGGCTGTGGTGCTGCGCGCGATGCGGGGCGGCGCGCTCGTCAGGGTAGAGCGCGATGCCGATGCTCGCGGACAGGTGCACGGTCTGCCCCTGGTACACGTAAGGCTGGCGCACCGCGGCCTGCAGCCGGCGTGCGAGTGCATCGGCGGCATTGCTCGCCTGCGTGCGGTCCGGCGCACTGAGCACGACCGCGAACTTGTCGCTCGCGACGCGCGCGAGCTGTTCGTTCTGCGTGACGAGCGCCTTCAGCCGCTGCGCGGTTTCGCGCAGCAGCGTGTCGCCCGCGTCGTAGCCGAGCGCGCGGTTGATCCGCTGGTAGTCGTCGAGGTCGAGCAGCAGCAGCGCCGCGCAGGTGCCGCCTTCGTCGGCGGCCTGCTGCGCGCGCATCAGCGCGGGCACGAGCGCGGACAGGTTGTCGAGGCCCGTCATCGGGTCGTGGTGCATCTCGTAGGTCAGGCGCGCCTCGAGCGCGCGCCACGACGACACGTCGAACGCCGCGATCGCGAACCCGTCGACGCCATGGTGGCGGCTCTTGAACGCGCGGATCTCGACGTCGAGCGGGTAGGTCAGCGATTTCACGATGCACATCGTCGCCTTCTCGACCTGGCCGGAACGCGCGGCGCGCGCAAGCAGGCCTTCGAGCGCCGCGGTATCCTGTTCGGCGATCAGGTCGCGCAGCGTCAGCGTGTGCAGGTAGTCGCGGTGGTAGCCGATGAAGCGCAGGCTCGCGTCCGACACGTAAAGAAAACGCAGTTCGCGGTCGACATGGGCGAGGAAATCCACCGTGCCAACCGTCTGTTCCAGCCAGTTGCGTACGGAGTCGTCGCGGCGCGGGGCGCCGGCGCGCGCGGGCATCAGCGCGCCGCCCGACCAGGCGAAGCGGCGCAGCGTATGCAAGGCGCTGCGCCAGGAGCCCTTGCGTGACGTCTGTTTCCTGTTGGCTTCCATGTTTCTCGCTGACGTGAAGGGCTGGAACCGGTTGTCCGGAAGGAATAACGGCAGACTGTGCGGAATCTTTAACGGGCCGGGCGCGGATGGCGCTGCCGCGGGTCCGAATCGGTCACGCAAGTGTTCGACAGGCGAACGCCTGCGTGGCCCACATCGAGGCTGACTTTATAAGAAATGAGGATGCAGATGAAGCGAAAACTGTTGCTGGGCGCCGCCGTGGCGGCGCTGGTGGCCGGTCATGCACTGATGGCGCAGGCGGAACTGAAGCCGGGCGCCGCGGCGCCCGATTTCACGACGCAGGCGTCGCTGGGCGGCAAGACCTACACCTACGCGCTCGCGGACGCGCTGAAGCAGGGGCCGGTCGTGCTCTATTTCTACCCGGCTGCGTTCACGAAGGGCTGCACGATCGAGGCGCACGCGTTCGCGGACGCAGTCGACCGTTACAAGGCTTACGGCGCGACGGTGATCGGCGTATCCGCCGACAAGATCGACACGCTGACGAAGTTCTCGGTGAGCGAGTGCCGGAGCAAGTTCCCGGTCGCGGCTGATCCGGACGCGAAGATCATCCGGGAATACGACGCGAAACTGCCGGCGATCGACCGCGCGAACCGCGTGTCCTACGTGATTTCGCCGGAAGGGAAGATCCTCTACGAATACACGAGCATGTCGCCCGACAAGCACGTCGAGAACACGCTCGCTGCCGTGAAGGCGTGGGCCGACGCGCATCCGAAGCAGTAAACGGGCACCGCGTGCGTCAAGCGTCGAGGCGGCCCATCGTGCGGGCCGCCGGTACGGATTGACGCGCCGCCGCGCGGCGGCGCGCGTGAGGGCGCTAGGCGCGCAAGGCCTGCTCGATCGGCACGCTGCCGCCGACGAAGCCGACGATCTTGCGCGAGATGCCGAGCTTGATCGCCTCGATCGCGGCCCAGGCGACGTCCTGGCGTGACACGGGCGGGGCGCCGTCGAACCACGCGTCGGTCAGCGCGATCTTGCCGACGCCCGGGTCGTCCGTGAGCGGGCCGGGGCGCAGGATCGCGTAGTCGACACCCGACGCGATCACGCGATCGTCGCCTTCGCGCTTCATCTGCGAATAGTGGCGCAGCGCGTCCGGGCCGAGTTCGGGCCGGTACGCGGACAGCGAGCTGATCACCACGAGCTTCTGCGCGTTGTAGGCCAGCGTGTATTCGGCCGCACGGGCGACCGCGTCGCGGTCGACCTGCTCCTCTTCGGCCGCGCCTTCCGATTCGGCCGATCCGGCTGCGTAGATCACGTGCGTGATGCCCTGGAATGCGTGCGAGAAATCGTTCGTCAGATCGGCCTCGACCACCCGCGCGCCCGCCAGCGCATAGCCGTGCCGGCGCACGAGCGCCGTGACCTCGAACTCCGGCTGCTTGAGCAGCAGATCCGCGCAGGCCTGGCCCGTTCTGCCGGTCGCGCCAATCAGCAGTACCTTCGTCGTCATGAAACCGCTCCTTGCTCGATGCGTCGTCCTCCCAGATAGGGACGGACGACCGATAACTCAAGTGTAATGTCGATTTGCCCGTGCGGCGGGTGTGTATTAAGGGGCGTACCGGCGACGGGCCTTCCTGCCGCCATTCGTTCACACGGATGCGGGAATGACGCGCCGACCGGCTATCATGTGCGCGATGCATTTTTCGCCGCTACGTCATACAACGCAGCGGCCCACCGGTTGGAGTACACATGGCATTACCCCTGGACAACGTCAGCATGGCCGTGTTCTGCGACTTCGAGAACGTCGCGCTCGGCGTGCGCGACGCGAAGTACGAGAAGTTCGACATCAAGCCCGTGCTGGAGCGCCTGCTGCTGAAGGGCAGCATCGTCGTGAAGAAGGCCTATTGCGACTGGGATCGCTACAAGGGCTTCAAGGCGTCGATGCACGAGGCGAGCTTCGAGCTGATCGAGATTCCGCACGTGCGCCAGTCGGGCAAGAATTCGGCCGACATCCGGCTTGTCGTGGATGCGCTCGACCTCTGCTACACGAAGTCGCACGTCGATACGTTCGTGATCATCAGCGGCGACTCGGATTTTTCGCCGCTGGTGTCGAAGCTGCGCGAGAACGCGAAGAAGGTGATCGGCGTCGGCGTGAAGAAATCGACGTCGGACCTGCTGGTCGCGAACTGCGACGAATTCATCTTCTACGACGATCTGGTACGTGAGCAGCAGCGCACGCTCGCGAAGCGCGAACAGCAGCAGCGCGCGGGCAACGGCGGCGCGAAGCGGCCGGACGAGCCGGCGGCGTCGCGCAAGCACGACCTGGACGCGCGCAAGGCCGAGGCGATCGCGCTGGCCGTGGAGACGTTCGACGCGCTCGCGTCGGAGCGGGACGACGTCGGCAAGATCTGGGCGTCGGTGCTGAAGAGCGCGATCAAGCGTCGCAAGCCGGATTTCAACGAGTCGTACTACGGATTCCGCGCGTTCGGCAACCTGCTCGACGAGGCGCAGGCGCGCGGCCTGCTCGAAGTGGGGCGTGACGACAAGTCGGGCGCGTTCGTGTCGCGGGCACGCCAGTCGGCGGCCGCGGAGCAGGTTGCGCAGGCCGGCGAAGGCGGGGCCGCACACCACGGCGGCCACCACGGCGCGCGCGCGGCGGAGCCGGCGCGGGCCGGCCGCGAGCCGCGACGTCGCGAGCAGCGGGCGGAAGCCGTCGTGCACGAAACCGTGCAGGTCGACGCGGACGACGCGGCGATGGCCGAATCGGCCGGAGCCACCGAAATCGCGGCAGTCGTGCCGGCAGAAACGACCGAAGCGGTCGAAGCAGCCGAGGCGCACGGCGATGCGAAGGATGGCCGCAAGCGTGCGCGCAAGAGCGCGGCGAAGAAGACCGGCGCGACGAAGGGCGCCGCCGCGAAGAGCGCAGGCCGTGAGTCGGCCGGGCGGCCGGACGACGCCGGGCATGGCGCGGCGAAGCACGGCGGCGACAAGCACGCGCACGGCAAGCATGCGGGCGACCCGCATCGCGACCCGGAGCAGGGCGACATGTGGCCCGCCGCGGTGACGCACACCGAGCCGGCGGCAGGCGATGTCGGCGGCGAGGTGGTTGCCGCGCCGGCCGGGGCGGCTGTCGAGGCGCCCGCCGAAGCCAAGCCGAAGAAACCGGCCCGCAAGGCGGCACCGCGCGCGCGGCGTCCGCGCAAGACGGCGGCAGCGGCCGAGTAATGGTCGTGTAGGGGCTGAGGTAACGGCCGAGTAGCGGCCGAGCCGGGTAGTGGTCCGGTAACGGCCGCCGGCCGGGTGTCGTCCGAAGCAGGTCGGCACCCGGGCCGGTTTCTCGCAGCGCAACAACGGCCGGCGCAATGCCGGCCCGTCAGCTGACCTGACCGTTCAGCGCATAAGGCTGCGTCATCACTTCGAGGAAGTGGCCGTCCGGATCGTCGAAATACACGCCGCGGCCGCCGTTGTGGCGGTAGATGTCATCGGGTTGCCGCTTCGCGGGATCGGCCCAGTGCGGCAGCCCGCGCTCGCGGATGCGTGCCAGCACGCGGTCGAAACCGGCTTCGTCGAGCAGGAACGCGTAATGCTGCGACCGGATGTCCCCCCCCTGTTCGTAGAAATCGAGCGACACGCCGTTGTCGAGCGGCACGACCAGCATCGCGCCGAACGGCGTCGGCGGCGGCAGTTCCAGAAGCTCGGTGAGGAAGCGGCTCGACGCGCGCTTGTCGCGACACCAGACGATCGTATGGTTGAGCTGGACGTTCATGGCGTGTCCCCGTGAAGGGTCCCGCGGTGGGCATGGACTCACGATAGCCGATCGCTGCCGATGCGCAAGCGCGGCAAGCGGCCGCCCGGCGGGCGGCCGCTTTCATCACTCCCCGGCGACGGCCGGTCCGCCGGAATTCCCGCGGCGGTTGCGCCGCTTCTCGGCCCAGACGCGGAAACGGTCCATGTACAGGTAGACGACCGGCGTCGTATAGAGCGTCAGCACCTGCGACACGATCAGCCCGCCGGCGATCGCGATCCCGAGCGGCGCGCGCAGCTCGGCGCCGTCGCCGCTGCCGAACGCGAGCGGCAGCGCGCCGAACAGCGCGGCCATCGTCGTCATCATGATCGGGCGGAAGCGCAGCAGGCACGCCTCGTGGATCGCGTCGAGCGACGATTTGCCGTAGTGGCGCGTCTGGTCGATCGCGAAGTCGACCATCATGATCGCGTTCTTCTTCACGATACCGATCAGCAGGATCACGCCGATCAGCGCGATGATGCTGAACTCGGTCTTGAACAGCAGCAGCGCGAGCAGCGCACCGACACCGGCCGACGGCAGCGTCGACAGGATCGTGATCGGGTGGATGTAGCTCTCGTACAGGATCCCGAGCACGATATAGACGGCCAGCAGCGCTGCGAGGATCAGGATCGGCTGGTCGTTCAGCGACTGCTGGAACGCCTGCGCGGTGCCCTGGAAGCTGCCGACGATCGTCGGCGGCACGCCGACCTGCGCCATCGTCTGATAGATCACCTGCGTCGCCTGCGACAACGACACGCCGGGCGGCAGGTTGAACGAGATCGTCGTCGCGACGAACAGCCCCTGGTGGTTGACCGACAGCGGTGTCGTGCTCGGCCCGAACGTCGCGATCGCCGACAGCGGGATCATCGTCGACTTCGACGTCGACACCGACGCACCCGACGACGCGCTCGACTTGCCGCTCGCCGCGATCGCGTTGAGCGCCTGGTTGCGCGCGGAGTCCGACGCGATCGCCGCGGCGCTCTGCGCGGCCGTGCCGGCGCTCGAGGTGCCGGCCGACGTCGCGACGTAGGTGCCGGCCGCCGCGTTGGTGGTCTGCGAGCCGTTCGCGCTGCCGCCCGACGTGCTGACCCACACCTGGTTCAGCATCTCGGGGCTCTGCCAGTATTTCGGCGCGACTTCCATCACCACGTGGTACTGGTTCAGCGGGTTGTAGATCGTCGAGACCTGGCGCTGGCCGAATGCGTCGTACAGCGTATTGTCGATCTGCGCGGGCTTGATGCCGAACCGCGCGGCCGTCGCGCGGTCGATCGTCACCATCGCCTCGAGGCCGCCTTGCTGCTGGTCCGAGTTCACGTCGGTCAGCTCGGGGCGCTTCTGCAGCGCCTCGGTCAGGATCGGCCCCCACTTGTACAGGTCGGCGCTCGAATCGCCGAGCAGCGTGAACTGGTACTGCGCGTTGCTCTGCCGGCCGCCGACGCGGATGTCCTGTGCCGCCTGCAGGAACGTGCGCGCACCCGCGACGTCCGCCAGCGGCGGGCGCAGTTGCTGGATCACCTGGTCGGCCGTCAGCTTGCGCTCGGTACGATCCTTCAGCGTGACGAACATGAAGCCCGAGTTGGTCTGCGTGCCGCCGGTGAAGCCCGCGACGCTCTTCACGTTCGGGTTGCCCTGCACGATCCGCATCATCTCGGAGAACTTCAGCTTCATCGCCTGGAACGACGTCGACTGGTCGGCCTGGATGCCGCCGATCATCAGCCCGGTGTCCTGCTGCGGGAAGAAGCCCTTCGGCACGACGATGTACAGGTAGACGTTCAGGCCGATCGTTGCGACGAGCGTCAGCAGGATCAGCAGCGGCCGGCGCAGCGCCCACGACAGCGAGCGTTCGTAACCGCGCTGCATGCGGCTGAAACAGCGTTCCAGGAATCGCGCGAAGCGGCCTTCGTTCTGCGGTTCGTGCGACTCGGGGAGCAGGCGCGCGCACATCATCGGTGTCACTGTGAGCGACACCGCGAGCGATACCGCGATCGCAAGCGACAGCGTCAGCGCGAACTCGCGGAACAGGCGCCCGACGATGCCGCCCATCAGCAGGATCGGCAGGAACACCGCGACGAGCGAAATGCTCATCGACAGCACCGTGAAGCCGACCTCGCGCGCGCCGTCGAACGCGGCCTGCATGCGCGACTTGCCGTTCTCGATATGCCGCGAGATGTTCTCGAGCACGACGATCGCATCGTCGACGACGAAGCCGGTCGCGACGATCAGCGCCATCAGCGACAGGTTGTCGATCGAGAAGCCGAGCAGGTACATCGCGCCGAAGGTGCCGACGATCGAGATCGGCACCGCGACGCTCGGGATCAGCGTCGCGCGCCAGTTGCGCAGGAACAGGAACACGACCATCACGACGAGGCTGATCGCGATCAGCAGCGTGTGCTCGGTGTCCTTCAGCGACGCGCGAATGGTGGTCGAGCGGTCGAGCACGGGCGTGACCGTGATGTCGGCCGGCAGCGACGCGGTGAGCTGCGGCAGCGCCGCGCGCACGCGGTCGATCGTATCGATGATGTTCGCGCCGGGCGAGCGGTAGAGGATCACGAGCACCGCGCGCTTGCCGTTCGACAGGCCGAGGTTGCGGAGATCCTCGACCGAATCGACGACGTCGGACAGGTCGGACAGCCGCACGGCCGCGCCGTTGCGATACGCGACGACGAGGTCGCGGTATTGCGACGCCTCGGACGCCTGGTCGTTCGTATAGAGCTGGTAGCGCTGCGGGCCGAACTCGATCGCGCCCTTCGGCGCGTTGGCGTTCGCGGAGGCGAGCGCCGCGCGCACGTCCTCGAGGCCGATCCCGTAGTGGAACAGCGCCTGCGGCTCGAGCTCGACGCGCACGGCCGGGTTCGCGGAGCCGCTCACCGACACCTGGCCGATCCCGTCGATCTGCGACAGCGACTGCTGCAGCACCGTCGACGCGGCGTCGTACAGCTTCGCGGGCGACGAGGTCTCCGACGTCAGCGACACGACCATGATCGGCGAGTCGGCCGGGTTGACCTTGCGGTAGGTCGGGTTGCTCTTCAGCGCGGCGGGCAGGTCGGCGCGCGCCGCGTTGATCGCGGCCTGCACGTCGCGGGCGGCGCCGTCGATGTCGCGGTTCAGCCCGAACTGCAGGATGATCCGGGCATTGCCGACCGTGCTCGTCGACGTCATTTCGGAGACGTCGGCGATCGAGCCGAGGTGCCGCTCCAGCGGGCTCGTCACGCTGGTCGCGACGGTCTCGGGGCTCGCGCCGGGCAGCGACGCCTGCACCGAGATGGTGGGGAAGTCGACCTGCGGCAGCGGCGACACCGGCAGCTTGACGAACGCGAACAGGCCCGCGAGCGCGACGCCGATCGCGAGCAGCGTCGTCGCGACGGGGCGGGTGATGAAGGGGCGCGACAGGTTCATGTCGGCACTCGCTGGGCCGCCGCGTGTTCCGACGGATGCGTTTTCGGGAGATGGGGGGGCTGCGCCCCCCCACGCGAACGAAGTGAGCGTGGGGGTCGTGTCATTTACGCATCCGTGCGCGTGCCGGCTTGCGGGCCGTGGCGCTCGAACCAGCCGCGCACGCGGCGCGCGAGCGAGTCGAAGCCGAGGTAGATCACGGGCGTCGTGAACAGCGTCAGCACCTGCGACACGATCAGGCCGCCGGCGATCGCGACCCCGAGCGGCTGGCGCAGCTCGGAGCCCGCGCCGGCGCCGACGATCAGCGGCACCGCGCCGAGCAGCGCGGCGAGCGTCGTCATCAGGATCGGCCGGAAGCGCAGCAGGCACGCCTGGTAGATCGCCTCGCGCGGTGGCTTGCCTTCGACGCGTTCGGCCTCGAGCGCGAAGTCGATCATCATGATCGCGTTCTTCTTCACGATACCGATCAGCAGCACGATGCCGATGATCCCGATGATGTCGAGGTCGTGCCCGGTGATCATCAGCGCAAGCAACGCGCCGACGCCGGCCGACGGCAGCGTCGACAGGATCGTGATCGGGTGGATGTAGCTCTCGTACAGCACGCCGAGCACGATGTACATCGTGACGACCGCCGCGAGGATCAGGAACAGCTGGTTCGACAGCGATGCCTGGAACGCGAGCGCCGCGCCCTGGAAGCGCGTCTGGAACGACGCGGGCAGCCCGATGTCCTTCTCGGCGGCCTCGATCGCCTTGACCGCCTCGCCGAGCGACGCGCCCGCCGCGAGGTTGAACGAGACGGTGGTCGACGGGAACTGCGACAGATGCGCGACCAGGAGCGGCGACGGCCGTTCGTGGAACGACGCGATCGACGACAGCGGCACCTGGCCGCCGCCCGCCGACGGCAGGTAGATGTCGTTCAGCGATTGCGCGTAGTGCTGCTCCTTCGGCTCGGACTCGAGAATCACGCGGTACTGGTTCGACTGCGTGAAGATCGTCGACACGATGCGCTGGCCGAACGCGTCGTACAGCGCGTTGTCGACGGTCGCCGGCGTGATGCCGAAGCGCGCGGCGCTCGCGCGGTCGATCTCGATGTAGACGGACTGGCCGTTGCTCTGCAGGTCGGTCGCGACGTCGGCGAGCGACGGCTCTTGCTGCAGACGCGCGACGAGCTTCGGCACCCAGGTCGCGAACTCTTCCGAGTTCGGGCTCGTCAGCATGAACTGGTACTGCGTCGGGCTGACGGTCGAGTCGATCGTCAGATCCTGAACCGACTGCATGAAGAGCGAGATCCCGGTGATGTTCGCCACGCGGTGCTGCAGGTCGCGGATGATCTGCGCGGCCGTTTTGGAACGCTCGTCGCGCGCCTTCAGGTTGATCAGCATCCGGCCGCTGTTCAGCGTGATGTTGCTCCCGTCGACGCCGATGAACGACGTGAGGCTCACGACGTTCGGATCCTTCAGGATCTCGGCCGCGAGCGCCTGCTGGCGCTCGGCCATCGCGCCGTACGAGATCGACTGCGGCGCCTGCGTGATCGCCTGGATCACACCGGTGTCCTGCGCGGGGAAGAAGCCCTTCGGCACGTAGACGTACAGCAGGCCCGTCAGCGCGAGCGTCAGCAGCGCGACGACGAGCGTCGAGCGCTGGCGGTTCAGCACCCATTCGAGCGCGACCGCGTAGCGCGCGATCACCCAGTCGATCGCGTGGTGCACGCGCGCCTCGAAGCGATGGCTCTCGGGCGGCGGCGAATGGCGCAGCAGCTTCGCGCACATCATCGGCACGAGCGTGAGCGACACGATCGCCGAGATCACGATCGTCACCGCGAGCGTGATCGCGAATTCATGGAAGAGGCGCCCGACCACGTCGCCCATGAACAGCAGCGGGATCAGCACCGCGATCAGCGACACCGTCAGCGAGATGATCGTGAAGCCGATCTGCTTCGAGCCCTTCAGCGCGGCCTCGAGCCCGGATTCGCCTTCCTCGACGTAGCGCGCGATGTTCTCGATCATCACGATCGCGTCGTCGACGACGAAGCCGGTCGCGATGGTGAGCGCCATCAGCGACAGGTTGTTCAGCGAGAAGCCGGCCATGTACATCACCGCGAGCGTGCCGATCAGCGACAGCGGCACCGACAGGCTCGGGATGATCGTCGCGTAGATGTTCGCGAGGAACAGGTACATCACGAGCACGACGAGCCCGACCGCGACCAGCAGTTCGAACTGCACGTCGCGCACGGCGGCGCGGATCATCGTCGTACGGTCGGTGACGATCTGCACGTCGAGCGCGGCCGGCAGCGTTTCCTGCAGCTTCGGCAGCTGCGCCTTGATCGCGTCGACCGTCTGGATCACGTTCGCGCCCGGCTGGCGCTGCACGTTCAGGATGATCGCGGGCTCCGAATTCACCCACGCGCCGAGCTTGGTGTTCTCCGAGCCGGCGACGACCGTCGCGACGTCGGTGAGCATCACCGGGCGGCCGCCCTTGTACGCGACGACCGCGCTGTTGTATTGATCGGCGCTCGTGAGCTGGTCGTTCGCGTTGATCGTGTACGCGCGCGTCGGGCCGTCGAAGTTGCCCTTCGGCGTGTTCACGTTCAGGTTCGAGATCGTCGTGCGCAGGTCGTCGAGGTTCATCCCGTACTGCGCGAGCGCGGTCGGGTTCGCCTGGATCCGCACGGCCGGGCGGTTGCCGCCCGACAGGCTGACGAGGCCGACGCCCGCGATCTGCGAGATCTTCATCGCGAGGCGCGTGTCGGCGAGGTCCTGCACCTGCGTGAGCGGCAGCGTCTTCGACGTGACCGCGAGCGTGATCACCGGCGCGTCGGCCGGGTTGACCTTCGCATAGATCGGCGGGGCAGGGAGGTCGGACGGCAGCAGGTTGCCGGCCGCGTTGATCGCGGCCTGCACTTCCTGTTCGGCGATGTCGAGCGGCAGGTCGAGCGAGAACTGCAGCGTGATCACGGACGAGCCGGCCGAACTCTGCGACGACATCTGGTTCAGCGACGGCATCTGCCCGAACTGCCGTTCGAGCGGCGCGGTGACCGACGAGGTCATCACTTCCGGGCTCGCGCCCGGGTAGAAGGTCTGGACCTGGATCGTCGGATAGTCGACTTCCGGCAGCGCGGCGAGCGGCAGGAAGCGCAGCGCCACGAGACCGGCCAGCATGATCGCCGCCATCAGGAGGGCGGTGCCGACCGGCCGGAGAATGAAAAGGCGGGATGGATTCATCGAGCGGCCCGCGCGTTACTGGGCCGCGGGGGCCGCTGCCTGCGACGCGCCGTGCCGGTGTCCGCCGCGATGGCCGTCGGCGCCCGATGCACCCGACGCCGCACCGGCGCCGCGCGCGCCCGACGCGCCTTTCGGCTTGTCGGCCGGGATCGAGATCTTCGCGCCTTCGCGCAGGCGGTCGGAGCCGTCGGTCACCACGCGCTCGCCGAGCGACACGCCGCTGACGATGCTCGTGCGTTCGCCGTCGACCGGGCCGACCGTGACCTTGCGCACCGTCACCGTGTTGTCGGGTTTCACGACGTAGACGAACTGGCCGATCGAGCCGGTCAGCACGGCGGAGGTCGGCACGATCGTCGCGTTGCGCATCACGTCGACGAGCAGCCGAGTGTTCACGAACTGATTCGGGAACAGCATGCCTTCCTTGTTATCGAAGTTCGCGCGCAGCTTGACCGTGCCCGTGCTCGTGTCGATCTGGTTGTCGAGCGTCGCGAGCGAGCCCGTCTCGAGCGGCACCGTGTTGTTGCGGTTGTACGCGGTGACCGACAGCTTCTGGCCCGCGTTCACCTGCTTGAGAATCTGCGGCAGGTTGTCTTCCGACGTCGTGAAGATCACGCTCATCGGCTGCAACTGCGTGATCACGACGATGCCGTTGGCATCGCCCGGCGTCACGTAGTTGCCGGGGTCGACCTGGCGCAGGCCGACGCGGCCCGACACCGGCGCGGTGATGCGCGCATACGTGAGGTTCAGCTTCGCGGAATCGATCGCGGCCTGGTCGGTCTTCACCGCGCCTTCGTATTGCTTGACGAGTGAAGCCTGCGTATCGACCGTCTGCGACGCGATCGAATCCTGCGACAGCAGCGTCTGGTAGCGCTTCAGGTCGAGGCGGGCCGTCGCGAGCAGCGCCGAGTCGCGCGCGTGCGTGCCTTCGGCGTTCTCGAGCGACACCTGGTACGGGCGCGGGTCGATCTGCGCGAGCACGTCGCCTTTCCTGACGATCTGGCCTTCCTGGAACGAGACCGACTGCAGGTAGCCCGACAGCTGCGTCTTGACCGTCACGTTCGCGAGCGGCGTGACGGTGCCGAGCGCGGACAGCACGATCGGCATTTCGCCCTGCGTCGCGGTCGCGACCTGCACGGGCTGCGGAATGTTCGCCATCGCGGCGGGGCCGCCTCGGCCGCGGTGGCCGCCGCCACCGGCGGCACTTGCACCCGCGCCCGTCGCGGCACTGCCGGCCGCCGGCGTGCGGTTCCACGGGTGCCACCACAGCAGGCCGCCGATGACGACGACCGCGAGCGCCCCGGCCATCAGCGTGCGGCGCGGGCGCCGTGCGGCGGGAGACGCGGGGTCGTTCGAAGGAGGCGTGGGCTTTTGTTCGTTATCCATCGTGTTCTGTCAGGAAGACGGCGCGGCGTGCCGGAAATCGGACTGCTGGGCTGCGCGTGGGCGGGCGGTGCCGGGACGGGGCGCCCGGCTCGGTCCGGGGCCCCGCCGGCCTGCGCGGGAAAAGAGCGGTGCGCACCGCGAAGGCGGCGCGACGATGGGCATGATCCTACGTCCCGTCCCCGTTACAGTCCAGTGGACTATCTTTCAACGGGTTACGGTCGTTACAGAACGCAATTGGACGATGACGAATCGATTACACGGCGTGCCGCCGGGCCGGTGCGCCGCCGATCTCGCGGGTGATTTTCGCGATGCATTCGTGAAGCGCGGGCACCACGTGTTCGTGCAGCCATTCGGGCGGGCACTGGTGCGACGCGCCGCCGCAATTCACCGAATAGCGCTGCCCCGACGGGCCGACGAAACCGGCCGCCACCGCATTCAGGCCCTCGCGCCATTCGCCGATCGCGATCGCGCACCCGTCGCGCATTGCGTCGTCCAGTGCGGGGGTCAGGCGCGCGGACACGTGCGGCCAGTCGTCGCCGGCCGTGGTGCGCAGCGACTCGAGCAGCAGGCGGCGTTCGTCGTCCTCGAGTGCGGCGAGATACGCACGGCCTACCGCGGTGCGTGCGATGTCCATCCGCGAGCCGATCTCGAGGCGCGTGACGAGCACGGCCGAGCGCGGCCGGATCACGTCGATCGCGACCATGTCGAGCCGGTCGCGCACCGCGAGGTGCACGGACAGGGACGTGCGCTCGGCCAGCTCGATCATGAACGGCCGCGAGCGCGCGCGGATGTCGAAGTTGCGCAGGAAGCCGTGGCTCAGTTCGAGCACCGACGCGGTGAGCACGAAGCGCTCGCTGTCGGGCAACTGGAACAGAAAGCCGGCGCTGACGAGCGTCGCGGTGATGCGCGAGACGGTCGGCTTCGGGATGCCGGTCAGTTCGGTCAGCTCGCGGTTGCTGACGGGCGCGTCGGCAGCCGCGATGCGACGCAGGACGGCGAGGCCGCGGGCGAGGGCGGTGATTTCGTCGGGCGAGGATTCACGGTCCCGCGACGCGGGAGGGGTTACAGTGGTCGACACGAGGGATTCTCTCTATTTCCGAAACTCGATTTCAATTTTGTTGGTATTGTAGGACTATTGTCAAAGGATGCATGTTCCGCGGGTGAACCGGTCATTGGATGAGATTTTACGGGTTCACCCTTGGTTTATTAGGAAAACGCTCAAATGAGCGTTGCCAGAAAGTGCATGAACCGGTGCAAATACCGCTTGACTTGTCGGGCGGAAACGGAAAGAATGTCTCACGTTTTCGAAACATCGTTTCAAGAGTTTAACCGGCAACGATGTTTCGCGCAGTCTCTCAGGTTCTAGCACGGCCCTCGGAATGGCTAGAACTTTTTTAGCGCCACGGTCTCCGTGGCGCTTTTTTTTGCCCGTTTTTCTGCTCGCCCGCCCGGACGCGTCAGGCCCGTATTATCCCCCGATCGTCGAAACCCCCCGTTTACACCCGCGCGGCGTCTGCTCGCGCGTGCGCCTGACGCGATTCGCACGCGCAAAAAAAAGCGCGATGCCCGCACTGGGCATCGCGCATCAAACGGCGTGGAGCGCCGACGAATGATCGGTGATGAAGAAAGGGACGCCCGGTTAGGGACGCCCGGTCAGGGACACCCCGGCCGGCGGTGGCGCCTCCTCGCGCGGCCCGGTCAGGCCTTCGCGAGTTTGATGCCGGTCTGCTCGGCCGTCAGGTAGCCGACGCTCGCGCCGAAGCGGTCCTTGAAGTTCGCGCGCACGAGCGGGTCGAGCGTCGGCTTGACCTTGTCGTGCAGCGGCGATTCCCAGTCGCCCGCGTGCTGGAAGTTGCTCATGATGTACGTCCAGCCGTTGATCTCGTCGACCGCGTGCAGGCCCGTCGATTCCGCGCCGGCCGGGCACGACAGCACGCGCACCAGCGACTTCGTGTCGACGTTGTACGCCCACAGGAAGTTGTTCACGTGCATGCCCGAGTCTTCGCCGATGAAGAGCGTGCGCAGCTTTTCGGAGAACTTCAGGTTGTCCGGGTTCGCGATCTTGTCCGGGTTCGCGAGGTTGCCGAGCCCGTCGGCCGCGGCGAGATCCTCGCCGACGAGCGCGGCCGGCGCGCCCATGTCGACCGGCACCCATTCGCTGTCGATCGCGCTGCCCGTCGTGTCGCGCTGGCTGCCCTTCAGGTTCAGCGCATAGACGGCGCCCGCGGCGATCTTCTTGTCGACCGCGACGTCGCGCGACGCCGCATTGCCCTTGACCATCGACGTCTCGATCCGCGACATCGCCGTGTAGACGATCTTGTCCTTCGCGTTCACGGTCGTGCCTTCGAGCTTCGTGAAGCCCATGCTGCCGCCGAGCAGCGCCGCATAGCGGTGCGTCTCGAGGAACGCGGCCGCCTTTTCCATCCCCGGCTTCACGCGCATCCAGTTGAACTTGCCGCCGAAGTGAATCTTCGTGTAGCTCGCATCGTTCGGGTCGGTGGTCACCAGGTCCATGATGTCCGACGCCTTCAACGTGTTCGCGAGCGCTTCGATTTCGCCGCTCGTCGCGTGGCCGATCCTGATCCACGTGAGCGTCGCGGTGCCGGCGCCGGCCGACGACGTCTGCGTCCACTTCGCGACGTACAGCGTGCCGGCCGACAGGTCGGCGGCCTTGTCGGCGACGAACATGAACAGGCCGCCGTTGGTGGCGTCGTCACCCATCATCACGGTGCGCTGGTCCGGCATCACCTGGATCAGCTCGTGCGAGATGCGGCCGAGGCAATAGTGCTTCTTCACGGTGCCCGTGCCGTCGGGATTCACGGTGATCTCGGGCAGGTGGCCGTAGTGGTAGGGGTTCGCCTTCGTCTCGTCGCCGAACGTGTTCCTGCTGAACGCCTTGAACTGCGCGTCGGTCGCGGCCTTGGTCGCGTCCGGCTCGTACTCCTCGCTCGACAGGTGCGTGCCCCACGGCGACAGGCTCGCGCCGCACGTGATCCACAGGCCGTGCGCCTTCGACGTGTCGACGTTGTGGTACTTGACGACCTTCAGCGCGCCGTTGGCCGGATCCTGGTCGAGCGTCAGCACCGCGATCGGCGACGGCAGCTGGCCGTACTGCGATGCGCTCGCCTGGTCGCGCGTCGTGTATTCGAACTGCACGACGGCGAACACCGTGTTGCCTTTCACGCCGGGCACGTTCGCGTTCTTCAGCGTCAGCAGCGAGCTGCCGTCCGGGCAGTCGGAATAGAACTGGCGCTCCTTGCCGGCAACCGAGCGGTCGATGATCGGCTGGTTGTTGATGTCGTAGTAGCCGCCCGCGAGCGTCGTGCCGCCCTTGCCGTCCGGCACCATGTCGCCCGTCACGAAGAACGGCCGGTACGCGAGCTTGAAGTTGCGCGCCGAGCCGTCCGAGAACGACACCGACAGCGTCGAGCCGACCGTCGTCGTGGCCATCGCGGCCGCGTTGTCGAGCGTCGGGGCGGCCATCGCCGAGAACGTCGCCGACGTGTACGCGGCGGCGACCGGGGCCGGCGTCGACGCCGGATTGTCGTCGCCGCCGCAACCCGTCAGCAGGGCCGGCAGCGCGAGGCCGGAAAGGGGAAGCATCGGCGCGCCGGCGAGGATCTTCAGGGCCTGACGACGGGAAGCATTGGGCAACGCGGGCATGTGGAGTCCAGTTTCAGTTGTTGGAAGAATGGCCTTCGCGAAGCAGGCGCTCGGCAAGCGTCGCGAAGGCAAATTGAAAACTGGACGGAAGTGTAAGGACGCTCGATGAAAGTTTTTTGAATTGAAAACGTAATGGCGAGCCGGGCGTTCGTCAGGGGCTCAATCGCGTTCGGGCGTCGCCGAGATGCGGTGGATCGACAGGTCCGCGCCGTCGAACTCGGCTTCGCGGTCGAGGCGCAGCCCGACGGTCGCCTTCAGCGCACCGTACACGAGCGTGCCGCCCGCGGTCGCGATTGCGATGCCGCCGAGCGTGCCGACGAGCTGCGACATGAACGACACGCCGCCGAGGCCGCCGAGCGCGGGCAGGCCGAACACGCCGGCCGCGAGGCCGCCAAGCGCGCCGCACATGCCGTGCAGCGGCCATACGCCGAGCACGTCGTCGATGCGCCACTTGTTCTGCACGCAGGTGAACATCGCGACGAACAGTGCGCCGGCGGCCGCGCCCGTGACGAGTGCGCCGATCGGGTGCATCACGTCGGAGCCCGCGCATACCGCGACGAGGCCCGCGAGCGGCCCGTTGTACGTGAAGCCCGGGTCGTTGCGGCCGGCCATCCACGCGGCGAGCGTGCCGCCGACCATCGCCATCAGCGAGTTCACGGCGACGAGGCCGCTGATCTTGTCGAGCGTCTGCGCGCTCATCACGTTGAAGCCGAACCAGCCGACCGCGAGCACCCACGCACCGAGCGCGAGGAACGGGATGTTCGACGGCGGGTGCGCGGCGATCCGGCCGTCCTTCGCGTAACGGCCGTGGCGCGCGCCGAGCAGCAGGACGGCCGGCAGCGCGACCCAGCCGCCGAACGCGTGCACGACGACGGAGCCTGCGAAATCGTGGAACGGCGCGCCGAACGCGTGCGCGAGCCAGGCCTGCACGCCGAAGCGTTCGTTCCACGCGATCCCTTCGAAGAACGGATAGATGAAGCCGACGACGATCAGCGTCGCGACGAGCTGCGGATTGAACTTCGCGCGCTCGGCGATGCCGCCGGACACGATCGCGGGAATCGCCGCCGCGAAGGTCAGCAGGAAGAAGAAGCGCACGAGCGCGTAGCCGTTGTGCTGGGACAGCGTGCCGATGTCGTCGAAGAACTCGACGCCGTACGCGATCGTGTAGCCGATGAAGAAATACGCGAGCGTCGACACCGAGAAGTCGACCAGGATCTTCACGAGCGCGTTGACCTGGTTCTTCTTGCGGACCGTGCCGAGTTCGAGAAAAGCAAAGCCCGCGTGCATCGCGAGCACCATGACGGCGCCGATCAACAGGAACAGTGAGTCGACGCCGGATTTCAGACCATCCATGCCGTGGCTTCCTTGCGCAAAAAACGGGCAAGGAATGCAAATATCGAGCCAACTTGGTGAGCCGCCGCATGGAGTTGGTGCCTGTGCGCCGCGTGGTGAGGCATTCCGATGGATCGTGCACGGGAAGAGGGCGTAACCGACGCGAGCCGAGCGCGATGCCTGATGCACGCACGTGGTGCGGCGCGTACGGAACTGGTGCGCGTGACGAGCCGGTTGATGCGGCGTGGTGCGCGATGGTGCGCGGCGGCGCACCAACCGGCGCGTTAGTGGCGCATTAGTGGCGCGTGAACAGCGGGGGTGGCCGGCGCAGCCGCAGCGCGCACGCCGACCAGTAGGCGGCGACGGTTGTCAGCCCGAGCGCCGCGAACGCGAGCGCCGCGAAGCCCGCGAGCGACTGGCCGTCGCCGTCGGGGCCGAGGATGCCTTGCGCGACGATCAGCGCGGCGGTCCAGAAGCCGATCACGGCCTGCGCGAGCAGGCGCGCGGTTGCGACGCGGCGCGGGCGCCCGGATTCGGCCAGGCGGTGCGTCGACCGCGGGCGCAGACACAGGAACAAGGTGGCGGCGAGCAACGCGGCCAGGGCGATGAGCCAGTCGACGAGGAAATCCATGAGAAAAAGGGGGCACGTCCGAAGCGGGTTGAAGCGTGCCCACTTTAGAGTCCTCGCGTGTGCGATTGAATCAGACGAGTCCGAAATTGAAAGCCATTTTTAATGACGGGACGTGATTGGCCCTGTTCAACAGGCGGTATCATCGACGTCGGTCCAACCACGAGGCAGCGCCACGCGCGGCCGGAGATTGCTGATGAAGATGAAGACTTCGCGGGCGCGTCGCGTGCCCGGGTCCGTACTGGCGGCCGTGGCCGCCGGTGCGCTGCTGTTGCTCGCGGGCTGCGAGAAGTCCGGTGCGCCGGTCACGCAACCCGATACGGCCGCGAGCGCGGCCGCCGATGCCGCGAACAATGCGGCCAAGGCGCTCGACCAGGTAGCGAGCACCGTCAACCAGCAGATCAACGCCGCGAAGGCCGGCATCGCGTCCGCGGCGTCGGCCGTGCCGCCGCTGTCCGCGAGCGGCCTCGCCTCCGCCGCGCAGGCGCAGATCGACGCGGCTGCTTCCGCGGTCGTCGCGCATGCGGCTTCCGAAGCCGGCGCGAAGATCGCCGAAGCCGGCAAGAAGCTGCAGCAGTGGAGCCAGCAGAATGCGTCGGGCGCCAAGCCCGCGAGCGGAGAGTGACGCGGGCTTGCATGATCCACGAAATGTAATTATGATGGTTACACATGTCGCCGGCCGCAGGATGGGCCGGCGTCGTCAAGTGAGTGAGGAATGAATACCAGCAGCCGGTTCGCGTTTGCCGTCCACGTGCTTGCCTTGCTGTCGATGCAGGAGGGCGTGCCGCTGTCGTCCGACATCATCGCGGGCAGCGTGAACACGAATCCGGCGCTGATCCGCCGCTTGCTGTCGATGCTGGCGGCCGCCGGGCTGACCACGTCGCAGCTGGGCGCGGGCGGCGGTGCGCTGCTGGCGCGCGAGCCCGGCGCGATCACGCTGCTCGACGTATATCGGGCGGTCGACGATGCGCAACTGTTTGCGCTGCACCGCGAGGCGCCGAATCCCGCGTGTCTCGTCGGGCGGCACATCCAGGGCGCGCTGACCGACTACATCGGCGACGCGCAGCGCGCGATGGAAGCCTCGCTTGCCACGCGCACGCTGGCCGACGTCACGGCCGACGTGCTGGATCTGGAGCAGCGCACGCAACATGAGGCGCGCGCCGGCGGGTAACCGGCGGCAGGGCAGGAAGCCGGACGGCGCGTTTGCGCGGCGACCGGCGCAACGGGGCTTTGCCTCGTTTTTTTCGGTCTTATCTGTAATTGGATTTGTTACATATTTTGCTTACTGGAGAATCGACATGACGCAACGTACCCTGAATATCGCGCTGTTCGGCGCCACCGGCACGATCGGCTCGCGCATTGCCGCGGAAGCCGTGCGACGCGGCCATCGCGTGACCGCGCTGTCGCGCCATCCCGGCGCGGCCGGCGACGGCATCACCGCGAAGGCGGCCGATCTGTTCGACGCGGCCAGCATCGCGGCCGCGCTGCCGGGTCATGACGTCGTCGCGAGCGCATACGGCCCGAAGCAGGACGATGCGGCGAAGGTCGTCGCGGCCGCGAAAGCGCTGGTCGCCGGCACCCGCCAGGCGGGCCTGAAGCGGCTCGTGGTGGTGGGCGGCGCGGGTTCGCTCGAAGTCGCGCCGGGCAAGCAGCTGGTCGACAGCGAAGGCTTTCCTGAAGCGTACAAGGCGCAGGCGCTCGCGCACCGCGATGCGCTCGGCTACCTGAAGACGGTCGACGATCTCGACTGGACGTTCTTCGCGCCGGCCGCGATGATCGCTCCGGGCGAGCGCACGGGCACGTTCCGCACGGGCGTCGGCAAGCTGATCGTGGATGCGCAGGGCAACAGCAGGATCTCGACGGAAGACTACGCGGTCGCGTTCGTCGATGCGCTCGAGCAAGGCAGCTTCGTGCGCGAGATCGCGACGGTTGCGTATTGAGCGGCGCGCCGGCCGGCGCGTGAGCATCGGGCCGGCCGCGACGTGCAGGAACGCCAGGCGATTCCACCTTGACGGGCGGGATCGCCTGTTTCGTCTGGAGCGGGTCGCGTGCCGGCGGACTCACCCGTCCCGCGCGCGTACCGGATCGGTATTTATACCGGTCGACGCGGCGAGGCGGTTTTCATATTGTTCCCCGTTGTGCAGGATGAATAGAATAAATTTCTATCTACGAGGGACTGGAGAAATGGACGCCATCGATCGCAAGCTGCTGGAGCTGTTGCAGGCGGATGCCACGCTGCCGATCGCGGAACTGGCACAGCGCGTGAACCTGTCGCAGACGCCGTGCTGGAAGCGCGTGCAGCGGCTCAAGGAAACCGGCGCGATTCGCGCGCAGGTCGCGCTGTGCGATCCGCGCAAGCTTGGGGTCGGCACGACCGTGTTCGTCGCGATCCGGACGAACCAGCACACCGAGGAATGGGCGCAGAGGTTCACGCAGGCCGTGCGCGACATGCCGGAAGTGGTCGAGGTGTACCGGATGAGCGGCGAGACCGACTATCTGTTGCGTGTCGTGGTGGCCGGCATCGACGATTACGACCGCGTCTACAAGCAGCTGATTCGTACGGTGCCGCTGTTCGACGTCAGCTCGTCGTTCGCGATGGAGCAGATCAAGTATTCGACCGCGCTGCCCGTGCGCGACCTTGCCGAGCCGGCGTAGCGCGGCAATGAAACGGCGCGGGCGTGCAGCGCGCCCGCGGGT
>Ga0209566_100575_pt1 | contig 23758 bp, 17 predicted proteins | sample Araplavi_mTSA_r2_2_FD_184287 | JGI IMG/M metagenome (GOLD analysis project Ga0209566, IMG submission 184287) | Arabidopsis root microbial communities from North Carolina, USA - plate scrape CL_Cvi_mTSA_r2 (SPAdes) (version 2) | ecosystem: Host-associated > Plants > Roots > Endosphere | place...
GTCAGGCAGCAGGCGCACGAGGAATCGGTGATCGAATTCCGGCCGTTCTACTCGCTGCATCACGGCGAATCGGCGCGGATCGGCCATTACTGGTTCGCGCGCCGCAACGACTGGGTCGCGCAGAAGAGCCCCGGCTATGAAACCGAAATCTCGATCGTCGACATCGATTTCGAGCCGACGTCGCCGCAGACCGACACGCTGAGCCTCGACCTCACCTGCACGAACCGCGACCTGCCGGCCATGCTCGCGTTCGGGCTCGAAGGCGGCGACCTGTTCCAGGAAGGCGGCGCGCAGACGAGCGGCATCTCGATGCTGCGCCGCCCGACGCAGAGCGTACGCTTCGAGCGCGGCCGCGCCGCGCACTGGCGGCTCGTGTCGCACCTCGCGCTCAATCACGTGTCACTGGTCGCGCACGGCCTCGCGCCGCTGAAGGAAATGCTGACACTGTACGACCTGCGGCGCACCGCCGTGTCGATGCGCCAGATCGACGGCCTCGCCGGCGTCGAGCAGCGCGGCGCCGTGCAGTGGCTGCCGGGCAAGCCGTTCGCGACCTTCGTGCGCGGCATCGAGATCCGCCTGACGATCGACGAGGAGCACTTCGTCGGCGCGAGCCTGGCCTCGTTCGTGCGCGTGCTCGACAGCTTCTTCGGGCTGTACGTCCACCTCAACAGTTTCGTTCAACTAGTCGTCGTGTCGAAGCGCACCGGCGAGGAGATCATCCGATGCAAGCCCCGGACCGGCGAATCGATCCTGGCGTAGTCGACGCACTGCTCGACGAACCGCACCGCTTCGAGTTCTTCCAGGCCGTGCGCGTGCTCGAAGGGCTGTTCGCGCGGCAGGCGTCGGATGCGCCCGGCGCGTGGCGGCAGGGCGACGTGGTCGCGCAGCGCATCGAATTCCGCAACACGCTGTCGCTCGGCTTTCCGCCGAGCGAGATCGAAGGCGCGCGCTCGTTCGACGGCGACGGCACGCAACTGAAGACGGACGAGCAGCGCGGCGCCGCGCTCGCGGCCGGCGAGCTCGGCCACGTCGAGCTGACGCCCGCGTTCTTCGGGCTGCTGGGCGGGCAGGGCGCGCTGCCGCTGCATTACACCGAGCAGATCATCGCGCGCGAGCACCTGAAGCGCGACCACGCGGCGCGCGCATTCTTCGACGTGTTCTCGAACCGCGCGACTGCGCTGTTCTATGCCGCGTGGAAGAAATACCGGCTGCCGTTCCATTACGAGCTCGATCGCGACGAACGTTATCTGCCGCTGCTGCTCGCGATCGCGGGCGTGCCGAGCGACGAAGTGCGCGACAGCCTCGCGGCCGGCGTGGGCGGCGTGCTCGACGAGGCCGTTGCCGGTTATGCGCTGGCCGCGCGGCACCGGCCGATGTCGGCTGCATACCTGCAGCGCACGCTGTCCGACTATTTCCGCGTGCCGGTGAAGATCGACCAGTTCGTCGGCAAGTGGTACGACGTGCCGCCCGACCAGCTGAGCGTGCTCGGCGAGGTCAACGCGGTGCTCGGCGCGACGGCGCTCGTCGGCGAACGCGTATGGCAGCGCGACATGCGCGCGCGGATCGTCGTCGGCCCGCTGTCCAAGCGCGACTACGAGGCGTTCCTGCCCGGCGGCGCGCAGGCCATCGCACTGGAGCGGATGCTGACGCTGCTCGCCGGCGTCACGCTCGAATACGAGGTGAAGCTCGTGCTCAAGCGCACCGAGGTCGGCGCGAGCGTGCTCGGCGCGGGCTCGCGGCTCGGCTGGGACGCGTTCCTGTGCACGCGGGACGCGCTCGAGGATCGCTCCGACGCGCGCTACGAACTGCACGTGATTCACTGAATCCGAACGACAACAAACACACAATCGAACCTGAGATCGACGCCATGAGCACGCCTCTGAAGACCCTGATCACGAAACTGAACCCGCTGTGCCGCCACGCGACCGAGCGGGCGGCGAGCGCGTGCCTGGCGCGCGGCCACTACGAAGTCGATCTGGAGCACCTGTTCCTCGCGTTGCTCGAGGAGCCGGCGGGCGACCTGCCGCTCGCGCTGCGCGCGAGCCGTGTCGATCCGCATGCGCTGCGCGCCGATCTGGAGCGCGAGCTGACGCGCCTGAAGACAGGCAACACGCGCACGCCGGTGTTTTCCGTGCACCTGATCGCGCTGTTCGAGCAGGCGTGGCTGATCGCGTCGCTCGATTCGCAGCTCGGCCGCATCCGTTCCGGGCACCTCCTGCTCGCGCTGCTGACCGCGCCGGATCTCGCGCAATTCGCGCAGCGGATGTCGTCGCAGTTCGCGGAAGTGAACGTGACGGACCTGAAGCACAAGTTCGACGAAATCATGGCCGGATCGAGCGAGGCCGAACCGCGCCAGGCCGATACGGAAGACGGCGGCCTCGCGCCGGCAGCCGACGGCGCGGCGCCCGCGGCGGGCCCGTCGAAGACGCCCGCGCTCGACACGTACACGACCAATCTCACGCAGCGCGCACGCGACGGCAAGATCGACCCGGTGATCGGCCGCGAAGCCGAGATCCGCCAGGCGATCGACATCCTGATGCGTCGCCGCCAGAACAACCCGATCATGACCGGCGAGGCCGGCGTCGGCAAAACGGCGGTCGTCGAGGGCCTCGCGCTGCGCATCGCGGCCGACGACGTGCCGCCGCCGTTGCGCGGCGTCGCGCTGCATGTGCTCGACATGGGGCTGCTGCAGGCCGGCGCGAGCGTGAAGGGCGAGTTCGAGAATCGCCTGAAGAGCGTGATCGATGAGGTGAAGAAGAGCGCGCACCCGATCATCCTGTTCATCGACGAGGCGCACACGATCATCGGCGCGGGCGGCCAGGCCGGCCAGAACGACGCGGCGAACCTGCTGAAGCCGGCGCTCGCGCGCGGCGAGCTGCGCACGATCGCCGCGACGACGTGGAGCGAATACAAGAAGTACTTCGAGAAGGACGCGGCGCTTGCGCGGCGCTTCCAGGTCGTGAAGGTCGAGGAGCCGAGCGAGCCGCTCGCGGCCGCGATGCTGCGCGGAATGTCCGGCCTGATGGAAAAGCACTTCAACGTGCGGATCCTCGACGATGCGATCACCGAGGCCGTGCGTCTGTCGCACCGCTACATCAGCGGCCGCCAGCTGCCGGACAAGGCGATCAGCGTGCTCGACACCGCATGCGCGAAGGTCGCGCTCGCGCACAGCGCGACGCCGGCGGCGATCGACGACACGAAGAAGCGCATCGAGCGGATCGACGCGGAAATCGCGTCGCTGGAGCGCGAGGCGGCCGGCGGCGCGGCGCACGACGAGCGGCTTGGCGAGCTGCGCGGCGCGCGCGACACGGCGCTCGAACAACTGGCGAAGGACGAAGCGCGTTATGAAGCCGAGCGTGCGATCGTCGCCGAAATCACCGAACTGCGCGACACGCTCGACAAGGCACGCGGCCCGTCGGAAGACGGCCGGCCGGTCGACGTGCAGGCGACCCGCGACAAGCTCGCCGAGCGCGTCGCGGCGCTGCACGCGCTGCAGGGCGGCGAGCCGATGGTGCCGCTGCAGGTCGACGGGCATGTCGTCGCCGAGATCGTCGCCGCGTGGACGGGCATTCCGCTCGGCCGGATGGTGAAGGACGAGATCGACACCGTGCTGAACCTGCAACCGCTGCTCACCGCGCGCGTGATCGGCCAGGACCATGCGCTCGACGCGATCGCGCAGCGCGTGCGCACCGCGACCGCGAACCTCGAGGATCCGAACAAGCCGCGCGGCGTGTTCATGTTCGTCGGGCCGTCGGGCGTCGGCAAGACCGAGACGGCGCTCGCGCTGGCCGACATCCTGTACGGCGGCGAGCGCAAGATGGTCACGATCAACATGAGCGAGTACCAGGAAGCGCACAGCGTGTCGGGCCTGAAGGGCTCGCCGCCGGGCTACGTCGGCTACGGTGAAGGCGGCGTGCTGACCGAGGCCGTGCGCCGCAACCCGTATTCGGTCGTGCTGCTCGACGAGGTCGAGAAGGCGCACCCCGACGTGCTCGAGATGTTCTTCCAGGTGTTCGACAAGGGCGCGATGGACGATGCGGAAGGGCGCGAGATCGACTTCCGCAACACGCTGATCATCCTGACGTCGAACGTCGGTTCCGCCGCGGTGATGCAGGCGTGCCTGAACAAGCCGGCCGAGGAACTGCCCGATCCGGATGCCCTTGCCGAGACGCTGCGTCCGCAGCTGTATAAGACGTTCAAGCCCGCGTTCCTCGGGCGGATGAAGGTCGTGCCGTACTACCCGATTTCCGACGACGTGCTGGCCGAGATCATCGAGCTGAAGCTCGAGCGGATCCGCCGCCGGATCGAGGCGAACCACAAGGCGGCGTTCGAATGGGACGAGTCGCTCGTCGACGCGGTGCTCGCGCGCTGCACCGAAGTCGATTCGGGCGCCCGCAACGTCGACCATATCCTGAACGGCACGCTGCTGCCGGAGATCGCGGGCCACGTGCTCGGCCGGATAGCCGACGGCGCGGCCATCGCGCGCATCGCGGTGCGCGCGGACGAGGCCGGCGAATTCACGTACACCGTCGAATGAGCGCGGCCGCGCATCACCCAGCATTGATGAACTGAAACCATGCCGATCAATCTCCCCGAGCTGCTGACGCCGATCAGCGATGCGTCGCCCAGCGGCGACGACCTGCTGTTTTCGAACGAATTCGACGCGATCCAGGACGCGCGGCGCTACGACGATCCGACGCTCGACCAGGGCGAATGGGTGACCGAGATCAAGGAGGCCGACTGGGGCTTCGTCGTCGATCACGCGGGCGAGCTGCTGCGCACGCGCACGAAGGACCTGCGGCTCGCCGTATGGCTGACCGAGGCGCTCGCGCTCGAGGACGGCATCACCGGCCTCACCGAAGGCTATGCGCTGCTCGAGGGCCTGTGCCGCGACTTCTGGGACACCGTGCACCCGCTGCCCGAAGACGACGACATCGAGCACCGGCTCGGCAACGTCGCGTGGCTGTCCGGCCGCACGGCGGAGCTGCTGCGCGCGGTGCCGTTGACGGACGGCGCGTCGAACGCGTTCAGCACGCTCGACTGGGAAGTGGCGCAGCACGTCGCGCAGGCCATCAAGCGCGACCCCGAACACGCGGACGACATCGCACGCGGCAAGCCGTCGATCGAGCAGATCGATTCGTCGCGGCGCGTGACGTCGATCGCGTTCTACACGGCGCTGCTCGCGAACCTGAAGGCGTTCGAATTCGCGCTCGATGCGTTCGAGGAGCGGCTCGTCGAGCGCGCGGGCGATTCGGCGCCGAGCTTCCGGCAGGCGCGCGACGCGTTCGAGACCGTGTACCGGCTCGCCGAGCGCTTTGCGCGCGAGCAGGGTTATACGGGCAGCGCGCCGCACACGCAGTCGGCACCGCAGGCGCAACCCGAGCGCATCGAGCCGGTGTTCGGCAACCCGATTCAGACCGAGGCGACTCACGTGCAGCCGCAGCCCGTTCCGCGCGCCCCGGTGACGCAGATGATCGCCGGCATCCAGAACCGTGCGCAGGCCGTCGACCAGTTGCGCGCGGTCGCCCGCTATTTCCGCCAGACCGAGCCGCACAGCCCGGTCGCGTATCTCGCCGACAAGGCGGCCGAATGGGCCGACATGCCGCTGCACAAGTGGCTCGAGAGCGTCGTGAAGGACGACGGCTCGCTGTCGCATATTCGCGAACTGCTGGGCGTGAGGCCGGACGAGCAGTCGTAAACGCGAAACGGGCGGCGCATCGCTGCCGCCGCCCGTGACATCCCTCTACGCTTACTGCCCCACCCGGAACTCGATCCGTCGATTCCGCGCCCGCCCGTCCGCCGTATCGTTCGGCGCGATTGGCTGATCCGGCCCGACGCCCGTCGTCGTCATCTGCTGCGGCGGGATGCTCTTCGTGATCAGGTAACCCTTCACCGCATCCGCGCGCGCCTGGCTCAGCGCAATGTTCGACGTGCGGTTCCCCGAGTTGTCGGTGTGGCCGATGATGTCGACCGTGCGGTTCTGCATCTTCGCGAGCGCGGCCGCCATCTGGTCGAGGATCAGCTTGCCCTGCGGCGTGAGCGTTGCGCTACCCGTTTCGAACTCGATCGTCCGGTTCGCGAGCGTCTGGTCGAGCACGCCCTGTTCGGACGCCGATACGCGCAGCCCGTTCCTGATCGTATACGTCGGGTTCAGCGTGTTCGCCATGTCGCTCGCGAGCTGCTGGCGCTGCGCTTCGTTGTGCACCTCGCCCTTCATCTCGATCTGCGTGCCGTTGATCTTCAGCTGCCCCTTGCTGATCTGCTTGAGCTGCGCGCCGAGCAGCTTCTGCACGTTCGCGCTCCAGTTCGGCGGCGTCGCGACGTCGCCGACCTCGATCTGGTCGACGACGTTCGTCGCGCCGTAGGTATCGCGCAGCTTTTGCAGCACGGCGGCCTTGGTCGCCTCGTCGGGCACCTTGCCACCGACGACCACCTGGCCGGGCGTCGCGGCCGCGGGCGGCGGCGTGATGGTGCTCGCGGTGCCGGCCGTGCCGTGCACGACGGCGCCTGACGCCGTCCCCGGTGCGGCACCGGTGTTCGCGGGCAGCGCGGTCGTCGCGACCGTGCCGTTGCCGACCGGCGTGACCGTCGCGCCCGTGTTCTGCGCGAAAGCCGTGCCGCTGCCGATGAACAGGCCCGAGGCGAGGAGGGCGGCGAGGACGTGATTCATGCGATGCATCCCGTCAGCCTCCGATGAACGCTTCGCGGAACGCGTCGATGGCGACGCGCAGCGAGAGTTGCGGTTGGTCGAGGTAGCTGACGAGCTTGCTGATCTGGTGATCGTTTTGCGCATGGGCGTCGATCCACTCGGGATCGTCGATGTCGATGTTGTGGGCGGCGTAGGTCTGCGGGTCGACGACGCTCAGCAGCGTCTTGGCCGACGCGCCGTTGAAGCCGATGATCAGCCGTTCGCGCTCGGCGATCGTGCCGATGAAGATCGCGAGCTCGAAGTCGGCCTGCGCGACGAACGGCGCGATCAGTTCGAGCCAGAACGCGGCGACGAGGCTGCGGTAGAACGGATCGACCGGCAGCGGCAGCGTCAGGCCGCGCTCGATGTGCGACGAGCCGCTCTGCATCACCGGCCGCAGCAGCGAGCCGAGCGCGAGCATCGCGCCGCGCAGCCGCACGGGATGACCGCTGTCGAGCAGCATCTCCTGGAGGCCGTACAGCGACTGGTGTTCGACGAAATCGTTGAAGGTGCCGTCATGCGACGTGCCGGGGCCGCCGACGTCGATCGGCACCTGCGTGTCGCCGAGCGCCTGCAGCGCGCCGGGCGGCTCGTCCTTGCCGAGCAGCGGCGGGATCTGCGTGGCGACGCGCGACCACAGCCGCGCGAACGCGAGCGGGCTGCGCGCGAGGAACGCGAGCGGCCGGTCGACCTCGAGCGCCGTTGCGCCGAGGAACGGGAAGCGGCGCATCGACACGTCGTGGCTCGCGACCATGTGGCCCGCGATCGCGAGCTTGCTGCGCGAGCCGAGGAACGCGAAATGCATCGGCTTCGCATCCTCGTAGACGAGCTTCCAGCGCGGATCTTCCGCGAGCAGTTCGAGCGCCTGCGCGATCCAGCGGTCGAGCGTCTGCAGCAACTGCGGATTGTGCGGGCTCTTCACGAAGTCGCCGCGCGACGGAATCTTGCCGAAGTAGGCGATTTGCGCCTGTACGGTTTGCGTCATTGCGCCCCCTGTGCATTCGTTGCGTTGGCGGCCGCGACGGCCGGCGCTGCGCCCGGCGTGCCCGTGCCGGACTGGGTCGCGTTCTGCGCGGCGCCCGCGCTCGCGTCGGCGACCGACGACGGCAGCTGCAGGCCGCGCAGGCTCTGCTGCTGCGGCTGGTCGCTGCCCCCGCCGCCGGACGGTTGCGACGTGCTGATGATGCGCATCGTCACCGACACGTTCACGTTGCCCTGCGCCCACGTCAGGTCGAAGGTGCCGTCCGGACGGCGCTTGCGTTGCGCCGAGTTGATCAGCTTCTCGAGGCCGTAGCGGCCCGGCTCGTTGACGAGCTGCACCGTGCGGCCGTCGAAGGTCGTCGCGGACAGCGTCGCGCCCGGCGAGCCCTGCGGGTTCGGCCACACGAAGTTGGTCCACTGCGGCGGCGTGTTGCGGTAGCGCAGTTGCTGGCCGTCGATCGCGATCGTGTATTCCGTCGTGCCCGTGCTCGGCTGCGGCAGGATCTGGAACACCGTCTGCGGCTCGGACGACGCGGCCGCGCCGCTTGCCGCACCGCCCGCGAGCGGCGCGACCCAGCGCGCGAAGCCGTTCGTGAAGTCCGGCGTGAGGCCGATGCCCATGTCGCCCCACGTGCGGGCGGCGAGGGTGTCGCCGCGGCGCACCGCGAGCGGCCCGAGCGTCGTGCCGACGAACTTCGCGATCGAGCCGTCCGGACCGAACACCTGCGCGATTTCACCGGCGCCGGCCTCGACCTTCGCGCTCGCCGCGAACGGGTACTTCGTCGCGAGCGAGTTCTGGAACGGCTGGTAGACCTGCGCGTTCCACACCTTGTTGACTTCGGCGCTGGCCGGCTGGATCACGACCGCGAACGCCTGCATCAGCGGCCGCACGAGCAGCGGACGCAGCGACTTGCGTTGCGAATCGGTGAGGCCGGTCAGCATCTGTTCGTCGACGAGCTTCAGCGAATCGGCGAGTTCCGAACCGTTGCCGTCGAGCGTCTGCTGCATCAGCTGGCGCGCGCCCGGGCCCGGGTCGCCCTGGTTCTTGATCACGTTGAAGCGCGTGCGGACCTTCGACAGCGACTCCATGTAGCCCTTGAGCATCGACGTGCCGTCATGCACCGCGACGATCCGAGCGAGCCCGATGAATTCCTGGCCGATCGGACCCATCGGCACCTCGGCCGGATTGCCGTTGATGTCGATGTTGGCGGCCGCCACCTGGCCGGCCGGCGAGCGCGAGAACAGTTGCTTGACCCAGTTCACGACACCCGTCTGCGCCTTCTTGATCGTCACGTTCGCGAGCGACGGGTTGTCCCACGACGTCTGGTCGTACGCGGTCTCGAGGATCTTGCGGATCGGCGAATCCTGCGGGTCGCCGAGGCGGTTCATCCCGTCGACGGCCTGGCCGAAGCTGCTGAAGCCCTGCACGGCGATGCCCTGCATGAACTTCTGCCAGTGCTGCGCATACTCGGTCTTGTACATGCCGACGAGCGTCTTCTGGATCTGCTCGGGGCTGCCCTCGAGCGTCAGGTCGTCCTGCGTCGACGTGTTCAGCACCCAGTCCTTCGCCTGCAGTTCCTTGGTCGCCGCGTCGCGGATCGCCGGCTGCACGTAGTCGAACCACGCTTCGCGCGTGAACGTGCCCGGAATCGCGTAGCTGCCTGCCACGAGCCCCTGGTTGCCGTCGCCGACGATGCGCGCGATGGTCATCGGCGCGAAGCGGGTCGATGCGCGCGCCTTGATTTCCTCGTACACGCGCTGGCGGGCCGGCATGCCGCGCACGACGCGGCGCAGGTTCTCGCGGGTCTGGTCGACGAGCGCGAGGTTCGCGTCGATCATCGGCCAGTCGTCGTCGTTCACGCGCGACAGGTAGAACGAGATCATGCGCTCGGCGCTCTTGATCATCTCGTCGCGCGGCATGTTGCCGCGATTCGTCTCGAGCCAGCCGCGCCAGAAGCGGGCGAGCTGGTCGGTCAGGTGCGCCTGTTCGACGTGACGCTTGTCGGACAGCATCAGGTACGTCTTGAGCGCGTTGTACGCGTCCTGCACGTTGGTCGGCGACGCGTCGCTGTAGAGGCCGCCCTGCGGAGCGGCCGGCTGTTGCGCGGCGGCCGGCGCGGTGCCGGACGCGGCCAGTGCGGCACCGGCCTGCGGCGCGGCGCCTGCCGAGTTCGTCGAGACCGGAATCGCGCCACCCTGCACGGCGCCCGATTCGGGCGGGCGCGTCATCGGCACGAGCTGCTCGGGGTGCGCGTTCACGTCCTTCATGAACGACGCCAGATTCTGCGACACGGGGGCCAGCAGGATCTGGCGCACACCGTTGTAATACTCGGTCAGCAGGTGCTGCTCGAGACGGTCGCCCTGGTACAGGCCGAGCGACACCGAGACCGGCTTGTCGCGGCGGAACTGCTCGAGCTGCTCGATCCGGTCTTCGAGGATGTCCATCGCCTGCAGGCGCGACTGCAGGTCGTTGCGGCCCTGCTGCAGGCGCGTGACGTTGTCGAGGTCGGCCTGCACGTTCGCGACGAGCTGCTGGTTGCCGATCGTCGACCAGGTCCAGCCGCCCAGCGCGAGCGCGAGCGCCGCGACGAAGCCGAAGAAGGTCGCGTAGCGCAACCGGGTCTTGGTCGGGCTCGCGAACTGCCGCACCGTCTGGCGGTCCGCGAAGATCACCTTCGAGAACAGGTCGCGCAGGAAGAAGCCGTTCTTCGAGAACGCGCTGTGCGGCTTCGGCAGCGCGCTGCCGTCGAGGCCGAAGCGTTGCGCGATGCGCTGCGCGGCCGCGCTGTTGGTTTCGCCTTCCTGCAAGGCGCTGGTGAAGTAGAAGCCGCGGAAGATCGGCTTGTACTGGAACGGGTTGTTCTCGAACAGCGTCGCGAGGAACGCGCGCAGCGACGGCTTGATCGTCGAGAATTCGAGCGGGAAGCTCAGCTGGCCCGGCGACAGCTGGTTGCCGCGCGACAGCGACAGCTGCGCGACGCTGATTTCCTTCAGCCCTTCGTACAGTTCCTCGAAGTGCGTGTCGAACTGTGCGACCACGTCGCGCTTGTCGTCGGGTTCGTAGGGCAGGGTGGCGCCCCACACGCGGTCGTACTCGTGCTTGTCGCTGCTGCTGAAGAATTCGGTGAAGCCGGTGATCAGGTCGGCCTTCGTGAACATCACGTAGACCGGCGCGAACACCTCGAGCTTCTCCGTCAGCTCCTGAACGCGCTGGCGGAGGTTTTTCGCGAGGTTGATCGCGAATTCGGGGCGGTTGCCGGTGAGTTCGGCGATGCTCGCGGTGACGATGATGCCGTTGATCGGCGCCTTCGGGCGATAGCGCTTGAGCAGGCCGAGGAAGCCGAGCCATTCGCTGCGATCTTCCTCGTGCACCGAATAACGGCCGGCCGTGTCGAGCAGGATCCCTTCGGTCGTGAAGAACCAGTCGCAGTTACGCGTGCCGCCGATGCCGTGGATCACGGCGCTGTTCTTGTCCGCGAACGGGAACTGCAGGCCGGAATTGAGCACGGCGCTGCTCTTGCCCGCGGCCGGGTTGCCGATGACGATGTACCACGGCAGTTCGTACAGCGCGGAGCCGCCCGACACCTGGCCGATCTTCGACGTCTTGATCGTCTTCACTGCGTCCGACAGGCGCGTGCGCAGCACGTCGAGGTCGGCCGTCTTCGCGTCGGGGGCGAGCGCGGCGGCGGCGGGTGCGGCGATCTTGCCGGTTTCCGCCTGCTCCTCCAGCACCTGGCCGAGCTGCTGGTTCGCGCGCTTCACGCGCCAGCGGCGCCACAGCGCGACGACGAGCCACAGCGCGAGGATCGCCGCGAACGCGATCGCCGCCCACAGGAGCGGCAGCTGGAGCATGTCGGCGACGATGAAGAGGATGGCCGCTAGCGCGACGATCCCGACGATCGAGAGCGTACGCGGATGAGTCAGCACGTTGAGGATGCGTTGCATAGGACGTTCAGGTTCCGGTGCGATTCGGTGAGGCGACGCAGGCGCGTCGAGCGGCAAGGGTGGCGCCGCGATGTGTCGCCATGCTGTCAAACGGGATGAAGGGGGCTGGCATCAATGCGCCCGCGGCATCGGAGAAGGCGCGCGCATTAACGAAAGGACGCTGTGAGATTTAAAACGGAAGCGGCGGCCGGAAAAAATCGCGCACCGGAATGCATGATTTTTTGCGCCGCCCATATCGTTTCCTGCCGGGATATTAAAAAGCCCCATGCCGCCCTCATTATTTCCTGTCCGGCAGCCCTGGCTAGCTGCCGCGTCCCAGTTTAAAACCGGGTTTATGGTATTCCACGTGCCCGAGATCCATCATTTTCCAGCGGCCCCCCCAGGTCAGGCCAACCTGTTCGGCGACCTGGCCGTACAACTGGTAGCCGTGCATCGCCCACGGATCTTTCTCGGAAATGACCAGCTTGCCGTCGCGCAGGAATGCGTTGTCGGCCGCCAGCCCGAATTGGTGATAACTCTGGAAGGCCGCCGCGTTGGTCACGTTGCCGCCCATTGCCGCCAGCCGGTTCTGCCGTTCCGGGCTCCGGTAACCTTCCAGCAACGCCATTTCATATCCATATTGTTCGTGCATGATCTTGTAGACCAGCAGCAAACGCGTACGGAAATCCGGATCCAGCAGGTTCCAGTCGCGGCTCGCATCCTTCAGCGCCGGACGTACCTGTTCGACTTCCTTGGTGGCGAAGACTTCCGGCGGCAGCGGCGGGGGCGGTACGAGCTGTTCGCCCTGCAGCAGGGCGGCGATCTTCTCGTCGGGCACGCGCGCCGTGTCGTCGTACTGGAACAATTGCCGGCCGCGTAACGCAATGGCGACCAATGGCGGCGTCGCAAGAATACCTGCCGATACCATAATCATCAAGCGCCGCCGAACCAGTAAATTTTGCACATCGTTTAAAGCGCCTCGCGTAACGCTTGCCGATTTAACAATCTGACTTCGCGTACGCGCGGCGCGATCGTTCGCACGGCGTGTTAGACGGCCGTGAAACTGGGCGACGGATTCGAAAACGGTCGCGCGGATACCCGGTAAAAGCAACAGTGCCGCAACTGCTACGGCAAGGGCGAAATAGGCGACGAGTGCGACGGCAATCAACGAAATCCCCGGAAATTGGAATTGATTGTGTTTTGCAATGCTTGCTCTTAGAATCAGGCTGCTTCGAGAGGCCGGGCTATATTATCGCGGTGAATTAAACCAGGATTCAATGAGACGCTGAATGAGTGCGCCGGAAAATTCAAATTCGAAAACTCCGCCCAGCCTGCTGTCCGATACCAAACCGGCAGGCGACGGAGCTCAGCAGTCGCGCATTCTCGCGAATCTGGAAGGACGTGTCACGCCGCCGGCCGAACCGCCGCGCCGTTCGCTGAAGGCGCCGATCGCGGCCGTCGTTGCACTGGTGGTTGCCGTCGGTGGCTGGGGCGCATGGCGCATGCAGCATTCGGGAGAGCAGGCCGCCGCCGTCACGGCCGAGGCCGCACCTGCGGCCGCCGCACCGGCGAAGGCCGCAGCGGCCAGCGACGCTGCCGTGCAGGTCGCGCAAAATGCGGCATCCGCCGCGCAGCCGGCCACGATCGTCAACGACGACGCAGCTTCCCGAACCGTTGCTTCCGCATCGTCCGCGTCCGCCGCGGACAACAGCCGCCTGTCGCGCGCGCTCGCCAACGGCGCCGACGATGCATCGGGCACGGCCACGGCCGGCGCGGCCGCTGCTGCCGCTGCTGCGACCAAGACCGCGAAGGCCGACGCAGCGAAGAACGCGAAGGTCGCGGCGCACGGCAAGACCGACACGAAGGCCGATGCCAAGGCCGACGCAAAGGCCGAGGCCCGCAAGCATCGCAAGGAACAGCAGGCCGAGCTCGCGCAGGCGAAGAAGCGTCGCGACGCGACGCCGACCCGCAGTGCGAAGGCGGCCGGGAAGGACGATCCGGATGCGGATCTGCTCGCGGCGCTCGTCGCGCGCACGAAGCCCGCCGACAAGAAACTCGCCGCGCAGAAGGCGCAGGCCGTGCCGACCAAGACGGCCGCGACGGCCGGCTCGCTGGCCTCGCGTGTGAAGGAATGCTCGGAGCGCGGTTTCTTCGAGGATCAACTTTGCCGCTGGCGCGTCTGCGAAGGTCACTGGGGCAAGGATCCCGCGTGCCCGAGCGCCGCGCAGTCGGAGACGCGGCAGTAACGCGTCTCGCGTTTGCCGGCCTGCCGCACCTGCGCCGCCCGTTGGGCGGCGCGTTGCTTTTGGGGCGCGGAATCGGCCGGTATGATGCGGCGTGACGCTGTCACCGGCGCGTCACGCCCGTCGGGCATACGTTTCCTTTCCTTTTCCGGCGCGGGCTCGCGACCCGCGATGCGCGGCGCGCCGCGCGCCGCACGACCTTCGACACGATGGACCTGATCGTACAGACTTACGGCGCCGATACGTCCGGCATGGTGTGCGGATTCCGCTTCGATCCGGGCGGATCCGGCGCGACGCTCGATGCCGACACGGCCGCCGCGTGGCTGCGCACGTGCCGCGAGCACGACGGCGCGTCGGACGATTTCGTCTGGCTGCACTTCAATCTCGCGCACGGCGCGAGCGAGCGCTGGATGCGCACGCATCTCGGTCTGCCCGACAGCTTCTTCGAATTCCTTCACGAAGGGTCGCGCTCGACGCGCATCGAGCAGGAAGACGGCGCACTGCGCGCGATCGTCAACGACGTGATGTTCAACCTCGAACTGACGCCGTCGGAGATCGCGACGCTGTTCGTCCACGTCGAGCGGCGCATCATGGTCACCGCGCGGCTCAAGCCGCTGCGTTCGGTCGATACGCTGCGCGCGTGCGTGCGCGACGGCGAGCAGTTCCGGTCGCCGGCGGAACTGCTCGTGCACCTGCTGCGCGACCAGGCCGACCTGCTGATCCAGATCATGCGGCGCACGAGTGTCGATGTCGATCGCATCGAGGACCGCTTCCTGTCGCAGCGGCTCACGTCGAGCCGCATCGAGCTCGGCGCGATGCGCCGCACGCTGACGCGCCTGCAGCGCATGCTCGCGCCCGAGCCCGGGTCGATCTTCCGGCTGCTCGCGAAACCGCCCGCGTGGCTGCACGTGGAAGACGTGCAGGAGCTGCGCGAGTCGACCGAAGAGTTTTCGCTGGTGCTCGCCGACCTGGCCGGGCTCAACGAGCGGATCAAGCTGCTTCAGGAAGAGATCGGCTCGCGTCTCGACGAGCAGAACAACCGGACGCTGTTCACGCTGACGCTCGTGACCGTGATCGCGCTGCCGATCAACATCGTTGCCGGCTTCTTCGGGATGAATGTCGGCGGCGTGCCGTTCTCGGAGAACAAGCACGGCTTCTGGCTGATGGTGCTGCTCGTGGCGGGCTTCACGGCACTCGCCGCGTGGTGGGCATTCCGCCGGCGCGACGACCGCTAGCGGCATCGACCCGTCAGCGCAACAGCGCGATCGCGCGTTCGCCGATCACCATTCCAAGCAGCCCGACGAGCGCGACGAGCGGCGGGGCCGGCGAGCGCACGTGCAGCAGCGCATACAACACGCCGACGCCGAGGCCCACCGCGAGCGAAGTCACGTAATCCGTCATGGCGGTCTCCCGTGTGATCCGGCGTCAGGGTTTGAGGATGACGCGCTCGCGCGCACCGGCCAGCACCGCGCGATACGCATCGTGCGCGCGCTCGAGCGGATAGACGTAGTCGTCGCCGATCGGGAACGGGCGCAGGGTGCCGTTGCCGAAGCCGGGCGCGAGCGTGTCGAGGATCTGCGCGACCGCGGCGCCGCCGAGCTGCAGCGAATCGACGCCCACGAACGTGTGCTGGCCGCGATAGAACGCGAAGATGTCGAACGGCACGCTGCGCTCGATCGTCGAGATGAAGATCTGCCGCGCACCGATCGCCATCGACGCGTTCGCCGCTTCGAAGTACGGGCTGCCGACCGTGTTGTAGACGATGTCCGCGCCGCGGCCGCCGGTCGCCGCGCGCACCGCATCGGCCACCGGTTCTTTCGACGCGTCGATCATGTGCACGTCGCCCGATGCGTGGCCGCGATAGCCGCCGGCGCTGCGCTCGACGCCGATCACGGTCGCGCCGTGCGCGGTCGCGAGCTGGATCGCGGCCTGGCCGACCTTGCCGTTCGCGCCGAACACGAGCACGACGTCGCCGGCCGTCGGCATGCCGGCGCGGCGCAAGCCTTCGTAGGCGGTGACGAACGGCACGCCGACGCCGGCCGCTTCGTCGAGCGTCAGCACGGCGGGCTTGCGGCGCACCAATGCCGCGTCGAGCACGAGCCATTGCGCATGCGAGCCGTCGCGGCCGACGCCGAGATCGCCGCCCGAGCCCCACACAGGCGCGCCGATCCAGCCTTCCGGGCCGCTGCGCACGATGCCGGCCCAGTCGCGCCCGGGCGTGCGCGGCCACACCGCGTGCGGCATGCGGCCGAGCGCGGCCTTCACGTCGCTCGGGTTCACGCCGGCCGCGTGCACCTCGATCAGCATCTGGCCGTCGGCCGGTACGGGCGTGTCGATTTCCCTGACCCGCGCGTCGAGCGACTCGATGTCGGCGGCGGGGGCGTCGAAGCGGATGCTGCGCATGGTGATCTCCGTGGCGGTTGGCTGCCGCGCGGCCCGGTGGGGCGGCGCGTGCAGCGAGTGAAATGGATGAACGCAGTCTAGTCGGCCCGGTTTGACGCGGAAACCCGCAAAAGCGGATGATTGTTTTGCGATGAACGCATAGCCAAATCCGAAGGCACCGAATGGACGATTTCCTTTCCCCGCACCTGGCGCTGTTCGTCGACGTGGTCGACCAGCAGAGCTTCTCGGCGGCCGCCCGCCGGCTGGGCGTCGCCGCGTCGTCGGTCACGCGGCGCATCGACCGCCTCGAGACACAGCTCGGCATCCGCCTCCTGCATCGCACCACGCATGCGCTGCGGCCCACCGAGGCCGGGCAGTTGCTGTACGGGCGCGCGACGCGGATGCTGGCCGAGCTGCGCGGCCTGCAGGAAGACCTGCACAGCCAGCACGACGAGCCGAGCGGGCTGCTGCGCGTCGACTGTCCGGCGCCGTTCGGCCGGCGGCATCTGGTGGCCGCGCTGGCCGCGTTCATGCAGCGTCATCCGGCGCTGCAGGTCGACCTCGTGCTGACCGACAGCATGGTCGATCTGCAGGGCGCGCGGCTCGGCTCCGACGTCGATCTCGCGGTGCGCATCGGCCCGCTCGAGGACACGCGCCTCGTCGCAACCGTGCTGGCGCCGCAGCGGCGCGTGCTGTGCGCGAGCGCGGCGTATCTGGCGCGGCGCGGCGAGCCGGATACGCCCGACGCGCTCGCCGGGCACGACTGCCTCGCCTGGCACGGGGTGCCGCCGCCGGGCGCGTGGCGCTTCGGCGAGCGCCGTCACGCGCCGGCGCAGCCGCGGTTTCGCAGCAATCATTCGGAAGCGTTGCTCGAAGCCGCGATCGACGGGCTCGGTCTCGCGCACCTGCCGACCTGGCTCGCGGGGGACGCGCTGCGCGATGGCCGCTTGCGCGCGGTGCTGCCGCAGTTCGCGGCGGCGCCCGAGCCGGCGACGATCCACGTGTTGCGCCAGCCGGCGCGCGGCACCGCACGCGCGTCGCGGCTCGTCGCGTTCCTCGCGACGTGGTTCGCGCAGCCGGCGTGGGATGCCGCGTGGGCGTGACGACGACGGCGGGCGACGGCCGGCGACGTGTCGCCGGGCCCGACGCACGCCGGGCATGAAAAAGGGCCTCGCACGCGAGGCCCGTCAAAGGTCGGAGAAGCCGGTACGCCGGCCGGCCGCCGCAGGCTGCGCGGCACCGGCCGGGCGCGCACCGTTACTGCGTGACTACCTTGCGCGGCTTGAAGATGCCCTGGTATTGCAGTGCCGGGCGTTCCTTCGTCACCGGTTCGATGCCGCCGAAGGTCGGCGTCTGGCGCAGCTTCATCGCAGCAGGCGATGCGACCGAGCCGATCGACGTCGAGCGCGATGCCGGGGCGAGGTTGTTCGCGACGAGCAGCGCGGCTTCGCTCTTCAGGTTCGCGAGCAGCACCGGATCGGTCGAGCCGTTGACCTGCGTGAGCAGCCCGCTCCAGGCCGCGTCGCTGTAGTTCACGACGTAGTAGTCGAGCCCGCTCGGGTCGGCCACCACGCCCGTGCAGCCGTCGATCCGCGTTTGCGTCTGCGTATCCTTCAGCGCGAGCGTCGTGCGTTTCGCGAGACCCTGGCCGTACGCGAGCGTGATCGGCACCGTCCATTGCAGGCCCGGATACGCGTTCTTGTTCGGGAACGGCTGCTGTTTCAGCGTGACGACCGTCTGGTTCTTCGTCAGGTCGCATTGCGTGTCGAGCGAGATCAGCGGCACGCCGGTCTGGCGGACGTAGCTGTCGCCGATCGCGCCGATCGCCTGGCCGCTTTCCTTCGACAGCGCATCCCACAGGCGCTTCGGTGTGCCGTTGCCGAACGAATAGTCGACGAGGTACTGTTGCAAACCCTTGCGCAGCGTCTGTTCGCCGAGATAGTTCTCGAGCGTCTTCAGCACGTGGCCGCCCTTGTCGTACGTGAACGCGCTGGCGCTCAGCACGAAGTCGTTCGAGGCCCAGCCGTTGAAGTTCGGCGCGACCGGGAAGGCGTTCGGGCCGATGTCACGATTGATCACGCGGTACTTGTTCTTCACCTGGTCGAGCCAGCTGAACTCGTCGGGGAAGAACTGGATCGTCGTCTTCGTCTCGAAGAACGTCGCGAACGATTCGTTGAGCCACACGTTGTCCCACCAGTCGGTCGTGACGAGATCGCCGAACCACTGGTGCGCGACTTCGTGCGTCAGCACCTCGTTGCCGTAGTGCGACATCGGCTGGCCCGGCTGCGGCAGGATGTCGTCGGCGAACTCGAGGATCGACCCCCAGTTCTCCATCCCGCCGAAGTTCAGGTCCTTCTGCTCCTTGAACGCATCGTTCGCGGCCACCGTGTCGAACTTCGTGAGCGGCAGCGCAATGCCCGTGTAGCGGTAGTAGAAGTCGAGCGCCTGCTTGGTGCGGTCCATCGCCGGCTTCGCCCAGTCGCTCATGCCCGGCGGCGTGAACACGCGCAGGTGCAGGCCGCCCTTGCCGCCCGGCAGCGGGCTCGTGAAGTCGTCTTCATAGGTGTCGAACTGGCCGCCGCCGAAGAACAGCAGGTACGACGGCATCGGCGGGGTCTTCTCGAACTGCACGAGCTTGTAGCCGCCGCCGACGTTGGTCGACGGCTTCTCGGCCGCGTTCGACACGACGCGCCAGTTCGACGGCACTTCGGCCGTCACTTCATAGGTCGGGCGGAACGCCGGCTCGTCCCAGCCGGGGAACCACTGGCGCGACAGGTTGGTTTCGCCCTGCGTGAGGATCGCGCCGCTCGTCTTGCCGTCGGTGCCCTTCAGGTCGACGCGGAACACGCCTTCCGCGGCCGAGCAGCCCGGATACGGATCGTCGCCGCAGCTGCCGCCCGTCTTCGTGCCCGGATCGTCATACGACTTGAAGTTGATGATGCCCGACCATTCCATGTGCAGCGAATAGTTGCCCGGCGAGATCGTGCCGCTCACGGGGCGCAGCTGGTAGAAGTCGCCCTTGTCCTGCGGCGTCGCGATCAGCTGGATGTTGCCCGGCTGCAGCGTGATGCGGCCGTTCGTGAACTTGATCCGGTGGCCGGCGATCACGATGTTGTTGACCGGCTTCAGCACCTTGATCTCGACGTCGGCGCGGCCGTCGAACGCGTTCAGCGCGTCGTTCGGGCGGAACCACAGCCGGTAGTTCACGGGCACCACGGTGTCTGGCAACTCGACAGGCGACACGCTCTTGTCGACGTTGGATGCGCTCGGCGGCGCGTTGACGGTGGGCGACGAGCCCGAGTGCGGCGCGCCGGCGGAGCTGAGCGCGGAAGCGGAGCCTGCACCGCCGTCGTCACCGCCGCACCCGGCGAGTGCGAGCGCGGCGACGAGCGGCAGATAACGCATCTTGCGAATATCGATCGACATGACTGAAACCTCGATTGTTGAAAGAATCGTTCAGTGCTGCGAAAACGCCGGCAAAAACAATCCCCTCGCCGTTAATCAACAGCGATGAAAATGCCAATGACGGATTATTCGAAAAGACGGCGGCCGACTACGTGAAGGTAATCATGGTTTACTGCCCCCTCTGGATTTCCGGATGTCGGTTAACTTGCCGGTTCAAAATGGCCGGGCGCGTGTTGTACTGAGTTGATTTCGCGCGCACGACACGGAGCCGCGCGCCCTGCGCGGGCGCGCGATTCCATTGAACCAACGACCTACGGGGCTGGCCGGGCCGGGCCGCAGGATGGCAGGAAGGCGTGTCGCCGTTCCGTAAAATCGCCGTCATGCGGCTTCAAGCTTTGTCGGCTTGCTCGAAGGATGCGTAAATATACTTGATGGTTTTAGGTAAAGGAAACGAAAAATTTAGAAATTGCATCTATTGAATTCGCCGCGCTTCATTGAATGCTGGAAAGCATTAATACGCTTTCCGTTTAGCTGGTATTTTCGTAGTTTTAATCTATTAACGATCCGGCGTGGCCGCGAAAACTACGAAACCCGGTGTGCGGGGCGCGCTCGGTACAATGCAGCGACGATCCGCTCACCGATTGCCGCGAGGAGGCCCCCATGCCACGAACCCTGTTCCGAATCGCGCCGCTGCGCGCCGTGCTGCTGCTGTTCGCCGCCGTGCTCCTGCTCGGCGGCTGCGCGGGGCTCACGCGCGATTCCGTGCGCGTGTCGGTCGCCGGGCTCGACCCGCTCGTCGGGCAGGGCCTCGAGATGCGTTTCAACCTGAAGCTGCGCGTGCAGAACCCGAACGACACGCCGATCGAATACGACGGCATCTCGGTGGCGCTCGACCTGAACGGCACGCCGTTCGCGAGCGGCGTGAGCGACCGCTCGGGCGTCGTGCCGCGCTTCGGCGAGGCCGTGCTCGACGTGCCGGTTTCCGTGTCGGCGTTCGCCGCCGCGCGGCAGGCGTGGAACCTGCCCGGCGCGGCTGCCAGCGGCGAGTTGCCGTATGCGCTGCGCGGCCGGCTCGCGGGCGGCGTGCTCGGCACCGTGCGCTTCAGCGATGCGGGCACGTTGCGCATGCCGGCGATGCCGGGGTGGGGCGGGTAGACGATGCCGGATGCCGGGCCGGACGAAGCGTCGCGATCGCGGCGCCGTCTGACGATTCCTGACGATCGAGCTTCACGTGCCTTACGTCTTGCGCGTCAATCGCGTTTAGACTGCCTCAGTCCGGAGGGCCGGGCGACTTTTTCGAGAGGGCACCATGGCAGCGAAATTCGTCATCAAGAAAGCGAGCGACGGGCAGTTCCTGTTCCACCTGAAGGCCGCCAACGGCGAGATCATTCTGCGCAGCGAGCTGTACAAGACCAAGGCGTCGGCGGAAAACGGCGTCGCGTCGGTGCGCAAGAACGCGCCGGACGACGCGCGCTACGAGCGCAAGACCGCGAGCAACGGCCAGTTCATGTTCAACCTGAAGGCCGGCAATCACGAGATCATCGGCACGAGCGAGCTGTACAAGGCCGAAGCGAGCCGCGAGAACGGCATCGCGTCGGTGAAGCAGAACGCGCCGGACGCCGCGCTCGACGACCAGAGCTGACCGGCCCGTCAGCGCCAGCACGCCGCGAGCATCGCGCGGGTGGCGGTCGGGGCGGTCGCCCGCGCTTTGCCGCGCGGGCAAAGCGCGGTATGGTGTGGTCCGCGCGGCGCGCGTCTGTAGCGCCGCCTGTCTGAAGCCAACCGTAGCCGAGCTCGCGTGACCGATTTCCCCGTTTTCCACTGGACCGACGCCGACGGCGCCGAACATGCCGTGCGCTGGCGCTCCGAAGCCGGCGTGCAGCCGCCGAAGCGCGCGGTGCCCGCCGACGACCGTCTCACCGCCGACGCGGCCTACCGTCTGGCCTGCGAGGGCACCGCGCTCGTCTGGCAGGGCGACTTCCAGAATGCGCGCCAGCTCGTGCAGGCGATGGCGCGCCGCGTCGAACGCAAGCCGAAGAAGGCGAAGGCCGCGGTGGGCGTCGACGCATTCAACCTGCATCGTCTCGCGCAGTCGCAGCGCGCCCGCACGCTCGGGATGCTGCTGATCCCGCTCGATGCCGACTACACGATCCCGCTGCGCCGCGCGCCCGACGTGCGCGCCGCGTGCGAGGAAGCGTACGGCCCGGGCGGCGCACCGTCGGTCGTGTCGCTGCGCGAGCTGCTGGGCCTCGTCGGCGCGCATGAATGGCGCAAGAAGGGTGTGCCGATCCCGGCGCTGGGCGGCGCGCCGATCCATCCGCACTACGGCGTGTTCTCGCCGGTGCGCGGCGAATACGTCGAACTCGTCGCGCGCGCGCCGCTGCCGGCGACGTCGCTCGCGTTCGACATCGGCACGGGCACCGGCGTGCTCGCGGCCGTGCTGGCGTCGCGCGGCGTCGAGCGCATCGTCGCGACCGATCAGGATCCGCGGGCGCTCGCCTGTGCGCGCGAGAACGTCGAGCGGCTGGGCCACGCGGACCGCGTCGAGGTCGTCGAGGCGGATCTGTTTCCGGCCGGCCGTGCGCCGCTCGTCGTCTGCAACCCGCCGTGGGTGCCGGCCCGTCCGAGCGCACCGATCGAATACGCGGTCTACGATCCCGACAGCCGCATGCTGCGCGGTTTCCTCGCGGGGCTCGCCGACCATCTCGAACCGGGCGGCGAAGGCTGGCTGATCCTGTCCGATTTCGCCGAGCATCTCGGCCTGCGGCCGCGCGACACCCTGCTGCAGTGGATCGACGAAGCCGGCCTCGTCGTGCTCGGCCGCGAAGACATCCGCCCCGCACACCCGAAGTCAGCCGACGCCGACGATCCGCTGCACGCGGCACGCCGCGCCGAGGTCACGTCGCTCTGGCGGCTCGGCGCACGAGCCTGACCGCGCATTTTCGGTAAACTATCGCCATTCCTCACGAATTCCCGCCGCCGGGCCGTGGTCTGCCGACCGTGGCCCGGCGCCGCTTCACGATGTCGAACAAGACCCACGAAATCCGCCCGGAGCAGTCCGTCGAGCTGCTGAAGGAACTGCACATCCTCACCCGCGACGGGAAGCTGAACCAGGACAGCCGCCGCAAGCTGAAACAGGTCTATCACCTGTTCCAGTTCATCGAGCCGCTGCTTGCCGGCGTGCAGGCCGACCGTGGCAGCGTGACGCTCGTCGATCACGGCGCCGGCAAGTCGTATCTCGGTTTCATCCTGTACGACCTGTTCTTCAAGCAGCAGCCGGGGCACGGCACGGCGGCATTTGCGTCGCACGTGTACGGGATCGAGACCCGCGAGGAGCTGGTCACGCGTTCGGCCGAGCTCGCCGCGCGGCTCGGGTTCGGCGGCATGTCGTTCCTGAACCTGTCGGTTGCCGATTCGATCACGTCGCCGAAGCTGCCCGAAACGGTCGACGTCGTCACCGCGCTGCATGCGTGCGACACGGCGACCGACGACGCGATTCGCTTCGCGCTCGCGAAGCGCGCGCAGCACATCGTGCTCGTGCCGTGTTGCCAGGCGGAAGTCGCGGGCGTGCTGCGCAAGAACAAGGGGAAATCGCTCGCGAACGCGCTGACGGAAGTGTGGCGGCATCCGCTGCATACGCGCGAATTCGGCAGCCAGATCACCAACGTGCTGCGCTGCCTGCAGCTCGAAGCGCACGGCTACCAGGTCAGCGTGACCGAGCTGGTCGGCTGGGAGCATTCGATGAAGAACGAGCTGATCATCGCGCAGTACAAGAACCTGCCGCGTCGGCGGCCCGGCGAGCGGCTGAACGAGATCCTGGGGATGTTCGGGCTTGCCGAGCTGAACGCACGTTTCTTCGTGCCGGAAGCCGCGGCGGCGGGCGGCGAGGTCGCGGAGCCGGCCGAAGGCTGACGCGCGGGCGGGCGGTGCGCCACGCGGCGCACGTTGCACGCCGCACGTTGCACGCCGCGTCAGACGTCGTCGCCCGGCCGGCGCATCCATTCGCGCCAGCCGTCGTGGCCGAGGCGGCGCAGTGTTTCCTGATTCCTTTCGTAGATCGCGGACGCGTCCGGGAACGCGTCGACCGCGCGCGCGATGCTGTCCTCGCGCAGCAGGTGCAGGATCGGATACGGCG
>Ga0209566_100577_pt1 | contig 23729 bp, 20 predicted proteins | sample Araplavi_mTSA_r2_2_FD_184287 | JGI IMG/M metagenome (GOLD analysis project Ga0209566, IMG submission 184287) | Arabidopsis root microbial communities from North Carolina, USA - plate scrape CL_Cvi_mTSA_r2 (SPAdes) (version 2) | ecosystem: Host-associated > Plants > Roots > Endosphere | place...
TGGTCGGCGTGCAGGATCAGGATACGGTCGAGTGCGCGGACGAGCACGTCGTTGACCTTGTACTCTTCGCACGGGTTCGAGAACATCATGTGCATGAAGTTCGCGCTGTACGACAGCGAGTTCTTCGGATACACGAACGGCTGGCCGATGCTGTACTTGTAGGCCATCGCGACGAGCGTCGGCAGCTTCGCGATCATGCGGATCGCCGACACTTCACGGTGACGCGGATCGTTGATGTCGAGCGAGTCGTGGTAGAACGCCGACAGCGCGCCGACTGCGGCGACCAGGATCGCCATCGGGTGCGCGTCGCGGCGGAAGCCACGGAAGAAGAAGTGCATCTGCTCGTGCACCATCGTGTGCTTCGTGACGGTGTCGACGAATTCCTTCTTCTGCGCTGCGTTCGGCAGTTCACCCTTCAGCAGCAGGTAGCAGCTTTCGAGGAAGTCCGCGTTTTGCGCGAGGTTGTCGATCGGGTAGCCGCGGTACAGCAGCTCGCCCTTGTCGCCGTCGATGTACGTGATCGCCGAATTACAAGCTGCCGTCGACATGAAGCCCGGGTCGTACGTGAACTTGCCGGTCTGGCCGTACAGCTTGCGGATGTCGATCACGTCCGGGCCCATCGTGCCCTTGTAGATCGGCATTTCGACGCTCGGAGAGTTGTCGCTGAACGATAGCGTGGCTTTAACATCAGACGGAGTCATGGCACATCCTCAATCGAAATAAAGAAACGGGATTCGATAACGGGCACAACGTGTCACACCTTGGCGTTACACGTTGCGCAGCATCTCCAACAGCCGGTGAATGTCCGGGCTGTCTAGGTCGCCTTCTGGTTCCTTGCGCGCGAGGAGCAAGTCCATCAGGTCGTTGTCGCTCAGATCGAGCAGGCGCGACAACGCGCCTACGTCTGCATCGGTGAGGTCATGCTCGTATCTGCCGAAGAAACGCTCGAATACGATGTCGTTTTCCAGCAGACCCCGCCGCGCGCGCCAGCGAAGGCGCGCGCGACGGTGCGGGTCGGATTGATGCGAATCGTCGCTCATTGCAGCCCGGCCTTAAACCGCGCGGCGGACCATCAGTTCCTTGATCTTGCCGATCGCCTTCGTCGGGTTCAGGCCCTTCGGGCAAACGTCGACGCAGTTCATGATCGTGTGGCAACGGAACAGACGGTACGGGTCTTCCAGGTTGTCGAGACGCTCGCCGGTAGCGGTGTCGCGGCTGTCCGCGATGAAGCGGTAAGCCTGCAGCAGGCCGGCCGGGCCGACGAACTTGTCCGGGTTCCACCAGAAGCTCGGGCACGACGTCGAGCAGCTCGCGCACAGAATGCACTCGTACACGCCGTCGAGCTCGTCGCGTTCTTCCGGCGACTGGAGGCGTTCCTTCTCCGGCGGCGGCGCGTCGTTGATCAGGTACGGCTTGATCGAGTGGTACTGGTTGAAGAAGTGCGTCATGTCGACGATCAGGTCGCGCACGACGGGCAGGCCCGGCAGCGGACGCAGCACGATCTTCTGCGGCAGGTCGTTCAGGTTCGTCAGGCACGCGAGACCGTTCTTGCCGTTGATGTTCATCGCGTCCGAACCGCACACGCCTTCACGGCACGAACGGCGGAACGACAGCGTCTCGTCCAGTGCCTTCAGCTTCACCAGTGCGTCGAGCAGCATGCGCTCATGCTGGATCTCGAGCTCGTACGTCTGCATGCGCGGCGCTGCGTCCTTGTCCGGATCGTAGCGGTAGACTTCAAAAATGCGTTTTGCCATTTCGGATTCCTTTGACTCGGCTTAGAACGTGCGCGGCTTCGGCGGCACGGAGTCGACCGTCAGCGGCTTCATTTGAACCGGCTTGTAGTCGAGGCGATCGCCTTCGCTGTACCACAGCGTGTGGCGCAGCCAGTTCTCGTCGTCGCGGTGTTCGTAGTCGCTGTGTGCGTGCGCGCCACGGCTTTCCTTGCGCGCTTCCGCCGACACCATCGTGGCGCGGGCCACTTCGATCAGGTTCTCCAGCTCGAGCGCTTCGACGCGCGCGGTGTTGAACACCTTCGACTTGTCCTTCAGGTGGATGTTTTCCACGCGCGCCTTCAGGCCGGCCATCTGGTCGACGCCTTCCTTCAGCAGCTCCGACGTGCGGAACACGCCTGCGTGCTTCTGCATCGTCGAACGGATGTCGTTCGCGACGTCCTGCGTGTATTCGCCCGAGGTCGACTTGTCCAGCTTCGTCAGGCGCGCCAGCGAGAATTCGCCTGCATCGGCCGGCAGCGGCTTGTGTTCCTTCTGGTTCTTCACGTGCTCGACGATGTGGTTGCCGGCCGCACGGCCGAACACCACGAGGTCCAGCAGCGAGTTCGTGCCGAGGCGGTTCGCGCCGTGCACGGACACGCACGAGCATTCGCCCACTGCGTAGAAGCCGTTGACCGGATCCTTGTGACCGCGCGACGTGCCGACGACCTGGCCGTGGATGTTGGTCGGGATGCCGCCCATCTGGTAGTGGATGGTCGGGACGACCGGGATCGGTTCCTTGATCGCGTCGACGTTCGCGAACTTCAGCGCGATTTCGCGGATCGACGGCAGACGCTTCATGATCGTCTCGGCGCCGATGTGCGACAGGTCGAGCAGCACGTGATCCTTGTTCGGACCCACGCCGCGGCCTTCCTTGATTTCCTGGTCCATCGAACGCGACACGAAGTCACGCGGCGCCAGATCCTTCAGCGTCGGTGCATAGCGCTCCATGAAGCGCTCGCCGTTCGCGTTGCGCAGGATACCGCCTTCACCACGCACGCCTTCGGTGATCAGCACGCCCGCGCCGGCCACGCCCGTCGGGTGGAACTGCCAGAACTCCATGTCCTGCAGCGCGATGCCCGAACGCGCAGCCATGCCGAGACCGTCGCCGGTGTTGATGAACGCGTTGGTCGATGCCGCGAAGATCCGGCCTGCGCCGCCCGTCGCGAACAGCGTCGTCTTGCCTTCCATGATGTAGACGTCGCCCGTCTCCATCTCGAGGGCCGTCACGCCGAGCACGTCGCCGTCCGCGTCGCGGATCAGGTCGAGCGCCATCCATTCGACGAAGAACTGCGTCTTCGCTTCGACGTTCTGCTGGTACAGCGTGTGCAGCAGCGCGTGACCGGTACGGTCGGCGGCCGCGCATGCGCGCTGGACCGGCTTCTCGCCGTAGTTCGCGGTGTGGCCGCCGAACGGGCGCTGGTAGATCGTGCCGTCCGCGTTGCGGTCGAACGGCATGCCGAAGTGCTCGAGTTCGTACACGACGTTCGGCGCTTCACGGCACATGAACTCGATCGCGTCCTGGTCGCCGAGCCAGTCGGAGCCCTTGATCGTGTCGTAGAAGTGGAAGTGCCAGTTGTCTTCGCTCATGTTGCCGAGCGACGCACCGATACCGCCCTGCGCGGCCACCGTGTGCGAACGCGTCGGGAACACCTTCGACAGCACGCCGACCGACAGGCCCGCGCGCGACAGTTGCAGCGCTGCGCGCAAGCCGGAGCCGCCCGCGCCGACGATCACGACGTCAAACTTGCGGCGCGGGAGATTAGTTTTGATTGCAGCCATTCTTTACACTCTCCAGAGAATCTGCGCGGCGTAGCCCGCACATGCGAGCAGCCAGACGATGGTCAGCGATTGCAGCAGCAGGCGCACACCGACGGGCTTCACGTAGTCCATCCAGATGTCGCGCACGCCGACCCATGCGTGGTAGAAGAGGGAAAGCAGCATCACGAAGGTCGCGAGCTTCATCCATTGCGCGGCGAAGATCGATGCCCAGCCTTCGTACGAGAAATCGTGCGCGCCGAAGAACAGGACGAGCAGAATGACCGTGTAGACCGCCATGATCGTGGCGGTGATGCGCTGCGCAAGCCAGTCGCGCAGGCCGTAATGTGCGCCGACGACGAGGCGCTTCGAGCCGATTCGGTTATTGGCTGCCATTTTCTTAGAATGCTCCGAACAGTTTGAGTGCCATGGCGATCGTCAGCGCGATCGAGACGACAAAGACGACGACTGCCGTCCGCTTGCCGCCTTCCTTCGTGACGGCGTCGTGGTTGACGTCCATCAGCAGGTGGCGAATGCCGGCGCAGAAATGGTGGAAGAAGGCCCACGACAGTGCGAGGACGATCAGCTTGACGATGATGTTGGAGAGGAAAGCCTTGAAGACTTCGAAGCTGAGCTCGGACGTGAGGCTCTGGTCGAAGAGGAACAGCAGGAACGGCAGGAACAAGAACAGCAGCGCGCCGCTGACTCGATGGAGAATCGACAATATCGCCGCCAGCGGCATGCGATATTTCATCGTGATATCGGCGAATCCGATGTTCCGGTATTCCGGCCTCGGCTTTCTTACTGCATCAGTCATGCTAGACCCCTACTATGTTGTCACACTAATCCGCGATTTTAGCGCCTTTTTATATCGCGCTGCAGCGAAAGTCTGCTCTGGATAGTTGCGCGAACTAGAACAAAAGGCGGCCCGAAACGTGCTTCGCGAGCGTGGGAAACGCGAACGCACTCGGCTTGAGCCGAAACTCCGTCAACTCAAGTCATTCTGATAGTAGTACCCGGTTGTGACATACCAGCCGCGACGCACCTCCACCGGCCGGTCACCATATGTATAGGACACGCGCTCGACCGACAGCAACGGAAAACCCGCCGGCACGTGCAGCAGGTCGGCCACCGCCGGCTCCGCCGCCACCGCGCGGATCTTCTCCGTCGCGCGAATCATTCGCGTGCCGAACTCCGTCTCGAACATCGCGTAGAGCGGCCCCTTGTACTCGCTCAGCCGCTCGAACGTGAGCCCACGGAACATCGCGCCCGGCAGCCAGATCTCGTCGAGCACCGTCACTTCGTTCTCGAACTCCAGCAGCCGGCGCACCTGCACGACCGGATCGGCCGGCTTCAGGTCGAGCTGCCGCGCGATCTCGGCCGGCGCGCGCAGGCGCCGGCATTCGAGCAGGCGGCTCACGTGCGGATGCTCGGCACCGTCGTCGGCCAGCAGGCGCAGGAAGCGGAACTGCGCGCGATCCTCATTGTGCGTCGCAACAAAAGTACCCTTGCCCTGCCGCCGGACCACGAGGTTTTCCGCGGCCAGTTCGTCGATCGCCTTGCGGACGGTGCCCTGGCTGACCTTGTAGCGGGCAGCGAGCTCCACCTCGCTCGGGATGATCTCGCCCGGCTTCCATTCACCGGATTCGAGACTTTGCGTGATCAATGACTTAATCTGCTGGTATAACGGGCTGAACGTCGGCGACGGCGGCGCCGCAGGCGAAGGTGCGGGATCGCTCGCGCCCGGCTGCCCTGGGCCGCCTGCGCCGGTCTGATTCGCGGTATTCGCCTGGTTCGATGTCATGGCGCGCATTTCATCACAAACCGCACTTTTTCGTCCACTCAATTTCCGCAAAACATCTGTCTTATATAAGACATATGATACCGTTTGACTTTGCGCGTGACGGCTCCTACACTCCCGGTCGAGCAAGGGTTCGCGGGTGCAAAAGCGCGTCCCCGGCTACGTGCCACGGCCGTCTCCAGGTTCACCGCGTCTGCCATCGCGAGTCCTCCGCCCTGCTTCAATGCAACGCTACGCACAACGCGCATAGAATGGCGTTTTCGCTAGCGTCCAACGCTTCACCCGTCCTGGAGATTTTCAATGGCTAAGCCCGCAAAGCGCGTTGCCGTCACCGGCGCCGCAGGTCAAATCGCTTACTCCCTGCTGTTCCGCATCGCGAACGGCGACCTGCTCGGCAAGGACCAGCCGGTCATCCTGCAACTGCTCGACCTCCCGCAAGCCCAAGCCGCCGTCAAAGGCGTCGTGATGGAACTCGACGATTGCGCGTTCCCGCTGCTGGCGGGCGTCGTGATCACCGACGATCCGAAGGTCGCATTCAAGGATGCCGACGTCGCACTGCTGGTCGGCGCACGTCCGCGCTCGAAGGGCATGGAGCGCAAGGACCTGCTGTCGGCGAACGCCGAAATCTTCACGGTTCAGGGTGCTGCGCTGAACGAAGTCGCCAGCCGCGACGTGAAGGTGCTGGTCGTCGGCAACCCGGCGAACACGAACGCATACATCGCGATGAAGTCGGCGCCGGATCTGCCGAAGAAGAACTTCACGGCAATGCTGCGCCTCGACCACAACCGCGCGCTGTCGCAGCTCGCAGCGAAGTCGGGCAAGCCGGTCGCATCGATCGAGAAGCTCGCCGTGTGGGGCAACCACTCGCCGACGATGTACCCCGACTTCCGCTTCGCGACCGCCGAAGGCGAATCGCTGCTGAAGCTGATCAACGACGACGTGTGGAACCGCGACACGTTCATCCCGACCGTCGGCAAGCGCGGCGCGGCGATCATCGAAGCGCGCGGCCTGTCGTCGGCGGCGTCGGCAGCCAACGCGGCGATCGACCACGTGCGTGACTGGGTCCTCGGCACGAACGGCAAGTGGGTCACGATGGGCATCCCGTCGGACGGCTCGTACGGCATTCCCGAAGACATCATCTACGGCGTGCCGGTCGTGTGCGAAAACGGCGAATACAAGCGCATCGAAGGCCTGGAAATCGACGCCTTCTCGCGCGAGAAGATGGACGGCACGCTGGCCGAGCTGCTCGAAGAGCGCGATGGCGTTGCCCACCTGCTGAAGAACTAAGCATCACGTGCCTTTGCCGGGCGGCTCTCGGGCCGCCCGGTTCCGGCCCGGGCCGGCGCCAGCCGCCGGCCCTGCCGAACGATCCGATCCGCGCCCGTTTTGCCGCCCCGCGCCCGCCGCGCACCGGCCCAGAACGCGCCCGAATCCGATTTTCTCCACGTTGACCCGCTTCCCTGACGTAGACGAGATGGCTGCGCTCACTCCTGCACAAGTGCTGTACGACGGGGCGTCCCCGCCCGCGGTCCTGCCCTGTTGCGATCACTACGCGGGCAGCGAAAAGCTGATGCGCAAGTCGCTCGCGCTGCAGGCCGAAACGGGCCCCGTGTTCGACATCACGCTCGACTGCGAAGACGGCGCGGCCGTCGGCCAGGAAGCCGCGCACGCGGCACTCGTCGCCGACATGCTCGGCAGCGACGAAAACCGCTTCGGCCGCGTCGGCGTCCGCATCCACGACTTTTCCCATCCGCACTGGCGCGACGACGTGCGCATCGTGCTGCGCGCGTCGCGCGCACCCGCCTACATCACGCTCCCGAAGATTGCGAGTGCCGCCGACGCAGCCGAAATGACCGCGTTCATCGAAGGCACGCGCCGCGAGCTCGGCATCGCGCAGCCGATCCCGGTCGACGTGCTGGTCGAGACGCACGGCGCGCTCGCGCAGGCGGCCGCCCTCGCCGCGCTGCCGACGGTCGGCACGCTGAGCTTTGGGCTGATGGATTTCGTCTCCGCGCACCATGGCGCGATTCCCGATGCCGCGATGCGCTCGCCCGGCCAGTTCGAGCACCCGCTCGTGCGCCGCGCGAAGCTGGAAATCGCCGCGGCCTGCCACGCGCACGGCAAGACGCCGTCGCACAACGTGACGACCGAGGTGCGCGACATGAGCGTCGTCGCCGCCGATGCACGCCGCGCGCGCGACGAATTCGCCTTCACGCGGATGTGGAGCATCCACCCCGCGCAGATCCGCCCGATCGTCGACGCATTCGCGCCGCGTACCGACGAGGTCGCGCTGGCCGCCGAGATTCTGCTGGCCGCGCAGACCGCCGACTGGGGGCCGACGCGCCACGGTGATACGCTGCACGATCGCGCGAGCTACCGGTATTACTGGTCGGTGCTGCGCCGCGCGCGGGCCACCGGCCAGCCCGTACCGGCCGAGGCCGCGCCGCTGTTCGGCCCGGCCGCCGCGGGCAGCGCGCCGTAAGCGCGCGGCGCCGGCCGATACACGAGTTTCATGCATTCGACGACACGCGAACCGGATAGAGGTTTGCGAAACGACAAAAAACGTAACGGAGCCCGAAAACCTGATATGTACGCGGCCAAATAGGTGAAAATAGCGGCCGCTGCGCGCTTTCGGGGCGCGTGCAGTTTCAAACCGGCCGGCAATTCGATTGCCGGCCCTTGTCAACTGATTATCGAAAGGTTCTGACTCCATGAAGAAACTCCTGATCGCTACCGCCATCGGCGCCTTGTCCGCCACGATGCTGGTGTCGGCTCCGAGCGCGTTTGCCCAGGGTACGACCACCACGACCGCGAAGAAGGCAACGGCCAAGCGCCCGGCGCCGGCCAAGCGCATCATCCCGCGCAGCAAGAAGGCACAGGCACGCGCCGCAGCCAAGGTCGATCCGGTACCGGACGGCGCGGTCAAGTGGTCCTGCAAGGAAGGTCTGTCGTTCGACCTCGCCGGCGACATGAAGCGCGACCAGGTGGTCACGGTTCACTGGGCGAAGAAGAACTACAAGCTGCCGCGTCAGGCCACGACGACGGGCGCGGACACGTTCTACGATCCGGCAGCAGGCTTCAAGCTGATCGTGATCCCGACCAAGGCGATGCTGTTCTCCGACGCAAACGGCGGCGAGCGCCTCGCGGACGAATGCGTGACGCCGGAAATGGCACAAGGCACGCCTGCACCGACGCAGTCGAACGAGCTGAAGCCGGCAACGAACTAAGCGCGTTCCCATCGGCCCCTCGATGTCCGCCCCGGTCTCCAACGTCCGCCCTGCTCCGGATACGGTACTCGTCGATATCGTCGACTACGTGCTGAATGCCGGCATCGACAGCGCGCTCGCGCTGGAGACGGCGCGTCATTGCCTGATCGACACGCTCGGATGCGGACTCGAGGCGCTGTCCTACCCTGCCTGCACCAAGCTGCTCGGCCCCGTCGTGCCCGGCACGATCGTGCCGAACGGCGCGAAGGTGCCCGGCACGTCCTTCCAGCTCGATCCCGTCCAGGCCGCGTTCGGCATCGGCGCGATGATCCGCTGGCTGGACTTCAACGACACCTGGCTCGCCGCCGAATGGGGCCATCCGTCCGACAATCTCGGCGGCATCCTGGCGACGGCCGACTGGCTCTCCCGCACGGCCGTCGCGGCCGGCAGGAAGCCGCTCACGATGCGCGACGTGCTGGTCGCGATGATCCAGGCCCACGAGATCCAGGGCTGCCTCGCACTCGAGAATTCGTTCAATGCGGTCGGGCTCGACCACGTGCTGCTCGTGAAGGTCGCATCGACGGCCGTCGTCGGCCGGCTGCTCGGGCTCACGCGCGACGAGCTGATCAACGCGGTGTCCAACGCGTTCGTCGACGGCCAGGCGCTGCGCACCTACCGCCACGCGCCGAACACGGGCTCGCGCAAATCATGGGCGGCCGGCGACGCGACCTCCCGCGCGGTGCGCCTCGCGCTGATCGCGAAAACGGGTGAAATGGGCTACCCGTCGGCACTCACCGCAAAGACCTGGGGCTTCTACGACGTGCTGTTCGACGGCAAGCCGTTCCGCTTCCAGCGCCCGTACGGCACGTACGTGATGGAAAACGTGCTGTTCAAGATCGCGTTCCCTGCCGAGTTCCACGCGCAGACGGCCGCCGAGGCCGCGCTGCAGCTGCATGCGCAGCTCGCCGCCGCGGGCCGCACGACCGACGACATCAGCCGGATCACGATCCGCACGCATGCGGCCGCGATCCGCATCATCGACAAGCAGGGTCCGCTCGCCAATCCGGCCGACCGCGACCACTGCATCCAGTACATGGTCGCCGTGCCGCTGCTGTTCGGCCGGCTGACCGCGGCCGATTACGAAGACGCGGCCGCCGCCGATCCCCGCATCGACGCGCTGCGCGCGAAAACGGTGTGCGCCGAGGATCCGCAGTTCACGAAGGATTACCACGACCCGGACAAGCGCTCGATCGCGAATGCACTGACGATCGAGTTCACGGACGGGTCGAAACTTGCCGAAGTGGCGGTCGAATACCCGCTCGGCCATCGGCGGCGGCGTGCGGAAGGCATCCCGCTCCTGGTCGAGAAGTTCAGGACCAACCTTGCCCGCCGCTTCCCGGCAAAGCAGCAACAAGCGATTCTCGACGTGTCGCTGGACCAGGCAAAGCTCGAAGCGATGCCGGTCGATGAGTACGTCGACTTGTATGTGATATAGCCGTCAGATACAGGACTATTTGTTTCCTAGCCTTAAACCCAGGAAAATCACCATGGCCCACAATCTCCACAAGACCCTCAAGGAATTCGACAGCGGTTCCGGCAAAGGCAAGTTCTACTCGCTGCCGCAGCTCGGCAAGGAACTGAAGACGAAGATCGAACGCCTGCCGGTGTCGATCCGTATCGTGCTCGAGTCCGTGCTGCGCAACTACGACGGCAAGAAGATCACCGAAGAGCACATCGAGCAGCTCGCGAACTGGAAGCCGACCGCGAAGCGCGTCGACGAGATTCCGTTCGTGGTGTCGCGCGTCGTGCTGCAGGACTTCACGGGTGTGCCGCTGCTCGCCGACATCGCGGCCATGCGCGGCGTCGCGGAGCGTACGGGCAAGAACCCGAAGAAGATCGAGCCGCTGGTTCCGGTCGATCTCGTCGTCGACCACTCGGTCCAGATCGACTACTTCCGCCAGAAGGACGCGCTCGACCTGAACATGAAACTGGAATTCCAGCGCAACAACGAGCGCTACCAGTTCATGAAGTGGGGCATGCAGGCATTCGACACGTTCAAGGTCGTGCCGCCGGGCGTCGGCATCGTCCACCAGGTGAACCTCGAATACCTCGCGCGCGGCGTCCACAAGAAGGCGGACGGCGGCGACACCGTGTACTACCCGGATACCCTCGTCGGCACGGACAGCCACACGACGATGATCAACGGCATCGGCGTGGTCGGCTGGGGCGTGGGCGGCATCGAGGCGGAAGCCGGCATGCTCGGCCAGCCGGTGTACTTCCTGACGCCGGACGTCGTCGGCGTCGAGCTGAAGGGCAAGCTGCGCGAAGGCGTGACGGCCACCGACCTGGTGCTGACGATCACCGAAATGCTGCGCAAGGAGAAGGTCGTCGGCAAGTTCGTCGAGTTCTTCGGCGAAGGCACGAAATCGCTGTCGCTGCCGGATCGCGCGACGATCGGCAACATGGCGCCGGAATACGGCGCGACGATGGGCTTCTTCCCGGTCGACGAAAAGACGATCGACTACTTCGAAGGCACGGGCCGCACGAAGGCGGAAATCGCCGCGTTCGAGAACTACTTCAAGGCGCAGAAGCTGTTCGGCATCCCGAAGGCCGGCGACATCGACTACACGAAGGTCGTGACGCTGGATCTGACGACGGTCGCCCCGTCGCTGGCCGGCCCGAAGCGCCCACAGGACCGCATCGAGATCGGCAACGTCAAGTCGACGTTCACCGACCTGTTCTCGAAGCCGGTCGCGGAAAACGGCTTCGCAAAGAAGGCGGACGACCTGGGCACGCAGTACACGACGAGCAACGGCGTCGACGTGAAGAACGGCGACATCCTGATCGCCGCGATCACGTCGTGCACGAACACGTCGAACCCGAGCGTGCTGCTGGCCGCCGGCCTGCTCGCGAAGAAGGCGGTCGAGGCCGGCCTCACGGTCGATCCGAAGATCAAGACCTCGCTCGCGCCGGGATCGCGCATCGTCACCGAGTACCTGACGAAGACGGGCCTGCTGCCCTACCTGTCGAAGCTCGGTTTCGAAGTCGCGGCGTATGGCTGCACGACCTGTATCGGCAACGCGGGCGACCTGACGCCGGAGCTGAACGAAGCGATCACGAAGAACGACATCGTCGCGGCAGCCGTGCTGTCGGGCAACCGTAACTTCGAAGCGCGTATCCACCCGAACATCCGCGCGAACTTCCTCGCGTCGCCGCCGCTCGTCGTCGCGTACGCGATCGCCGGCAACATCACGCGCGACCTGATGACCGAGCCGGTCGGCAAGGGCAAGGGCGGCCGCGACATCTACCTCGGCGACATCTGGCCGACGAGCGACGAAATCCACGCACTGCTCAAGTTCGCGCTCGATCCGAAGAAGTTCGAGGACAACTACTCGAAGCTGACCAAGAAGGGCGACCTCTGGAGCAAGATCGAGGGCGAATCGGGCCAGGTCTACGACTGGCCGAAGTCGACCTACATCGCCGAGCCGCCGTTCTTCGGCAACGACTTCTCGATGGAACCGGCTGCATCGATCCCGACGGTCAAGGGCGCGCGCGCACTGGGCATCTTTGGTGACTCGGTCACGACCGACCACATCAGCCCGGCAGGCTCGATCAAGGAAGACTCGCCGGCGGGCAAGTGGCTGAAGGAAAACGGCGTGCAGAAGGCCGACTTCAACAGCTACGGCTCGCGCCGCGGCAACCACGACGTGATGATGCGCGGTACGTTCGCGAACGTCCGGATCAAGAACCTGATGATCCCGGCGAAGGCGGACGGCACGCGCGTCGAAGGCGGCCTGACGATCCACCAGCCGAGCGGCGAACAGCAGTCGATCTACGACGCGGCGATGCAATACGTCGCGGCCGACACGCCGACCGTCGTGTTCGCGGGCGAAGAATACGGCACGGGCTCGTCGCGCGACTGGGCCGCGAAGGGCACGCAGCTGCTCGGCGTGAAGGCCGTGATCGCACGCAGCTTCGAGCGTATCCACCGCTCGAACCTGGTCGGCATGGGCGTGCTGCCGCTGCAGTTCAAGGGCTCGGACAGCGTCCAGTCGCTCGGCATCACCGGCGACGAGACGTTCGACATCGAAGGCCTCGGCGACGACTTCAAGCCGCAGCAGGACGTCACGCTCGTGATCAACCGCAAGAACGGCGAAACGCAGCGCGTGCAGGTCCTGCTGCGCATCGATACGCCGATCGAAGTCGACTACTACAAGCACGGCGGTATCCTGCCGTTCGTGCTGCGCTCGCTGCTCGCAGCGTAAGCGCCCTGCCTTTGCAGGTGCCGCAGCCGCCTCGCGGCGGTTGCGGCCGATTTGGATGCCCGACCTCGTGTCGGGCTTTTTTTTGCCTGCGCGCGTTACGCAATGTTGCCGATTGTCAGGCTCGTCACGCCGCCTTGTCGCCGCGCGCCTTCGCGCCCGCTCCTCGTGTGTTCTTCTTCAAGTGGGTGCGGTTGTATTCGATCGCCGCGCGCACGAGATTCTTCAACGCCCGCTTGTCGAGCCGGTCGCCTTCGAAGAAGTCGATCGCGCGTCGCGCATTGCCGTCGAGGCCGTCGTTGAACAGCTTGTCGGGATCGGGCAACTGCGCGCCGTGCATGAAGGTCAGCTTCACCTTGCCCTTGTGCGCGTTCGCCACCGCGATCATCCCGTCGCACGACCATACGGGGCTGCCCATCCACTTCCATTCCTCGACGATGCCCGCTTGCGCGGCGAGGATCGTCTGGCGCAGGTCGGCGAAGGTCTTGCCGCGCCAGTCGGCGATGCCGGCGATCAGTGCGTCGATGCGCTCCGACGGCGTGAGGTCCGTTGCGTTCATGCGCGGGCCTCCGTGCCTTCGTCGGGGCGTGTCAGCGCCTGTTCGAGCGCATCGAGGAACCGCACCCAGCCGTGCTGCGCACCGCGGTATGCCTGCTCCTGGTCCGTGCGGAAGCCGACCTGCTCCATCCGCAGGTGCGTGCCGGCCGGCGTCGGCGTGAGCGTCCACGTGACGACGCTTTCGAGGCCGTACGCGGCCCACGTATAGGACAGCGTGCGCGGCGGCTCGATCGTCAGGACCTTGCAGTCGACCGAGCCCCAGTCGGCGCGGAAGCTGAAGGCGCGGCCCGCGACGGGTTCGAAGTCGCTCTTCATCAGCCACGCCTCGATCAGGTGCGGTTGCGTGAGCGCGCGCCAGATCTTTTCCGGTGGATGAGGCAGTTCCCGGTCGACGACGACGGAGCGCGTTTCGGTGGTGGCCTGGTTCATTACTGGTCCATCCTTTTCAGAAGATCTTCGAGGGCGTCGAACCGGTTCTGCCAGAAGCCGGCCATCTGGCTCGTCCAGTCGATCAGCGGGGCCAGCGCTTGCGGCTGCGCGCTGTAGTGCGTCTGCCGGCCTTCGTGACGGTCGTTCACGAGCCCGGCCTGCTTCAGTACGCCGAGATGCTTCGACACGGCCGGCTGCGAGACGCCCGCATGGGCCGTCAGCGCGGCGACCGTCAGCTCGCCGTCCGCGCACAGCCGCTCGAACAGCGCGCGGCGGGTGGGATCGGCCAGCGTCCGGAAAAGCATGTCGTGATCGGTCTGCATGTCGTTCAAAATCCATAACCCGTTGGTTATGGATTGAAGAATAGCCGCCGGTCGACGCGCGTCAAGGCGGAATTTCACGAACGGCGTCGTGCAATCCGGTGCGGGCCTGCCGCCCACCCATCGGCGCGCGCCTGCGTCCGAATTCGAGCGTTTCCTCTAATCCGCATGTGCGACACGCGATCCGAAAGCCGCCTGCAAGACTGCCCGACGTGCTGTTCCACAGTTCGGGAAACGTTTGCGTTCGACCGGCCCCTTTCTTGTGCACGTGCGAATCCGTGTCTGCCGCATCGCTTCGTTTGACCACATAGTGCGACGCGGCATGCGGCAACGACCGGTCGCGCGCCACGCGTTCACGCGTCGATCCACTCCGCGATCGCGCATGTTCCGACGCCGTGACGAGCGACTCGTGCGTGCGAACGTCGCGCATTGCCGCGCCGTCGTGCCGCGAACCGGTTCCGTTCGCCACGCGCGCGATCGCCTGCGCATACGACGCTGCGCGTGCACGCACACACCCCGATGTCAGAACTGACAGCTATGGAAACTGGCAGCTACCTGAACGGTAGCGACGCCCTACGCTCGTCACCGCTCGCGACCCCACAAGGGTCGAGGGCTCCAGCAACGTCGTCTCTCCTAAAAAGGACTCCCGATGAAAAGGAACGCCTGGTTTGCCCTGCCCCTGCCGTCGCCCCGCCGCCTTGCGTGCGTGGCACCCCTCGTGTTCGCTGCCGCTGCGGCGCATGCGGCGACGGACTGGGTCGATACCCATACGAAGGCCTTTCTGACCGGCCCGCAGTTGATGGCGCGCAGTGCGGCGCCGTCGCTCGAACTCGCGGCCGGCGAAACGACCGACGTCGTCGTCAGCCTGAAGCTGCGCAATGCCGCGCAGCTCAAGCAACTGGCGCGCGACGTGAACCGGCCCGGCAGCGCGCATTACCGCCAGTACCTCACGCACGAGCAGTTCCTCGCCAACTACGCGCCGACCGATGCGCAGGTGAAGTCGGTCGTCGACTATCTGCACAAGAGCGGCTTCGTGAATGTCGAGGTCGCACCGAACCGGTTGCTGGTGTCCGCACGCGGCACGGCCGGCACCGTGAAGACCGCATTCAACACGTCGCTCGTGCACTTCGACTACGCGGGCCGCTCGGGCTTCGCCAACACGTCGACCGCGCAGGTGCCGCGCGCGCTCGGCGACGTCGTCGGCTCGGTGCTCGGGCTGCAGAGCGTCGCACGCGCGCGGCCGCTGCTGCGCATCGGCAACGTGTCGAAGCCGCAGACGCTCGCGGCCGGCACGGCGACCGGCCACTATCCGAAGGAATTCCCGGGCCTCTACAACGCGACCGGCGTGCCGACTGCAGCCGGTGTCACCGTCGGCATCATCACGATCGGCGGCGTGTCGCAGACGCTGCAGGACCTGAAGCAGTTCACGTCGAGCAACGGTTACGGCACGGTCTCGACGCAGACCGTCAAGACCAACGGCTCCGGCGGCAGCTACACCGACGACCAGGACGGCCAGGGCGAATGGGATCTCGACAGCCAGTCGATCGTCGGCTCGGCCGGCGGCCAGGTCGGCAAGCTCGTGTTCTACATGGCGGACCTCAACGCCAGCGGCAACACGGGGCTCACGCAGGCGTTCAACCGCGCGGTGTCGGACAACACCGCGAAGGTGATCAACGTGTCGCTCGGCTGGTGCGAAACCGACGCAAACGCGGACGGCACGCTCGATGCCGAGGAACAGATCTTCACGACGGCAGCGGCGCAAGGCCAGACCTTCTCCGTGTCGTCGGGCGACGAAGGCGTGTACGAGTGCAACAACCGCGGCTATCCGGACGGCTCGAACTACACGGTATCGTGGCCGGCTTCGTCGCCGCACGTGCTCGCGATCGGCGGTACGACGCTCTACACGACGTCGTCGGGTGCGTTCTCGAACGAGACGGTGTGGAACGAAGGGCTCGACGACAACGGCAAGCTGTGGGCAACGGGCGGCGGCGTCAGCACGATCCTGCCCGCACCGTCGTGGCAGTCGGGCAGCAACCGCCGGCTGCCGGACGTGTCGTTCGACGCCGCGCAAAGCACCGGCGCGTACATCTACAACTACGGCCAGTTGCAGCAGATCGGCGGCACGAGCCTCGCCGCGCCGATCTTCACGGGCCTCTGGGCACGCCTGCTCGCAGCGAACGGCACGGGCCTCGGCTTCCCGGCCGGCAATTTCTATGCGGACATTCCGTCGCGTCCGTCGCTCGTGCGCTACGACGTGGTGTCGGGGAACAACGGCTATCAGGGGTATGGCTATAACGCAGGCACCGGCTGGGATTACCCGACCGGCTTCGGCAGCCTGAACATCGCGAACCTCAACCAGCTGATCAAGTCGGGCGGGTTCTAAGCGAAGCCTGAAGGCCGGTGCGCGGCGGCAGGTTGCCGCGCACCGGCGCGTGACTTGCCCTTGCCTATTCCGCCGCCCGCTCGCCCACGCGCTCGGACGCCGCCGCCACGCCGGCCCGATGCGACGGCGCAAAGAGCCGCAACCCGCTCGCGACACTCGCCGCCCCGGCGAACCCCGCACCGAGCATCAGCGCAAGCGTCGGCCCGTGGCGCCCCGCGATCCCGAACGACAGCGCGACGAGCGCAGCACCCGTCGCCTGCCCGATCAGCCGCGCGGTCGCGATGATCCCGCTCGCGCCGCCGCTGCGCTCGGGCGGCGCGCTCGACATCAGCGCCTTCAGGTTCGGCGACTGGAAGAAACCGAAGCCCGCGCCGCACAGCATCATCCGCCAGCCGATGTCGATCACGCCCGGCGCCGCCGGCAACGCGGCGAGCGACACCATGCCCGCGCTCAGCAACGCAAGACCAATCGCGCCGAGCAGGCCCGGCGGATAACGATCCGACAACCGCCCCGCGATCGGCGCGGCAAGCGCGACGATCGCCGACCACGGCGTCATCAGGAACCCCGTCTCGACCGCGTTGCGATGCAGGACGGTTTCGAAATAGAACGGCAGCGACACGAACGCGAGCCCCTGCGCGGCGAACGCGCACACGGCGGTCAGCGCGGACAGCGTAAACACCGGCCGGCGAAACAGGTCGACCGGCAGCATCGGTGCCGGGTGCCCGGCCTGGCGGCGGATCAGCAGCCAGCCGAATGCAAGCGCGACCGCGGCCGACGCGAACACGATCGAAAGCGGCCCGCGCTGCGCGAATTCGCCGAGCGCGAAGATCAGCGACGCGAACGTGATCACGTTGAACAATGCGGCGACCGGATCGAATGCGTGCTTGCCGCGCGCCGTCTGCGGCAGCGACGGAATCGCCACGGCCAGCGCGAACACGCCGAGCGGCACGTTCACCGCGAACAGCCACGGCCACGCGGCGACCGACAGGATCAGCGACGCGATGGTCGGCCCCACCGCGAACGACACGCCGACGACGAGCGCGTTGAAGCCGACGCCGCGCCCGAGCCGGTGCGCGGGGAACAGGCCGCGGATCAGCGCGACGTTGACGCTCATGATCGCGCTCGCGCCGAAGCCCTGCACGATCCGCGCGGCCGTCAGCATCGGCAGCGTCGACGCGAGCGAGCAGCCGAGCGACGCGAGCGTGAACACCGCGAGCCCGGCGATATACACGCGCTTGTGGCCGACGATGTCGCCGAGCGACGCGAACGGCAGCAGCGTCGCGACCATCGCGAGCTGGTATGCGTTGATGATCCATACGGACGCGGCCGGCGATGCATGCAGGTCGGCGGCGATCGCGGGCAGCGCGGTGTTCGCGATCGCGGTGTCGAGCGTCGCGAGCGCGACGGCCAGCAGCACGGCGGACATCGCGCGCCAGTTGACGGCCGGCTCATGCGCGCCGGCGGAGGAGGCGAATTCGGACAAGATGAGGCTCGGCTGACGAGCGACGCGTTGCGCCGCGTCGCGGATTGGACTCGCGGCGGCGTTCCGGTCGCACCGCACGGAACGCGCGCCGCCGCGTCCCGTATTGTTGCAGAGCCGCATCGAACGTGCAGGCGGCCACTTCGTCAGTCAGCGAAATGAAAGCAATGCGCGGCCACGCATGACACGTGGCGACTCGGGTGCCGGGGGCAAACCCGCCCGCTCAGCTCACTGCGCGCCGCGCATTGCGTCCGCGCAGCCATTCGAGCGCAAGCAGCAGGCTCGTCGAGAAGATGATCAGGATCGTGGCGAGCGCGGCGATCGTCGGGCTGATGTTCTCGCGGATGCCCGTGAACATCTGGCGCGGCAGCGTGGTCTGGTCCGCGCCCGCGAGGAACAGCGTGACGACGACTTCGTCGAACGACGTCGCGAACGCGAACAGCGCGCCCGACATCACACCCGGTGCGATCACCGGCAGCGTCACGCGGAAGAAGGTCGACACCGGATTCGCACCGAGCGACAGGCTCGCGCGCACGAGGTTCTGGTTGAAGCCCTGCAGCGTCGCCGCGACCGTCGTCACGACGAACGGCACGCCAAGCGCCGCGTGCGCGGCGATCAGCCCCGTGTAGGTGTTCGCGAGCCCGAGCGGCGCGAAGAACAGGTACATGCCGACGCCGACCACGACGACGGGCACGATCATCGGCGACAGCAGCACGGCCATCAGCAGCCCCTTGCCGCGGAAGTCGGCCTTCGTGAGACCGATCGCGGCGAGCGTGCCGAGCACTGTCGCGACGACGGTCGCCGACGGCGCGACGATGAAGCTGTTCTTCGCGGCCATCCGCCACTCGTCCGACGCGATCAGGTTCTCGTACCAGCGCATCGAGAAGCCCGGAATCGGATAGACGAGGAACGTGCTCGACGAAAACGACAGCGGCACGATCGCGAGCACCGGCAGGATCAGGTACAGCAGCGTCAGCACGACGAGCACGCGCAGCGCGACGTACCACGCGCGCTCGACGAACGACATGTGCGGCGCGAACAGCGGCCTGGCGAGTTTCATGGTCGGATTCCCCTTCCCGTTTCGTTGCGCGCGGCGCTCAGCCGAGGCTCACGTTCGTGCGCGTGAAGCGCCCGTACACCGCGTACAGCACGAGCGTCGCCGCGAGCAGCAGCCCGCCGAGCGCGCACGCCATGCCCCAGTTGATCGTCACGTTCGTGAAATACGCGACGTAGTAGCTGACCATCTGGTCGTTCGGCCCGCCGAGCAGCGCGGGCGTGATGTAGTAGCCGATCGCGAGGATGAACACGAGCAGCGCGCCCGCGCCGACGCCCGGATAGGTCTGCGGCACGTACACGCGCCAGAACGCGGCGAACGGATGGCTGCCGAGCGATACGGCCGCGCGCTGGTAGGTCGGCGGGATCGACTTCATCACGCTGTAGAGCGGCAGGATCATGAACGGCAGCAGGATGTGCGTCATCGAGATATACACGCCGATGCGATTGAACAGCAGCGTCAGCGGGTGCGAGATCAGCCCGCTGCCGATCAGCGCCGTGTTGATGAGCCCTTCGCTCTGCAGCAGCACGATCCACGCGGCGACGCGCACGAGCACCGACGTCCAGAACGGAATCAGCACGAGGATCATCACGAGGTTCGCGCGGCGCTCCGACAGCGTCGAGATCCAGTACGCGAGCGGATAGCCGAGCAGCAGCGCGAACAGCGTGACGGCGACGCCGATCACGAACGTGCGGCCGAAGATCGCCAGATAGATCGACTGGTCCGGATCGGCCTGCACGATGTGGCCGAAGCCGTCCTGCTTGTGGTCGAGCGCGGCGAGCAGGTAGAACGGCGACACGGTGCTGCCGTTCTTCGCGATCGACTGCCAGTACGCGACGTCGCCCCAGCGCGCATCGAGGTCGATCAGTTTCGCGCGCGTCTGCGCGGGCGTCAGTGCCGCGTCGTTGTCGCCTTTCAGCGGCATCGCGCGCGCCGTCTTCGCGACGAGCGAGCGATAGCCGGGAATCTCGGTGTTCAGGCGCCGCGCGAGCGCACCCATCGCCTCGCTGTCGGCCACCTTCGTCATGTCGGCCGCGAGCGCGACATACGCGGCGTCGGCCGGCGGTGCCTTGCGGTCCCAGCCCGACAGCGCGGCGACCGTGCCCGGCAACGCGGTCGCGATCTCCGGGTTCTGCACCGCGCGCGTGAGCAGCGTGCCGATCGGCACGACGAAAATCAGCAGCAGGAAAATCGCGAGCGGGGCGACCAGCAACAGCGCCATCGTGCGCTTGCGGGCTTCGGCGGCCTTCAGCTCGCGCTTGAGCGCGGCGGTCGACGGCGAGGAAGACGCGATCGTCATCGTATTCAACGTTTCTCTCCGGCCGGGGACGATCCGGCGGAAGGCCGCGCGACGCGATCGACGCGCCGCGCGGCAGGTTGCATCAGGACACCTTTGAGGATGCCTGACCGGTTACTTCGTCGCCCATGCGGCGAAACGCTGCTCGAGCTCGTCGCTGTGGTCGGTCCAGAAGCCGATGTCTTCCAGCACGGCGTTCTTGCCGTTGGCCGGCGAGTTCGGCAGGTTCGCGAGCGTCTTCGCGTCGAGCGACTTGATCGCCGCGATGTTCGCGGGGCCGTACGCGATGTGCTGCGCATACCCTTGCTGCGGCTTCGGCGTCAGCGTGTACGCGATGTACTGCTCGGCCAGCGCCTTGTTCGGCGAGCCCTTCGGAATCGCCCAGTAGTCGAGGTCGTAGATGCTGCCGTTCCACACGACCTTCAGGTTCTTGCCTTCCTTCTGCGCGGCGTCGATGCGGCCGTTGTACGCGGTCGACATCACGACGTCGCCGGCGACGAGGAACTGCGGCGGCTGCGCGCCCGCTTCCCACCACTGGATATACGGCTTCAGCTCGTCGAGCTTCTTGAACGCGCGGTCCTGGCCGGCCTTCGTGCCGAGCACCTTGTAGACGTCCTTCGGCGCGACGCCGTCGGCCATCAGCGCGAATTCGAGGTTGTAGCGCGCCCCCTTGCGCATGCCGCGCTTGCCGGGGAATTTCTTCACGTTCCAGAAATCGGCCCAGCCGGTCGGGGCCGACTTCAGCTTGTCCGCGTTGTACGACAGCGCCGTCGACCACACGAAGAAGCCGACGCCGCACACCTGCGGCGATTCCGGAATCAGGTCGGACTTCTTCGCGATCTTCGACCAGTCGAGCTTCTCGTACAGCCCTTCGTCGCAGCCGCGATTCAGGTCGCCCGACTCGACTTCGACCACGTCCCAGTTGACGTGCTTCGCCTCGACCATCGCCTTCACTTTCGCCTGCTCGCCGTTGTATTCGACGGCCGTGACCTTGTTGCCGGTCGCCTTCTCGAACGGCTGGTTGAACGCGGCCTTCTGCGCGTCGCCGTTCGCGCCGCCGAAGTTGACGACCGTGAGTTCGGCAGCCGATGCCGATACGCCGACGACGGCGAGCGCGAGTGCCAGCGCGGTACGACGCGCGGTAATGCTTGCTCGGTTCATGGTGGTTCCTCTCCTCTCGTGGTGGAAGTGGGCAGTTGTTGTTGACGACGTACAGCGGAAAATCGGGAAAACCCTGCTCAAGCGAACACGCGCAGGTGTTCGGGTGCGAACGCGAGCGCGACCGGTGCGCCGGGCGAGAACCCGTCGAGCGCGCCGGTGCCGAGCGGCACCTTCACGAAGCACTCGTCCTGGCCCGGCAGCGCGCAGCGCATGCGCACGTGATCGCCGAAATAGATGAGGCTGCGCGCCTCGCCGCTCAACCGGTTGGCGGCCGCGCCGTTCGCGTGCCCGTTCGCGCCGTGCGGGGCGAGGCTCATGCGTTCGGGGCGGATGCACGCGACGGCCGGCGCGCCCTCGGCCGCATCGCCGATGCGGCGGCCGACGAGCTGCGTGCCGTCGTCGAGTCGGAATTCGCAGAATTCGCCGTCGACGCGCGCGATGGTGCCGCGCAGCCGGTTGCTGTCGCCGATGAAGTTCGCGACGAATTCGTTGCACGGCGACTCGTACAGGCGGTCGACGGTGTCGAGCTGCTGCACGATGCCCTTGTCGAACACGGCGACGCGATCGGACATCGTCAGCGCCTCGCCCTGGTCGTGCGTCACGTACACGAAGGTCACGCCGAGCTTTTCGTGCAGCGCCTTCAGTTCGTACTGCATGTGCTCGCGCAGCTGCTTGTCGAGCGCGCCGAGCGGCTCGTCCATCAGCACCAGCTTCGGCTCGAACACGAGCGCGCGCGCCAGCGCGATGCGCTGCTGCTGGCCGCCCGACAGTTGCGCCGGGTAACGTTTCGCGAAGCGCTCCATCTGCACCATCTTCAGCGCATGCGCGACGCGTTCTACACGCTCGGCGGCCGGCAGCTTGCGCACGGTCAGCGGATACGCGACGTTCTGCTCGACCGTCAGGTGCGGAAACAGCGCGTAGTTCTGGAACACCATGCCGATGTTGCGCTTGTGCGGCGGCACGTTGTTCAGCAGTTCGCCGTCGAGGCGGATCTCGCCGCCGGTCGGGAATTCGAAGCCGGCCAGCATCATCAGGCAGGTCGTCTTGCCGGAGCCCGAGGGCCCGAGCAGCGTCAGGAATTCCCCGCGGTGGATATCGAGGTCGAGCGATTTGACGACCAGCGTTTCGCCGTCGTAGGTCTTCCGCACGCCGCGAAAGCTGACGATCACATCATCGGACTTCATCGTGGCTGTCCCCTTGCTTCGCGACAATTGATTTTGAGATGCGAGCCACTATACGGCGCCCACGGTTCTACAATAGGGAACCATTTCAATATTACTAGTAGGACCACTTTGGATACCGTGATCCTCGCCGACTGGCTCTCCGCCCGTCTCGACCGCGGCTCGCCCGAGCCGATGTACCGGCAGTTGCTGCAGCTGATGCAGCAGGCCATCCTGACCGGAGAATTGGGGCCAGGAACCAAGCTGCCGAGTTCCCGCACGCTCGCGGCCGACCTGTCGATCGCGCGCAATACCGTGCTGCACGTGTACGACCAGCTGACCGCCGAAGGCTACGTGCTGACGACCACCGGCAGCGGCACCTATGTGGCCGACACGCGGCCGGATGCCGCCGCGATCCACGTGCCGGGCGCCGCGCCGCCGCCGTCGAGCGCCGACGCAGCGCCGCAGCCGGACGCGCAGGGCGGCCTGTCGATGCGCGGCCGGCAACTGATCGAGCATGCGGGGGTATCGCGACGCCAATGGGGCGCGTTCATGCCGGGCGTGCCGGACGTGTCGGAGTTCCCGAGCCGGACGTGGAGCCGCCTGCAGGCGCGGCTGTGGAAGGAAGCGAACCCCGAGCTGCTGACCTATGCGCCGGGCGGCGGCTACCGGCCGTTGCGGCGCGCGCTCGCCGATTACCTGCGCGTCGCGCGCTCGGTCAAGTGCTCGCCGGACCAGGTGATCATCACGACGGGCATCCACCAGTCGATCGATCTCGCGGTGCGGCTGCTGTCCGACATCGGCGATCGCGCGTGGGTCGAGGAACCGTGCTACTGGGGTGTGCGAAGCGTATTGCAGGCGGCGGGCCTCACGCTGACGCCGGTGCCGGTCGACCAGGAAGGGCTCGACCCGCGCGCCAGCGACATGCAGCATCCGCCCCGGCTCGTGCTCGTCACGCCGTCGCACCAGTACCCGCTCGGGATGGTGATGAGCCTCGCACGGCGCCGGATGCTGCTCGAATACGCGCGGCAGCACCGCTGCTGGATCATCGAGGACGACTACGACAGCGAGTTCCGCTACGGCAGCCGCCC
>Ga0209566_100579_pt1 | contig 23674 bp, 24 predicted proteins | sample Araplavi_mTSA_r2_2_FD_184287 | JGI IMG/M metagenome (GOLD analysis project Ga0209566, IMG submission 184287) | Arabidopsis root microbial communities from North Carolina, USA - plate scrape CL_Cvi_mTSA_r2 (SPAdes) (version 2) | ecosystem: Host-associated > Plants > Roots > Endosphere | place...
CACTCGGTCACTCGGTCACTCGGTCACTCGGTCACTCGGTCACTCGGTCACTCGGTCACGCGTTCAAGCGTTCAAGCGTTCAAGCGTTCAAGCGAGGTGATAACGCAGCCAGAAGGTTTCGCGGCACGCGTTGTCGAACGTCATCCGCGTCGGGCCGATCGGCTGCGCATCGGGATGGCGAAGCACGTCGTAGTCGATCCAGCACTCGGCGCACAGCAGGTCGGACGGCGCGCGGTCCTGCTCGACCGAGCGGCGCACGATCGCGCCGTTGTCGAAGCGGTATTCGGTTTCGTCGCGCGTGACCTCGACGTCGTCGTCGGTCCAGCGGTCGTGCGACGTGACATGCGACACGATCGACACCGGGCCCGCGAGCCCGTGGATCGCGGCGACGTAGGAAATGAGCTTGTCCATGGCGAGGCGGCGAACGGAGGGATGGCCGCCTCGCGCAACATGGATGGCACGAGGCGGCCCGAGCGGCGAGTATAGCCGCGCATCGATGACCTTGCCGCCCGTGGGGTTTCGCGCGCTACGCCTCCAGCGCGAGCAACGCGAACGTCGCGAGCCAGTGCTCGCCCATGTAGTCGCCGGCCACGTGCGCGAGCGCGCTCGCAAGGTGCCGGCCGGCCGCATCGAGCAGCTTCGCGCGCCGCGCGTCGCCTTCCGGCAGCGCGCCGGCGAGCGCGCGCTGGCACCACGCGCGGCTCAGGTTCAGCCCGTCGAGATGGGCGATCTTGCCGTCGCTGCGATCGCTGACCGTCGCCGGCTCGAACAGCGTCGCCGGCTCGCCGCGCGCGAGATCGGGCAGGAAGCGCGCGAACCAGCCGTCGAATTCGGCGGCCGGCAGCACGCGCCGCATCAGCTCGGCCTCCATCAGCGCCGGCGACAGGAATTCGTCGCCCGACGGCTCCCACGCCTGGCACGCGACGTCGTTCAGGTGCCAGCGCTTCGCGGTATCGACGATCAGCGCCGCGAGCCCGTCGCGCTGCGTGTCGCGCGCGAAGTCGAGCGTGAGCGCCAGCGCGAACGCGGTGTTGAAGTGCGTGCCGACGCGCAGCGGATAGGTCGCTTTCGGCAGGAAGGTCTCGAAGCGCGACACGAACAGGTCGGTGAGCGGTGCCATCGTCTTCGCCCAGCGCGCGGCCTGCGGCAGCGCGCCCCTCAGCGCGAGCCGCTCGAGCTGCGCGGCGAGCGCGAGCAGCCACGCCCAGCCGTAGGGCCGCTCGAAGCCGCTGTTGTGCGGCAGCGCGAGGTACGCCCGCTCACCGGCGACGTTCGCATCGGTGAAGTGCGCATCGACGATCGCGACGATGCGTTCGGCCTCCGGCAATGCCGGGTAGCGTTCGAGCACGCGCAGCACGAGCCAGTAGCCGTGCACGCACGAGTGCCAGTCGTAGCTGCCGTAGAAGATCGGGTGCAGCGCGCGCGGCCCCTGCACGTCTTGCGGGCCGGCGAGCGAATGCGTGAGCTTGTTCGGATATTCGCGGGTCAGGTGCGCGAGCGCGAGCGACGCGAACTTCGACGCGAGTTCGGGGGTGAGTCGGTCGGTCATGAGGATCTCGTCCATCGAGTCAGAAGCGGAATACGAACGCATACATCAGCAGCGTGTTCACGGCGAGCAGCAGCACGGCGGTCGGCCACTGCGCCTTGATCACGCCGTTCTTGTCCTTCAGTTCGAGCAGCGCCGCCGGCACGATGTTGAAGTTCGCGGCCATCGGCGTCATCAGCGTACCGCAGAAGCCGCTCAACATCCCGATCGCGCCGACGATCGCCGGGTTGCCGTGGAACTGGTGGACGATCAGCGGCAGGCCGATGCCGGCCGTCATCACGGGGAACGCGGCGAAGCCGTTGCCCATGATCATCGTGAACAGCGCCATGCCGACCGTGTAGGCCGCGACCACCGCGAACGGCGAATCGATCGGCACCCACTCCTTCACGAGCCCCGACACCACGCCGCCGACACCCGCGACCGCGAACAGCGCGCCGAGCGCCGCGAGCATCTGCGGCAGGATCGCGGCCCAGCCGACCGCATCCATCGTATGGCGTGCCTCCCTCACCGCATGCACCGGCGAATCGCGCAGCATCGCGAGCGCGACGGCGAACGCGACGAGCGTGCCGAGCACCAGCGAGATCAGGGTCACGCTCTTCTGGTCGACGAACGGCACGCCCTTCAGCGCGAACGTCCCGATCAGCGTGACGACCGGAATCAGCAGCGCGGGCAGGAACAGCCGGTTGCCGAAACGCTGCGCGAGCGTCTCGCGGCGCACGGCCGCGGCTTCCCCGGCTTCGTCGGACTTGCCGCGCCCGAGCTTGCCCGAGCCGGCGAGCACCGCGAGCGCGATCGCGAGGCAGCCCGTCACGAAGTGCGGCAGCAGCGCGCCGAACAGGAACGTGACCGCGTAGATCGCCCAGAACCCGAAATTGACGATGCGGCGCGGGTTCGTGCGGTCCGTCAGGTTGAAGCACGCGAACGCGGCGAACATCAGCCCCGCGAGCGTGTACAGCGATTCGAGGCCGATCATCGCGCGCCCTCCCGCCCGACCAGGCCGAAGCCGCGCGTGAGCCGGCGGTCGAGCAGCGCGAGGCGCGTGCAGTGGATCAGCAGCGCGGCGATCGCGGTCGGGATCGCCCACACCGACAGGTGCAGCGGTTCGATGGAAATCCCGTTCTGTTCGAGAAAGCCCTTGATCAGCAGGATCGACTGGATCGCGATGAAGATGTCCTCGCCGAAGAACACGGCGACGTTGTCGACGCCCGACGCATGCGCGCGGATCTGCTGGCGCACCGCTTCGGGCAGCTCGCCGTGCCGGTTGACCGCGGCGGCCTCGGCCATCGGCGCGATCAGCGGCCGCACCATCTGCGCATGGCCGCCGAGCGACGTGAGGCCGAGCGCGGCCGTCGCCTGGCGCAGCACGAAGTACAGCATCAGCACGCGGCCGGTGGTGGCCGCCTGCACACGCGAGATCATCCGCTTCGCCTGTTCCTTGAGCCCGTTGCGCTCGAGCAGCGCGATCACCGGCAGCGTCAGCCAGATGAGCCCCATGTAGCGGTTTTCGGTGAACGCCTTGCCGAACGCGCTGACGATGTCGACGAGATTCAGCCCGCCCGCCAGCCCTGTCGCGAGCCCCGCGATCGTGACCACCAGCAGCGCATTGAAGCGCAGCGCAAAACCGATCACGACGATCGGCACCCCAATCAGCACCAGCATTGCTCCTCCTTGTATCGGACGCGCGGCGCCTTGGCAACGCGCCGCCTGCCCGGTTTGGACCGGGCTCTGACGGCGCAATCTAGCACGAGACTTTATCGATAAAAAGTCGACAATTTGCTGCTTCGGGTAAACGTTGAAGTGTGCGGACACCGTGCCCGAACCATGTGTCGGCGACGTTTCATCCGAGGAATCGGTGGCCGGCAGGCCGGCGCGGACGCACCGGTCGCGGCACGCGCGTTGCCGCCCCGGAGGGCGGCGTGCGACGGGCCGCCGCGCGTGGCGGAGCCCCGGTGCGCCGACTAAACTGGAAAGCATCGGCAACGGACGGGAGAGCCGCCATGATTGACGTATTCCAGACCATCGGCAGCCGCGCGTTCTCCGCTCATCTGGCGAAGGACGGGATGGTGACGCTGATGGAGCAACGCCATGAGGTCGATCGCGTGACGCTCGCGACCGCGTATGCCGCGCTCGTCGAGGAAGCCGAGCAGGAAGACGACCTGCTCGACGCGACGGTCGAAGGCATGATGCGCGCGCTGATCCAGGGGTACGCGCGCAGCCATTGACGGCGCGGCCGGTTTCCTCCGGCGCCCGTCGAAGCGGACGACGGGCCTGCGCGGGCGCTACGCGGCCGGCGTGCCGGCGCCCATGCCGAACCACCGGCCCGCGCGCAGTTGCCGGTAGTCGGCCTGCGTGAAGATCCTCAGCAGGTTCGCGACCGCGCCGTTGCTGGCGCGGTCGAGCGCCGTCATGAAGGCTTCGACTTCGTCGCGGCCGGCAAACAGGATCGTGCTGAAGTAGCGTTCGCGCTCCGCGTCGGACAGGTTCGTCGCGCTCAGCTGGTATGGATGGTGAAGCGCCGCGAACAGGAAGTAGTAGCGCTCGGCGTCGTCGCGCAGCACGCGCACCGCGTCGGGATCGACCGGGAAATCGCGGTGGAACGACGCATGTCCGCTCTCGATGTAGATCCGGTACAGCAACCGGCCGTCATGCTCGGTGACGATCGGCGCCCACGGGGCGCGGCTGACGAGTACGGTGTCGGGCACGGCCATCCTGAATTCTCCTCGTCTTTTTCTTCGAAGCCGCCACGGTAACATGCCGGCTTCCGCGGCCTGCCGTGCCGAAACCGCGCGGCCATGCACGCACGCGCGGGCCGGCCCGGCTCCGCCGCCCGCCGCAAACACCGCACAGTCATAGAGGAAACGCACTGAATCGGCGCAATGCGCAAATTTTTCGATTGCCGCCGCCCGCGCCGCATGACAGCATTCGGGGCGTCGCCAACCGAAAAGAATGCCGTGCCGTCCGGCCGCCGATGCCGTCCGGCGGCGCCGAACAGGCCCCCTCCTTCCATGAACCCGGCCCACCTCCAGCATCACGAACCGACCGGAGAATTCCGCTTGTGAACATCGGCATCGTCAACGACCTCCCGCTTGCCGTCGAGGCGATGCGCCGCGCGATCGCGCGACGGCCCGAGCACCGCGTGCTGTGGGTCGCGACCGACGGCGCGCAAGCCGTCGAACTATGCGCCACGCAGCCGCCCGACGTCGTGCTGATGGACCTGATCATGCCGAAATTCGACGGGATCGAAGCGACGCGGCGGATCATGCGATCCGAACGACCGTGCGCGATCCTGATCGTGACGAGCTGCATCGGCGCGAATGCGTGGCGCGTATTCGAGGCGATGGGCGCCGGCGCGCTCGACGCGGTCGATACGCCGCGGCTCGGCGACGGCTCGGCCGGCGACACGACCCGGCTGCTGCTCGCGAAGATCGACCAGATCGGCCGCCTGCTCGACGCGCCCGGCGGCTCGCGCCTCGCCGGCACGCCCCCGCGCACCGGCGGCGGACCGCTGATCGCAATCGGCGCATCGGCCGGCGGCCCCGGCGCGCTTGCGTCGGTCCTCGGCGGCCTGCCGGCCGATTTCAACGCACCGATCGTGATCGTGCAGCACGTCGACCGCGCGTTCGCCGAAGGCATGGCGCAATGGCTCGACGGCCAGACGTCGCTCGCCGTGCGCGTCGCGCGCGAAGGCGACCGCCCGCAGCCGGGCGCCGCGCTGCTCGCCGCGACCGACGACCACCTGCGCATCACGCGCGCCGGCACGCTCGAATACACGCGCGAGCCGGCCGCCACGCCGTATCGCCCGTCGGTCGACGTATTCTTCAACAGCCTGACCGAGCACTGGCCCGGCCGCGTGATCGGCGTGCTGCTCACGGGGATGGGCCGCGACGGCGCGATCGGCCTGAAGGCGCTGCGGATGAAGGGCTACCATACGATCGCGCAGGACGAGGCGACGAGCGCCGTCTACGGCATGCCGAAGGCGGCCGCGACGCTCGGCGCGGCGCGCGCGATCCTGCCGCTCGGACGCATCGCGGGCGAGCTGGCGGCGCTCGCACGGATCTGAAGCCCGATGAACACTTGCAACACCCATGCCTGCCCTCGCAACAACCCGCATCGACCATGAGCATTGACCCGACTCACCCGCCAGGCGGCCCCTACGTGCCGCCCGCCGACGTGCCGGCGATGGTGCTGCTGGTCGACGACCAGACGATCGTCGCGGAAGCCGTACGGCGCGCGCTCGTCGACGAGGAAGGCATCGATTTCCACTATTGCCCGCGTTCGGACGACGCGATGGCCACCGCGATCGAGACGCGGCCGACCGTGATCCTGCAGGACCTCGTGATGCCCGGCACCGACGGTCTGAGCCTCGTGAAGGCGTACCGGACGAATCCGGCGACGCGCGACGTGCCGATCATCGTGCTGTCGACGCAGGAAGAGCCCGTGATCAAGAGCGCCGCCTTCGCGGCCGGCGCGAACGACTACCTCGTGAAGCTGCCCGACCGCATCGAACTCGTCGCGCGCGTGCGCTACCACTCGCGCTCGTACATGAACCTGCTGCAGCGCGACGAGGCCTATCGCGCGCTGCGGCAATCGCAGCAGCAGTTGCTCGAAGCCAATCTCGAGCTGCGGCGCCTCACGCATTCGGACGGCCTCACCGGGCTGTCGAACCGGCGCTATCTCGACGAATACCTCGCCGCCGAATGGCGGCGCGGCACGCGCGAGCGCAGCGAGCTGTCGCTGCTGATGATCGACGTCGACAATTTCAAGCTGTACAACGACACGTACGGCCACGTGTCGGGCGACAGCGTGCTCAAGCAGATCGCGTCGACCATCGAGCGCTGTCTCGGCCAGTCGGGGGATCTCGCCGCGCGTTTCGGCGGCGAGGAATTCGCGGTCGTGATGCCGGCCACGTCGCCGGGTGCCGCGCGGCTGCTCGGCGAAAAGATCCGCCTCGCGGTCGAGGCGCTGCGGCTCCAGCATGCGCATTCGTCGACGGGCGACACCGTGACGATCAGCATCGGCGGCGCGACCATCGTGCCGACGCCCGGCCTGCCGACGACCGTGCTGATCGAAGCGGCCGACCGCGCGCTCTATCGCGCGAAGCACGAGGGCAAGAACCGCGTCGAGATCGACGCGACGCCGACACCGCCCGTCCCCGGCGGCTTCGGTGCGCCGCGCGCCGACTGAACGCCGAACGCCGGCTCGGCGCCTCGCTCACGCGGCGCCGAGCCGGCGCGCGTAGTCGCTCGGGTCCAGCGGGCGGCTGAACAGGTAGCCCTGCTGCATGTCGCAGCCGATCTGCTGCAGGAACCACGACTGCGCCTGCGTCTCGACCCCTTCGGCCGTGACCTTCATCCCGAGCGAATGCGCCATCGCGACGACGGCCTGCGTGATCGCCACCGAATCGTGATGATCGGGCACGCCCGACACGAACGAGCGGTCGACCTTCAGGTTGTGCAGCGGAAAGCGCTTCAGGTACGCGAGCGACGAATAGCCCGTGCCGAAATCGTCGACCGAGATGCGCACGTTCATGTCCGTGAGCGCCTCGAGCATCGGCAGCACGGTGTCCGTGTCGTTCATCAGCAGTCCTTCTGTAATCTCGAGCTCGAGCGCGGACGGATCGAGCCGCGTCTGCGCGAGGCAGCGACCGACCGACTCGACGAGGCCTTCGTGGAACTGCCGCGGCGACAGGTTGACGGCCAGCACCAGGTCGGGCGCGATCGTGCGGCGCCATTCGGCCGCCTGCCGGCACGCGGTTTCGAGCACCCACTGGCCGATCGCGACGATCTGCCCCGTATCTTCCGCGACCGGAATGAACTCCGCCGGCGACATCGGCCCGAGCTCGGGGCTCGTCCAGCGCAGCAGCGCCTCGGCGCCGACGGTGCGGCCGCTGCGCGCGTCGACGACGGGCTGATACGCGAGCCGCAGCATGTCCGACGCGAGCGCGCGCCGCAGCGACTGCTCGATCGCGAAGCGGCGCTGCAGCCGCAGGTTGAGCTGCGCGGTGAAGAACGTGAAGTGGTTGCGGCCGCGCTGCTTCGCGTCGTACATCGCCGAATCCGCGTTGCGCATCAGCGTGACGGCATCGTCGCCGTCGCGCGGCGCGACGCTGATCCCGATCGACACGCCGAGCCAGTATTCGTTGTTCGCGATCGCGAACGGCTTCGCGATCGCGTCGATCACCTCGCGCGCGAGCACCGCGAGCTTGTCGGGATCGTCGCAGTCGTCGACGAGGATCACGAACTCGTCGCCACCGACGCGCGTGAGCGCATGCTGCCCGCCTCCGCACGCCGCGAGCCGCGCCGCGACGCTGCGCAGCAGCGCGTCGCCCGCGTCGTGGCCGGCCGTGTCGTTGACCTTCTTGAAGCCGACGAGATCGATGAACAGGATCGCGACGCGCGCGGGCCCGCCCGCCGCATCGTGGCCGCCGAACAGCTCGCGCATGCGGTCGCCGAGCCAGCGGCGGTTGTAGAGGCCCGTCAGCGCATCGCGCGTCGCCAGGTAGCGCAGCTGCTGCTGCGCTTCGCGCACGGGGCCGATGTCGTTGAATGAAACGAGCACCGAGTCGGCCTGCGTTTCGCCCGGCCTCACGATCGGCACCGCGTTGCCGCGCACCCAGATGGTGTCGCCGTCCGCCAGGCCGAAACCGACCGTGTAGTCGAGCATCGGCGTGGCCGTTTCGAGCGCGCGCCGGCTCGGCCAGTCGTCGGGCGCGATCGGCGTGCCGTCCTCGCGCAGCTTGCGCAGGATCACCGTCGACAGCCTGCGGCCGACGAGGTCGCCCTTCACGCGCATCATCCGGTTCGCACTCGGGTTGCTCGCGACCACGACGCCATCGCGCGACACGACGAGGATCCCTTCGTTCAGGCTGTTCACCACGAGCCGGTGATGTTCCTCGCTGCGCGCGAGCTGTCGCGCGATCCGGTCCTGGTGCACCGCGAGGCCGACGCTGTTGCCGATGTCGCGCAGCAGTTCGGTTTCCTCGTCGCTCGGCCGGCGCGGCATGCGGTGATAGACGGCGAACGCGCCCAGCACGGCGCCCGCGTCGTCGAGGAACGGTACCGACCAGCACGCGCGCAAGCCCAGCGGCAGCGCAACCGCACGATAGTCGGCCCACAGGGGATCGGTTTCGATATCTTCGACGACGACCATCCGGCGCAGGTACATCGCCGTGCCGCACGAGCCGGCCACCGGCCCGATCGTCGCGCCTTCGATCGCCGCGCTGTACTGTCGGGGCAGCGACGGCGCGGCGCCGACGTGCACGTGCACGCCGTCGATATCGAGCAGCAGGATCGTGCACGACGCACCGTCGCCGAGCAAAGCCTCGGCGCGCCGGCAGACTTCGACGAGCAGCTCCGGCAGCGGTGTGTTGCGCGTGATCAGCCTCAGCACGCTTTGCTCGGACGCGAGCACTTCCGCCGCGAGCCCGAGACTGTAACGAGAACTTTGCGGTTCGGTATTCAAGATGAATCCTGCCGTCTGTCCGATCGGGTCTGATGCGCCCGATTCGTTTTCGATCCTTCGTGCCGTTTTTCGCTCCGGGTATACGCCGATGCCCGGTGCGCCCCGTATTGCACGCGGTGCCAACGCGCGCCGAAATACATTTAACACCAATCCGTGGCAACCCGGGCGTCCATGCGCATCAGGGGTTACACGCGGTCGATGCGGCATGTCCGGCCGGCAGTCAGTCCGCCGGAAGACCTGCGCGCGGCGCGACCGCTCCGGGCAAGGCCGTGCGCCATGCGGGCCGCGTTCGAAAGCCATTCGTCAGATTGCGGCGGCGCCCCGGCTCCGTTCGCGTTCGATCGTCCGCGTCGGGATCCGTGCGCGTGATGGCCCTCGATGCGTTGGTGGCGGCCGTGACCGCCACGCTCCGGCCAGGCTTGCAGCGCGGCGCCTGTGCGAGCGTCAATCCTTCCGGATGTGTTCGGCCAGGAAATCGATCAGCAGCCGCACGCGCGGCAGCAGCCCGCGCCGCGACGGAAACACCGCGTGCACCACGCCGCCCTTCGGCGCCCAGCCGGGCAGCACGTCGACCAGCGTGCCGTCGCGCAGGTCGTCCTCGACGACCATGCACGGCAGCTGCACGATGCCGACGCCGTGAATCGCCGCATCGCGCAACGCGTGCATGTCGTCCGTGACGAAGCGCGGATGATGGCGCAACTGCGCATGCTCACCGTTCGGCCCGACCAGCTGCCACACGTGATGCCGCGCCGGCCCCCAGTCGAGACTCGGCGCGCCGGCCAGCCCGGCCGGGTCCGACAGCGGCGCGCGCCCGTCCAGCCAGTGCGGCGCGGCCACCAGCCGCTGCGGGCTGTCGGCGAGCACGCGCATCACGAGATCGCTGTCCTCAAGCGGCGGGAAGCGCACCCGCAGCGCGAGGTCGAACCCTTCGCTCAACAGGTCGACGCGGCGGTTCGTCGCCTCGAGATGCACCTGCACCTGCGGATGAATCGCCATGAAGCGCGCGACCAGTTCGCTCACGCGATATTCGAGCAGCGCGGTCGGGCAACTGACGCGGACGACGCCGCGCGGCTCCGCGTGCCGGCGCTCGATCACCTCGCGCGCGGCGTCAGCCTCGACCAGCACCGCGAGGCAGCGCTCATGGAATTCGCGTCCGGTTTCCGTGACGGTGAAATGACGCGTCGTCCGCTGCAGCAGCCGCACGTCGTACTTCGCTTCCAGCGCGGCGATACGCCGGCTCAGTGTCGATTTCGGTACGTCCAGCGCGCGCCCGGCCTGCGTGAACCCGCCGTGTTCGACCACCTTCACGAAATAGTAGAGGTCGTTCAGGTCATCCATGATTGTTCCACCCATAGAACACTGACGGCATTTTAAGGGACTGGAACGCCGGTTGTTGCACGCCTAGCATCGTGTTTCAGCGTGGATCGAGCGTGTCGCGGCAGCCGGGAATTTTCTCGACCGGCTTCTTCGCCGGACCCGACGGTTCACTGGACCTGGATTTACCCCCTCACTTCCCGCACCGTCACTGGAGACAACCATGGCAAGCGAACCGGTTCGCGACCCCGCGAACGACCACCTGCTCACCCCGCAGAACGCGGCGTTCATCGTCATCGATTACCAGCCGGTCCAGGTGAACTCCATCGCGTCGATGGATCGCCAGCTGCTGATCAACAACATCGTCGGCGCATCGAAGGCGGCCGTCGCGTACGACCTGCCGATCGTCCACTCGACCGTGAACGTGAAGACGGGCCTGAACAAGCCGCCGATCCCGCAGCTGCGCGCGGCGCTCGAAGGTTATCCGACCTACGACCGCACCAGCATCAACTCGTGGGAGGACGTCGAATTCCGCAAGGCCGTCGAAGCGACCGGCCGCAAGAAACTGATCATGACCGCGCTGTGGACCGAAGCGTGCCTGACGTTCCCGGCGCTCGACGCGCTGAAGGCCGGTTATGAGGTGTACGTGGTCGTCGATGCGGTCGGCGGCACGTCGGTCGCCGCGCACGAAGCCGCGCTGCGCCGCATCGAGCAGGCCGGCGGTCACATGATCAGCGTCGCGCAGCTGTTCTGCGAACTGCAGCGCGACTGGGCGCGCAGCGCCACCGTGCCGGCGTTCATCGACCTGTTCATCGAAACCGGCGGCACCGCGGGCATCCAGTTCTCTTACGACAAGAGCTGACCGGCACGGCACGCGCGGCGGCCGGCGTGTCCGGCCGTCGGCGCGCGCCGTTGCCCTGCTTCTCCGTTCCGGCGCGGCCGGATTGCATCGCGGCCGGCAGGCCGCGTTTTCGTATCCGTGATTCAATGTCGATGGCTCCGGCGCCGCGCATCGCGCGCGGCACGGCGATGTGTACCCTCATCGATTGACCTTCACAGGATCACCATGACGAACCCTGCCGAAATCAAGGCGCTCGTTTTCGATGTATTCGGAACGATCGTCGACTGGAGAAGCGGCGTCGCACGCGGCGCCGCCGCGTTCCTCGATCGCCACGCACCCGCACTCGACCCGTTCGAATTCGCCGATACGTGGCGGGCCGAATATTCGCCGTCGATGGAAGAAATCCGCAGCGGGCGCCGCCGCTACGTGCGGCTCGACGTCCTGCATCGCGAGAACCTCGTGCGCACGCTCGACCGCTACGGAATCGTCGACGTGCCCGACGCCGACATCGACGCACTCAACCTCGCGTGGCACAGCCTCGACCCGTGGCCCGACGCCGTCGCGGCGCTGCAGCGGCTGAAGCGACGCTACATCATCGCGCCGCTGTCGAACGGCAACATCCGGCTGATGGTCGACGTCGCGAAACGCGCGGGGCTGCCGTGGGATGCGATCCTCGGCGCGGAAGTCGTGCGCGCGTACAAGCCGTCGCCGCAGGTGTACAGCGATACCGTCGAGATTCTCGGTATCGAGCCGGCCGAGCTGTGCCTGGTCGCCGCGCACAACGGCGATCTCGCGGCCGCACGCCGGCAGGGGCTGTCGACCGCGTTCGTGCTGCGGCCGACCGAACACGGGCCCGGCCAGACGACCGACCTGCGAGCCGTTGATCAGTGGGACTTCGACGTCAAGGACCTGAACGAACTCGCGGACCGGCTGGGCTGCCCGGGTTGAAGGCCTCCGGGTCAGGGGGCGCGAGCGTGGCGCTGGCGGCCACGATGCGGGGCCGGTGGAGCGGCGCGTCAAGCAGGACAAACGCGCCGACAGACGACTGGTAGACTCCGCAAACCTTGTCCCATTGCACCCGCCTGCCCTGATGTCGTCACCCCTGCGTCTTGTCGAAGGCAAACTGACCGCGATGCGCTTTCTCGAGCGCCCCGACCAAGGTGGCGCCGGAAGCCGTCAGGTGCCGCCCGTCGACCCCGAAGCCCGCAAGAAATCGCTCGGCTACTGGTTCACGCACACCCTGGTGCCGATCCTCGCGGCACTCACCGGCAACGGGGCCGCGGCCAATGCCCTGGTGTTTCGGCAAGCCGACGAGGATCTCGTCCTGGCCGAGTTGAACGCCGCGGCCGACAAGGTCGAGCATCCAACGACATGGTCGTACGCGAACCTGCGCGAAACCAGGACCTTCGCGTCGGCAAACGCGTTCGTGACCGTGGGGAAGAACGGCAGGATCCTGTTCGCGAAGCTACCGGTGGAAATCGAAATCGGCGGCGAGTCGTACCGCGGGTTCCTCGGCGGGCAGTGCTTCGACGTCGGCGACGACGTGGTTGCCGTGGTCGATCGCCGCGGCCGCCTGTTTGCGCTGTCGTCGCCGGACCGGCGCCGCACGGTCATGGATCACACGTGCAGCGACACGGGGCTGGCCGGCCTGACGCACGACATCTGGCTGGCGTGGAAATGGATGTTCATCGGCATGAACTGCTTTGTCATCCCGATGATGATCGTGCTGCTCTGGACCGGCGACGACGGCTTTTCCGACCCGGGTGCCGACCTGGCCATGCTGCTGGGCGGGCCTGCCGCGATCGGCGTCATGCTCGCGCTGCTCCTGGGCGTGCGGTTGTCGTGGGCCGACTGGCTGCCGGCGTGGCGCACGTCGGGCATCCTGAAGGCGCTGGGCCGCCCGGATCTGTGCACGGTCGATTTCCTGGCTACGCGCACCGAGGCCGAACGCAACGGCCAGGTGCGCGACACGGATGTCGGGCAAATCTATTACGCGCCCGTGCCCGCGCCCGTGCCCAAGACCTAGCGCACCGCCTCCATCGCACCCGCCCGCCCCTGCGCCGCCATCGCGAGACGCCGCCAGTTGCGGGCCGCATACCGGTGCGCCTGCCGCAACGCGAGCCACAACCCGATCTGCCGAACCGGCCTGAAGAGGCCACGCGCGCTGAATACGGTGCGCCGTTCGACGCGCGTCCTGCCGCCTTCCACCGGTGTCAGCGTGAATTCGTCTTCCAGCAGGCCGACCCAGTTGCGACACCACACCGTCGACGCCACCATCCGGTAACGCAGCCGGCGATGCTCGTCGAGCACGAGAATCCGTTGGTCGATGGTGCCGCGATCGGTCGTGCACTGCCGCGTGTTGCCGACGGCCGGCACGCCTTCGAGCACGCGGCAGCTGACCGGCTTCGGCACGCCGAGGCGGAACAGCAACGGCCGCGTGTCGTCCATCCGGGCATGGAGGAAATGCGGCCAGACATGCTCGGGCCGGCAATCGAACGTCCACTGCGAATGAATTTCCACGACCGTCTCCTGGCGGTTGCCGGTGCGGGCATGATGACACAACCGCCCCGCCGCATTCGTCACTTCACGACGGCACGCCACGCGGTTCGCGCGTAGATGAGCAGCAACGGCAGCAGCGCCAGCGCGAACAGCAGGCCAAGCGCCAGCACCCACACCGGCCACTGTTCGGGATTCCCCCGCACCCAGTAGCGGTACGGCACGCTCAGGAACGCGATTTCCATCAGCAGCACACCGAGCGGCACGAGCGCGTTCATCACCACGGCCACGCCGAATCGGGCCGCACCGTCGATGTTCTTCCCCGCACCGTACGCCGCGATCAGGTAGACGAAATACCCGATGATCGCGACCATCAGCGCGCCGCCGGCCAGCAGGCCGACACTGCGCACGCTGCGTTCATGCAACTGGGTAGCCCCGGCCGGCAACACGACATCGATCTTCTCGCCGATCTCCGGCACGCCGCCGGATCGGATGTTGCCCGGCAGCACGACCCGCTCGCCATCCGGCATCACGGCTTCCAGGATCGACGTGTACTTGATGCACCTATATCGTTCGGTGCGCCCGCTGCTGTCGCGTCGCTCGCAGGTGTCCCACTCGGACTGGTAGGACACGACGGTCGCCTCGTATTTCGGCGACACCGCCAGTGCGTAGAGTTCGTCGCCGATCCAGTACGCGAACGGGAAACACAGCGACACCAGGCAAAAGCACACGAGCCACCAGAAGGCGACCGCGCCGCCCGCTCCGCGCGCGCCGCCGGTCTGGCGGCGCACCATGCGCGACGCGAGCCAATACGCGGCCACGCCGAATACCGCCACACAAACCACGAACACCTTGCCCGCCTGCGTCAACGCCATCTGCATTTCCCCCGACAACCGGCCGGATCTTCGTCGGCCATTTTTTCAATTCAGATCAACTCGTTCGTCACCGCCCCGCCCGCCATTCCGTCAGGCCGGCTCGCCGACGAATCTCAGCGTCCCCGATTCGCCCGACAGCAGCGCGCGATTCGCGTCCGCCGCCGCGCGCAGGTAATCCCACAGCGCGGTCACGCGCCGCAGCTTGCGCAGGTCCTCGCGGCACGTCAGCCAGAAGCACCGCGTGACGACCACGTCGTCCGGCAGCACGGCCGCCAGCGCCGGCTGCGTGGCCGCCATGAAGCACGGCAGGATCGCGAGCCCGCCGCCCTGCAGCGCCGCGAAATACTGCGCGATCACGCTCGTCGTGCGCAGCCCGGCCGTCGCGCCCGGCACCGCCCGATCGAGGTACAGCAGCTCGTTGCTGAACGCGAGATCGTCGACATAGCTGATGAACGCGTGCTCCGCGAGATCGTCGGTACAGGTGATCGGTGGATGGTTCGCGAGATAGTCGCGCGTCGCGTAGAGCCGCAACTGGTAATCGCACAGCTTCGTGACCACGTAAGGCCCGCGCTCGGGCCGCTCGAGCGTGATCGCGAGGTCCGCCTCGCGCTTGGGCAGGTTGACGAAATGCGGCACCGGCAGCAGGTCGACCGTCACGTGCGGATGCTCGGCGCGAAACTGCGCGAGCTGCGGCGCGAGGAAAAAGCACCCGAACCCCTCGGTCGACCCGATCCGCACATGGCCCGACAGCGCCTCGCCCGTATTCGCCACCTGGTCGCACGCAGACTGCACGGTCGTCTCCATCGCGTCCGCATACGCGACGAGCCGCTGGCCTTCGGCCGTCAGCGTGAAGCCGCCGGAGCGCGACTTGTCGAACAGCAGCGTGCCCATCGCCGCCTCGAGCGCGCGGATGCGCCGCGCGACGGTCGTGTAGTCGACCCCCAGCCGCTTCGCGGCGCCGCTCGCCCGCTGCGTGCGCGCGACTTCGAGGAAAAAGCGCAGGTCGTCCCAGTTCAGGTTGCCGGAAACCGGCTCGGTGGCATGTCGCATCGGCGAGGGAAAAAGGGGCTGGAGTCTCCGGGCCGGCTGTCGATATGCATAAATGCACATCCAACCGGTTTCTTTATCGGTACATGATGAATCTGCGCATAACTATACTCGACCGTGACCTGCGGACCACGAGCCGCGGCACCACCACGGAGACACCATGCAGACGCGATCCACCCTCGATGAGCATGCGACAGTCGCGGCACCTGCGCCCGAGCGCACCGCGAAGCACCACCTGCTGGCCGGCTGGGCCAGCATGGCCGGCACCACGATCGAGTGGTACGACTTCTTCCTCTACGGCACGGCCGCCGCGCTCGTGTTCAACCGCATCTTCTTCCCGTCGCTGGACCCCGTCGTCGGCACGCTCGCCGCGTTCGGCACGTTCGCGGTCGGCTTCATCGGGCGGCCGATGGGCGGCATCGTGTTCGGCCACTTCGGCGACCGCATCGGCCGCAAGTCGATGCTGATGATCACGCTGCTGCTGATGGGCGTGCCGAGCATGATCATCGGGCTGATCCCGTCGTACGACAGCATCGGCTACTGGGCCGCCGCGCTGCTGATCGGGATGCGGTTCCTGCAAGGGATGGCGGTCGGCGGCGAATGGGGCGGCGCGGTGCTGATGGCCGTCGAACACGCGCCGAAGGGCCGCAAGGGGCTGTTCGGCAGCCTGCCGCAGACGGGCGTCGGGCTCGGCCTGATCCTGTCGTCGGTCGCGATGGCCGCGGTGGCCGCGCTGCCGGAAGCCGACATGCTGTCGTGGGGCTGGCGTGTGCCGTTCCTCGCGAGCATCGCGCTCGTCGGCCTCGGCTGGTTCATCCGCGCGAAGGTGCCCGAATCGCCCGACTTCGAGAAGATGCAGCGCCAGGGCAAGGCCGAGAAGTCGCCGGTGACGGCCGCGCTGCGCCGCCATCCGCGCGAGGTGCTGACGATCGTCGGCGCACGCGCCGCCGAGAACACCTGGTTCTACATGGTCGTCACGTTCGCGCTCGCCTACGCGACGCAGCAGCTGCATCTGCCGAAGGCCGAGATGCTGCACGCGATCACGGCCGGCGCCGCGCTGTCGCTCGTCACGATGCCGCTGTGCGGCCATCTCAGCGACCGCATCGGCCAGCGCCGGATGTTCGCGATCGGCCTCGTGCTGATGTGCGCGTTCGCCGCGCCGTTCTTCATGATGCTCGGCACGCAGCAGACGTCGACCGCATGGTGGGCGATCGTGCTCGGCCTCGGCGTCGTGTTCCCGATTCTCTATGCGCCGGAATCGCTGCTGTTCGCGCAGCAGTTCCCGGCGGAGATCCGCTACAGCGGCATCTCGCTGTCGGTGCAGCTGGCCGGCGTGATCGGCGGCGGCTTCGCGCCGATGATCGCGACGTCGCTGCTCAAGGCCGGCGGCGGCCAGCCGCATTACGTGATCGCTTACCTCGTCGGCTTCGGCGTGTTCGCGCTCGTGTGTACCGCGTTGATGCGGCCGGCGCGCGCGTGAGCACGCCGCCGGCATCCGATCGATTTCAGTTCGTCCTGCCGTCCGCCGTGCGTGAATGCGCGGCGGCGGATACGGGCCGCCTTGTTTGTCATCACCTCGTTCCCCGGAGAGTTCCATGAACGCCGCAGTCCCCCAGACCACCCTCGCCCTGCCCACCGCCAAGCTGCTGATCGACGGCGCGTTCGTCGAATCGCAAAGCGCCGAATGGGGCGACATCGTCAACCCCGCGACGCAGGAAGTGATCGGCCGCGTGCCGTATGCGACGCTCGACGAGGTCGACGCCGCGATCGCCTCCGCGCAGCGCGCGTTCCAGACGTGGAAGACGACGCCGATCGGCGCGCGCCTGCGCATCATGCTGAAGTTCCAGGATCTCGTGCGCCGCAATCTCGAACGGATCGCGCACACGCTGACGGCCGAGCAGGGCAAGACGCTGCCCGATGCGCAGGGCGACATCTTCCGCGGCCTCGAAGTGGTCGAGCACGCGTGCTCGATCGGCACGCTGCAGCAAGGCGAATTCGCGGAGAACGTGGCGGGCGGCGTCGATACCTACACGCTGCGCCAGCCGATCGGCGTGTGCACGGGCATCACGCCGTTCAACTTCCCCGGGATGATCCCGCTGTGGATGTTCCCGATGGCGATTGTCTGCGGCAACACGTTCGTGCTGAAGCCGTCGGAGCAGGATCCGCTGTCGACGATGCAGCTCGTCGAGCTCGCGATCGAGGCCGGCGTGCCGCAAGGCGTGCTGAACGTCGTGCACGGCGGCAAGACGGTGGTCGACCGCCTCTGCACGCACCCGGACATCAAGGCGATCTCGTTCGTCGGCTCGACGCGCGTCGGCACGCACGTGTACAACCTCGGCAGCCAGCACGGCAAGCGCGTGCAGTCGATGATGGGCGCGAAGAACCACGCGGTCGTGCTGCCCGACGCGCACCGCGAGCAGACGATCAACGCGCTCGTCGGCGCGGGCTTCGGCGCGGCCGGCCAGCGCTGCATGGCGACGTCGGTCGTCGTGCTGGTCGGCACGGCGCGCGACTGGCTGCCCGAGCTCGTCGAGAAAGCGAAGGCGCTGAAGGTCAACGCGGGCCACGAACCGGGTACCGACGTCGGGCCGGTCGTGTCGAAGGCCGCGCATGCGCGCATCACCGCGCTGATCGACGAAGGCGTGAAGGCCGGCGCGAAGCTCGAACTCGACGGCCGCAACGTGAAGGTGCCCGGCTACGAGCAGGGCAACTTCGTCGGCCCGACAATCTTCTCGGGTGTGACGACCGACATGTCGATCTATACGGAAGAAATCTTCGGGCCGGTGGTGGTCGTGCTCGAAGCCGACACGCTCGACGACGCAATCGCGCTCGTCAACCGCAACCCGATGGGCAACGGCGTGGGGCTGTTCACGCAGAGCGGCGCGGCGGCACGCAAGTTCCAGAGCGAGATCGACATCGGCCAGGTCGGCATCAACATCCCGATTCCGGTGCCGGTGCCCTACTTCAGCTTCACGGGTTCGCGCGGCTCGAAGCTCGGCGATCTCGGCCCGTACGGCAAGCAGGTCGTGCAGTTCTACACGCAGACGAAGACGGTCACCGCGCGCTGGTTCGACGACGACGCGACGGCCGGCGGCGTGAACACGACGATCGCGCTGCGCTGAGTGCGAAGCATGGGACCGGACTGAGCGCTAAAGCGCCAGGTCCGGTCGACCGCGAAGCATGGGACCGGACTAAGCGCTAAAGCGCCAAGTCCGGTCGACCGCGAAGCATGGGACCGGACTAAGCGCTAAAGCGCCAAGTCCGGTCGACACGGAGACCCCATACATGGACATCGCATTCATCGGACTCGGCAACATGGGCGGCCCCATGGCCGCCAACCTGCTGAAAGCCGGCCACGCGCTGACGGTGTTCGACCTCGACGCGCACGCGGTCGACGTCGCAGTGCGCGCCGGCGCGACCGCCGCCGGCTCGCCGCGCGAAGCGGCCGCGCGCGGCGCGGTCGTGATCACGATGCTGCCGGCCGCGCAACACGTGCGCGCGGTCTATCTCGGCGACGACGGCGTCCTGGCCGGCGCGCACGCCGGCGCGACGCTGATCGACTGCAGCACGATCGATCCCGGCACCGTGCGCGCAGTGGCCGACGCCGCCGCGCAGCGCGGCTTCCCGCTCGCCGACGCCCCCGTGTCGGGCGGCACCGGCGGCGCGCAGGCCGGCACGCTGACCTTCATGGTCGGCGCGGACGCCGCGCTGTTCGAGCGCATCCGCCCCGTGCTGCTCGACATGGGCAAGAACGTCGTGCATTGCGGCGGCACGGGCACCGGGCAGATCGCGAAGATCTGCAACAACCTGCTGCTCGGGATCTCGATGATGGGCGTCTCGGAAGCGATGGCGCTCGGCGCCGCGCTCGGCATCGATCCGTCCGTGCTGGCCGGCATCATCAATACGTCGACCGGCCGTTGCTGGAGCTCGGACACGTACAACCCGTATCCGGGCGTGAGCGACACCGCGCCGGCCGCGCGCGGCTATGCGGGCGGATTCGCGGCGAACCTGATGCTGAAGGATCTCGGGCTCGCGACCGAAGCGGCACGGAGCGCGCACCAGCCGGTGTGGATGGGCGCACTCGCGCAGCAGCTCTATCAGTCGATGAGCCAGCAGGGGCTCGGCACGCTCGACTTCTCCGCGTGCGTGAAGCTGTACGAGGCACAGCCGGCGTAACCGCCATAGCCGAGGCCGGACGTGCGCCGACCCGCGATGTGCCTGAACGGCCTCGCGGGTCGGTTTGCATCGGGGAGAAGGCAAGAAAACGCAGGCGGCGGCGTGCGACGCCGCCGGTCGCTCAACCGCGCGGATTCGACGCCGTCTCGAAGGTCGGATGGCACTCGAACGCGAGTTCGGAGCGCGCGCCGACACGGCTGCCGCTGGTCAGCGCCTCCTGCTTCAGGCTGGCGCGCATGCCGCGCTGCGTGCAGTAGTTGGTGGCTTCGTCGACGGCCTTCGTATGGGCGTCGGCCCACGTCGTCGATACGCCGACCGTGCGCGTCGTCACGGTAAATACGTTCGGGTTCGACGTCGCGGTCACGTCGGAAGCGGTCGAACACGCGGCGAGCAAGCATGCAGCAGCCGCGACGGTCAACCATCGCAGGGTTCGAAAGGAAACTGGAGTGGACATGGGGGGCAAGCGCACGTACTTCGACGTGCATTGAGCAACATAGGCGACAGTATGCCTGCTCGATCGCCGGAGATCATGCCCCTTTCGGTGAACACATTGTTTCGAATGGTTAAACGATGACGGGTGCAGGCAAGATTTACAGCCCTCGCCGGCGGCCGGCTTCGACCGGCAGGTAGTTTCGCCCTGCCCGCACGCCGTTGCGGGCGCGCCGGGCGGCGCGACGGCCGGGGCGAGCCCCGCCGGCCGGGTCGGCGCCGACGCTTCCCCGCGCCCGGCTCCTGCGACACCGCCCTTTTTACAACCCGGGCGCGACCTCTCCCTCACCCCTGACCGGCCCCGCCCCGCACCCGGCCGCCCGGCGCCCCGTCGTCAGACAGGCACATCGCTTGCGCCACCCACGCGCCCGCCGATCCGGCGGACAACATCCTTCCCGCAACCGGCGTTGCTCACCACGCGACCTTCGCGTGGCGATCCCGCATCGCAAACAGGTTCCCCTGAACGAGAGGACAACATGAAATCAATACGAACGATAGCGGCCCTGTGCTCCATCATTTCCGTGCTCGCGGCATGTGGCGGCGACGGCAACGACGTCGGCACCGAGCTCGGCATCTCGAAGCCGCAGGCGCGCTTCATCAACGCGGTGCCGGCCGGCCCGAACCTCGACTACTACCTGAACGCCAAGGTCGACCAGTCGGGTGTCGCGTACAAGGGCGTGACGCGCTATCACGACGTCGACTCGGGCACGCAGACCGCGAGCTACGACATCTCGGGCACGACCTCGACCATCGCGTCGCAATCGTTCAGCGCGGCGAACGGCCATCACTACACGACGATCGCGCTGCCGAGCACGACGTCGCTGATCTCCGTGATCGACGATCCGTACGACAAGGGCCTGCTGTCGGACAAGGCGCGCGTGCGCAGCTTCAATGCGTCGCCGAACGCGCAGAACATCGACATGTACGTCGTCCCGCCCGGCACCGACATCACGACGCAAAGCCCGACGCTCGCGGGCGCGGCCTACCAGAACGCGGTGCCGGCCTCGACGCAGGATTCGATCTACCTGAACGGCGGCAGCTACCAGGTGATCGTCACGACGGCCGGCAGCAAGACGCCGATCCTCAAGACCGCGCCGGTCACCATCAACAACAACGCCGACTGGCTGCTGCTGACGATTCCGTCGGGCGGGGTCGGCGACGTGACGCCGAACGATATCCACGTGCTGGTTGCGCAAGGCAACGACGCCGATACGTCCGCGCAGGAACTCGGCCCGCAGTAAAGGCGCGAACACGGCGGCGACGATCGTGGCGGCCGGTGCGAGTGCACCGGCCGCCCCACGCCGGGTACGCGTATCCGGCGGTATCAGTCGATCCGCTCGAGGCAGATCACGTGCTCGGCGCGCGCACCGTCGCCGTGCTCGACGTCGACATCGCCGACATGCCGCACGCGCCAGCCCGGCCGCGTCGCGATCTGCGGCATGTTGCCGCCCGGCCGGCTCTCGATCCCGCCGAGCCCCTCGTCGGGCGTATCGACCGCGTCGTCGAGCGACGCGTTCGAGTAGATCACGTTGTCCTGCAGTTCCGACGCGCCGGTGCGCGCCTCCATGCCCTTGCCGTCGACGTCGACCGTGTTGTCGGTCATCGCCATGTTCGCGTTGTCGAGCGTGACGATCCGGCCGGCCGCGCGACGCACGGGATCGCCGCTGTCGACCGCATGCGCGCCGACGTCGATCGGCGGCAGGCCGGTCGGCGTTTTCGCCGCGACCGCCTCGGGCGTCAGCGGCCGCTTCGCCACCTCGGCGACCTCGGCGGCCTGGGTCGCCGCGTCGGGCATGTCGCCGGCTGCCGGGGTCTTCACCGGACTCTTCGCGATCTGTTCCTGCTGCTGTTGCGGGGTTGGATTCGATTCCGCGTTCTGCATCGCACCTCCTGTTCCGGACGGCGTGCGCCGGCGTGATGCCGGCGCCGGTCCGGGAATCGCTACAACGGTCCTTGCAAATCTTTCACGCGCAGATACGGCGCACACGCGCGTCCTGCGACGCCCGTGCCGCATGGGCATGCCGCACGGCGGCGCACGGACGACGAACCGGCGCACGCCGCGTGCGCGTACACGTGCGCCGCCCGCCTGATGCCGGTCAGCCGCCGCTTGCGCCCGCCGGCGCGGAAGCCGCGCCCGGCATGCTTGCCGCGCCGCCCGGCGTGCCCGACGGCGCGGTGGACGGCGCCGGCGACATGCCGCCCGTGGCGCTGGTGTCCGAGCTCGCACCGGTACCGGTGTCGCTCTTTTTCTGGCAACCCGCACCCGCCGCCAGGCCGGCGATCAGGATGCCGGCGAAGACGGCTCGCGATACGTGACGAAGGGAATATCGCTGCATGACACCTCCGCTGATGTCGGTGGATGGAACCCTTCGGCGCGCAATCCCCGTGCCTCGCCATCGATCCCTCCCATTCATTTTTCAAATGGCGCCCAGCCGAATATTTAATTTCCCATCACCGTGCCGGCCACCCATACTCGCGAACAAATCCGAGACATAACGTCCACGGCGGCCGGGCCGTCGCAGCGTATACGCGCTGCCGGTTTCGCGCCCCGCACATGGAAGGAGACAACGGCGTGCAACTGGAAGCCACCCACCGCCCGGGCATCGTGCCCGGCGCGGTCGACGCATCGCATCGAACCGATTCGGCCGCGCGCGACCACGCGCTGAGCCCGCGGCTGCACAACCCCGACCTTGCGCCCACCAAGGCCGAGGGGCGGACGTGGGGCCGCTACAGCATCTTTGCGCTGTGGACCAACGACGTGCACAACATCGCGAACTACTCGTTCGCAATCGGGCTGTTCGCGCTCGGCCTGTCGGGCTGGCAGATGCTCGCGTCGCTCGCGATCGGCGCGGTGCTCGTGTACTCCTTCATGAACCTCACCGGCTACATGGGCCAGAAGACCGGCGTGCCGTTCCCGGTGATCAGCCGGATGAGCTTCGGCATCTACGGCGCGCTGCTGCCCGCGATGATCCGCGCGGTGATCGCGATCGCATGGTTCGGCATCCAGACCTATCTCGCGTCCGTCGTGCTGCGCGTGCTGCTCACCGCGATCTGGCCGGGCCTCGCCGCGTTCGACCAGGATGCGATCTTCGGGCTGTCGACGCTCGGCTGGGTCACGTTCGTCGCGATCTGGCTCGTGCAGATCGGCATCCTCACGTACGGGATGGAAATGGTCCGCAAGTACGAAGGGCTCGCCGGCCCGGTGATCCTCGTCACGACGCTGTCGCTCGCCGCGTGGATGTTCAGCCGCACGGGCGGCCATCTCGCGATGTCGATCGGCAAGCCGCTGACCGGCCTGAAGATGTGGACGGAGATCTTCGCGGGCGGCTCGCTGTGGCTCGCGATCTACGGCACGCTGGTGCTCAACTTCTGCGATTTCGCGCGCTCGTCGCCGAGCGCGAAGACGGTGCGGGTCGGCAACTTCTGGGG
>Ga0209566_100580_pt1 | contig 23622 bp, 23 predicted proteins | sample Araplavi_mTSA_r2_2_FD_184287 | JGI IMG/M metagenome (GOLD analysis project Ga0209566, IMG submission 184287) | Arabidopsis root microbial communities from North Carolina, USA - plate scrape CL_Cvi_mTSA_r2 (SPAdes) (version 2) | ecosystem: Host-associated > Plants > Roots > Endosphere | place...
GATCACCGACAGCAGCAGCGCCGGGCGGCGGATCGTCGATGCAAGCCCTTCCAGCGCCGCGGAAAAGTGCCACCAGCCGTGACCGTCGCCGCCGTAGGTCTCCGGCACGATCATGTCCCACAGTCCTTCCTGGTCGAGCCGGGTCCAGCCGTCTGCATCGAATCCGGCAGGCGCGCGAGCGTCGCGTTCCGCCGCGGCGATCTCCGTGCCGATGTCGCGAAAGCGCGCGAGCGTCGCATGCTGTTCCTGCGTCCAGTCAAATGGCATCTGTCGTGTCTCCGGTCGAAGCGGCGCGGCCTCGGACGGCGCGCCAGCGATGCCGACAAGAGTAAGGGGGCACGGACAGCGGAGGTACTGGCAGTAGTGGTAGTTGCCGGGCGGGGTGTCGCGGCAGGAGTGGGCGGGCGTGGATCTTCGCAGGGTGCGTTCGAGTGCACGCGTCGCGGTGTGCGCGCATCTCGGTCGGGGCACGCTGGTTTAAGCCCGGCATCGCATTTCATCCCGCGTCGCGGGACGATATCGAATCGGAGCAGCTGTTCACGGAGCGACTCGTTCTGGCGGGCGGTCATCATCTTCTCGCGAAGAAGCGCCGGATCCATGGGAAGCGCTCGACTCGATCCCGTTGGTATTGCTCACTTATTGCCGGGCTTCGCTCGGTGTCCCGATACCCAGCACGCCGCGCCATGCTCCCGAAGCCAGGCGACCAGTCGGTGGACCTGTCGGGTCGTCAATTCCAGCCGTTCCGCTGCACGCCATGGTTTGAGCTTGCCGTCGGCTACGTCCTGAATGACCTTGAATCGATCCGGCTCGCGCATCGTCATGGTGATCGTCCCAGTCGCGTTCATCGCCGGCGCTCCCAAGGGTGCAGGCGATCAACCTACAGGCCAAAACACGACATTTTTATTTAGCGGAAACGCGACATCTGAACTTGGGACCTACACACAAACTGCCGATAATGATGATTATGTCAACTATGATTTGCGCGAAGTACCACGCCGTTCCCTCGCTCATCTGATGCCGGCATAATATCGCCCGCCGCGCGAGCGTACCCGTCTTTGCTACGCCGGTATATCGAATCTGTACCCCGGGAGCAAACATGCGTGACGTCATCGACGGTTTTCTTCGTTTTCAGCGCGACATCTATCCGCAACGGGCTGGGCTCTTCAAGCAGCTCGCCACATCACAGAACCCCAAGGCACTGTTTGTCACGTGCTCGGACAGTCGCGTCGTGCCCGAATTGCTCACGCAGCGCGAGCCGGGCGAACTGTTCGTGATCCGCAATGCAGGCAACATCGTGCCGTCCTACGGCCCCGAGCCCGGCGGCGTTTCCGCCACCGTCGAATACGCGGTCGCCGTCCTCGGCGTTCGCGATATCGTGATCTGCGGTCACTCCGATTGCGGTGCGATGGGCGCGATTTCACGCTGCACCTGCCTCGATCATCTGCCGGCGGTCGCGAACTGGCTGCGTCATGCCGACGCCGCTAAAGTCATCAACGCCGCGCATGAATACGACACGCCTCGCGCGAAGCTCGACGGGCTCGTGCGCGAAAACGTGATCGCGCAACTTGCCAATCTGCGCACTCACCCGTCCGTGGCGCTCGCCCTCGAACAGGGGCGCATGAATCTGCACGGCTGGGTTTACGACATCGAGACAGGCAACATAGATGCGCTGGACGGCGTCACCCGAAGCTTTGTCTCGCTCGCCGAGTCGCCTACGGTAGTCGCCGTGAGCTCGCGCGATCGCGGGCAGGTCTAGTCTCCCCGACAGCTCGCGCCCAGAGTCGGGCGCGAACACGCCCCCGCTCCCGAACAGACCGGGCCCCGCTCCTCTCCTTCACGATCGTCACCGACAACAACGCACGCGGTACCCGACGTTCTCCCGAACGTGACGCGGCCGCGGATGCATGGCTGCCCATGCAGTCGGGCTAATGCGCAGTGCGCCGCAACATCATCGTGTCGTAGCCGAGCGTCCGCACGCGCTCGACAAGCGCGTCGGCTTGCTCGGTCGACGGCCTGGCGACGCGCGTCAGGATCCACAGGAATCGCCCTGACGGCTCGCCGACGATCGACCACGAGTAGTCGTCGGCGTGATCGAGTATCCAGTAGTTGCCGAAAAAGAACGGCCCGAAGAACGACACTTTCAGTTTCGCGTCGCCGCTGTTCGCCACGATCTTCGCCCGTCCGTCCGAGCTTCGTGCGCGGCCGCCCGGCCCGCCTTCGCGACACGTATTGCGCACGTCGACGAGGCCGTCTTCCCGCTTCGCATAATCGGCCGTCACGCCGTCGCAACCGCGCTCAAAGCGGTTTTCATAGCGCGCGAACTCGTACCATCTACCCACATAGCGATCAAGATCGACCGCCTTGGCCGGCTGCGGCACCTGGGCGTTGCCGCTCTCGCCTCCCGCCAGGCCCGCGCATCCCGCGAGCAACAGCGCCGCTCCAGCCAGCGCCATGGAAGCCGTCCACACGGACGACGTACAAAGGACAGATCGCTTCATTGACTCCCTCCCGGCCAGGAAATCACGCCATTGTGCACGCAACCACCCCGCCGCAGTGACGGCGGCCGGTTGCATCCCGGCGGGCGATTCGTTCGTATTTCGCTGCAACGTCTTCATACGGTTCGCCACCATGCACGACATTCAGCGGGTCCGCCGTCGATTGCTCGATCAAGTGCATCCGGCAGTGCTATATTTCGCTCGACATTCACGCCATGGCGATCCTCGCCATTTCTTCAGCATGAACGACACGCCGGATGGTGCCGAGCGCTTCGCCCCGTCAACCGACGCGGATGCCGTGCGTCGCGAGCACCTGAATCAGGTCATGTCGCAGGTCGCGAGCGGCGATCAGGCGGCTTTCGCCGAGCTGTACCGGCTGACCTCGTCGCGGGTGTTCGGCATCATCCTGCGCATGGTTCACGATCGCGGGGAAGCCGAGGATCTGCTCCAGGATGTCTACACGGCCGTGTGGCGACGTGCTGACGCGTTCGACCCGGCACGCGGCGGTGCGATGACGTGGCTGACCACGCTGGCGCGCAACAGGACGATCGACCGGTTACGGCAGCATCGCGAGGCGCAACTCGACGAAGAGCAGGTGCTGGATCTCCCCGACGAGGATCCGACGCCCGCCGCGCTCGCGGAAGCAAGCCAGGAGCGCCAACGCCTCGAACGGTGCCTCGAGCGGCTCGATCCGGATCAGGGCCGCGCAATACGCGAGGCTTTTTTCAGCGGCGCGACTTATAGCGAACTCGCAGCGCGACTGCGTGTGCCTCTCGGAACCATGAAAAGCTGGATCCGGCGCAGCCTGATGCAGCTGAAGGTATGTCTCGAGCAATGAATACGCCAGCCGATCACGATCCCGAATTGCGCTGCGCGGAATACGCGCTCGGCGTACTCGACGCCGATGCGCGGCACGCACTCGAGGAGTCCGCCGCACGCGATCCGCTGTTGCAGGCGACACTCGAGCGCTGGCAGCGCCGCTTCGCACCGCTCGCGGAAGACATCGCACGCGTCGCCCCGCCTGGCCGGGTCTGGACGAGAATCCAGCGTGACCTCGGCTTCGTCGTTCCGCCGGCCGCGCGCGGCGCCACGCCATCGGGCGGATGGTGGAACAGCCTGCGACTGTGGCGTTGGGTCGGCCTTGGCGCGAGCTTGGCCGCCCTCGGACTGCTCGCGTTCAACCTGATCCTGGTGAGCGAAGCGCCACCGCGCGTGGCAGCTGTCGAGGGCAACTACATGGTGGCCACGATCGCACGGTCGGACGGCGTCGCACACTGGACCGCCACCGTCGACCTGCGCCGCGCCCGGATGGTCGTGGTGCCGGCGGACAAGCCGACGATCGCCGCGAATCGCTCGGCCGAGCTCTGGCTGATTCCGCCGAATGCGAAGCCGATCTCGCTCGGCGTATTCACGCCGGACGCACCGGCGTCGATGACGCTGCCGCCCGCGATCGTCGCGCAGTTCAGCGCACGGGCGGTGCTCGCCGTGTCGATCGAGCCGCGCGGCGGCTCGCCGAGCGGTCAACCCACGGGTCCGGTGCTCGCCACCGGGGCAATGCACGCGGCATAACAGGCGCCGCGCCAACCTGCGGCGGACATCCGTCCGCCGAGGGTGAGCGCGGTGCGTGCCCCTGTCGCCCGCGCGCAGGTCGCGGCGCATCCCGATGCATCCGTTTCGCCTTCGGCTCCGTATATGACGGATATCGCGTCCCCGGAGCCGCCCGCATGCATGCCGTCGCCGTTGCCCTCCTCGCTTTCGTCGGACTGTTTCTGTCGTTCACGGCGGTGTGGATCAGCCAGTTGCGCTCCCGGAATGCCGGGATGATCGACCCAGTCTGGGCAGTGACGCTCGGCGGCATGGCCGTGTTCGTCGCGGGGCTCGGCACCGGCCCGGCATTGAACCGCGCACTCGTCGCGACAGGCGGCGGCATCTGGGGGCTGCGGCTCGCACGACACCTGTGGCGTCGCAACCGCCGGCAGCCCGAGGACCGGCGCTATCGGCAATTCCGCGTGCAATGGGGCGACGCCGCGCCGCGCAACATGTTCTGGCTGTTCCAGTTGCAGGCGCTGATCTCGATGTTGCTGTCGGTCGCGTTCTTCGTGCCGGCATACAGTCCGGCCGCGCCGTCCCGGTCCGCAGCCGTCGCGGCCGTCTCGATCTGGCTCGTCGCCGTGGCCGGAGAGGCCGCCGCCGACCGGCAGCTCAAGCACTTCCTCGCTGCCCCCGGGCGCCGCGACCGCGTCTGTCGAGTGGGCTGGTGGCGCTATTCGCGGCACCCCAACTACTTCTTCGAATGCCTGCACTGGTGCGCATACGCGGCGCTCGCGATCGGCATGCCGTGGGGCTGGCTCACGCTGATGCCGCCGTTCCTGATGGCGTGGCTGCTGCTCAGGGTCTCCGGCCTGCCGCTACTCGAGGCGCATCTCGTGCGAACGCGGCCGGGCTACCGGGAATACATGCTCACGACCAGCGCCCTCGTTCCGTGGCCGCCCAGGCCGGCCGCACCACCGCCCGTTGCCCGCCCCGACCATCCAGAAGACAGGAGTACGCGCTCATGACCGCCACCGCCTCGCAACCGTCGCCCGCCCGGATGCCTGCCCCCGGCGACACCTGGCTGATCCGCTGCTGCGAACGCGGCTGGCTGCCGGCTCCGCTGATCCGCGCCGGCATGCGCACGCTGCTGCGGCAGCGCCTGCGCGACGAACATCTGCTCGACGGCGAGCGACGCACGGCCGCCTTCGACCGGCTGGTGCACGAACTGAACGCGAGCCCCATCGCGATCGACACGCATGCGGCCAACACGCAGCATTACGAAGTGCCCGGCGCGTTCTTTGAAGCCCATCTCGGCCCCCGGCTGAAATACTCGTGCGGCTATTACCCGCACGGCAACGAAACGCTCGCGCAAGCCGAGGACGCCATGCTGTCGCTTTACGCGGAGCGGGCCGGCCTCGCGGACGGCCAGCGCATCCTGGATCTCGGCTGCGGCTGGGGGTCGCTGTCGCTGTGGCTCGCCGAGCGCTATCCGCACGCGCGGATCGTCGGCCTGTCGAATGCTCACGGTCAGCGGAACTTCATCGAGCAATGCGCGGCCCGGCGCGGGCTGACCAATCTGCGGATCGTCACGGGCAACGTGGTGGACTTCGATTTCGCGCCCGGCGAAGCGGGTTTCGACCGCGTGCTGTCGATCGAGATGTTCGAGCACATGAAGAACTACGGGCAACTGCTGGCGAAAATCGCACGCTGGATGCACGGCGACGGCAAGTTGTTCGTGCACGTCTTCGCGCACAAGCTGCTCGCCTATCATTTCGCGGTGCGCGACGACACCGACTGGATGTCGCGTCATTTCTTCACCGGCGGCACGATGCCGTCGGCCCATCTGCTGCTGCGGTTCCAGGACGACGTCCGCCTCGACCGCCAATGGTGGATCGACGGCACCGCCTACGCCCGCACGGCCAACCACTGGCTCGCTTCGCTCGATGCCGCGCGCGGCCGGATCATGCCGATTTTCGAAACGGTCTACGGCGCCGACGCGCGGATCTGGTTCCAGCGCTGGCGAATGTTCTACATGGCCGTCGCCGAACTGTTCGGTTATGCCGGCGGCCAGGAATGGGGCATCGCGCACTACCTGTTCGACAAGCGGCCCGTACGCGCGTGAGACGTGTCATGCCGTACCCAATCGTCCGCCGTTTCGCCGTCATGCTCGCAGCCGGTCTTGCGCTCGCCATCGCCGCGGGCTGCTCGGGCAATGCACCGAACACGAATCCGCGCGCAGCCGTGCCCCTGTCGAGCGTGGCCGTCGACCTGCCACGCTACATGGGCCGCTGGTACGTGATCGCGAACATCCCGTATTTCGCGGAACGCAACTACGTGGGCAGCCGCGCCGAGTGGACGCTGCGCGAGGACGGCCGGATCGACGACGTGTTCGTCGGCCGCAAGGGCGGCTTCGACCGACCCGAGAAACGCTATCGCTTCGTCGATACGGCAAAGCCCGGCAGCGGGGGCGGCGAATGGCGCGTGCGGCTGTTCTGGCCGGTATACGTCACGCAGTTGACGCTCTATGTCGATCCCGACTACCGCTACACGATCCTCGGCTACCCGGGAAAGACGCTCGGATGGATCTTCTCGCGCGAGCCGACGATGGACGACGCGACGTATCGCTCGCTGCTCGCGCGGCTCGATGCGATGGGCTACGACACGTCGCGCTTCAGGCGCGTGCCGCAAACACCCGGACAGATCGGTCAACCGGGCTTCGCCTCGCCCGGCGAGCGCGACTGAAGCGGGCCCGGCGCATCCGCCGACCGCTTTGCTCCGTATCTTGAAAAACCGTTCCCGAGACCGCCGACCCGCCTGACGGAGACCCTTCGCGATGCACCAGCCCCTCACTGCCTTGCCGCCCGGGCGGCGGATCGCCGTCGTCGGCGCCGGCATCGCCGGCCTGGCGAGCGCCTACCTGCTGGCCCGTCGCCACCGCGTGACGCTGTTCGAGGCGGCCGGCTACCTCGGCGGCCACACGCACACCGTCGATGTCGAACTCGACGGCGCGAGCCACCCGGTCGATACCGGGTTCCTCGTGTTCAACGACCGCACCTATCCGAACCTGATCGCGCTGCTCGCCGAACTCGGCGTGGCCGCGCATCCGAGCGACATGTCGTTCTCGGTTTCGATCGACGGCGGCCGGCTCGAATGGGCCGGCAGCAATCTCAACACGGTATTCGCGCAACGCCGCAACCTGTTCTCGCCGTCGTTCCTCGGCATGCTGCGCGACATCCTGCGCTTCAACGCGTCCGCGCAGCATCACCTCGAAACGGCACACCGCCAGCGTCTGTCGGTCGGCGAGCTGCTCGCCGCGGGCGGCTACGGCACCTCGTTCCAGGAGCACTACTTGCTGCCGATGGCGGCCGCGATCTGGTCGAGCGCGGCCGACGACATCCTGCGGTTTCCGGCGGCGACGTTCCTGCGCTTCTGCCTGAACCACGCGCTGCTGCAGGTCAACGACCGACCGCCCTGGCGCACGATCGCCGGTGGCGCGCGGCAGTATGTCGAGCGCATCGCCGCGACGCTCGACGACGTACGCGTGAACACGCCGGTCCGCACGATTCGGCGCGACGAGCACGGCGTCACGGTGGCGACCGACGCGGCCGGCCATGAGCGGTTCGACGCCATCGTGCTCGCGTGCCACGCGCCGACGAGCCTGCGGCTGCTCGCGGACACCAGCGACGCCGAGCGCCGCGTGCTGGGCGCCGTGCGCTACCAGCGCAACGTCGCGGTGCTGCATACCGATACGGCGTTGCTACCGCGCCGGCGGCGCGTCTGGTCGGCGTGGAACTACCTGAGCCGCCGTGCGGCGCCGGCCGCCGGCGGAGCATCGCCCGTGTGTGTCAGCTACCTGATCAACCAGCTGCAGCCGCTGCCTTTCCACACTCCGGTCGTCGTCACGCTGAATCCCGTCGACGCGCCCGCGCCCGGCACGCAGCTCGGCCGCTACGACTACGAGCATCCGCTGCTCGATCTCGCCGCCGTCGATGCGCAGCAACACCTGCCCGCGCTGCAAGGGCAGCGCCGCACGTGGTTCGCGGGTGCGTGGACAGGCTACGGCTTTCATGAAGACGGCCTGAAATCCGCCTTGCGCGTGGCCGGCGACTTCGGCGTAAAGCCGGCCTGGGCCACGTCATGAACGCGCCGTTCGCGAGCGACGGCAGCGCCGCGCGGCTGCTCGTCGGGCACGTGATGCACGAGCGGCTGCGGCCCGTGCACCATGCGTTCACGTATCCGCTGTTCCAGATCTGCTGCGATATCGAGCGGCTTCACGAGATCGACGGCAACTGGTTCGGCGTCGATCGCTGGCGGCCGTTCGGACTCGCGTCGCGCGACTACGGGCCGCGTGACGGACAGCCGCTTGCGCCGTGGCTGCGCGCCCGCCTCGCCGAAGCCGGCATTCCGGCCGACGGCCCGATCTGGCTGCAGACGATCCCGCGCCTCTTCGGCCATGCGTTCAACCCCGTGAGCTTCTGGTACTGCTACGACCGCGCGGGTCGCCTTCGCGCGCTGTACGCGGACGTGCGCAATACGTTCGGCGCGCACCACGGCTACTTGCTGAGCGCGAGGCGGCACGCGCCGATCGGGGACGACACCGTCCTCGTCTGCCGCAAGACGTTTCACGTATCGCCGTTTTGCGAAGTCGTCGGGACATACGCGTTTCGCGTGCGCCAGCGCGGCGACCACCTGCGGGTCGCCATCGACTACCGCGACGATGACGGCCTGCTGCTGCGGACGGCGCTCGTCATGCAGGCCGGCCCGCTGAGCGCCGCGCGGGCGTGGCGCGCGCTCGCGCGGCAGCCGTTCAACGCGATCGGTGTGATCGTCCGGATCCATTGGCAGGCGCTGCGGCTCTGGCTCAAGCGCGTGCCGTTCCACGGCAGGACGCCCCCTGCCCGGCCGTCCTGCGCCGATGCACCGCCGCCCCCGTCGGCACGGGTGTCGCCGCCCTGCCGCCCTGCGGTGTCCGACCACGAGGTCCGCCCATGACCCTGCTGCGCCTGTTATCGAATGCATCGCAACCCGCGCTGCCGCTTTCTTCGCGGTTGTTCGTCGCGCTGCTGCGGCGGCTGCGGCACGGCCACGTGATACTCGTGACGCCCGAAGGCGCGCAATACGTGTTCGGCGATCCGCACTGCCAGCCGGCCGCGACGCTGCAGATCCGCGACTGGCGGGCGTGCCGCGCGATCCTGCGCGCGGGCGACATCGGGTTCGCGGAAGCGTATCGCGCACGCCAGGTCGACACCCCCGACCTCGTCGCGCTGCTGCGTCTGGCGATCCGCAACGAGCCGGCGATCGCGCAGACGCTGACGGGCGGGCGGCTCGCCCGCCTTTGGTATGCGCTACGCCACCGGCTGCGGATGAATACACGCGCCGGCAGCCGCCGCAACATCCACGCGCATTACGATCTCGGCAACCGCTTCTACGGGTTGTGGCTCGATGACACGTGGACGTATTCGAGCGCCTGCTTCGACGGCGACGAGCAGCGCTCGCTCGCCGATGCGCAGGCGGCGAAATATCAACGCATCGTCGCATCGCTCGGGCTGCGCGCCGGCATGCACGTGCTCGAAATCGGCTGCGGCTGGGGCGGCTTCGCGATGTACGCCGCACGCCAGGGCATCCGCGTGCGTGCGCTGACGATCTCGGAGGCGCAATACGCGCTGGCGGTCGAGCGCATCGCGCGTGCGGGGCTGTCCGATCGCGTGACGGTCGAGTTGCGCGACTACCGCGACATCGACGGACAGTACGACGCGATCGTGTCGATCGAGATGTTCGAGGCCGTGGGCGAAGCGTTCTGGCCGGTGTATTTCGACACGCTCGGGCAGCATCTGAAGGCAGGCGCGCGGGCGCTGATCCAGTCGATCACGATCGCCGAGCCGCAGTTCGAGGCCTACCGGGCTTCGAGCGACTTCATTCGCGAGTTCATCTTTCCGGGCGGCATGCTGCCGAGCGCCGAGCGCTTCGTCGACGCGGCTGGCCGCGCGGGTCTCGCCGCGGAGCCGGTGCTCGCGTTCGGACTCGACTACGCACGCACGTTGCGCGCCTGGCGGGAGGCGTTCGAGGATCACGTCGACGCCGTGCGTGCACTGGGGTTCGACGAGACCTTCATCCGAACGTGGCGGCTTTACCTCGCCTATTGCGAGGCGGGGTTCGCCGAGCGGCGCACCGACGTGATGCATTTCGTCGTGTCGTCGGCACGCTGACATGAACGCGAGACACCGGGCTGCGATCCTCGCGCTGGCGGCGGTGCTTTCCGCGGCGCCGGAGGCCGGCGCGCGTTGCGTTGACGAGGTCGCGTCGGCACGGATGATCGGGGCCGGCCAATTCTGCGTATTCGGCGTCTGTCTGTACGACGCGCAGCTGTGGGCGCCCCACCCGCCCGCGGGATTCGACACGCCGTTCGCACTTTCGCTCACGTATCGCCACGACGTGAGCGGCGCGCGGCTCGTCGCCACCGGCATGGCCGAAATCGAGCGCCTCGCGCCCGCACCGCTGCCCGCGGCGACCCGCGACGCGTGGCGCGCCGACATCGCACGGGCATTTACCGACGTCGCGCGCGGCGACGTACTCTGCGGCGTCTACCTGCCCGATCAGGGTGCGCGCTTCTACACGAACGGCCGCCTCACGGCCGACATCCCCGATCCGGTCTTCGCGCGCGCCTTCTTCGACATCTGGCTCGATCCGCGCACCCGTGCACAATCGTTGCGCCGCCAGTTGCTCGGCGACACCGCACGTTGACGGCGGAACGCGCAACGATCGCCACCGCCGCGCGTCTCCCGGATCGGCCCCGGAGCCATTCCGCCATCGCCGAAACCGCCGCCTGTCTCATGCTGTCGCAGGCCGGCTGGCTCGTCTGCGTCCCGAGCACCGCGCACCGGCAACGCTGGATCGGCACGTTCCGTGCGGGGCTGCTCGCGGGCGCACACCTGCTGCGCACCCGCGCGCCCCCTCAAATGCACTACGCCGCCCAGTGCATTTGAACATGCCCTGCACGCTGCGCCCCCTCTACACTGAGCCCCGGGATATCGAATGGCGTCACGAATGTGATCCAGCATTGTCCCAATGGTCACGCAACCCGATTGAACGACGAGGTCGATCATGTTCGAAAAGACGGAAGGCACGGTGCAGAAGCTGGCGGGCAAAGCGCAGGAGGCGGTGGGTGACGCCACGGGAAGTGCCGACATGCAATTCGACGGAAAAGCGCGCCAGGTGGCCGGCGCGGTTCAGCAAACCTATGGCGAGGCGCTCGAGCAGGTGCGCGACGTTGCCGCAAGCAATCCGATTGCGACGCTGGCGACCGTCGCAGCGGTGAGTTTCATCATCGGCGCAATGTGGTCGAAGCGCTGATCGGCTGTCACGAGCCCGACGGCATGCGTTGAGGTCATCATCGGAGCATGTCATGGTTTTGCTTTCGAGAATCAGGAAATGGCAGGATGTCGCGCAATTCTCGGTCGCGCGTCTGGCCGACTACGCGGGTCTCGCGGCAATCGAATTCGACCTCGCCAGGAAGTACTTCCTGCGCGATCTGATGCTGTATGCGTTGCTCGGCCTGAGCGTGACGTTCGGACTGGCTTTCGTGTGCGTGGCAGCGATCGTCAGCGCCGCACGAACGCCGTATTTGATCGAGACGTCATGGGTCGTCGCCGGGTTCTGGGTGTGCGTGTCGATCGCCTCCTTTGCGGCGGTGCGCATGCGTGACAAACACGGCACGTTTTCCGTCCTGACCGAGGAATTGCAGCGCGACATCCAGACCGCCAGAGAGAGCCTGTGATGAAACGACGAATCTCCGATGGTTCGCCGGAATCGAGGCGGCGTGTCCTGCTGGCCCGCATGGCGGCGACCCGGGCCGAACTGTCCGCGTCGAACCACGTCGTCGAAACGGCCCGGCGAGCGCGTTCCGGCGACATCGCGGACTATCCGGCGATGAAGCTGCCGACCCTCGGCGGCTCGGCCGTCGCGGCCGTCGCGGTGGCGCTGGCCGGTTTCGTGATCCTTGGGCCGCGGCGCATCGTGACGACGGCCGTTCGCGCCGGGCTGGTCGCGTTGATCGGGCGAATGACGCGGGACATGGTGGAGAAGTAAACCGGCGCAGACCCGCGCGAAACGTCCGGGCGAGTTGCCGGAGCGGCCGCTTCCACGAGAGGCCCGGCCGGCTGACCGGTCCGATTTCTTCGGACCACTTCAATCGTGCTGGACGGCTTCAGGGTAGTGCAAAAACGAGCAGTTCCGTTTCGCGTTCTGTCCCGTTGCGCGGACGGTCGGGCAGATCCCGTTTCACGAATCTGCTATCAATCCAAAGGAGAGGGGAAACATCATGGATGTACATGGTTTGATCGTATGGCTGATCATCGGCGCAGTCGCAGGATGGCTCGCGGGCGTACTCGTCAAGGGCGGAGGCTTCGGCTTGCTGATCGACATCGTGGTCGGCATCGTCGGCGCGGTGATCGGCGGCTGGCTCGCCGGGTTGCTCGGCATCGGCTTCAGCGGCATTCTCGGCTCGATCGTCATCGCCGTCATCGGCGCCGTGATCCTGCTGTTCGTGATCCGTCTGTTCAATCGCGCGGTCTGACGGGGTCTGACGGCCGACCGCGTGTTCTTCGTCACCATCCGGCATGCGACCCCGCATGCCGCTTACCGATCATGCCGCGAAAACCGGTGAGTCATTGGCTGAGATTGAATCCGTTCGCTTCGCTGCCCAAGAGAACGGCGACGCGGCGCACAGCGGCCCCGCGCACGAAGCCCGCTTCCCGCAAGCAGCCCGCGCTGTCCACCGACGGCGTGTGGGCCCGCTCGTTCTTCTCGTCGCTGCCGGCGCCCGGCCGTTTCGTCAATCACGTCACCTACTCGCTGTATCGTCCGCGAAACGCGCCGCGCCATGGCCCGCTCGTCGTCTTGCTTCACGGCTGCAAGCAGACGGCCGAGTCGTTCGCGCTCGGCACGCGGATCGATCGTGCCGCCGATCGTTTCGGCTTCTCCGTGCTCTTGCCCGAGCAATCGAAAAGCAGGCACCCCCATCGCTGCTGGAACTGGTTCGACCCGCCCGAGCCGACCGCCGGCTCCGACGCGGATGCAATCGCGTCGCTGATCCGGGCGATCGTCCGGCAGCACGCGTTCGATCCCGCCCGTGTCTACGTCGCGGGCATGTCCGCCGGCGCCGGGCTTGCCGCGCAACTCGCGCTGCACGCCCCGACGCTATTTGCGGCCGTAGCGCTTCATTCGGGCGCCGTTTCGGCGGCTGCCCGCTCGTCGCTCGACGCATTGAAGGTGATGCAGTACGGCAGCCGCAGCGACCCGGTGCAACTCATCGATGCGGCCGTCAGCGTGCGGGACTACCCCGGCATGCCGGCGCTGATCGTGCATGGCGAACGGGACGGCGTCGTTGCGAAAATCAATGCGGAACAGGCCGCGCGCCAGTGGTTGCGTGTCAATCGTTTCATCGACGCGGAGGGTGAGCCCATCAGCGGTACGCGCACCGTGTCGGATCGAGGCGACCGGCTGGTGATCGACCATCGGCGCAGCGGCCGCTGCGTCGTGCGTGTCTGCATCGTACGCAGGCTCGGTCACGCGTGGAGCGGCGGCGACGCTCGCGTGCCGTTTCACGCGGCGGAGGGCCCGGATGCGACCGCGATGTTGTGGTCGTTTTTCAGATACCGCCGCCGCGACGCTCCGGCGAGCGCGGGCACCTGACGCCGGATATTCGCCGCCGGTCCCACGTCGTTCGAGGCAGGACCGCGGGTATTGCTCAAACAGACGAGCAGCCCCCCAATCGACTGCTGCCTCACTTTTCAAGAACACTCAAGAAACCGGATTCATCCACTCAGTCAACCCTTCCCGCGCGTTCAACTCGACAAACGTCGGCATCCCGCGAAGGTGCTGTATGTACCTCGCAAGATGCGGCCATGTCGTTGCCGGGCGCGGCATGTTGCGCGTCCAGCGCATGAGCATCAACGCAAGGAAGTCCGCCGTACTCAACCGATTGTTGATCAGGTACGAACGACCGTCGGACAGCAGATTGTCGAGATGCGCCATCGACTCCTCGATTTGCCCCCGCGAAAACGCCTTCACCATCTCGGCGCATCGCGGATCGCCATCCGTCTCCGCATAGAACCAGTTTCGCATCGCAGGCAATACCGAATTGGCCAGATAGACCATCATCTCGAACCACTCGGGACGTTCGGGCGCGCCTGGACGGGGAGCCAGGGACGGCGCCGGATGGCGTTCGGCAAGCAGCATCAACAAGGCGGCCGATTCGGTCCGCGGTACGCCGTCGACGACCAGCGTCGGCACTCGGCCGGCCGGATTCAGCCGCAGGTATTCGGGCGTATGCTGCGCACCCGCATCGATATCGACGAGACGCGTTTCGAACGGCACACCGAGTTCGATCAGCATCCAATGCACGGCCATGCTTGCCGCACCGGGCGAGTAATACAGAACGTAGGACATGGTTTAAATCCGTCTCCTTGAATTCGAATTGAGCATCGCGCCGTCTGCGAGACGTCCGCACGACGATCGCATTCAATCAACGCAACGCACGAAAATCACCTGCCGGCACTGCGTCACTCCCCCACCACCTCAGCCTGACGATCGTCGCGCGTCGCCACCGCCGCATGCCGGCCGCGTCGCCCGGTCGACGCCACGACACGAAACGCCACCGGCGCGAACACGAGCCCGAACACCGTCGCCGCCAGCACACCCCCGAACGCGCCCGTGCCGATCGATCGCCGGCTTTCCGCCCCGGCGCCCGTCGCCAGCACGAGCGGCACGACACCGAGCAGGAACGCCATCGACGTCATCACGATCGGCCGGAATCGCGCAGCGGCCGCATCGACCACCGCCTGCCGCAGCGGCACGCCATGACCGGCCAGGTCGCGCGCGTACTGCACGATCAGGATCGCGTTCTTCGCCGCCAGCCCGACCACGGTAATCATCCCGACCTTGAAGTACACGTCGTTCGGCATGCCGCGCACGAGTGCCGCGGCGATCGCGCCGATCATGCCGAGCGGCACGATCGTCAGCACCGACAACGGAATCGTCCAGCTTTCGTACAGCGCGGCCAGCGCCATGAAGACCGCGAGCACCGACAACCCGACGAGCAGCGGCGTCTGCCGCGCGGCAACCTGCTCCTCGCGCGCCGCATCGACCCAGTCGAAGCCGATCCCGGCCGGCAGCGCACCGGCCAGCCGCTCCATCTCCGCCATCGCCGCGCCCGAACTCGTGCCGGTCGCCGCCCGGCCGCTAATGTCGAGCGACGGATAGCCGTTGTACCGGTTCAGCATCACCGGGCCGATCGTCCAGTGCGGCGCGGCAATCGCCGAAAGCGGCACCATGTCGCCGGTGCGGTTCGGGACGGTCAGCGCCATCAGTTGCGCGTCGGTCGCGCGCGCGACCGGGTCGGCCTCGATGATCACCCGCCGCATCCGGCCCGACGCCGGAAAGTCGTTGATGTAGTTCGAGCCGAACGTGCCGCCCAGGAGCCCGGCGATCCGCTCGAACGGCACGCCGAGCGCATACGCCTTCGCGCGATCGACATCGAGCTCGATACGCGGCGCGTCCGGCAGGTCTTCGAAATGCACGGCCGAGAGCAGCGGATCCGCCTTCGCACGCTCGGCAAGCTGCGCGCGGGCCGCCTTCAGCGCGTCGAGCCCGCCCCCGCCGCGATCCTCGAGCCGGAACGTGAATCCGTCGGAATGCCCGATGCCGCGCACCGAAGGCGGCAGCGCCGCCTCGACGTCGCCGTCGAGGATCGCGCCGAAACGCGCGTTGAGCCGGTCGCGCAACGCCATCGCGCCGACGTCGCGCTGCGCCCAGTCCTTCAGTTCCACGAACGCCATCCCGACGTTCTGCCCGCTGCCCGCGAAACTCCAGCCGATCACGCTCGTCACGTTCGCTATCGCCGGCTCCCCGCGCAGGATCGCCTCGACACGCTCGACGACCGCGAGCGTACGCGCCTGCGTGGCGCCCGCCGGCAACTGGATCATCACCTGCAGTTGCCCCTGGTCCTCGGTGGGCAGGAAGCCGCCCGGCATCATCCAGTACAGCAACCCGCATGCGAGCACGAGTGCCGCATAGACTGCCACGACCATCCCGGTGCGGCGCACGGCAAACACCGCGACGCGGCGATAACCGGATTCGGCGCGCGCGAAGGCCACGCCGAACCGGTCGGCCAGACGCGCGCCGATGCCGAGTCGCCTCGCCCGGCCGGTTCCGCCGCCGTGTCGCGCGACCGGCTTCAGCAGGTTCGCGCACAGCGCGGGCGTGAGCGACAGCGCCATGAACGACGACACCAGCATCGACGCGATCATCGCCACCGCGAACTGCCGGTAGATGCCGCCGACACTGCCCGGGAAAAACGCCATCGGCACGAATACGGCGGTCAGCACCGCGGTCACGCCGACGATCGCCCCGCCGATCCGCTTCATGGCCCGGCGGGTGGCGTCGCGCGGCGATACCCCCTCCTCCATCACGCGATGCACGCTCTCGACGACGACGATCGCATCGTCGACCAGGATGCCGATTGCCAGCACGAGGCCGAACATCGTGAACACGTTGATCGACAGCCCGAACGCCCACATCGCGACGAACGCGCCCATCAGGGTGACCGGAATCACGACGGTCGGCACCAGCGTGTAGCGCAGGTCGCGCAGGAACAGCCACATCACGCAGAACACCAGCACGACGGCCTCGACGAGCGTCAGCACCACTTCGTGGATCGCGATCTTGACGAAATGCGCGCCGTCGAAGGGAATCTCGACCGCGACGCCCGGCGGCAGCGTCCGCGACAGCTCGGCGAGCCGTGCGCGGATCGCATTCGACGTTTCGAGCGCGTTGCCGCGCGGGCCGAGCTGAATGCCGACCGTCGCGGCCGGCCGGCCGTTCAGCCGCGAATAAAACGAATAGTCGTCGCGGCCGATCTCGACGCGCGCGACGTCGGCGACGCGCACGGCCGAACCGTCCTGCTTCGACTTCAGCACGATCCGGCCGAACTCCTCGGGCGACGCAAGCTGCCCCTTGACCACGACCGTCGCGGTCAGCTGCTGGCCATGCACGAACGGCGCGTCGCCGATCGCGCCGGCCGTGACCGTCGCGTTCTGCGCGCCGATCGCCGCGATCACGTCGTCGGCGCCGAGATCGTATTCGCGCAACTTCACGGGATCGAGCCAGACCCGCAGCGCCTCGTCGGCATCCCACAGCTCGGCCGCGCCGACACCCGGCGCGCGCTTCAGCTCGCGCAGCACGTAGCGGTTCAGGTAATCGCCGAGCTGCGCGGAATCGCGCGTGCCGTCGGTCGACGTCAGCGTGACGAGCATCAGGAACGTGTTCGCCGCCTTGAACACGCCGATCCCCTGCTGGACGACCTGCTGCGGCAGCCGCGGCTCGACCTGCTTCAACCGGTTGTTGACGTCGACGAGCGCGATGTCCGGATCGGTGCCGGGCGAGAACGTCACGTCGATCTCGAGGTTGCCGTGACCGTCGCTGCTCGTCTCGTAGTACAGCAGCCCGTCGGCGCCGTCGAGGCTTTCCTCGATGACGCTGCCGACGTCGGCATCGACCGTCTCGGTCGACGCGCCCGGATAAGACGCGGTGACCACGACCCGCGGCGGCGCCAGGCGCGGATATTGCGCGATCGGCAATTGCGGAATGGCCAGCACGCCCGCGACGACGATCGCGAGCGCGACGATCCACGCAAAGACGGGACGGTCGATGAAGAATGACGGCATCGGCGAGTATCGGCAGCCGCGCTACAGCGTGAGTTCGAACGCGCGCGCGAGCAGCCCCGGCAGCTGCGCGCCTCCGGTGGCGCGCTCGCCGTACGTGTCGTCGTTCGCGAGCAGCGCGGGCGCCGCGCCGAGCTGCTCGAGCTCCGATCCGAACAGCCGGTAGAAACTGTCGTCGAACCGCATCGCGTCGACCGGCGCGACGATGCGCCCGCCTTCGACCCAGAACGTCGCGAAGCGCGTCATCCCCGTCATCCGGCAGGCGATCGGGTCCGAGAAGTTCAGGTACCAGAGGTTGCCGACGTAGAGCCCCGTGTCGAGCGCGGCCAGCACGTCGGCATCCGCGAGCGTGCCGCCCGCGATCGTCAGCGACTGCGGCGATTCGCCGTTGTCCGCCCCGTTCGGCACACGCCCGTGCTCGCGCGCGGTGCGTGCGCTCACGAGCTGCCCTTCCCCCCGCCCGCCGACGACGAGCGGCACGCTGTCGCGCCGGTAGCCGTCCGCGTTGAACGCAGGCGCGATGCCCAGCGAGAAATCCTCGGTGATCGACACGCGCGGATCGAGCGCGACCTCGCCGGCGTACAGGCGATGCAGCGGGCTGCGGGCGCTCGCCAGCGCACGCGCCGAAAAGCCGCTCCAGCCGAGCAGGCTCGTCATCTCGTGAACGGCGTCCGGCGCGAAATACGCGCGGTAGCGTCCGGGCGCAAGCGCCTTCGGCGTGCGGCCGAGCACGGGCAGCCGCGCGGCGGCCGCCTCGACGCGGGCGGCGAACGCCGCATCGCTCCAGTCGTCGCCCGCATAGGCGGTCTTGATCGCCCGTCCGCTCGGGTCGTACAGCGACCAGCTGAAGTTGAAGTTCTCGACCTCGTACCAGCCGCGGCTGCCGGTCGACGACGCGAAGCCGCGCGCCAGCGTGCCGCCCGCGTAGAAGCCGACGAAATCGAGACCGCGCGCGCATTCGGCCACGACGCGCGCGAGCCCGTCCGCATCCGGCAGGCGCCCGGTGCGGTGCGTTTCCTGCAGCCACGACGAGGTATCGAACAGCAGGTGCGGATCGTCCGGCGCTTCGCGCAGGCCGTCGCGCAGCACGGCCAGCGCCGCGGCCAGTTCGGGCAGGTCGGCCGCCGGATCGCCGCAGACGGTCAGCGTCGAGTGCGCTTGCCGCGCCCCGTCGACGAGCCGCACGGACAATCGCCCCTGCGTGACGCGACCGGTCTGGCGAATCCTGCCGCCGTTGAAGCGGACGAAGTCGGACGTTTCGCTGGAGAAACCGAGCAGGACGGTTTCGGCCGGCGCCTTCAGCCGTTGCGCCTCGTCGGCGAGCCGGGTGAAATGCGCGTGCCAGTCGATTCCGGCGCGGCGTGCCATCGGATCGAATCCCGTCATCACGCGCCTCCGAATACGTCGACATCGGCGAACACGCAGGCCGGCGCGGCGTGGCCGACCCGGATGATCTGCGCGGGCTCGCCCTTCCCGCAATAAGGCGTGCCGTAGATGCCGAACGTGCCCGCGTCGCCTACCGCGCGCAGGCTGCGCCAGAACTGTGCGGAGATGCCGCGGTAGTTCGGGCGCTTGACGACCTGCGTGAGCCGGCCGTTCTCGATCAGTTGCCCGAATTCGCAACCGAACTGGAATTTGTTGCGGTGGTCGTCGATCGACCAGGACGTGTTGGTGCGCATCAGGATCCCGTGCTCGGTGCCCGCGACCAGCGCATCGAGCGACTGGTCGCCGGGTTCGACGTTCAGGTTCGCCATCCGGTCGATCGGCGCGCGGTTCCAGCTCGACGCGCGCGAATTGGCGACACCCGGAAGGCCCGCACGCTGCTGCGACAGCGCCCCGCCGAGCAGCCGTTCGAGCACGCCGTTGCGGATCAGGTACTGCTTGCGCGCCGGCGTGCCGTCGTCGTCGAACGCGTAGGACGCGGCTTCGGCGACCGGCTCGGGATCGAACGTGACGTTCAGCAGCGGCGAGCCGTACTGATAGTGGCCGACCATCTCCGGCCTGACGAAGCTCGACCCTGCGAAGTTGCGCTCGTCGCCGAGGATCCGGTCGAGTTCGAGCGGATGGCCGATCGACTCGTGGATCTGCAGCATCATCTGGTCGGGCATCAGCAACAGGTCACGCCGGCCGGTCGGGCAGTTCGGTGCGGCCAGCAGTTGCAGCGCCTCGTCGGCGACGCGCGCGCCGGCGCCGTCGAAGCCGTAGCGCGCCAGCACGTCGAGGCCGCCCTGCGCCAGCGTGCCCGATTGACCGAGCGAGCGCGTCTGCGTGTCGCCGTCGCCGTGGGCGACGGCGTGCAGTTCGGGCATCAGGAACCGGAACCGCTGGTCGATCCGGACGCCGTCGCTCGTCAGGTAACACTGTTCGGTGTCGACGATCATCACGCTCGCCGCGCGCTCGACGATGCGCGCGCCGAGGTTCGCCGCCGCGCATTCGTGCGCGAGACGCTCGATCCATTCCGCGCGCGACGGCAGTGCCGCGTCGACATCGGGCGACGCATACGTGCCGCTCGTCTGCGGGCGCGCAGCCTGGCGATGATCGACCAGCGCCCACGGCGCGCTTGCCCGTGCCCGCGCGGTCGCGATGTCGAGCGCCGCCTGCAGCCCGGCCGGGGACAGGTCGGGCGTCGCCGCATAACCCGCGCCCGTGCCGGCCCGGGCCATCAGCATCGCGCCGCGCTCGCGCGTGCGCGAGAACGGCTGCGCGACGTCGTTGCGCACCGCATGTTCGTCGATCGTCTCGTCGACGATGCGCAGCGACCAGAAATCGGCGTCGCTGCGCAACGTCTGCGCCGCCTGTACGGCTCGGGCGCCCGGCGCCCGGTTCTCGTCAATCATCGGTTCTCTCTTGCCTCTGCTGCGGGCCGCGCGCCGGCGCCGGCATGGACGACGCGAGCAGCGCCCGTGTATACGGATGGGATGGCGCGTGCAGCACGTCGAGCGTCTCGCCCTCCTCGACCACGCGCCCCGCCTTCATCACGATGACCCGGTGGGCCATCGCGCGCATCACCGCCAGATCGTGCGTGATGAACAGGTAGCTGAGTTTGTACTTCTTTTGCAGATTCGTCAGCAGATTCAGCACCTGCTTCTGGATCGACACGTCGAGCGCGCTCGTCGGCTCGTCGAGCACCAGCAGTTCCGGCTCCACCGCCAGCGCCCGCGCGATCGCGATCCGCTGCCGCTGCCCGCCGGAAAACTCGTGCGGATAGCGCAGCATCGCCTCGGCAGGCAGCCCGACCTCCTGCAGCAGCGCGGCGATCCGCGCCCGCCGCGCGTCGCCGGTCACCTGCGGCCGGTGCACGCCCAGCCCTTCGCCGACGATCTGCTCGACCGTCATGCGCGGCGACAGCGAGCCGAACGGATCCTGGAACACCACCTGCATGCGCCCGTACAGCGTGCGCCGGCCCTGCGTCGTGCGCAGCGACGCGAGCGGCATGCCGTCGATCTCGATCCCGCCCGACGCCGGCCGCTGCAGGCCGAGCACCGCCGACGCGAGCGTCGATTTCCCCGAACCCGACTCGCCGACGATCCCGAGCGTTTCGCCGCGCTTCAGGCTCAACTGCACGTCGTGCACGGCGCGGAACGTCGTCTTGCCGAGCACCGAGCGCCAGCCCTTTGCCGCGATGCGGTAGTCGACGGCGAGTTGCCGCACGTCGAGGATCGTCTGCGCGCCGGCGGCGACCGGCTCGACCGCCCGTTGCGGCGCGCTGTCGAGCAGCCGGCGCGTGTACGGATGCTGCGGCGCCGCGAACAGCCCGGCGGTCGTGCCGGTCTCCACCAGCACGCCCTTCTCCATCACGGCCACACGCTGCGCGAAGCGCCGCACGAGGTTCAGGTCGTGCGTGATCAGCAGCACGGCCATCCCGCGCTCGGCGGCCTCCCGCTCCTGCAACTCGATCAGCAGGTCGACGATCTGCTGGCGCACCGTCACGTCGAGCGCGGTGGTCGGCTCGTCCGCGAGCAGCAGCCGCGGTCGGCACGCCAGCGCCATCGCGATCATCGCGCGTTGCCGCTGCCCGCCCGACAGCTGATGCGGAAAGCTGTCGATACGCCGCTCCGGCTCGGGAATCCCGGTGCGCCGAAGCAGCGCAATTCCGCGCTCGCGCGCCTCTCCCGGGCGCAGCCCCTCGTGCAGCCGCAGGCTCTCGGCGATCTGCTTGCCGATCGTATACAGCGGATTGAGCGCCGTCATCGGCTCCTGGAACACCATCGCGATGTCGGCGCCGCGGATCCCGCGCATCTGCTGCTCGGTCTTAGCGAGCAGATCCTCGCCGTCGAACAGCATCCGTCCCGACAGCGTCGCCTGCTGCGCGAGCCGCAGGATCGACAGCGCGGTCACGCTCTTGCCCGACCCCGACTCGCCGACGAGCGCCACGCGCTCGCCGCGGCCGATCGACAGGCTCAGGTCCTGGACGGCCGCGTTCGCACCGAAATGCGCGGAAAACCCGTCGATCTGCAGCAACGGTCTCGTCATCATCGCCCTCCGCCGAATGCCGAACCGCGCGTGCGCGTGTCGAGCGCGTTGCGCAGCGCATCGCCCATGAAGGTGAGCAGCAGCAGCGTCACCACCAGCGCCGCGAACGCCGCGATCGAGATCCACCACGCATCCAGGTTGTTCTTCCCCTCCTGCAGCAGCTCGCCGAGGCTCGGCGTCGGCGGCGGCACGCCGAGCCCCAGGAAGTCGAGGCTCGTCAGCGACAGGATCGCCGCGCTCATCCGGAACGGCAGGAACGTGATCACCGGCGTCAGGCTGTTCGGCAGCACGTGGCGCCAGATGATCTGCGCGTTCGTCAGCCCCATCGTGCGCGCCGCTTTCACGTAGTCGAGCGCGCGGTTGCGCAGGAATTCGGCGCGGACGTAGTCGGACAGCACGAGCCAGCCGAACATCGACAGCAGCACGAACAGCAGCCACAGCGACGGCGTGAAGATCGACGCGAAGATGATCAGCAGGTACAGGTCGGGCAGCGCGCTCCAGATCTCGATCAGGCGCTGGCCGACCAGGTCGGTACGGCCGCCGTAGAAGCCTTGCAGCGCGCCGGTCAGCACGCCGACCAGCACGCCCGATACCGTCAGCGCGAACGCCATCAGCACCGACAGCCGGAACCCGTACAGTAGCCGCGCGAGCACGTCGCGCCCGAACTGGTCGGTGCCGAGCCAGTTGCTGGCCGACGGCGGCGCCGGATACGGCCGCGACGCGAAATAGTCGATCGTGTCGTAGCGATAGCGGTTCGGCGGATAAAGCGCGAAATTGCCGTGCGACTCGAGTTTCGTGCGGATATACGGGTCGAGATAGTTCGTCATCGCGGGAAAATCGCCGCCGAACGCGGTCTCCGGATAGTCCTTCACGATCGGGAAGTAATAGTGCCCGTCGTAGCGCACGATCAGCGGCCGGTCGTTCGACAGCAGGTTCGCGCCCAGGCTGAGCACGAACAGCACCGTGAAGATCACGAGGCTCCAGTAGCCGAGCGGCTGTGCGCGAAAGCGCAACCACGTGCGCCGCCACGGCGACGGCGAGGCCGCGCACGCCGCGCATGCCTGGTCAGTGGTCCAGGCGGTTGAACTGGATACGGGGGTCGACGAGGACATAGCAGATATCCGCGATGAGTTTGGTCAGCAGGCCGATCAGCGTGAACAGGAACAGCGAGCCGAGCACGACCGGATAGTCGCGGCGGATCACCGAGTCGTACGACAGTTGCCCCATGCCGTCGAGCGAGAACAGCGTCTCGATCAGCAGGTTGCCGTTCAGGAATGCGCCGACGAACGCGGCCGGCAGCCCGGTGAGCAGCGGGATCGCCGCGTTGCGCAGCACGTGCTTCCACAGCACGTCGCGCTCGGGTGCGCCCTTCGCGCGGGCGGTCAGCACGTATTGCCGGCCGA
>Ga0209566_100582_pt1 | contig 23555 bp, 20 predicted proteins | sample Araplavi_mTSA_r2_2_FD_184287 | JGI IMG/M metagenome (GOLD analysis project Ga0209566, IMG submission 184287) | Arabidopsis root microbial communities from North Carolina, USA - plate scrape CL_Cvi_mTSA_r2 (SPAdes) (version 2) | ecosystem: Host-associated > Plants > Roots > Endosphere | place...
AGGTTCTCTTCGGGCACGGCGCAATCTTCCAACGTGATCGGGCACGTGTCCGACGCGCGAATGCCCAGCTTGTGCTCCGGCCGCCCCACGTGAAAGCCCGGCGTATCCGTCGGCACGATGAAGGCGGAGATGCCGCGCTTGCCGGCCTCCGGGTCCGTCACGGCAAACACGATGGCGATGTTCGCCCGCGCACCGTTGGTGACGAACTGCTTGTTGCCGTTGAGCACCCACTTGCCATCGCGCAGCACGGCGCGCGTGCGCAGGTTGTTGGCTTCCGACCCGGCATGCGGCTCGGTCAGGCAGAATGCGCCGATCGCGCGGCCCGTGGCCAGATCGGGCAGGTAGCGTGCCTTCTGCGCCTCGGTACCGAACTTCAGGATCGGCCCGCAGCCGACCGAGTTGTGCACGCTCATCATCGTCGCGCAGGCCGCGCACCCGGCGGCCACCTCTTCCAGCGCGAGCGCGTAGGCTACGTAGTCGGTGTACGAGCCGCCCCACTCGGGCGGCACGATCATGCCGAGCAGCCCCAGCTCGCCCATCTCGCGGACCACATCATCCGGCAACTCGGCATCGCGATCCCACCGCGCGGCGTGAGGCGCCAGGCGCTCGGTGGCAAAGTCGCGCGCCGCGTCGTGGATCATCCGCTGCTCTTCGGTATAGAAATCGTCCATGTTTGGCTCTGGCTTGCCGGCTGCACAGCGCCACATGGCGCCGGGTAGGCAGGCGCTACACTTGCAGGCCTGCGGCAGGTTGATTCGATGGAGAAAAAGTGTAGGCACGCAGCCACCCAGGTTCGATGCCCGCGACGATCAACTTGCGTGAGCGCATTTGCCATGCCGGCCATGGCCTATGGCATCTCTTGCTACGACGATGAAGAACAACGAAAAGGGAACCGTCTCCGTCAGCCTCGTCAACGAGGCGCTCAGCCGCGCGCAAGCCGGCGGGCTGGACGTTCAGCCGATCATTGCGGCCGCAGGTATCGCGCCGCAGGTGCTGACCTCACCCAGAAGCCGCGTGTCATCCAGCCAGTACGGCGCGCTGTGGGCCGGCATCGCGCAGGCCATGGACGACGAGTTCTTCGGGCAGGATTCACACCCGATGCGCTGGGGCAGCTTTGTGGCCATGACGCAGGCGGCGCTCACCGCGCGCACCGGCCGGCAGGCGCTGGCGCGCGCCACGGGTTTCCTGCGCCTGGTGCTGGATGACCTGCATGTGCAGGTTGAAGAAAGCGCAGGACACGTACGCCTGGTCTTCGTGCATCGCAAAGGCACGCGTGTCCCGCCGATGTTCACCTATGCCACCTGGCTCATCATGGTGTACGGGCTGACGTGCTGGCTGGTGGGGCGGCGTATTCCGCTCATCGCGGCGCGCTTTCGGTGCGCGACGCCACCCGATGCACAGGAATACCGCCTGATGTTCTGCGACGACATGGCGTTCAAGCAGGGGGCGTCGTACGTCGATCTCTCTCCCGGCTTTCTGGACTTGCCGGTGGTGCAGACGGCTTCGTCGATCAAATCCTTCCTGCGCGATGCGCCGGGCAGTTTCATCGTCAAATACCGCAACCCAGATTCATTCGCGGCGCGCGTGCGCAAGACGCTGCGCAACCTGCCGGTGGCTGCATGGCCCGCCTCCGACGCCATGGCGCTCAAGCTGAACGTGGCCGAAGCCACCATGCGGCGGCGCCTCAAGCAGGAAGGCCACACCTATCAGTCGATCAAGGATGACCTGCGGCGCGACATTGCCATCAGCGCGCTGCAAGACACGCGCCGCACCATTGCGGATATTGCCGCCGCAGTCGGCTTTGCGGAGCCGAGCGCGTTTCACCGCGCGTTCCGCAAGTGGACGGGCATGCGTCCTACGGACTATCGGTCCAAAGGCTGAGACTCACGCGCCCGACCGCGGCACTGCGCACGCTTTGTCGTAGCCATCGGCAATCAGGATGGCTTGGCCTCGACCACAAACGCATCACCGGTCTCAAAGAAGGCCCCGCCCGACAGGTAGTGCACGGTTTTGCTGCCTGCATCGGGAAAATGCCACCGCCCGTGGCTGAACAGTGCGGGGTCGGCCCAGGCGGCCGTCACTTCGCCGATGAAGAGGTCATAGCGCTTTTGGTTGTGCGGCTCGGGAATGACGCGGCATTCAAGCCATGCTGCGCAACCGGCCACCAGCGGCACATCGATCGTGCGGGCTGGCACGGTGGCGAGGCCGAGCGCATCGAACTTGTCGCCGTCTCGGCCGGAAAGCGTGCCGACAGTGAGCGTCGTCTGCGCAATCGCGCGGGTGGGAATGTTCAGCGCGAACACGCCGGAGGCCTCGATCAGCTCGCGCGTAAGCGTGCGGCTATCAACGACGACGAGCACTTTCGGCGGGTCAAAATCCAGCGGCATCGCCCACGCGGCAGCCATGACGTTGCGTACGCCGTTGTGGGCGCTGCTGACAAGCGTGGTGGGGCCGTGGTTCAGGAGGCGGTAGGACTTTGCCAGTTCTACCGGGGCTAGCGTGATGGGGTTGGACATGATGGCCGGGCGAGGATGGGAAGGTGCCATCATAGGCTAGTGGGCATCCCCTGTTTCATCCCGGCAGCGGGTGAAACCAGGGATGCACCACAAAAACAAAACCCCGGCGATCACTCAACCGGGGTTCCAACCTACTCCGCAACGCGCTTAGCAATATGCTCCAGCGCCTCCTCCACCTGATCAATCAAGATCAAGCAAAGGTCGCCTGGTTGCAGGCGAGCCAAGGCAGTATCAATGGCCAGAAACTCACCACGAATCTCGTCAACGTGCGTCGTGCGCTGAGCTCCCTGCAGCCCCTCGCGCAGCAGTGCCAGCACCTCGCCGTCTGCGCGCCCGCGCTGGCACTGGTCTTCATACAGCACCACGTCATCAAACACGCCGCCAAGAATCTGCGTCTGCCGGCGGATGTCTTCGTCGCGGCGGTCGCCGGCGCCGCTGATGACCACTGAGCGGCGCTTGGCCGGCATGCTCACCACGGCGTTGCACAGCGCCTGGATGGCGTCGGGGTTGTGCCCGTAATCGGCGATGAGCGTGGCGCCCTTGTAGTCGAATACGTTGAAGCGGCCCGGTGCTGTGGCGGCATCGTTCACAAACGTCGCCAGCCCACGTCGGATGATCGCCCAATCCACGCCAAGCGCCCACGCAGCGGCAATCGACGACATGGCGTTCTCCACCTGGAAGCCGATCGTGCCGTTACGCGTCAGCGGAATGTCGGCCAGTGCAATGCGCGTCTCGCGCATTTCCGTATTGCAGCCTTCAGTGGCCACAATGTCGGTGCCGTCGACAAACACCACGCGCTTACCCTGCGCACGGTGCAGCGCCATGGTCGGCAGGCTGACATCTTGCGCAAAGAAGGTGACCGAACCAGGGCAGCCCTCCGCCATGCGCGCAACCATGGGGTCAGCGGCATTGAGCACGGCCATACCGCGCGGCGCGACGTTCTGCACGATCACGCTTTTGAGCACGGCCAGATCTTCGACCGTGCTGATGTAGTTCAGGCCCAGGTGGTCGCCTTCACCCACGTTGGTGACCACGGCAACATCACAGCGATCAAACGCCAAACCCTCGCGCAGCAAGCCGCCGCGTGCGGTTTCAAACACAGCAGCATCCACGTCCGGGTGCAGCAGCACGTTGCGGGCGCTGCGCGGGCCGCTGCAGTCACCGGTGTCGATGCGTTGGCCTTGGATGTAGACGCCATCCGTGCCCGTCATGCCCATGCGCAGGCCGCTGGTCGCCAGCAGATGGGTGATCAGGCGCACCGTCGTCGTCTTGCCGTTGGTGCCGGAAACGGCCACCACGGGGATGCGCCCATCGTCGCCGTCCGCAAACATGGTCGAGATGATGGCCTCGCCCACCGCACGACCCTTGCCGTACGACGGCTGCAAGTGCATGCGCAGCCCCGGTGCGGCGTTGACTTCGACAATGCCGCCGGCCTGCTCTTCAAACGGCTTGAGCATCGTTTCGCACACCGCGTCCACACCGCAGATGTCGAGCCCAACCATCTGCGCAGCAGCCACCGCGCGCGCGGCGATGGCCGGGTGAACGTCGTCGGTCACGTCGGTGGCGCTACCACCGGTGGAGAGGTTGGCGTTATTGCGCAACACCACGCGTGTGCCCTTCGGCGGCACGGCGTCGGCACTCAGGTTCTGCTTAGCCAGCGTGGCCAGTGCGATATCGTCAAAGCGGATCTTCGTGAGCGACGTGGCATGCCCTTCGCCACGGCGCGGGTCACGGTTCACTTCGTCAACGAGTTCGCGCACCGTATGCTTGCCGTCGCCAATCACTTGGGGCGGGTCGCGGCGCGCGGCGGCCACCAGATGTTTGCCCACCACGAGCAGACGGAAATCGTGGCCTGGGATGTAGCGCTCGACGATCACGTCCGACGAGATGTCTGCCGCCACTTCGTAGGCCGTCATCACCTCTTCACGCGTGCGGATGCGCACGGCCACGCCCTTGCCCTGATTACCGTCGCGCGGCTTGACCACGACGGGGCCGTGAATTTCCTGCGCGGCTTCCCACGCTTCTTCGGCGCTGCCCACCGAGCGACCCAGCGGCACCGGCACACCCGCCGCGTGCAGCAGCGTCTTGGTCAGTTCCTTGTCCTGCGCAATCGATTCCGCCACGGCGCTGGTCATATCCGTTTCGGCGGCCTGGATGCGGCGCTGCTTGCTGCCCCAGCCGAACTGCACCATCGAACCCTGCGTCAGCCGGCGATACGGAATACCGCGCGCCACAGCGGCGTAGACGATGGAACCGGTGCTCGGCCCCAGGCGCACATCTTCATCCAGATCGCGCAGGCGGTGCAGTGCGTCGTCCAGATCGAACGGCTGGTCGTCACGCGCGGCCAGGCAGAGTTGGCCGGCCAGCTCAAACGCCAGTCGCCCGACCTCCTCTTCGGTGTACTCGACCACCACCTGATACGTACCCGGTTCGAGCGTCGGCTCAGTATGGCTGAAGGTGACCGGGCAGCCGGCAGCCGCCTGCAGGCCAAGCGCCGCGGCTTCGAGCGCGTGCGCCATCGACGGTGCATCGGCTTCGTCATCCGGGCGCAGCGGGCCGATGGCCGGAAAACGCGCGCGCAGGCGGTCTTCAAAGCCCGGCAGCTCGGCCAGCAGAAGAGATTGGTCCGAGCAGGCCACGATGGCCTCAATGGCCGTGTGACGACACCAGAGGTTCGGACCGCGCAAGGCCCGGATACGAGAGACTTCCATGCAATCAGCTTTCCGTTGTGCGTTGGGCTTTCTTTGTGACGTCAGGCCCGGTCGTCAGGTCTGGGACTGGGCGCGGCCCATCCACTGGTGGACTTGCTCGACGGTGCCCTCGACCGCGCACTCGTCGCATTGCAAGACAAGCAGATCGCCGGCCTTGAGTTGCGACAGCGCCGCCTCCACCACGTCCCGACGCTTGCCGCCATCGACGACAACTTCGGCGACGCGGCCGCCTTCTTGTAGCCCTTGCTTGAGCAGCGTGCGCGCTTGGGCGTTGAACTGATCGTCGGTGCGTTTGACACTGGCGTCTTCACACAGCAGCACGCGATCGAACGTCTTGCCGATCACGACGCCCTGCGCCACCAAGTCCTCGTCGCGGCGCTGCAGGCCGGCACCGAACACCAGGGTCCGGCGCTCGGCCGGAAAGTTGTCCAGCGACACAGCCAGCGCTTCGAGCGCCGCCGTGTTGTGCGCGTCGTCCACCACGATCGTCGCGCCGTTGTGCTGGATGAGCGTGAAGCGGCCCGGCACATCCACCTGACCCACGTCGAACGTCACGATGCCAGCGCGAATGAGATCGTTGGAGATGCCCAGCGCCCAGCCGGTGGCTACGGCAGCCAGCACGTTCTCGACCTGGAACGGCACGCGCCCAGCGTAAGCCAGCGGAATCGCCGAGACATCGGCCAGCGGGACTTCTGTCTGGCCAGTGGCGAGCACCACCTTGCCTTCGCGCACGAACACGGCGCGCTTGCCTTGCGCACGGTGCTCAACGATGGCCGGTAAATCACCCGACAGCGCGAAGAAGATCACGTCGCCATCGCACAGCTCTGCCATTTCAACCAGACGCGCATCAGCCGCATTGAGCACGCCCACGCCGGTCTTTAGCACAACGTCAATCTGCGTGCGCAGAACGCTGTACATCCGGTCTTCGTCTTCAATGTAGAACTCGCCCAGGTGATCGGGCTTGCCGAAGTTGGTGACCACACCAATCTGGCAACGGTCATACGGCAAGCCCTGCGAGAGCATCATGCCGCTGTCGTTCTCGAACACCGCGGCTTCCACCGCGCGGTTCATCAGGATGCGGTGGCAGGCGTCCCATGCTGCGCGGTCACCGCGCGCGCCGGGCTCAACCTGGCGGCGGTCCAAATACAGGCCGTCGCTGCAGCCAAGGCCCGTGTGCTTGCCCGAAAGCTGCAGCAGATGCGCCACCAGCTTGGCCACGACAGTCTTGCCGTTGGTGCCTGTGATACCGACGATGGGAATGCGGCCACTGTCTTGTCCCCCCCCTTGCACGCCATCCTTCTCGGCAAACAGGTGATCGACAATCGCGCGGCCAACGGGGCGCGGTTCCCCCTGTGCCGGACGGATATGCATCAGCAGGCCAGGGCCCGCATTCACTTCGACGATGGCGCCGCGCTGCACATCGAGCGGGCGGGAAATGTCTTCTACCACCAAATCCACGCCCGCAATGTCCAGGCCGACCACGCGCGCTGCCAATGCCGCATGCGCGGCCACGCTCGGGTGCACCCGGTCCGTCACGTCGAATGCCACGTTGCCGTTGCGCTGGATCAACACGCTACGCCCCGCCGGCGGCACGGCGCTGCCATCGGCATAGCCCTGCCGCTTGAGTTCCAGCTGCGCGGCAGAATCCAGGCGCACGGGGTTCAGGGGGTGTTCTTCGGTGTTGCCACGGCGCGGATCGGCGTTGATCTGCGATTCGATCAGTTGCTCGATGGTGGACGTGCCATCACCGACGACGGATGCGGACTCGCCCATGGCCGCTGCGGCCACGCGGCCACCCACGACCAGCAGACGGTGTTCGTTGCCGGAGACAAAGCGCTCGACGATCACGCCGTTGCCTTCTTCGATGGCCACGGCGTACGCGGTTTCCACCTCTTCGCGGGTCATCAGGTTGGTGAACACGCCCCGACCGTGGTTGCCGTCATACGGCTTGACCACCACGGGCACGCCGATGTCTTCGGCGGCGTCCCAGGCGTCTTCGGCGCTATCGACCATGCGACCTTCCGGCACCGGCACGCCGCACGACTGCAGCAGGCTCTTGGTCAGGTCCTTGTCGCGCGAAATCGATTCGGCAATGGCGCTGGTGCGGTCCGTCTCGGCCGTCCAGATGCGGCGCTGGCTGGCACCGTAGCCCAGTTGCACGAGGTTGCCGTCCGACAGGCGAATCGACGGAATGCCACGCTCCGTAGCGGCATCGACGATGCACGCGGTGCTGGGGCCGAGGCAGTGCTCTTCCACCAGGTCGCGCAGGCGTTCGACGGTCGCGTCCACGTCATAGGGGCGGTCTTCGATCGCCGCCATGACAAGGTCCCGCGCGGCATACAGTGCGGCGCGCGTCACGTCTTCGTGCCAGGCACGCACGATCACTTTGTAGACGCCGCGGATGGGGGTCTCGCGTGCCTTGCCGAAACCGCCGGGCATGCCGGCTAGGTTCTGCAGCTCAAGCGTGATGTGTTCCAGGATGTGGCCCGGCCAGGTGCCTTCCTTCAGGCGCATCAGAAAGCCGCCGCGCACGCCGGGGCTGCAGCGGTGCTCGATCAGCGTTGGCAGCCACGTCGACAGGCGCTCGTAGAACCCCGGAATCGTGTTGGAAGGGAAATCCTCCAGTTCACCGATGTCGACCCATGCCTCCAGCACTGGCCGATATGTCCACATATTCGGGCCGCGCAGCGACATGACATCGAGAATCTCAATGTCCTTCTTCTTCATTGAATTTGCTTGGAAAGCAGGGGCGATGTACCCGTGAATTGGCCCGTGAAATCGAACCGTTACCTTTCAATAACGTTACAACGGCTTCGGCGTTGACCTCTTGAGCCAGACGCCCGTTGTGCATTGCAGCAAATGTCAGGCTCGGTTCGCTATGTATACTTGCGGGCAAAATTTGCGGGCCGCCAGACGTGCGAGCCCGCGCTCTTGCTCCGATTGATGTTCGTCCTTTATCCGTTTTGGGCCGCTTTTTGTGCCACGGAGACGCGCTTTTTGAGTTCTTTGCGCCGCGCATGACCCAGTCCTCCCCATCGTCCGCCCCAGCTTCCATCCACGCTCAGGATCCCTGGAGGGCCGTACTTGGCTCAAGCCTCGCCCCAGAAGAAACCGTCCTGGCCGGGATGCAGCTGGATCTGGACGCCAAGCTGCATTTTACCCACGGGTGGCTGGTTGTTACGAATCGTCGCCTGATCGGGATGAACCCCGGTGAAAAGGATTTGCAAAGCTGGGACATCGCCCCCGGCATGACCCTTTCGCATACCGACCACGCCGGCGTGGGCGCGCTGGAACTGGCCGACGGACAACGCCGTCTGGCCGGCTGGCGCTACACGCTGGGCCACAACGCAGACGCCCTGCGACTGGCCGACCTGTTCGACGCCCGCCTGGATGCACTGAAGGCGCTGACCGAAGGCGCCCAAGCCGCACAGGCCGGACAGGGAGAAAAGGACGTCTGCCCGACCTGCAAGGCCCCCCTACCGCCCGGCGAAGACACCTGCCCGCAGTGCAGCCGCGAGCTGGAACAGCCGCCTTCCACCTGGGCACTGCTGCGCCTGTGGCGCTTCGCGCGACCGTATCGGTGGGAACTCCTGGCCGGCTTCGCCCTGTTGCTGCTGGGCACCGCCGCCACCCTGGTGCCGCCGTACCTTACGATGCCCTTAATGGACAAGGTGCTGATCCCGTATCAGAACGGCAAGCCAATCGATTACAGCCTGGTCACGCTCTACCTGTCGGGCTTGCTGGGCGCCGCGCTGGTGGCCTGGTCGCTGGGCTGGGCGCGCACTTACCTGCTGGCGCGCGTGTCCGAGCGCATCAGCGCGGACCTGCGCACCACCACCTACGAGCACCTGCTCAAGCTGTCGCTCGAGTACTTCGGCGGCAAGCGCACGGGTGACCTCATGGCGCGCATCGGCTCGGAGAGCGATCGCATCAGCGTGTTCCTGTCGCTGCACCTGCTCGACTTCGCTACCGACGTGCTGATGATTGCGATGACGGCCGTGATCCTCATCTCGATCAACCCGTGGCTGGCGCTCGTCACGCTGGTGCCGCTGCCCTTTATCGCGTGGATGATCCACCTGGTGCGCGACCGCCTGCGCCACGGCTTTGAGAAGATCGACCGGATCTGGTCGGAAATCACCAACGTGCTGGCAGACACGATTCCGGGCATCCGCGTAGTCAAGGCCTTCGCGCAGGAGAAGCGCGAAGTCACACGCTTTGCTGAGGCCAACAAGCACAACCTGGCGATCAACGACCGGGTCAACGCGGTGTGGTCGCTGTTCACGCCCACCGTCACGCTGCTGACCGAGATCGGCTTGCTGGTGGTGTGGATTTTCGGGATCTGGCAGGTGAGCCACGACGCCATCACCGTGGGCGTGCTGGTGGCGTTCCTGACGTACATCAGCCGGTTCTACACGCGCCTGGATTCGATGAGCCGCATCGTGTCCGTCACGCAAAAGGCGGCGGCGGGCGCCAAGCGGATCTTCGACATTCTCGACCATGTATCGAGCGTGCCAGAACCGGCAAAGCCCGTGCATATCGAGAAGGTGAACGGCGCAATCGAACTGCGCGACCTGGGCTTCCGCTACGGCAACCGGGCGGTCATCCGCGGCCTGAACCTGTCAATCCAGCCGGGCGAGATGATCGGCCTGGTGGGGCATAGCGGCTCGGGCAAGAGCACGCTCGTGAACCTCATCTGCCGCTTCTACGATGTATCGGAAGGCGCGATCAGTCTGGATGGCACCGACATCCGCTCGCTGCCCGTGTCGGAATTCCGCCGCAACATCGGCCTGGTGCTGCAGGAGCCGTTCCTGTTCTTCGGCACGATTGCCGACAACATCGCCTACGGCAAGCCCGACGCCACGCGCGAGGAGATCATCGCTGCCGCGCGGGCCGCGCACGCGCACGAGTTCATCCTGCGCTTGCCGCATGGCTATGACTCGCTGGTGGGTGAACGCGGCCAGGCGCTGTCAGGCGGCGAGCGCCAGCGCATTTCGATCGCCCGCGCGCTGCTTATCAACCCGCGCATCCTGATCATGGACGAGGCCACGTCTTCCGTGGACACAACCACCGAAAAGGAAATCCAGAAGGCGCTCGACAACCTCGTGCAGGGCCGCACCACCATCGCCATCGCGCACCGGCTGTCGACGCTGCGCAAGGCCGATCGCCTTGTCGTCATGGACCGTGGCCAGATCGTCGAAGTCGGTAACCACGACGAGCTGCTCGCACGCGAAGGCGCGTACTACAAGCTGTATCAGGCGCAAGCGCGCAATGTCGATGCCGACACCGACATGACGAGCGACGGCGAGCGCGTCGACGCTGCCGAGCCGGCGTATGTGCAATAAAGCGCGGTAATCACGTATTTGGAATGACTGCCATGCAGACGCCCGATTTCATCCTGAGCCGCAACAGCTTCGGCAAGCTCGTCGTCACCTTGGCCGACGGCACCGCCCACGAAGGCGTGATGCCTGTACGCGCGTTCCCCATCTCCGCCGCAGACGACGGCCTCAGCCTGATGAGCACCGACGGCCGCGAACTGGCCTGGATCGCTCGGCTTGAGGCGCTCCCTGCGCCCACGCGCGCATTGCTCGAAGCCGAACTGGCCGCACGCGAGTTCATGCCCGAGATCCGCAAGATCATCGGGGTATCGACCTATGCCACGCCCAGCACGTGGACCGTGCAGACCGATCGTGGCCAGACCGATCTTGTGCTGCGCGGCGAAGAAGACATCCGCCGCCTGACCGGCACCACGCTGCTGATCTCCGACAGCCACGGCATCCACTACCTGATCCGCGATCAATTCGCGCTGGATAAAGCCAGCCGCAAGATTCTGGATCGGTTCCTGTAAGACGGGCGCCATCACTCAGCCGTTTGGGGGAACGGGGCACAAACCCGCTCCGGAACCCCACCCGCGTTACCATGTCGGACTATTCTGATTCAACGATACGTCACAGGCACCTATGGTCACGCGTCGCACCCTTCTTGCCTCCGCTTCCCTCACCGCCACGCTGGCCGCGCTGGGCATCACGCCCGAAGCGCTAGCCGCCAGCCGCGTCAAGCTTGGCGATGCATCGCCGTTTTCGTTCGATACGCTCATCGCGCGCGCGCGCGCCATGGCGGCCCAGCCATACACGCCGCCCGCCACCGCACCGGCCGACATCCTCGCCAAGATCGACTACGAAGCGCACGGCAAGATCAAGTTTGACACCGCCCACGCTTTGTTTGCCGATGGCCCGGGGCAGTTTCCAGTGACGTTCTTCCACCTCGGCACGTTCTTCCGCGCGCCAGTGCGCATGCATGTGGTGGAGAAAGGCGCCGCGCGCGAGGTCGTCTACGACGAGTCGTACTTCGACATGCCCGCCGACAGCCCGGCGCGCAAGCTTCCGCGCGGCAGCGGCTTTGCTGGCTTCCGCTTCCAGGAAAGCCGCCTGGGCGATCAGAAAAAGCTCGACTGGAAGAAGAACGATTGGGTCGCCTTCCTGGGTGCATCGTATTTCCGGGCCATCGGCGAGCTGTATCAGTACGGGCTGTCCGCGCGCGGCATTGCGCTGGATGTGGCGCAGGCCGGCAAGCCTGAGGAATTCCCCAACTTCACGCACGTGTGGTTCGACACGCCCACCGACAACCGGGCGGATTCAGTCACGATCTACACGCTGCTCGATGGCCCGAGCATCACGGGCGCCTACCGCTTCGTCATGCATCGCACGAAGGGCGTGGTGATGGACATCGATACGGCGATCTTTTTGCGCAAGGACGTGGAACGCTTCGGCATTGCGCCCGCTACGTCGATGTATTGGTTCTCGGAAACCGCCAAGGGCACCGCCACCGATTGGCGCCCCGAGGTGCACGACTCCGACGGCCTCGCCCTCTGGACGGGCAGCGGCGAGCGCATCTGGCGTCCGCTGAATGATCCACCGCACACGATGGCCTCGGCGTTTGGCGACAACAACCCGCGCGGCTTTGGCCTGCTGCAGCGTGATCGCGATTTCAACAACTACCAAGACGGCGTGCACTACGAGCGCCGCCCGAGCCTGTGGGTCGAACCGCTGGAAGGTTGGGGCGAAGGCGCCGTGCAGCTCATCGAGATCCCGACCGACGACGAGATCCACGACAACATCGTCGCCATGTGGGTGCCGAAAGCACCGGCGCGCGCGGGCAGCCATTACCGCCTGCGCTATCGCTTGCACTGGCTGGCTGATGAGCCGTATCCGACGCCGCTGGCACGCTGCGTGGCCACGCGCCTGGGCAACGGCGGCCAGCCGGGCCAGCCGCGTCCACGCGGGGTGCGCAAGTTCATGGTGGAGTTCAAGGGGGGGCCGCTCGAGAAACTGCCCTTTGGCGTGAAGCCGGAGGCGGTGCTGAGCACCTCGCGCGGCACGTTCTCGTATGTGTTTACGGAGGCCGTGCCGAATGGCGTGCCAGGCCACTGGCGTGCGCAGTTCGACCTGACGGTCGACGGCAAGGAGCCGGTGGATATGCGCCTGTTCCTGCGGGTGGATGGCAAGCCGCTGTCGGAGACGTGGCTCTATCAGTACCACCCGTTTCAATCACCGGTAGGGCCGGTAGCGTCGTAGGCGTCGGCAACAAAAAAGGCGAGGAAGATTCCTCGCCTATCGATACGCAACCATAACAACGGCCAACGCGGGTGGCGCAGTTCGTGGATTCGACAGCGTAAGCGTGCCGCTATTGCCGGTCAGTACGTTGGCTTTGAAACCGCCGTATTGCGCGCGCACGCCCGTATCGTTACCCACCGCCCCCACGCGCCGCCACGTCGACGACGCTTTGGTGCGCGCCGCCACAGATACCACCGCCGGCACCGGGCGCGCGAGCGGCGTGCTGAAATCCACCACCACCTGATGGCCGTTTGCGACTGCACGGGTCAGCAATCCGTCAGTTGCGCCAGCCGCGCGTGACATGGCCGTCACGCTATACCCGGTTGCCAGTACGGACCCGGTGAACCGGATCGTGCCGCCGGCTTGGCTGTCCGCCGCCAATGCGCCCGTGGCGCCAACGGCTGCCATCAGGGCGACGGCTTCCTTCATGTAACGCTTGCTCATAGCACTCCCCCATTTGCTCGACCCTCGGGCATTCCGCGGTTCAGCGGTTTACGGACGACGACGCTCGGCTGCTTGTTTAATCGCGATTTTGTAACAGCCTTACGCAACAATTGTTTGCAGACTGAATGGTCCTTTGGTTTGATTCCTATCGATAAGTACGGGTATTCCTGATTGAAACTAGGAATACCCAACACGAGATGCTGAGAGATTTACGGGGCGGGCCACACTGCAAGCGCCTGCATCAACCGCTTGCCCAGGGGTATGCGCTTGGCCATATCGCCGTTGTGCGGCATGTCGATGTTCAGCGCAAAGGCATATACGTGCCCCGCGCGCTCCACCCAGCCGACCCACCAGCCGATCTCAGGCTGATATTCCGTGGCGACACCCGTCTTGGCGTACAACGCTGCATCACCCTGCCGCTCGATCAACAGCATGCGGTGGACCATGTCCCACGTGCGCGGCTTCACGGGCAATTGCTTGAGCGCCATGCGGCTGGTGAAGCGAGCCTCTTCAAACGCAGAAATCTCCAGCGGACCACGTAGCCAGAATTGGTCGATCACATTGCCGAGCTGGTGGTTGCCGTAGTCGAACGCATCCACATAGGCCTGCATGCGCTCGGCCCCGATGCGACGCGCCACCTCCTGATAGATCGGCACGGCAGACAGGCGAATCGCCTCGGGCAGTGCCATGTCATGTTCCCAATGTTTGTAGGGCTGCGACTTGCCGCCGTAGGGAATGACCTCTTGGTCGTCGCGCACGGCCCCGGTGTCGAAGGCGATCAGGCTGTTGGGAATCTTGAAGGTGGAGGCCGGGTGGATGCGCCGTGCCGCGCGCGCCGGATCAACGACATAGGTGCGATCCGCGCTGATGTCCATCAGCACGAAGGTGCCGTTGACGCCGGCCTCGTCAAACACGCGCTTCAGGTCATTGCGCACGATCAGCTCGGCGTGGGCAGCGGTCGCACACAGTGCAACGGCACAGGTGCTGATGGTCAGCGCGAGAGGCTTGAACCAGCGAGAGAACATAAGGGCTCCTTGAACGTTATGGTGATCGCCGGCAAGCGCCGGCGCTGCGCATCGTAGGGAGCACGGGAAACGCTCGCCAGTTGGCAACACGGGCGGCACGTCACGGGCGTAACGCCTGTAACGCATGGCTTGGCGCACAATGGCGACCACGTTGTCGCTTCGCCCCGCCCTTCGCATGACGTCACCTGCCCTCCCCGCCCTCCATGTCGAACTGACCACCCCGCAAACCGTCGATGGCCGACGCGCGCCGTTCCAGAGCTTGTGGCTGCTGGTACGCCTGGCGTATGCGCATCGGCTGTCACCTGAGCAGCCTGTGGTGCGGCTGGCCGATCTGCGTGGCGCCGTGTCGGATGCCAGTACCCAGCGCATGATGATCAGCCGCGCATTTCGCGACTGGCAAAACTGGGGCGTGCAAGCCGGCTGGGGCGAGGCGCGCGACCGCGAACCGCGCTTTCTCAACGCTGATAAGCGCAGCCAGGGTCCGTTCTGGCTCACGCCCGAAGATGCGGCGCGCGTGGTCTGCCTGGTGGAAGGCCGCATCGCCGACGATACCGACGTGCGCGCCTTCCTCGGCATCGCCGTACCGGACAGCGCGACGGACCACGCTGTGGACACCGGCAGCGCCCTTTCTGGCCCAGCACCCGGCACGCCCAACCCGGCGTTCTGGCACGCCTTTCTGACGGCGCGCCATGCCATGCGTGAAGGCCGCCTGCTGCACGCCCTGAGCACCAACCCGAGTGCATCGGACACCGAGCGCGGCGGCGCGCTGCTCGCCCTGCGCCACGCCAGCGACGCCGCCGACAACGACTTCCAGCGCGCGCTCGTCACCCTGGGCGAAGCCATGGCCGCGCGCCGCCTGGGCGACTCCACCCGCGCCAGCGCGCTGCTCTCGCAACTACGCGCGCACCGCCGCCAGCGCCACGTACTCGGCAACGACTACCTCGCGGCGATGGAGCGCATCGTCACCGCCTGGTGTGCGTATGACCGGCGCGACCTCGACCTCGCCGCCGGCTTGCTCGCCCGCCTGGTCGATGCGGAACCCGAGCGCAGCCTCCTGCGCTATCACCCGCAGATCCGCTTCGAGTGGAACAACCTGAGTGCCCTGATCGAACGCGCGCGCCTGCTCTATGCCGATGACACCGACATGGCCATCGACGTGCGCGCTCAGGCGGCCCGGCATATCGTCGCGCAATTCGAAACGGCGCTGGCCGCCGCGCTGGAAAGCCAAGCTGCGGACGCGGTGCAGCAGGTCGCTGCCAACCTCGGCATGACCTGCTGGCTGCTGCGCGACGTACTCGGTGAAGTGACCCACAGCGACGGCACCGTCGATGCCGTGCGCTGGCTCGCCATGAGCGAATGGCAAGCGTTGCGCAACGGCGGCCCGCTGCAATCGGCATGGAACGCCATCGCACTGATGCGCATTGCGCGCGCCGACACCTGCCGGCCGCCACTCACATTGGCCGATCTGCAAAACCAAGCAGGGCCATTTGCCGAAGCGTTTGATGCGCGCTACTGGCCCCCGCGTTGGGTCGAGGTGGCCGCGCTGCGCCTGCGCGAACACGACAGCGGCCGCCACCGCTATGGCCGCGTACAAGTCAGCGGCTTGCTGCTCGAACTGGCGTGGTTCGCCCATGCCGACGGCGATCACACCACGGCTCATACCGCCGTGGAACGACTCTCCGAAGCTATGCAGGAGCTGGCGCCGCACGACCGCGCCTATTTCGTGCAAGCCCTGAAGCAACTCACGCAAGCCACGGAATCTGCGCGCTGAGCCGAGTAGTCTAAAAAATAGTTCGTTGCATCCCTAACTATCTATCGTTAGACTACGAACATGTTCGATCACTGCCTGTACTTCAACACGACCGCACTTGCGCGCACCGTCGAGCGCGAATGGGCGACAGCTTATGCGCCGCTCAGCTTGACGCCGCCACAAGGTTTTGTACTGCGCGTGGTGCTCAAGCGGCCCGGCGTGCTCAACCGCGAGCTGGCTAATACGCTCGGAATTGCACGGCCTACGGCCACACGTTTGGTCGACGGCTTGGTCGCCAAGGGCTTGGTGGAACGCCACGCTTCTGCCGACGACGGCCGCGAATGGAACCTATTCCCCACCCACGACGCCCGCACGCTGGAAGCCGCGCTGCAGGCTGCCAGCGCGAAGGTAGCGCGGCGCTTGCGTGAGCACGTCGGTACTGAGGTGTTTGATGGTACGGTGGAGGCCATCCGCGATGTACGCGTCGCACTGAATACGTAGGCAAACCGGGGTGGCATCAGCCACCTTTTTCATCACCAGTTGGTTGCATAGCTACCTATTTTGCAAAGTTACACGCATGACGACCGTTCTCATCACCGGCATCGAGCCATTTGAATCCGATCCGACCAATCCGTCGTGGGACATCGCGCAGGCACTCGATGGCACGCAGATCGACGGCGCCACCATCGTGGCACGGCAATTGCCGTGTGTGTTTGGCGTGGCCAACGAAAGGCTCGTCAACGCGATAGATGAAACCTCGCCTGCGCTGGTGTTTGCACTTGGACTGGCGACGGGCCGCGCGGAAGTTTCGGTGGAGCGCGTGGCGATCAACGTGATCGATGCGCGGATTCCCGACAACGCAGGCAACCAGCCGGTCGATACACCGGTGGTGGCGGATGGTCCGGTGGCATATTTCTCGACGCTGCCCATCAAGGCGATCGTGCAGGCACTGCGTGAAGCCGGTGTGCCGGCGGCGGTGTCACAAAGCGCGGGCACCTACAACTGCAACCACCTGTTCTACGGTTTGATGCACCACATTGCCACGCGCGTCCCACAGGTGCGTGGGGGCTTCATTCACGTGCCGACCACGCCCGAACTCGCGGCACGGCATACGGCCCGGCCGAGCCTGTCGCTTGACACGCAAATCAAAGGCATCCGCATAGCTGTGCACACGGCATTGGCAACCCACGCCGATGTGAAAGTCAGCGGCGGCGCGGTGCACTGAGTCTGAGACTGGCAAACCGCTTGCCCGATGCTACGATCCAACCAACATCGATCTGGGGAGGCCCACCTATGAAGAAGTATGCATGGCGACTCAGCATCTGCCTGGCCGTGGCCGGCGTGCTGGGTGCGAGCGCGTTGCCCGCACAGGCGCAGATGTCTGTCCATGTGCGGATCGGGCCGCCGCCGGCCCCGCGCCATGAGCGGATTCCCCCACTGCCTCCAGGCTATGTGTGGGCGCCGGGGTACTGGCAATTGCAGGGTGGGCGCTACGTCTGGCGCCCTGGCCATCGGATGCGTGGCCGACCGGGTTATCACTGGCGCCAGCCGAGGTGGGTGCACGGGCCCCGTGGTTGGGAGATGCGCCAAGGCGGCTGGGACCGTGGCGGTAATCGCATCCACCCCTGCCCACGCGGGCAGACACGCCATGGCAAGTGCCGTTGAGCCACTTCTGCAACACAAGCAGGCCGGTCATGCGCCGGCCTGTTTTTCGGAAGCGGCTCAGGCCACCAATGGCATCAGCAACAGGCGTGCGGCCAGTTCACGACGGAAGCCCTCAAACGCCTGGGCGATCGCCTCGGCGCCACGCGCCGTGTTCTGCAGCCGGATCCCCTCAACCTGATGCATCCCCACGGTGGCGAACACATAGCGCAGATAGGGCATCAGAAAATCCGTCTGCGCATGCGCCCCGTCAAAGTGCCCGCCCGATGCGGACACCACCAGCACCGAGCGATTCGCCAGCATGCCGACTTTGCCCGTCGGCGTGCGGCGGAACGTGCGTTCAGGCCGCACCACCAGATCGATCCACGCCTTCAACGCCGATGGCACGGTGTAGTTGTGCACCGGCGTGGAGATCAACACGGCGTCGGCGGCCTCAAGCTCGCTAATCAAGGTTTCCGACAACGCCAACGCTGCGCGATGCGCGCCTACGCGATCAGCGTCGGGCATCAAGCTGGCGTTGACGAAGCCGGCATCGGGGTGCGGTAGGGGCGCCGCCGCCAGATCACGTTCGATGATGCGCAGCCCAGACGTCGCCTCGGCCAGTTGATCGAGGATGAGTTGCGCGGCGCGCCGGCTGTGCGAGCGGTCTTCACGCGGGCTCACGGCCACATGCAGCAGTGTCGTCATGCCACGCCTCCTGACGACACAGGGATGCCGAAACGCAGCGCGCCCGCCAGCAGGCCACTGCGGTAATAGAAGCGGTGGCCCAGTACATTGGACAACGGTGTGTCGAGCACCAGCCGCACACAGCCCTGGCGCTGCGTTTCGGCTTTGAGGTGGTCCATCAGCACGTTGCCCAGGCCGCTGCTGCGCAGGTTGGCATCGGTCACCAGGTCGTCGACGTACAGGAACCGGCCATACACGAGATTCTCTTGCAGCCGATACCCCGCCAGCGCCACGGGCACGCCGTCTCGCCACACAGCGATGAGGCGGTAGCCCTCTTCACTCTGCCGGCGCCAGCGTGCGACCAGCTCATCGGCATCGGCCAAATGCGGACGCAGCTGGTGCATGACGGGAAAGCACGCACGCAGCGCGGCTTCGTCCTCAATGGGGCGAATGGCATCCATGATCAGGCCTGCGCAGAGGCGGTTGCCGGCACCGGAGGCGCGAAACGCAATGCCACGGCAATGCGATTCCACGCCTGGATGTTGGCGATGGCGGCGGTCAGAAAGGCCACCTCGGCCTTGGAGAACTGCTCGCACACGGCGTCGTAGGCGTGGTCTTCCACGCCCTGCTCGGTGGCACGCGCCAAGGTGGTCAGCGCTTCCGTCCACGCCAAGGCGGCGCGCTCCCGTGCGGTGAACACGGCCGGCGTATCGCGCCACACGGCCACGAGGTCCAGCTTGGATTGCGCCACGCCGAGTTTGCGCGAGAGGTTCAGATGAAACTGCACGCAAAACGCACAACCGTTGACTTGCGAAGCCCGCAGCTTGATGAGCTCGGTCAACGGTTTTTCCAACCCCGAGGCGTCCACCGCCTTGCCGAGCGCCTGCAAGGCAGCCGACACACCGCCAGCGGTGTCGACAAATTCTGCGTAGTCCATGCGGGGCGAGAGATCTTCCATGTGCTTCATGCGAGGCTCCTGTCTGGTTCGGGAAGACGACGTGTTAATATCAGAGTTCGAACATCATATTCGAGTACTGACATCATGAGCAAGCGGACCCCTGCCAACAGCGCGGGTAACGATACGAACGCACCCGCCATCCCCCAGCCCGGCCAAGGCAAGCGCGGCGAAGAAGGCTACCTCGGCTACCTACTCCGCCAGGCCAGCGCCGCGCACCGGCTGCGCATGGAGCGCGCCATGGCCGATGTGGGCGTCACGCTGCCGCAGTTCCTGGTGCTGACGATGATCCGCGCCTACCCGGGGCTCTCCAATGCGGACCTCGCCCGCCTGACGTTGCTCACGCCGCAGACGGTGAGCGTGATCGTGGCCAACCTGGAGCGCAGCGGTGCCATTGCGCGACGCCCGCATGCCGTGCATGGCCGCATCCAGCACATTGACGTCACGCCGGAGGGCGCCGCGTTACTTGCCGCTTGCCGCAAGCGCTCCGGCGGCATTGAACGCGATCTGCTGGAAGGCTTCACGCCCGATGAAGAACAGGTTGTGCGTCGCTGGCTGGTACACGTGGCCCTGCTGGGCGACGACAAGTCAGCGCCCTGAGGCCTGCCACTCAGCACCTGACGGTTGGCGACGGCGAGTCCGACTACAAGCGACATCGACAACACCCGTGCTGCCACGTCCGCAAGGAACCTTCAAGACCTGCGGGAGCGTATCGGAGCGATTTCGAAATTGAGCGATTTTCTGCAAGTCCTCGCAATATCCCCGCAGAAGGTCGTGGATTTATCCGCAAGTGACCCTGATTTTCTCCGTTTCAGCAGCATGTCAAGAGTATCAACCCCCTCCTCCGGAGGGGAGTGCTCAAACTTAAAAACTACCCCTCCGATCGAAATGTTAAACGTTTGAAAAAACGCCAGCGTATTTATTGATCCGCGTCAAACTTATCAATAAAATGGCGAAAATAAAACAAATCAACGGGGAAGTTGTGAGTGAAATCCATACAGTGGACGCTCAGATCCGCATTGTCGCGGACGCGAAGGAAGGGCTACTGCTCGAACTTGGGAAAAGCATTACCTTCTACGGATTCCGGCTTCAGAAACACGCGATGTTCGGGGGCGTGCAAGGTGCGTCCGCCAGCCTGGTGGTCCGCGGACCGGAGGAACGACTATTTGAACTTGTCGACCATCTGAGCAGCCACGCTCGGGTGCGCTCGTGCAGCGTTCAGGTCCTGGAGTCTCCTGCGCCATCTGCGGTGCAACTCAGTGCAGTGCTTGCTGCGGCGCCGGTTTCCACCCCAGAGAGGGCAGAAAAGCCCACGATCACGCGGTCGGTGGAGCACGACAAACAGCCACTCGCTCCGCCCTCATCCAAACCCAGGTTTGACGACGAAAGCATCGAGCGGATCCTCCCGCAATTGGCGGCAAGCTATCCGCACATATTGCCCAGGCTCGTGCAGTTGCAACGTGAATTGCCGAGCAGCGCGCAGGAATCCGTCCTGACGCAAATCGGATTGCGCGTGGGTTCATGGGTATATCGGCGCGATTTCTCTCGCGGGGCCAAGCTCAACGTCAATCCGTCGCTCAAGCAAATTGCCGCGCCCGCGCTCCGTGATCTGATTCCGGTCGAACTGGATGGCGATAATCTCCGCACGAAGTCGAGCCCATTTTTCAGCCCCGACCACCACGGCAACACTTGCCATTTTTTTTCAGGATTCCTAAAAGGAATTGTTCAAGGCGCCACGAACAATACAAAAATCGAGGTTGAGGAGACGTCCTGCACCAGTCTTGGTGCCCACCACTGCTGTTTCACGATCTCTCACCACGATTAATCCAGCTTCTCATGACTGATATTCACCATACACAAAATGGCCTATTGATTGCCTTGTCGTACGTTATTTCGGTGCTTGGCTCTTATACCGCACTGCAATTGGCACTCGATATTCCGGGGGCAAAAACCGCGGAGCAACGGCGAACCGCGTTGCTGGCATCCGGCGCCGCCATGGGCGGTGGGGCCATCTGGGCCATGCATTTCATTGCCATGCTCGGGTGCGAAATGCAGATGCCCGTTTCCTACGATGTGGTGCTGACGCTGGCCTCGGCGCTGGTGGGGATTGCCTCGTGCATCGTCGGCCTGGCCATTGTCAGCGGCAATACAGCCAACTGGGGTCGGCTGGTTGCCGCTGGCACCGTCATGGGGCTGGGCGTGGGCGGCATGCATTACATGGGCATGGCGGCGATGTTGATGCCCGCAACCACCGTGTACGACATGACCATCGTGGCACTGTCGCTTGTCATCGCAGTTGCGGCGTCGATTGCGGCCCTGTGGCTCGCCTTTCATACGCGCGGCTGGGTGCAATTGCTGGGCAGCGCGATGGTCATGGGCGTCGCCGTTTGCGGCATGCACTACACCGGCATGAGCGCCGCGACGTTCGTCCATAACGAACACGCCGCGCATAACATGGCCCAAGGCATGGCCCCAGAAAGCCTGGGGGCCACCATCTTCACGATTGCCGCCGTGCTGCTGCTCACCATCCTGTTCGTCAACAACATGCAGAGGCAACGGCGCGCTGCCATTCGGATCTGATCGCACCGCACCTCTATGTCAACGCGTCTCCGATCAACGGAGCCGCGTTGCCCCGATGGAAAGCGGTCCGGCAGAAGGACCGCGTATCGTCTCTAAAAGCCCGCTCATCGCGGGCTTTTTTCTGGGCCCAGTGCATCCAGCGTCCAATTTTTCTATCGTCACCCTTGATTTCCGCGCCGTTGCCACTATCATCCGATGTATCTTACGATATATCTGACGATGTTCTGCAGGAGAACGACGATGTATGGATGGTTTGGACACCACCACAAACTGTGGATGGAAAAGCACTTCACGATGATGGGCCGCCACGGCCATGGGCGAGGCGGTTTCGGCCGTGGCATGGGCGGAATGGGTGGCTTTGGCGGCCCGGGCGGCTATGGAGAAGGCGATGACGAAGGCGGCAGCCCCTGGCGTGGCCGACGGCTCAGCTCGGCCGACTTGCAGCTCGTACTGCTTGCGCTGCTCAAAGAAGCCCCGCGTCACGGCTACGAGCTGATCAAGGCCGTGGAAGAGCATTCGCTGGGCTTCTATACACCGAGCCCCGGCATGGTGTACCCGGCGCTGTCGTATCTGGAGGACCATGGCTTCGCCTCCGTCACCGCCGAGGGAAACAAGAAGCGCTACGGCATCACGCCCGAAGGTGAGGCTTGGCTGGCGGAGCGCCAGAACAGCGCCGACGCCATCCTCGCGCAGTTGCGTGCCGTGGGCGAGCGCGTCAAGCGCATGAATGAAGCCATGGCCTTCGACCGCGAAACCGAACACGCCGGTGAATGGGCAGACACGGGCAACGACCCGCTGCGCTCGGCGCGCTGGCGCCTGAAGTTCGCCCTAATGGAAAAGCGCTTCGCCTCGCGCGAAGAACAACAACGCGTGGCAGACATCCTGCTACGTGCCTTGAAGGAAATCACCGAAGGGCGCTGACTCCCTGTCTCTGCCCTCCTTTTTCTTTCGCAGCCACTATGTTTGCCCTCACTCGCACACAAGGTCTCATGTCGCAGCTGCTCAGCCCCCTCAAACCCGCTACGCGCCGCGTGCGTGTGCAGGCCATCCACACGCTCTCGCCGCGTATGCGGCGGGTGGTCTTTACCGGCACGGCGGCTGACTTGGCCGATCTGGCCAATGCGCCACCGGGCGCCGCCATCAAGCTGATGTTTGCGCACGACGCTGCAAGCCCCGGCCGCAAGCTCGGCCGCGCCTATACGATCCGCCGGTATCACGCTGCGCGCGCTGAGCTCGAAATCGATTTTGTCGTGCACGACGAAACGCCCGCCGCGCGGCATGGGCCTGCGGCGCGCTGGCTGGAACGCGCCGCACCCGGCGACGAAGTGGAATTTGCCGGCCCCAAGCGCGGCTTCGTGGCCGACCCCGCCGCGCCGTGGACCTTGCTCGTGGGCGACGAAACCGCCCTGCCCGCCATCTTCGCCATTCTGGAAAGCCTGCCGGAGCACGCCCACGTGCAAACCTACATTGCCATCGGCGATGCGCGTGCGCGGCTGCCGCTGGAAGGCAGCTTTGCCGCGCACCCGCGCAGCCAGGGCATCCACTGGATAGAAACCGACACCGCGCATGCCGGGGCCATGATGGTCGGCGCGCTGAGCGCACAACCGATGCCATCCGGCACACCGCAAGTGTTTCT
>Ga0209566_100583_pt1 | contig 23496 bp, 4 predicted proteins | sample Araplavi_mTSA_r2_2_FD_184287 | JGI IMG/M metagenome (GOLD analysis project Ga0209566, IMG submission 184287) | Arabidopsis root microbial communities from North Carolina, USA - plate scrape CL_Cvi_mTSA_r2 (SPAdes) (version 2) | ecosystem: Host-associated > Plants > Roots > Endosphere | place: USA...
CATGTTCCCCCAGACCGCTGAGTTACGTAAAGATACTTATCTGCGATGTAAGCTTTCTGCACAGCCACATTGTGATTCAAACCTTTAAGATTGTAAGCGAGCGTGCCCGATGCGCTTACCGTTTTCCCAGGAGTCGCCGCAAAAGCGGGCAAAACAGACATTCCAAAAATAAGAATGGCGAGAACAACAGATGTGAACATTTTCAACTGTCTTTTCAGAAACCCCAAAACTTGAACTTGCGACATACGGATACCTCCATTAAGAGAAATATTATTGGACAAGATACCGGAAAGTGTAATCAATCAATTGAAACCACTTTACTTGATTATGGACAATATCATATTGAGAATGCAATTATGTAGGATGTTAAATTTCTGAAAATGTCCCTAGCGGTTAATCAACATTTAGATTCCTTCTTTTCAACAGTAACAGGAACAAGTTTGATGTCCATAATGTCGCCTATAATCACTTTTTGTTCGTAGTTGAAGCTTCTTCTATTTCTTTCAAATTTCTTCTGGGATTTCTATATATTCGGATACTCTTGCTTTCAACAAATCGATTAGTTCCTCATCCATATATGTATAATCATCTGGGATATCCAAGCATATCAGTTTCTTACCATCCAACTCTAGACTATACTTAGCTCTTAATCTCCTTATATGCTTCTTCTCCATCACAAAAATAATATCTGCCCAGCCGATATGACCACCCGTAACCTTAATCCGAGCACCCTCTTCAGTACCTGCTGACCTTACATCATATTCATTCAAAAGATTAAAGATTTTCTCCGCAGTTAAGCTCCTCCATTTATTTCTGCTGCACACAAATAGTAATTTTATGAGTTTTCACCTTCTGTTTTAAAGTTCATTTCATTCGTAATATCCATTGAAATTTTTCTTACAAGCGGATAAACATTATTTTCATAATATTGCTCTTATTCTACAAGCCCTTATTTTTCTGTCCAACAAAGTATAGCCGATCCAATCCTTCATTTGACTTTTCTACAAGGACTGCAAGGAAATTTGCATATGCCTCGATAGTATTAAAAGATAATAATGTAATAGTCGTAAGGACAACTCTATAATGTGCTGAATCTAATTTCAGTAGATTTCCCTGAAGGGTTACTCAACATTAGCATACACTTGCTCAGCAACCTCTAATGGTTTCCTTCCTTAGGTAGCCCTTTAAAGTATTCTAAAACTATTTCTCGGAAATCTAGAGCTGCATGTGATAAGTAACGACCTCTATGCCACGATAGACCAATTTCTCGTACAGATTTAAGTTCTTCGACTCGGAGAAATTTTATTTGCTCCCCCTGTGAAATACTCCACGTTGATGTCTCCGGAATAAAGAAAATACCAATTTCAGCATCCATAAGTGAACGTAACCTAGCTGGCTCATCCCCCTCGTATACATGTTTGGGTGTAAAACCACATGACTTGCAAATACGGTCAGTCAAATCACGAGTTGGATAACCTCGTTTTAAGCCAACGAATAGCTCATCCTTCAGTTCCGAGATGGATACGCTGCTCCGATCTCCTAAGCGATGACCTTTTGGAACAGCAACTAGAACTGAATCGAAACCCAACGTTATACATTCAATACCTTCACCGTGAACCGAAGGTGAGGATAAACAGAAGTCGAAATCACCCCTGTGAAGAGGCTCAATCATCTCTTCCGTTTTTAACATTTGAACATGAAAATCTATATGAGGTCGCTTGGCACGGAAGTTTTGTAAGAGTTGTGTCAACGTGCTAGCAGTGGTGACAGCCAATTCAACCGCCCCACTTTCAGGACAGGATAAATCGTTGATCTCTCGTCTCCCCTGTTCCAATTGAAAAAGTGCTTTATTTACACGGCTAAGGAATGCACGACCAAACTTATTCAGTCGAAGCCTTCGGCCACTTCGATCAAATAAAGGGACACCTAGATCCTCTTCCAAACGTTGAATCGTTTTACTTAGAGATGACTGAGTGACATGCAAATTGTGAGCGGCTGCTGTCATATGTTCCAGGTTGGCTACTACTTGAAAATATTCCAGTTGAAGAAGCTCCATTACGCTATCATTCCCTACAATCAATATATGGATGAACTTAAATGCGTTGGAATACATTATAAAATTGTTTTACGATTAATCCAAGGATGATTTAAGAAAACAGGTGTGCATTATGGAACAATGGGAATATTCACTAAACGACTTTTTCCTTGGAGTTTTTAGGTGAAATTTTCAGTTCACCTGGAACATTGTCAAATAATAAATAGGAGGTATAAGAATGTCCAACAAAACTGGTTTCATTGGAATCGAAGAACACTGGACCACTCAGAAACTGACCGATGCGATTAAGAGGCTCCCAGAGAATAGCCGTGATGAGAGTCTATCTTTCAACGAGATAGGCGACAATCTCACCAGACTGGAGGACATTAGTGACATAAGGATTGCTGCCATGGATGAGCAAGGCATTGACATGCAGATCATCTCTCTTGCTCCGCCAGCGACCTGTCCCCTTGCTCCTGCCGAGGCAGTCGCGCTCAGCAGGGAGACAAACGACATCGCGGCAGAAGCAGTCCGCCGTCATCCGTCGCGTTTACGGGCTCTGTCCACTCTTCCGATGGCTCAGCCAAACGCCGTCGTGGGCGAGCTCGAGCGTGCGGCAGAACTCGGCTTTGTCGGGGCTATGGTCTATGGTCGCACAGGCGAAACGGCGCTCGACGATCCATGCTACGACGACCTGTTCGCGGTCGCAGCGTCTCTTAACCAGCCGATTTTCATCCACCCCCAGATCCCCTCAAACACCATTCGTAAAACATCCTATTCGGGATTCGATTCGATGACTAACCTGGTGCTATCGACCTTCTCGTGGGGATGGCACCTTGAGGCGGCGATCTCTGCTCTGCGCCTGATCGTCCGGGGCACCTTCGAACGTTACCCCGACCTCAAGATCATTCTCGGCCACTGGGGCGAAATGCTTTTGTTTTGGCAGGATAGAATAGATAGTCTATCTCGCATCGCCGGCCTGGAACGGAAAGTGTCAGACTATATTCGCTCGAACGTTTTCATCACGAGTTCCGGCATGTTTAATCCTGCGCTGCTTCACCACGCTCTCGAGGTGACCACGATCGACCAGTTACTGTTTTCTACGGACTATCCCTTTCAACAACCAACTCAGGACGGGCTTAAGCTGTTTTTAAACGAATTTGACACAGATGAAGACCGCAACAAGTTCAGCAGAGACAATGCCCGCCGTCTTTTCGGTATTGATACGTCAAGTAAGTGATTATACTTCTGAATCCTACAATGATTTCGCCCTACTTATGATACGGTTCAGCTTAACGGGTCTATCTGCGAAAAAGAGAAAGGAGCCTGCCACAGCTAGCTCCTTCGTACTGAGATTAATTATAACATCTGCACGTCCTGAAAAGGGAAACTGCCGATTTTGTGCTCCCCATTATATCCCCTTTTCATCTTGTCGATCTTATCAGTCAATTTTTCAAGACCCTTTCGACCCGCACGATTCAACTCATAGCTCAATCTGTCCCCTTTCATCTTTTAATTTTTTTGTAAGCTGGAACAAGTTTGTATATGTATTAAAGGGAGGAAGATCGGCATGAGGTTTTGGGAAATAGGCTTGATCGTGGTTAATTTTGGCCTGTTGTACTGGGCGGTAATCGCGAACAAGAAAGGCGGCCGGGGATTGTTCATCCCTTTAGGGGTCGCCTTCGCTTTGGTTTTGTGCAGATTGTCGTGGAAGGTGGACGGTGGGAGATGGTTCCGGCCTACTTGACGCCACTCTTATTGATGGCTTATTTCTTCATTATCAAGCGGAAGGAAGCCGGCAGAAGCCGGAATGCTGTTACAGTTCAAGCGATGCGACCGATATTATCATTCGACAACTTTCGCATGTAAAAAATCGCCCTCTTGTTTCGCCAATAAGGCTGAAACAAGAGGGCTTTCCGTTAGCGTAAGGAGTCCGCTGCGAGAGTTTCGCCCCGAACGATGGCCTGCAGGGCGAGCCGGATCAGTTGAACATTATGCTCAATATTGGCAGGTTCAAAAATGTCAAGGTGGTTGCCAGCCAGTTCGTAGTCCACGGCCTGATCGGTCGTTGCCTCCTTCCAATCCTCGGCTCCGGCGTTTTTCATTTCCGCAACGAAGGCGTGCAGGTTAGCCCCCACCGTTCCTTCATTGACCAGTTGAACACTATAGGCGGCATAGGCCAAAATTTTAGCTCTGGCCTTCTCCCAGTCGGCCCGGTTTGCCAAAAAAGACGCGTCCCGTTCAGCGACGATTCGGAGCATGTCATCGACTCCTCGTTCCAGTTCTTCGTTGGAAAGCTCCTTCATCGTTCTGTCCCGTCTGTCGGCATCGATCAGCAAAATATCCGATACCGCATATCCCCTGCGCTCCATCGCCTTGGCGACCTCGTAGGCCAAACTGCCGCCTAGCGAGTAGCCCAACAGCACATAAGGCGCTTCGCGCTGAACGTTTACAATCGCATCGACGTACCGGTTTAACATCTCCTCGTAATCGCGCCACCCTTCGATGAAATCGAAAGCGTAGACGATATATTGATCTTCCAGCATTCTGGCCATTTCGGCATACACGAGTCCGTAGCCAGCCGAGGGAGGGAAGCAGAAGACGTTCATCCGTCCCCACTCGTTCAGCTTCGACGGCCCGTCGCCGTCATCCCGGGCAAGCCCGGATGAGAGCAGCGCAGCCATTTCTTCAATCGTCGGCGAGGCAATGACGTCGCGCAGAGACAGCTCTGCCCCCATGATGGTGTTGACCTTTTCGGTCAACTGCATCGCTTTGATCGAATGGCCCCCAAGCTCGAAGAAATGATCCCTTGCTCCAATGCGCGGGGCTCCAAGCACCTCCTGCCACAGCTCCGCCATCTTCGCTTCAACCGGCGTTCGCGGTGCCATGTACTCCGCTAAAGTGTTCGCGGCGCCTTCTGTGGAAAGCGAATGCACGTTCACTCTTTGCGGCGGTTTCACAGCCATATCGCCCAAGCCAACCTGCATTTGTTCCAATTCGGCAGGGGACAGCAGCCGAAGCTCCTCCAACCGAACGTCCGGATTCGCGGCGATTTGTTCCACGATCCTCATCCAGTGTGCCTGCAGGCGCTCCATCGCTTCACTTTCATATACCCGTGCATTGTAATCGAATCGGATGCGCATGTCACTGCCCGGTTGTATGATGACAGTCAGATCATAGCTCGTCTGTCCCTCGGTTCGGAACCCGGTCATTTCCAGTCCTGCAGCCTTTGCCGCCGCTTCAACCGCGCCCAAAGGCGAACTATTCGTTTCGAACATGAGAATATGGTTAATCAGGTTCCGTTTTGGAGCGCTTAGCGCTTGGATTTCGTAGAGCGGATGCATAGCGTACTTTTCGGATGCGGCTTCCTGCTCCTGAACGCTTCGCATGACGTCTGCCACCGTTTTCCCGCCCTCGTTGCGAATACGGACCGGGATCGAATTGCCGAATACCCCAATCATCGTTTCCATGCCCGGCACATGCGCCGGGCTGGCAGGCACGACGGTTCCGAACACAACGTCGTCCGTGCCGTTATAGACTTGCAGCAGCAGTCCCCACGCCGTTTGGAGCAGCGTATTCACCGTCACCCGATGCCGCTTCGCCGTATCTCGCAGTTCCCGGGTCAGCCGTTTCCCTAAGCTGCTTGTCAGCCGCTCGGCCGCATCCCCTGCTGCCTGCTGCTCCTGAGCTTGGACCCGCGGCAGCACGGTTTGATGGCGATAGCCTGCTAAATAATGGCTCCAGTAGGCGGATGCCGCAGCAAAATCCTGCCCCTCCAGCCACTCGATATACCGCCCATAAGGCGTGACCGGACCAAGCTGCGGCCGGGCTTGCTTCTGATAGGCAGAGTACGCGGCGAACATCTCTTCGATGATCCGCGCCATATCCCTGCCATCCATTACGATCTGGTGGAAGCTCCACAAGAAACGATACGTTTCGTCAACGGTTCGCAAAATCGACACGCGCAGTAACGTTTCTTCGCTTAACTCGAAGCCGCGGGCCTTGTCTGCCTTCGCGAGCGTTTGGATATGAGCTTCTTGCTCGCTCTCCCCGAGTCCCCTCACGTCTTCATAGACAAAATCGGCCGGTTTGCTGCGGAACACTACCTGCAAAGACTGACCTTTCAACCCGCTATAGAAGTTCGTCCGCAGCGCGTCATAACGCTGCACGACGGCGTCCAAGCTTTGCTTGAACGCTCGGATATCCAAGCTTCCGTGAACGGTAAACGCCGTTTGCCCCAAGTACGCCTCCGATTCCGGATTCAGTAGCCGGTGATACAGTATCCCTTGCTGCGTGGGCGTTAGCGGATACACGCTCTCGATCTCTCCGATCCGCCGCATCCGTTCCGTCAAGGCGAGGCCTTTGAAAACGACGTCGCTTGGCGTCAGTTCCGGCCGTTCTTTTGCCGCGCAGTGCGCGAGGATGTCCTGGAGGCTGCTATGAAGCAGCCCGGCCAGCCGTTCCATAGTTTCCCGTCGGTACTGTTTGCCGCTGTAGCCCACCGTAAGCGCCAGTTCTCCGCCTGCGATACTGCCGCTAATATAGAGCGCGTAGGACCTTGCAATTTGCCCGCTGATCTCTGCGCCGTAGGCATAAGGCGATAATTGCATCGCATGATGGGTTAAATCCTGATCGAACTGGCCCAAATAGTTAAATCTGATGTCTGGCTTGGCCGCGAACCGAACATCCCCGGACGTTTCGGACAAGTATTTCAGTATGCCGTAGCCGATTCCTTTGTGCGGGATTTGACGCATGTTGTCTTTTACCCGTTTGATCCGGTAAGCGAGCGTATCGGCAGCGCCGACTTCTTCCATCTCCAGCGCGACGGGATACTCGCTTGTAAACCAGCCGACGGTGCGCGTGATGTCGATATCCGGCAGGATGGATTCCCTTCCATGTCCTTCCAGACTAATCCATACCCGCTCGACTCCCGTCCAGCGGTACACCGCCATCCCCAGCGCGGTCAGTAGCAGGTCGTTGATGTCCGTGTTATAGGCCCGGTGTGCCCGCTTCAGCAGCAGCTCCGTTTCCTCCCGCGTCCACTGCACCGTCACCGTTTCGCTGTCCCGCATCAGCCCGTAGGCTTGCTCGTGCCCGGCTTGTGCAAAATCTCGCGGGAGCGGCTTGCACTCGAGCTGTTCGAGCTGCTGCCAGTACGTCCGCTCCGCCTCCATCGTCGGACTGTTCGCATGGCCCGCCAGCTTCTCGGCCCACGTCCGAAACGCATCCGTCTTGTCCGGCAGACGGACCATCTGTCCGCTCACGGCCTGCCCATAGCCGGAAGCCAAGTCTTCCAGTAAAATGCGCCACGATACTCCGTCGACAACCAAATGGTGAATAACGATCAGCAGATGGTCCCCGTCCGCGCAGCGGAACAGCCCCAGCTTCATAAGCGGTCCCGATACGAGCTCGATACTGCTTTGGATTTCGTTCGCTTTCGCTTCGATCACTTGAGCGGCGTTTTCGGCTGCCGTCCGGAAGTCCATCACTTCCAAAGTATACAGCTCGCCCTCGTCGATACCGCGAGTCCATGCCGCATAGCCATCTTCCGTTCGCCGGAATACCGTGCGCAGCGCGTCGTGATGCTCTGCCAGTTTCCGTACCGTCTTCCGAAGCGCCGCTTCGTCGTAGCCTTGCTCCCGGTACAGCATGACGGCTTGGTTATAGTGGTGCGACGCAGCGTCGTTTTGCCGGAAGAACCAGGCTTGAATCGGCGTCAGCCGCGCCCAGCCCTTCACTTCCCCCTGATCCGCCGTCCGGGTAATCGGCCTGACATGCGCACTCAGCTCCGCAATCGAAGGGTGAGCGAACAAATGTCTCATTTCCATCTTGTACCCGGCTTGATGCAGCTTCGCCGACACTTGAATCGCTTTGATCGAATCGCCTCCGAGCGCAAAGAAACGGTCATTCACTCCGACCTTCTCGATCCCGAGCACCGCCCGCCAGACGGAAGCCAGCATTTGCTCCACTTCCGTACGCGGAGCGACATAGTCCGTACCCGTGGCCATGCCCTCCTTCGGAGCAGGCAGCGCTTTACGGTCTGCCTTCCCGTTTGGCGTCAGCGGCAGCTGCGGAAGCTGCACGAAATACGATGGAATCATGTATTCAGGCAGCGTTTGCGACAACGCCTTCCTTAGTTCGCTTATCGCCAGCTCCCGGTCCGCCACCATATATGCGCACAGCTGCTTTTGTCCGGCTTCGTCTTCCCGCGCGATGACGACCGTTTCCCGCACAGACTCCGTTTTCCGCAGCTGCGCTTCTACCTCGCCCAGCTCGATCCGGTAGCCGCGGATTTTCACCTGATGGTCGATCCGTCCCAAGTATTCCATCGTGCCATCCGACAGCCAGCGGGCCAAATCGCCTGTCTTGTACATCCGCTCCCCGGACGTATAAGAATTCGGCACAAACTTTTCCGCCGTCAGCTCCGGACGCCGATAGTATCCGCGCGCTACCCCGGCACCGCCGATATGGATTTCGCCCGCCACGCCAACCGGCAGCAGCCGCTGCTGAGCGTCCAAAATCCATACGGTTTGGTTCGGCATTGGCCGCCCGATCGGCACCGTATCCAATGCGGCCACACGTTCCGGCTCCACTTCGTAAATCGTGGAGTCTACCGTACATTCCGTCGGGCCGTATACGTTCGTTATGTTCACTTGCTCGCCGAACGTCGTCCATACCGACCGAACCGCTTTTGTCGTTAACGCTTCGCCGCCGACGATAAAATGCTTCACACCCACTTCACCGATGCCGCCAGCTTGAGCACTTTGTACCAAGATCGACAGGAACGTCGGGGTCGCATCCGTCACATCGATCGCATGATCGCGGAAAAACTTAAGCAGCTTCTCCCCGTCCAGGCGGGTTTCTTCCGGCACGATATGCAAGGTAAGCCCTAGCAAAAGCGCCCCGTAGATCGGTTTAACCGACATGTCGAATACGTATGGCGCCAATTGAGCCATATTCCGGTATTCTGGATGCGCCGCATAAATCGGCTCAAACAGGCTGTACGCAAAGTTCACGACGCTGCGCTGCTCGATCATGACTCCTTTCGGCTGGCCGGTCGTACCGGACGTATAGATCAAATAAGCGAGGTGGTTTGCCGTAGATACCGGCTCCAGATTCAAGCCGTTTTCCGGCGGGCCCGCATACAACGCGGAGTCATCCAGATTCAGCACTTGACCGGCAAAGCCCGCTTTATCGGCCCATCGGGTCTGCGTCAGCAAGATGTTGGTCCCGCTGTCCTCCAGAACGAAACGAATCCGGTCCTCGGGATATCGTGGATCGATCGGCACATAAGCTCCGCCGGCCTTTAAGACCGCCAGCATCCCGACAATCATTTCCAGCGACCGCTCGACCAGCATCGCTACCGGCTGATCCGCTGTGACGCCGTGCGCCCGCAGCACCCGTGCCACCCGGTTAGCCCGCTCGTTCAGCTCCCCGTACGTCAGCTGCTCGCCTTCAAAGACAACTGCCACGCGGTCCTCCGTGCGCGCCGCCTGTTCTTCAAACGCCACATACAGCGTTTTGTACTGCGGATAACGATCCGCCGCCGTAGCGTTGAACGTTTCGCGAATTTGCACGATTTCCGCGGTCGTGATCATTTCCAACTCCGCCAGTTTCGCTTGCGGGCTGTCCGCAATGGCCTCAACCAGCCGTACGAAGTGATTCGCCATCCGCTCGATCGTCTCGCGCTTATAAAGCGAGCTTGCATACCGCAAGCTGCATTTCAGTTCGTCCCCGACATCGGCCGCGTGAAGTGTCAGATCAAATTTCACGGCATCATGCCCGGACGGATAAGGACCAACGGTTAAACCTTCAATTCTTAGTTCGCCTTGCTCCGTATTTTCCAGCGAGAACATCGTGTCGAACAGCGGGCTGCGACTCATATCGCGCTTCACGTTCAGCTTCTCGACCAGCTCTTCGAACGGGTAGTCCTGATGCTCGTACGCCTTAAGCGCATGCTCTTTGATTTCCTGCAGGTGATCGAGGAATGTTTTTTCGCCTGACGGGTAACCGCGCAGCGCCAGCGTGTTCACGAACATCCCGATGATCGGCTCCAAATCCGCATGCGGCCGGCCGGCAATCGGCGTTCCTACGACGAGGTCTTCTTGACCCGTATATTTATGCAGCAGCGTCATGTACGCCGTCAACAGCACCATGTACAACGTCGAGCCCGTTTGCGCCGCGATGTGTCTGAGACGCTCGCTCACGGCTTGCCCGACATCAAACGTGACCGTTCCTCCTTCAAAGCTGCGGACCGCCGGTCGGGCGTAATCCGTCGGCATATCCAGCACAGGAAGTTCGCCCCGGAAGACATTCAGCCAGTACGCTTCCTGTCTGCTCATCCGCTGTCCGAACAGCTCCGCCTGCTGCCATGCCGCGTAATCTTTGTATTGAATGCGCAGCGGCGGCAGCGCCTCCCCGCCGTATAACCGGCCGAACTCGTTGACCAAAATGCCTATCGATACACCATCCGAGACGATATGGTGCATATCGAACAGCAGCAGATGACGCTCCGGCTCCGCACCGGGCTTGTCCTGATCCAACCGGATCAAGCCCACCCGCAATAGCGGCGGCTGCCGCAAATCGAACGCCCGGACGAAGCGGCGGATGCGCTCCAGCGTCTCCGTTTCCCCGCTGCTGCTCTCGGCGTAGTCGACGGCAAACGTCACTTCGGATTCGGTATACACCCGCTGGAACGGTTGGCCGTCCACCAGCTCAAAGCCGGTCCGCAGCGTCTCATGACGCCGGATTAGCCCGCGGAACGCCTCCTCGAACCGCTCCCGGTCCAGCGAGCCTTCCAGCATTATTACCCCTGGCATGTTGTAGCTTGTTTCCCCGCCCTCGAACTGCTGCAAGACGTACAGCCGCTTTTGTCCCGAAGATACGGGATAATGTGGCTGCACGGGCGCAACCGGTATGGCTGCAAAGGTATGCTGCTGAAGCCCTGCGATCACAACGGCGAGCTGTTCGATGGTCGGAGCGGCAAACACCTCTTGCAGCGGCACATACACATGCATTTCTTTTTGAATACGGGCCGCCAGCCTCATTGCCCGGAGCGAATGACCGCCGAGCTCGAAGAAGTTATCCCTGATCCCGACGCTCGGCACCCCAAGCACCTCTTGCCATAGCTCCGCCAGCTTCGCTTCCATCGGCGTCCGCGGAGCGGCGTGCTCTGCGCCTGTAGGCACGATACCCTCCGGCGCAGGCAGCGCTTGGCGGTCGATTTTGCCGTTCGGCGTCAGCGGCATTGCCTCAAGCTGAACAAAGAAGGACGGCACCATATAGCCCGGAAGCTCCCGCGCCAGCTCGCTGCGCAGCGCGCCGGCCGCCTGTTCCCCATCAGCGGTAAAATAGGCGCACAAATACGTTTGCCCAGTTTCGTCCGTTCGTGCCAGAACAATCCCCTCTTGTACCGCTGCCACTTTCAGTAGCTGCGCTTCAATCTCGCCGAGCTCGATGCGATAGCCGCGGATTTTGACCTGATGATCGATCCGGCCCAAATATTCGATGCTGCCGTCCGGCAGCCAGCGGGCCAAATCGCCCGTCCGATACATCCGCCGTTCAGGGGCGAACGGAACCGGCATGAATTTGTCCGCCGTCAGGTCGGGGCGGTTCAGATAGCCTCTGGCCAATCCGATACCTGCGACACAAAGCTCTCCGGCCACGCCGATCGGGGCAAGCGCGTTATGCGCACTCAGAATGAAGACTTGATGATTCGGGATCGGCCGACCGATAGGAACCGCCTTTTCCATCGACGTATGGTCTGTATAAGACCATGCAGTCGAACAAATGGAGTCCTCGGTTGGGCCGTAATTGTTAAAATAGCAAACGTGGTCCTTCCACTGCTGGACAAGCTCGCCGGAAGATGCGGAGCCCGCCGTAATGAGCGTCCTCAATTCCGGCATATGCTCGGGATTCAAGTAAACGGCATAGGTCGGAGGCAACGTCGCCACCGTTATCCCCTGATCGCGGACATATTGCTCAAACAGGCGGTAATCCGCTATGACGGATGCATCGGGCACATACAGCGCTGCTCCGGTCAGCAAGCTCATGATCAACTCCGAGCACCAAGCATCGAACGAAAAGCTCGCAAACTGTACGACGCGATCCAGCTCGCTGATTTGCAAAGTGTGCTCGCAAAACAGCTTGAAGTTGCACACGCCCTGATGTTCAACCATTACTCCTTTCGGCTTGCCGGTCGTACCTGACGTATAGATGACATAAGCCAACTGATGCGGACCGACAGCCACTCCGGGACTAGACGCGTCGCCGCTATAACTGCGTTCGTCATCCAGCAGGAGCAGCTCACTGCCGAACGCCGTGCGCTCCCGCAAATGCGATTGCGTCAGTAGCAGCCTTGCTCCGGAGTCGCCGAGCATGTAGCGGATGCGATCCTCCGGGTATTCGGGATCAATCGGGACGTATGCGCCGCCCGCTTTCATGACGCCGAGTACGGCCGTAACCATGTCCAGCGACCGCTCGGTCATAATGGCAACCAGTTGCTCGGCCTCTACCATTTTGGTCAAAAGCGTACGCGCCAGCCGGTTCGCCCGATCGTCCAGCTCCCGGTACGTAAGCTGCCGGTCTTCAAACACAACCGCTATCCGGTCCGGTGTCAGCGCCGCCTGCCGTTCGAACAGGCCGTGGATCGTCATGTCCGCAGGGTACGGCAGTGCCGTTTCGTTGAACGTCACCAAAATTTGCGCCAACTCATGGACGGTAAGGATGTTCAAGGATGACAGCTTCGCTTCGGGAGTCTGAATGATTTCTTCGATCAGTTGAATAAAATGCCGAGCCATGCGCGAGATCGTTTCCCGTTTGAACAGATGGTCGCCATATTCGATGCTGAACGCAATGCCGCCCGCTTCCTCGGCCGCGGTAAAGGTCAAGTCAAACTTCACGATAGGATGCTCGCTCTCGTGCGGACTTACACACAACGATGTAAACCCGGGCGCGACCGTCTCCGTATTTTGCAGAACAAACATCGTATCGAACACCGGATTGCGGCTCAGGTCCCGCTTCACGTTCAGTTTCTCTACCAGCGTTTCGAACGGATAGTCCTGATTCTCATACGCTCGCAGCGCCAGCTCTTTCACTTCCTGCAAGTAGTCTAGGAAAGTCTTCTCTCCCGCCGGGTAGCTTCGCAGCGCCAGCGTTCCTGCAAACATCCCGATCATCGGCTGCAGATCGGCATGCGGTCTGCCTGCGATCGGCGTTCCGACGATCATATCTTCCTGCCCGCTGTATTTGGACAGCAGCGTCGTATAGGCAGCGAGTAGCACCATAAACAAGGTAGCTCCCGCCTGTGAGCCGAGCCGCTTCAACCCGTCCGCCTGCCGTGAATCGATCGCGAAGGACAGCGTACCGCCGGAAAAGCTGCGGACGGGCGGTCTCGCATAATCGGTCGGCAACTCGAGAATCGGGAGCTCCCCGCCCAATTGCTCCAGCCAATACGCTTCCTGCTTGCTCATTCGTTCACTGTCGCTGTCCGCCTGCTGCCATACCGCATAATCCTTGTATTGAATGCGCAGTGCCGTCAATTCGTTGCCTTCATACAACTGCGCCAGCTCTTCCAGCAGAATGTTCATCGACACGCCGTCGGAAATCAAATGGTGCATATCAAACAGCAGCCGATGACGCTGCGACGCTTCTTCCACCAAAGCCGCCCGCAGGAGCGGCGCTTTCCCCAGATCAAACGGCCGGATAAAGCCGGCCATTGCCGCCACGGCCTCCCCTTCCCCGCTTACCCGGATGCGTTCCAGCGTAAAATCCGCCGTCTCCGCAATGCGCTGAACCGGCTCGCCGTTCGCTGCCAGCTCAAAGGAGGTGAGAAGCGTGGCATGGCGACGGAGCAGCCCGCGAAACGCCGCTTCAAGCCGCGCCGCATCCAGCCCGCCTTCCATCAGCAGTTCGCCCGGCATGTTGTAGCTGGTCGCCGCTCCTTCCAGTCGGCTCAAAATGTACAACCGTTTTTGCGCCGAGGAAAGCGGATACGCGTCGTGCTGCCCGGCGACGGGAATGTCGCCATAAGGGCTAGGCTGCAATTGCTTAATCGCCTGCGCCATAAGCTCAAGCGTCGGATGCTGAAACATTTGCCGCAGCGACAGCGATACATTCAGCGACTGGTGAATTTTCGCGCCCAGCGTGGTCGCCCGCAGCGAGTGGCCGCCGAGATCGAAAAAGTTATCCTTGACGCCAACGGCGGCGGACAGGCCAAGCACCTCTTTCCACAACTCCGACAGCTTCGCCTCTATCGGTGTACGCGGAGCGACGTAGTCGGCGTCCGTAACAAGTCCGACCTCCGGCGCCGGCAGCGCTTTACGGTCGACTTTACCGTTGGGCGATAGCGGAAGCAATGCCATGACAACGATAGCCGTCGGCACCATGTATTCCGGCAGCTTGCGGCGCAGCTCGCTGCGCCATAGCGCCGTGAGCCCGCTTCCGGACACCTCCTCCTCCTTCGCCTCCTCTTCCGGCACGGCATAGGCGACGAGCCGGACGTCCCCCGGCCGATCCTCCCGGGTCATCACGAATGCATCTTTGACGCCTGCGCATTCCCGCAGCGCCACTTCAATTTCGCCCGGCTCGATCCGGTAGCCCCGCAGCTTGACCTGATGGTCGATCCGGCCCAAATATTCGATCGTTCCGTCCGGCAAATACCGTGCCAGATCTCCCGTTCGGTACAGGACCGGCGCTAGCTCGTCCCCGTACAGATTCGCCACGAATTTGTCCGCCGTCAGCTCTGCGTCGCCGACATAGCCGCCACCGACCTGCACCCCTGCGATGCACAACTCGCCAGGCAGCCCCATCGGCTGCAAGCCCAGCTCCCGGTTCAAAATATACACGCGCGTGCCAGCCACCGGGCGGCCGATCGGCACGGGCTTGCCGACCAGAGACGGCATATTCGTCAAACGGCCGTACACCGTCACATCCGTACACTCCGTCGGGCCGTACGTATTGACTACCTCGGCCCGGCACGCTTCCGACGCCGTCCATGCCGTGAGGCGGTCGGCCGCAATCGGCTCCCCGCCGAGGAAGACGTGCCGCAGTGTCGCAAGCGAACCGTAGCCCGCTGACGCAGTGACGTCCAGCAGTGGATAAAACGCGCTCGGCGTCCCGTTCAACAGCGTAATCCCATGCCGCTCGATCAGCGACACCACTTCGTCGGCATCATATGGACCGGACGGCAGCAGCACTAATTGTCCTCCGGTCACGAGCGGAGCGAAAATGTTCTTTTGCGTAAGGTCGAAGCTGGGCGACGAGATCATCAGCACTCGATCCTCTTCCGTCATGGCAAATTCGCCGGTGTACCACTGCAGCAGATTTTCGAAGCCGGACCGGTAGACGCTTGCTCCTTTCGGCGTCCCGGTGGAACCGGAAGTAAAGATTACATACATCAAATGCCCGGACCCCGCCTTGCTGTCCGGGTTATGCTCGGACTCCGCTTCCAGTCCCGCCGTCCCGTCATCAAGGCAGACGACCGCCAAATCAGGCCGTACCGCGAGCCCTTCCGCCCACGCGAGCTTCGTTACAAATGCCTTCACTCCCGCGCGTTCCGTCATATAGACAAGCCGCTCCTGCGGCAGCGCCGGGTCCAGCGGTACATAAGCGCCGCCCGCTTTCAGCACAGCGAGCAGCCCCGCTACCAGCTCCGGACTGCGGTCCAAGCAGACGCCGACCGGCGTATCCGGCCCGACGCCGAGCGCTTGCAGCCGATGCGCCAGCCGGTTGGCTTGGCAATTCAGCTCCCCGTATGAAATCGTCCGCCCGCCGAACACAAGCGCCGTCCGCTCCGGCGTCCGGGCGGCCTGCTGCTCGAACCGTTCGCAGATCGTTCCAACCGCCGGGTACGCTAGCGCCGTCTCACCGGAAACGCGCTGAAGCTGCCGCTTTTCCGCATCCGTCAGCATATCGATATCGGAGAGCCGCAGCTCTTGCCCGTTAATGACCCCCTCCAGCACACGGACGTAATGCTCCGCCATCCGCCGAATCGTTTCCGGCTTGAACAGCTTCGTCGCATATTCCCAAGTGCTGGAAAGTCCTGCCTTATCCGCCGTCACGCTTAAGGAAAAGTCAAATTTCGACACGCCCGGGTTGAACTCTTCCGATTCGAACGTTAGACCGCCCGCTTCGAGCGTGTGTACCGCTTCGTTTTGCAGCATAAACATCGTGTCGAAAATCGGGTTGCGGCTCAAATCCCGCACAAGTCCGAGCTTCTCCGCCAGCTCGTCAAACGGATAGTCCTGATGCTCGAAGGCGAGCAGCGCTTGCCGCTTGACGTCCTGCAAAAAATCGCCAAACACTAGTTCTCGTCTCGGGCGATTTCGCATGGCGAGCGTCCCGACGAACATCCCGATCACGGCTTCCGTGTCCGCATGTCTTCTGCCAGATACCGGTGTCCCGACGATCATGTCGTCTTGTCCCGAATAGTTGGCGAGCAGGACATTGTACGCCGCCAGCAGCACCATGTACAGCGTCGTTCCCGACTCCTGCGCCAGCTTGTAAAGCGATGCCGTCAGCTCGGGGCCCAGCTTCAGAGAGAAGGTGTCTCCTTCGAAGCTTTGTAGCTGCGGACGCGGATAATCGGTCGGCATGTTCAGCACCGGAAGTTCGCCGCCAAGCTCGCTTAACCAATACGCTTCCTGCTGCTCAAAGGCGCCTTCGGCGATCTGGTTCTGCTGCCAGACAGCATAGTCTTTGTAATGCACGTTTCTTGGCGCCAGCTGCCTTCCCTGATATGTTTGAAGCAGCTCGTCCAGCAGCACGGCCATCGAAAATCCGTCAGCCACGGCATGATGCATATCGACCAAAAGCGTAAAGCGGTCGACTGCAAATTGCAGCAGCTCGGCGCGGAACAGCGGAGCCAGGCCAAGATCAAACGGTCGGACAAACCGCACTCGCGCTTCATCCGCCTCTTCTTCGCTAATCCGTATCACCTGAACGTCCAATACGGCGTCCGGGCTGATTTTCTGAACGATCTCGCCATCCTCCAGCACAAAATAAGTGCGCAGCGACTCATGCCTCCCGAATACGTGCCGGAGCGCTTCGATCAAACGCGCCGTATCCAGCTCCCCTTCGATCTTAAGCTGCCCGGAAATGTTATATGTCGTGCTGTCGCCTTGCTGATGCAGCACGTACATGCGCTTTTGCGACGACGACACGGGGTAAGCCTCCTGGGGCTCCACCGGTTCAATCGGCGCGTAAGCGCCTTTTTCCCCGCCCCGGATATATTGGGCCAGCTCGTCAATGGTCTGAAGCTCGAACAGATGACCGAGCGGAATATGCACATGGAATTCCTTGTTCACTCTGGACAAAATCACCGTTGCTTTCAGGGAGTCCCCGCCTAGCTGGAAAAAGTTGTCGCGACGGCCCACGTTCGCCGCCCCGAGCACTTCCTTCCAGATACGGACCAACGTCTCCTCCGTAGCGTCTGCACCGTGAACATCGGAGGCTGCGGCGAAGCCGCCCCCTTCCCCGGGCTCCGGCAGCTGCGACCAGTCCGTCTCTCCGCTTGGCATAAGCGGGAGGCTCGCCATCTTGACCACGTAGCGGGGCTGCGTGTAATCGGGAAGCGCTTCGTTCATCGCTTGCTTGAGCCCGGACTCCTCCCAAGGATGGGACGGATCGGCAACGATGTATGCGGTCAAATCGGCAGTGGTGTCCGTATCTGCTTCGGAGCGAATGGTGAACGTGCAAGCGTGAAGACCGAACGTACGACGTACGTGCTCCTCCAGCTGCTGGAGGTTGACTTGATGTCCGCGAAGCCGGACAAAACGGGACGTTTTCCCGACAGGCGCCAGCTTTCCGTCTTCCGCACAATGCACCCATTCTCCGGTGCGAAGGAAGGAGTCCCGGGAGTTCCGGGAACTCCCATCCGCAGGCCGCACGATATACAGCTCCCCCATCGCTCCTGACGGAACCGGCTGAAGGTATGCATCCAGCACGCAGGGATAGCTGCCTTCCGCATCGGCAAGGGCGGCCCAGGCCGCCCATTTTTGCGCGATTTCCCTGCTATCCAGCAAGGAAAGTCCGGAGATGCGCAGCGTCTGCTCCTGCGCGATCGTATGCAGCAAATGCACATAGTACCGAGCCCATGTCCGGATCGTTTCGGCCGGGAACAAATCGGCGCTGTAGTCGAAATCGAGCCGCAGCTCGCTTCCGATCTCGATCGCATTCAGGAAAAGCTCGTATTTGCTGTACGAAATCGGGTTCGGCTGCAGCTCGGCATCCAGCTCATGGAAGCGTAGCCTCGGCAGACGGTCCATATTGAAGACGGCCGTGATCGCCGGCAGATGCCCGAGCCCCCTTTCCGCCAAGGCGGCGAAGCTGTAGGGCTGAAACGGTTCGATTTCGTTCATTCCGTTTTTGACGGCTTGCGCATATTCGGCAAACGTAAGCTCCGGCTTCACCTCGCTCGCGACCGGCAGCAGATTGACGCAGTTGCCGACGAGCGAGAAAGCCTCCATCTGCGCTTGCCCGGCTGTCGGTATGCCCACCGTGATCTGCTGCAGCCCGGTCAGCCGGTGCAGAAACAGCTGGAACGCGGACAGCAGCGTCACGAACAAGCTACTGCCCAGCCGGATGCTGGCCGCTTTAAGCTCCTTCGCAAGCCGGCTGTCCAGCATGACCGTGTGCCGGCCTCCACGGGAAGTCGGCACCGACGTTCCCCGCCGGAGCGACGGCAGCTCCAGCACCGGTAGCCGTCTATCGGACAAAGCCGCCCAGTACGCTGCGGCCTCCCGGCTTTCCGGCTGCTCAAGCTTTTGCCGTTGCCAAGCGGCATAGTCCCGGAAAGCGGCCGGGGCAGGGAGCGCCCAGCTCTCCTGCCGTACGAGCGCGGAGTAAATACGCTCCAGCTCTTGAATGAACACGCCCATGGACCAGCCGTCGGCGATCAAATGATGAAAAGTAAACAGCGCGATGTGCTCGTCCCCGGATTTTTTCAGCAGACTGATGCGAAACAACGACTCGCCCGCCGACATGCCGAACGGAGCTTCCGCATTCCGATCCAGCCATTCGCGCTGGCGCTGCTCTTGCACGTCGGCAGCGCAGTCGCTCACATCGAGCAGCGGAATGCGGATCGTCATCTCGGGTGCGACAACCTGCGTCTCCCCGTCTCCGCTCATATAAGTGCGCAGCGCTTCGTGCCGCCGGACGACAGCGTTGACCGCTTCGCTCCACGCTTCGATGCGCAGAGGCCCGCGCAGCCGAAGCAGCGCGGTCTCGTGCAGCGATTGCGCTTCGCTCCGGCCGGACATCGAAGCGAACCACAGCTGCTTCTGCTCCGGCGTCAAGGAAATGACCGCATCAGGCCCTTTATCCCGCGATTCCGTTGCAGGTAGGGACCTTTTCCCCGGATCGCTGCCGTCCGGAGGCAAATCCGGCAAGAAACCGCCTTCGCGCAACTCCCGGATACTGTCTTTCACCGCCTGTACGATTCGTCGGATATCCGATTCCGAGTGGGCCGTCGACAGGAAGCAGTTACGGCCCTCCCAGATGTAGACCCCTTTATCGAGCATATGATAGTAGAACAGCTCCAAATCGCCTTTGAGCACGAAGCGGAACAAGGAACCGAAGTGAACGACTTTCATCGGTACGTTGTCTTGGACGAAATAGTCGTTCAGCTCCGCCGCCAAGGCTGCCGTTCTGGCGTTCAACTCGGCCTGCAGCTTCCCTCCGCTTTGTTCAAGCTTCTCCAGCACGGCCAGAGCCGCTGCCATCGCCAGCGGATGATGGCAGAAGGTGCCGGCAACGAACGTCCTACGCTGCTCCTGCTGCGGATACGAATCGTCGCCGAAGCGCCAGAATCCGCCGTCGATCCCGTCCACAAACGCGGCCTTCCCGCCCACGATGCCGATCGACATGCCGCCTCCGATGACTTTGCCGTAGGTCACAAGATCGGCTTGGATCCCGAACCACGCCTGCGCGCCTCCGGAATGCACACGGAAACCTGTAATCACCTCGTCGAAAATGAACGCGGTGCCCGATTGCGCCGTAATCCGGCGGATCTCCGTCAGAAACGCCTGCGGCTGGAAGTCGGGCCGCCGGCTTTGCACCGGTTCCACGAGCACGGCCGCCAGCTCATGCGCATGCGCGCGAAGGTAGGCCAGCGCCTCTTCCGTGCCGTAATTCAGCACGACCACATCGTCGACCATGTGCTGCAGGATACCCGGCGCCAAAGGCACAGAGTGCTCTTGATCCGCTCCGGCGCTGCCGAGCGCCAGCACACCGTCGAACGTGCCGTGGTACGATCCGGCAAAAAGGACAACCTTGGCCCGTCCGGTTGCCGCCCGGGCCAAACGAAGCGCCACCATCACGGCTTCCGTGCCGGTGTTGAACAGCGCGATGCGGTCTACACCCGTCATTTTGCATATGCCTTCGGCTACCTGTCCGGCCAAATTGGACATCGGACCGACGCACATGCCATTTTGCAGCCCAGCTTTAATTTTTTCCCGGATGAAATCCGGATTGTGTCCGAACAAATTGACGCCGAAGCCCATGGTCAGATCGATATATTCGTTCCCGTCCAGATCCCAGATTTTAGAGCCTTCGGCGCGTTCCGCCACGATCTGGTACACCATTTCCTTCAGCACGGGCCGGAAACCGGCCACATTGCGGTTGCTCGCATAGACGGGGCGGTATTTCTGTGTATATTCCTTCGTCCGGCGGGTGCGGGCCGTATACCGTTCGATCAAATCGCGCAGATGCTCACCTTGCCGGAACGGCAGCGATTCGCGCGCCTTTACGTCAATCGTCTTGAAGGGCGTGAACGGCTTCGCCTCAGCGCTGTCCGGCTGCCGAACGACAGGAACGGGTGCAACGACCGCCACCTCCCTGCTCGCATCCGCATACACGAGACTGTCCGGCCGGGAAACAACGCCGGGCGCAGGTAATGCGGCCGGCTCGCGCAGCACGGCCGGTGAAGGCGCCGGATGCAGCCGCAGCACGTCGAGCTGCTGGGACATCAGGCGGAGCTGCTGCTCCATGATGCGCTCCACCCCGGAAGAGGCGGCGCTCCCCGGGAGCGGCAGATGCGGTTCCGCTGCAGCAAGAGGCGCTTCCCAATAGCCGGACGCAGGTGCGGATGCCGGTGCAGATGCCTGGCTTGACGGTTGAGCCACCGCCCCACCGACTTCGGCAAGCCTGTTCCCCTCCTCTCGGACTTGCGGGACATGAGGCTGCGTCAGCGCCGGATGCTGCGCGATGTAATCCGTTAACAGCTCCAGATTCGTTAACGATTCGAAGAAGCTGTTCATCGGAATATCCAGTCCGAACGTATTTTTAATACCGTGCTGTACCTGAGTTAAGACGATCGAGTCCAGTCCGAGCTCCAGAAAGTGCGTTTGCGGTTGAAGCTCGTCCATGTCAAGCTGCGATACATTACGGATCATCTGCATCAGGGAAATTCTGACCGACTGCCGATGGAGATCGGAGACGGCCTCTGTGCCGGAATGGTCGTTCATCGGTTTAACACGCTCCTCTGCTATCTCAGGTATCGCAGCCAAGGCTGCCGTCTTGATGCTGCGCCCCGGCCGTACTGTGGGCACATCGATCCAGCATCTTTTCCGTTCAAACGGGTACGTGGGCAGCGACACTCTCGGATAACGCCGATCCGCGTACAGCGAGCTCCAGTCGATCTTCGCTCCCCGTACATACTCTTGCGCTACTTGCACCACTCCTTCCAAGGTATCCCAGCGCAGAAGCTCCGTCTCCGTCTCGCCGGACGGACCCTCAGCCGCTCCACCGGCTCCGCTCCGATATACGCCTTGCTCCGCCAAGCCTTCGCTATGCAGCCGAATCACTTTCGTCCGCAGCTCGGCAGCTTCGGCAGCGGTCACCGCAATCCGGTGCGTCAAGTGGCTCCGCCCCGTATTCGCCGTAAAGCATACGCTGCGCATGTTCAGCTCCGGCCGGCGTTCGAACAGCTCCGCATACCGCCCGATCATGGTCCGCAGCGCGGTTTCGCTGCGCGCCGACAAGGTCAACAGCATCGGCCCGCTGTCGGGTAAACTCGGCAGAACCGGCGCCGTATTGTCGGGAACATACTCTTCCAGCACCATATGACAGTTCGTCCCGCTGAATCCAAACGAGCTGATGCCGCATCTTCTCGGAATCCCGTCCGGCTGCCAGTCTTTCAGCTCCGTATTGGGGTAAACCGGCGATTCCTCGAAGCTGATCTTGCTATTCGGCTGACGGAAATGCACCAAAGGGGCAATTTGCCGATGCTGAAGCGACAGCACCGCTTTGATCAAACCGGCGATCCCCGCTGCTTCGTATAGATGCCCGATGTTCGTTTTCACCGTGCTGAGGGCGCAAAACTGCTTGCGCTGCGATTGTTTGCGGAACGCTTTCGTCAGGCCGTCGACTTCGACAGGATCGCCCAGCTTCGTCCCCGTCCCGTGGGCTTCGATGTAAGTGATCGTTTCCGGATCGATGCGCGCGCTGCGCCAAGCCTGCGCAATCACTTCCGCTTGGGACGAGGCGTTCGGAGCGGAGATGCCGACCGTGCTTCCGTCCTGATTGATCGCGCTCCCTTTAATAACCGCGACAATGTTGTCCCCGTCCTGCACGGCTTTGTGCAGAGGCTTCAGGAGAACTGCTCCGACACCCTCGCCCCAGCCCGTTCCGTCCGAGTTGTCGTCGAACGCTCTGGCCCGGTCGTCGGAAGATTCCATGCCGATGCCCGCCTTATGCGGCAGCAGAATGGTCTTGACACCACCAGCCAGCGCCATCTCGCAATCCCCGCCGAGAATCGCCTGGCAGGCGAGATGCACCGCGACGAGCGAAGACGAGCAGGCGGTGTCGACCGTGACCGCAGGCCCTTTCAAATCAAGCAGGTAAGCGATGCGGCTAGAAATGATCGACGGCAGGTTGCCGATCACAAAATGAGGCAGCGCTTCCGGCGCGACTTCCGTCAGCAGTCGCTCGTATTCGAAGCTCGTTTTGGAAAATCCAACGTATACGCCGACTTTTTTGCCGGACAACGGGGTTCCGCCGTATCCCGCGTCTTCGATGGCGCTCCACGCCGTCTGGAGAAAAAGACGCTGGTTCGGATCCATCAGCGACGCTTCGCGTGGCGTCAGCCGGAAGAACGAGTAGTCGAACGTATCGATCTCGTCCAAATAACCGCCCTCCACCGGTCGAAGATCCCGATCTCCGGTATGCAGATGAGCGATATAGGACTCGGCGTCCTTCGTTCTTTTTTCGTTAAAAGGCCCGATGCAGTCTTTGCCTTCCGCCAGATTCGCCCAGAACTGCTCCAGCGTATCCGCTTGGGGAAACTTGCCGGCCATGCCGATGATTGCAATATCCCGATCCCTTGGGTCTCCTGCCTCGGGTTCGTGCTCTGCAGACGCTTCATGCTCTCCTTCGGCAATATAGGCAGCCAGCTTCGCGATGGTGGGATACGAAAAGAAATCGGTCACGGCGATGTTCACGCCGAGCTGGCTTTCCAACTGCTC
>Ga0209566_100585_pt1 | contig 23257 bp, 17 predicted proteins | sample Araplavi_mTSA_r2_2_FD_184287 | JGI IMG/M metagenome (GOLD analysis project Ga0209566, IMG submission 184287) | Arabidopsis root microbial communities from North Carolina, USA - plate scrape CL_Cvi_mTSA_r2 (SPAdes) (version 2) | ecosystem: Host-associated > Plants > Roots > Endosphere | place...
TTGTTTGGCTGGCTGCAGCAAATCCTCTCATCTCGCTTTCCCTTTTCTCCCAGTATACAACAAACCCAGTACCGACGCGGTACTGGGTTGCTTTTTACATAAACTGTATTCGTTTTGCAGTAGTCTCCTATTCGGGGCGCTCCTACCTTACTTTATTGCATAAACCAGCGTTTGAACATCAGCTTCGTTGTGTCTTTATTCATCTCAGCAATAGATGTCGTAAGCGGAATTTCCTTCGGACAAGAACGGACACAGTTCTGGGAATTGCCGCACCCTTCAATACCGCCGTCCTCAAGCAATTGTTCCAAGCGCTCGTCCTTATTCATTTCTCCTGTCGGATGCGCATTGAACAGTCGAACCTGCGAGATCGGAGCAGGCCCGATGAAGCTCGTCTTCTCATTTACATTCGGGCAGGCTTCCAGGCAGACACCACAGGTCATACACTTCGACAATTCATACGCCCATTGTCGCTTCGTCTCTGCCATACGAGGCCCAGGCCCGAGGTCATAAGTACCGTCAATCGGAATCCATGCCTTGACTTTCTTCAACGCATCGAACATACGCTGACGGTTGATCACGAGGTCACGAACAACTGGGAACGTCTTCATTGGAGCAATTCGAATCGGCTGTTCGAGCTTATCGATCAACGCGGAGCAAGCCTGTCTCGGCTTGCCGTTAATGACCATAGAACAAGCTCCGCACACTTCTTCAAGACAGTTCGATTCCCAGCATACCGGAGCAGTTGATTTACCGGCTGCATCCACAGGATTTCGTTGGATTTCCATTAGTGCGCTAATGACGTTCATATTCGGGCGATATGGGATCTCGAATTCTTCCGTGTACGGCTGCGCGTCCGGCGCATCCTGACGCGTCACGATCAACTTGACTTTTTTGGATTGTGCCACAGCTTCCGCCATCGTTATTCCCCTTTCTTCTTGTTCGCCGTATAGTCACGCTTGCGCGGTTTGATAAGCGATACATCCACGTCTTCGTATGAAATTTCAGGTCCCTCTGGGGACCATGACGCAATTGTCGTCTTCAGGAACTGCTCATCATTGCGATCCGGGAAATCAGGCTTGTAATGTGCCCCACGGCTTTCGTTGCGAAGCAGCGCACTCTTCGTCATGGCTTCCGACAGCTCCAGCATATTCCACAACTGACGAGTGAAGGCTACCCCTTGGTTGCTCCAGCGAGCCGTATCCGTCATGTTGATTTTGCTGTAACGCTGCTTCAATTCCTTAATCTTGTTGATTGTATCTTCCAGCTTGTTATTGTAGCGAACGACAGTCATATTGTTGGTCATCCATTCGCCCAGTTCCTTATGGATGACGTACGCATTTTCCGTACCGTCCATCTTGAGCAAGTCCTCATACTGGGACGTTCTCAGCTTTGCTTCACGTTCAAATACGCTTGCCGATACATCCTCTGTCGCTTTGCTCAAGCCACGGACATACTCTACTGCTTTAGGTCCGGACACCATGCCGCCGAAGATCGCTGACAACAGCGAGTTCGCTCCAAGACGGTTCGCTCCGTGGTACTGGTATTCACACTCACCTGCTGCGAACAAGCCCTTGATATTTGTCATCTGGTTGTAGTCGACCCACATGCCGCCCATTGAGTAATGCACCGCAGGGAAGATTTTCATTGGTATCTTGCGCGGGTCGTCACCCATGAATTTTTCATAAATTTCAATAATCCCGCCGAGCTTCACGTCCAGCTCCTTCGGATCTTTATGCGACAGATCGAGATAGACCATGTTCTCGCCATTGATGCCCAGCTTCTCATCTACGCACACATGGAAGATTTCGCGAGTCGCAATATCACGCGGAACGAGGTTCCCGTAAGCCGGATATTTCTCTTCAAGGAAGTACCATGGCTTGCCGTCCTTATACGTCCAGATACGACCGCCCTCACCGCGAGCCGATTCAGACATAAGACGGAGCTTGTCATCTCCCGGGATGGCTGTCGGGTGAATTTGAATGAATTCCCCATTCGCATAACGAACGCCTTGTTGATACACTGCGCTGGCCGCAGTCCCGGTATTAATAACCGAGTTCGTTGTTTTGCCGAAGACAATCCCTGGTCCGCCTGTCGCCAAAATAACAGCATCCGCAGCGAAGTGCGTAATGTTCATGCTGCGCAAGTCCTGCGCTGTAATGCCTCGGCATACGCCTTCATCATCCACGATGGCAGAGAGGAATTCCCAGTGCTCATACTTCGTTACAAGTCCCTCTGCTTCCCAGCGTCGCACTTGCTCATCAAGCGCATACAGCAGCTGCTGGCCCGTTGTAGCTCCAGCAAAAGCTGTGCGGTGATATTGCGTCCCGCCGAAGCGGCGGAAGTCAAGCAGACCCTCTGGCGTACGGCTGAACATAACCCCCATACGGTCCATCAAGTGGATGATGCCAGGCGCTGCTTCACACATCGCTTTTACAGGGGGCTGGTTCGCCAGGAAGTCTCCCCCATATACCGTGTCATCGAAGTGCTCCCAAGGGGAATCCCCTTCACCCTTTGTATTTACCGCGCCGTTAATTCCGCCCTGCGCACAGACGGAGTGAGAACGTTTCACAGGAACTAAAGAAAAAAGGTCGACGTGAACGCCTGCTTCCGCTGCTTTGATCGTTGCCATAAGACCAGCAAGTCCTCCGCCAACGACGATAATGTTCTGTTTTGCCATAATGCGTCACCCTCCCTTAACCGATGAATGGAATAATAGATTGAACTGCTTCCGCTGCTTGGAACTCTGCAGAGCGGAATCCGATTAACGACAATGTGAACATGACTGCCATAATAATGAACAAGCCCATGCAGATTTTTGCGGATACATTTTGTGCACGTGGTCCAACCGTAATGCCCCAGCTTACGAGGAAAGCCCACAATCCGTTCGTAAAATGATAGGATGCAGAAATAGCACCGACCAAATATATGATAAACATAACTGGAGAAGTAATTATGTCATGCATGTATGTGCCTAGCTGCTCATGCGTAATATTGCCAGTCGCAATTTGAACACGCGTTTCGTACACATGCCATGTGACAAATACGAATGTAATGACCCCTGTTATCCGCTGCATCAAGAAAGCTACGTTGCGGCCGTAATTATAATTGCCTACGTTGTTCTTGGATGTGTACGCAATGTACAACCCGTATACGCCGTGATACAGAAGCGGAAGCCAGATGCCGAACAATTCTAGGAAAAATATAAGCGGCAATTCATTCAAAAATTTGACACTGCCCTGAAATGCTTCCTTCCCGCCTTCGAACGCAGCGTAGTTCGTAAGCATGTGCTCGACAATGAAGAATCCGAGCGGAATAATTCCAAGAAGCGAGTGCAGCTTGCGCGAGTAAAAATATCCTCGTTTCATAAGCGTGCCGGTTCCCCTTTCCATTTGTGTCCCAGTAGATTTTGGTAATAAACATCCTCATTTTACCTGTGCATGTCGAAAGCGTCAATAATTTGTCACAACGAAAAACCACTGCCATGACGCGGTTGTTACCGCTTTCGACAACATTCGCGGTTCTTCCTGCAAACCGCTCTTCTGTAGTTATGTGAACAACTTGTGACACTACCATGTTACTCCGAATCCCCTTATAATGGAATTGCAATGTTTTTATATCTTTTATAACTAAAACGCATAAGAAGCCATTCATTTTTACGCTTAGCTCATCATTCATATCGTAGGAGGCTATGAAATATGCTCGATTTGTTAGAATCATTCGCAGCGGTTGTGGAACTGACGAGCTTGAATCAAGCAGCAAAGCGGTTGAATATCTCTCAGCCGGCTCTATCCAGGCAAGTAGCGAAGCTTGAGGAAGAACTGGGTGTAGAGCTGTTTATCCGGAATGGCAAGCGGCTGGAGCTAACTCGCGTTGGCCAGCTCACGTACGAATTTGCAATCGATATTCGCAATCGCCAGCTCGGTTTCTTGAAGTCCATTGCGTCCTTCAAGGCGGAAGGTCAATCGTCCATCACCATTGGGGCCAGCTTAACCACACTGCAGACGACACTGCCGCTGTTCATCTCCTCCTTCGTCGAGAAGCATCCGGACGCAAGACTCAAGGCTGTGACCGGCAAGACGCATGAAATCATCTCGCTTGTCCGCGAACAATCCATTGATCTTGGCATCGTCGCCGATGCGATTCGTGAGCCTGGACTGATGTGCATTCCATTGTTCGCGGATCATCTTCAGCTGGTGCTGCCACGCCGTCATCCACTTGCCAGCATCCGCAATTGGACGATGTCCCGCTTGGACGGTCTGCCTATGCTTCTCTTCTCTAAGGGAACCTGGTATCGCAAGCTCATCGATGATCTATTCCGCCGATATCGCATCATGCCTGATATTCGCATGGAGATCGATTCCTTCGAAGCGATAGTTCGCTTGCTCACGACCTGTCATGCAGCTGCTTTGCTGCCACGCTCCTATCTTCGGTTGGAATGGCTCAAGGATAATGATCTGATTGCCGTTCCCCTGAAGGAATTGAAGCAAACCGAACGTGTAACTTCCATTGTATATGGGGAGCAAGCACTGCTGAGTCCTGTCGCTACGCAGTTTATTGAGGAAATTATGGAAGCAGCATCATTATCACAGCTAGGGAAATAGTCATGGATAGAAAGGAAAAAGAAGGATTACACTCGTTTGCTGTCGAATAAAGTAAGCTTAGACAAAAAACATTCTCAACTAGGGGAGAATAAGGAGGAAATGGAAACCATGGTTGTATGTAATCGTTGTGGCAAGCCAATCAACGACAATGAATCCCATCAATGCAGTACAGGGTCTGTCCCACCGCAGCATGCTGGTTCCGCAGCAGAGGCATCTGTACAGCAAGTATCCGCCACTGCTGAGACAGCGTCTCACAAGACACCAGGCAGCACAGTGCCTGAATGGGCCAAGTCAATTGACAGCAAGAACATCCTTCAACTGCTGAAGAATCCGGCAAGTGCTCGCAATCTTACTTTCTCCGATTGGGTGTATGCGGTCATTGCCGCGTTAGTCTCCGCACTGGGGTTTGCCTTGTTCGGCTACACGCTCTTTGGAAGCTTGTTCGCTTCACTAATGAGTCCACTTAGCATATTAGGCGGTTCAAGTTCACTGACCCCGCCATTTAGCTTTTTCATTCAATTGTTTATCTATCAGATTATTGGATTGGCCGCACTCTTTATTAGTATTTGGTTCATTAGCCGCTGGAAGGGCAGCAAGCCGCTTGACTTGAAGACGACATTGGTCCAATTGGCTGCTATGCAAATGCCTTTTGGCTTAGGATTTGTGCTCGCATTCCTTCTCGCGATCATTGGATTCAGTTCTTTATCTGTTGCAGTAGCAGCTTTCACTTGGTTCGTATCCGTTATTCTGGTCACGACCGAAGCAATGGAACAGACTGAAGTAGCACGTCCGAATCGCTTTCTATTCATCACAGCAAGCATGGGTGCCTACTTCTTCCTGACTTATATCGTTTTCAAAATTGTAGTCATGTAGAGCCATTTACATAAGCAATAAGCCTGCAGCTCGCTTCTCTATACAAGCGACAACTGCAGGCTTATTTATGACCTTCTACGGTCAAGGAATTCTTTACGATTTTTTATCGTTCCCCTTCAACATAAATGCTTCTTCAAAATCTTCGATTTGCGTATTCGTACCAATCATAACCATAATATCTTTCTCATCAAGCACATCTTCGGCTGATGGTGCAATAATTATGCCTTTCGGCTTATTCAGCGCCACGATGCTGCACCCGAACTTAGCTCTTGGATTCACATCCTTGAGCGCCATTCCTTGCATGCAGCCAGGCACGCTCAGCTCTGCAATGGTATATTCCTTGGACAATTCAATGTAATCCAGCAAGTTCGGTGATACAAGTTGATGAGCTACGCGAATGCCCATATCCCGCTCCGGGTAAATAACCCTATCCACACCAATCCGCTCCAGAACACGTCCATGCAATTCGGAAAGTGCTTTGGCGACAACCTTCTTCACGCCAAGTTCCTTCATCTGAATACTGACCAGAATGCTCGTCTGAATATCGTCACCAATGGCTACGATTGCGCAATCGAAGTTACGTATGCCGAGTGAGCGCAGCACCTCTTCATCTGATGCGTCCGCTACAACTGCATGGGTTACGAAACCCATAACATCCCCAATTACTTCCTCATCTTTATCAATACCTAGCACCTGATGTCCAAGCTTGACTAGCTCCTTCGCGAGACTCGAACCGAAACGTCCCATCCCGATCACTGCAAACTGCTGCAACTCCATATCCCTGTATACTCCTTCGTCCGTTACAATCTGACTTGCTTATCCTATCGTTATTTTTCCTTCTGGGTGTCGGTATAATTCCCGCTCATTTTTCGGGCCTAACGCATAAGCCAACGTTAATGGACCAAGACGGCCTGCAAACATCGTCAGGCTCAGCAGCACTTTTCCGATATCTGATAAATCCGCCGTCAATCCCATTGATAACCCTACCGTTCCGAAGGCCGATGTTGTATCAAATAATATCATCAGGAAGCTATGATCTTCTGTTGTCGACAATATCATCGATACGATAATGACCAAGAACAATGACAGCAACGTTAGCGTAACTGCTTTGAAGATACGATCCTTGGCGAGTCGGTACCGGTAAATGACGATATCTTCTTTCCCGCGAATCATGGCAAATACAGCTCCAATGAGAATGGCGAACGTCGTCGTCTTAATACCACCACCAGTGGATCCTGGCGATGCCCCGATGAACATCAAAAGAACCATAAAAAATTGCGAGGCTTGGCGCATGGCTCCGATGTCAATCGTATTCGCTCCAGCGGTACGCGGGCTGACAGATTGGAACAGGGATGCCCAGAACTTCTCCCAACCATTCAAACTGCCTAACGTGCGTGCATTGGTAAATTCAAATATAAATATAACGACCGTTCCGATTACAATGAGCAATCCCGTCATCGTTAACACGATCTTCGTATGCAGAGACAACTTGCGAGTGCGCTTATATTCCACCAAATCGGACAAGACGATAAATCCAATCCCGCCAAGGATAATAAGCAGCATCGATACCAGGTTAATAATAGGGTCTCCGACATAGCTGGTTAAACTTGAAAACGGCCCACTGACAGAGCCGAATAAATCAAAGCCTGCGTTATTGAAAAAAGAAACAGCATGGAAGATACCGAAATAAATGGCCTTGCCTAGCGGAAGATCAAATGCCCATCGCACGGAGAACAGTATAGCTGCCGTCCCCTCGATACATACCGCAAACAAGATCACTTTACGGATAAGGCGCACGATGCCTTCCATGCTGCCCTGATTAAGCGCTTCTTGCAATATAAGCCTTTCCTTCAGCGATATCTTCTTCTTCAGTGCTAATGCAAACAGCGTTGCCATTGTCATGAATCCAAGCCCGCCAATTTGGATAAGCAGCATGATGACCACCTGCCCGAATACGGTAAAATGAGTGCCCGTATCCACCACAATGAGCCCCGTCACACAAGTTGCTGACGTTGACGTGAACAATGCATCGAGGAATGGCAGCGGAATCCCATCCGCATTTGATATCGGAAGCATGAGTAGAAATGCGCCCAATAATACAATTGCTGCAAACCCTACAACCAGAATTCGCGGTGGTGTCAGATTGAATCGAATGGCCTTTTTTGTTCCCTCCACGGGAGTCACCTCTTTTTTTCCCCACGAAAAAAAGCACTGGAAATCCAATGCTATCGCTGGTATCCTGACGTACATGCCTACGAGGTTAGCTGTCGGATTCGGGCACGTTCAGGCTGCCCTAATCGCAAGTGGATTCTATGCATCCACAACTGCGATATTCACCCCATTTATCGGGTCCCCCGCTTTCGTTCATTCACGAAACTCGGCTTGTATGCAATTCATAACGAGATTATATACGTTTCCCCTGCAGCATACAAAGTCAAGGAATGAACAAATTAACCAGAATAAGACGAAAAACTTGAAGAAATAGCGCTTACAATCCCCCATTTTCTTCAATTGTATTCAAAACACTCATTTTCGCTAGGTGTTTCTTCATTTTCTCTGCTGGACTTTACTAAGTTGAAGTAGATAAAATGAACAAATAAGCAACCATACGCTAAATGTGTGATGGAATGGAGGTTCCAACATGTCCTATGTATCCAAGCCGCTTCTTCTTTCTTCTGTGGCCGGATTTCTATTATTCCTCATTGTTCAGGTATTCATTCCCTTTCAGCAGACAGAAGCCATGATGGAATCAGCAGCCAGCCAATCCCTCTTAACCAAAGAGAAAGCAGCGCAAAAGGCACTCACATTTGTACAGGACTTAAAACAGTTCCATATTTCAATTACACCTGAAGAAGATACTGCTCCAACCGTCATTTATCGCAGTCAATCAACGGTTTCCGGCTACATGAGCAAGGAGAAGCTGACCGCTTCATTTCAGAAATGGGAATCATCCAGTCCCTATGATACTTTTCAGGTATTATTGAATATGAATCGGGCTGGAAAATCCGGTGTCATGCGCATTGACGTTCACATGACAAGCGGTCGTATTATTGGATTCGAATGGGAGGAAAAGCCTCCTATCACCTCCGACATTAGCGGGGTTACGGGAAATCATGTGGATATGGCGTCAGCAGAAGATGCGGAGACTGCCTTGGATCCAGTGAACCGCAAGAAGCTTGCTGACACACTCTTGAAGCACATGGGATGGAATCCTACCCAATTAAAACTAATCGCATCATCGGCGGAGCTAGACACGGTAGAGTATAACGTGCCTGAAGCACGACTTGGTGAAGCCGCATTGAACGTGAAGGCCGTCTTCTCCCAAGATCGCATTGTCATGCTGAAGCCCTACTGGGTTATCCCGAACAGCTATCTAGCTGAAGAACTGCATCAAACGAAGACTGCATCGTCCATTTACAATATCGGCTATATGTGGATGACGATCCTACTAAGTGCATGTTCACTGATCGCTTGCATCGTCTACCGTCATGGCCTGAAGTTCGGATCGAAGACATTGTTCGCCCTTACTGCCGTCTCATGCGGAATTTCTCTGCTACATCTATGGAACGCGCTTCCGGGTCTCTTCGCTCTGGAACTCCGTACCCCTGTGGACGGGGTGAATATGGGGCTATCCTTTGCCATTCAAGGCGCAATTACAGTAATTCAAGGCGTTATCCTCTACTTTTCTCTCCATGCGGGAAAGCGAGCATGGGAGTTGTCTGCGTACAGAGATGTACTGCCTACATGGAGTGACCGCGCATTTGGCGGCAAGCTCATACAAGCATTATGGATCGGAATCGCGTACACAGGCGTATTGCTCGGCATGCAAACAGTTATATTTTTCATTTTGGAATCAGGGTTTCATGCGTGGTCATCGACCGATGCCTCACAATCACCGCTCAACCTGCGAATTACATCACTGTTCCCTCTTTTAGCTTGGGTTGCAGCTATTTCGGAGGAAGGGATATATCGTTTGTTCGGGGTTGGACTGCTGAACCGATTGTTCCGCAACCCATGGTTAGCCGGGATTATCCCTACCCTTGTATGGGCGTTCGGACATGTCACCTATCCAATCTATCCGTACTACTCTCGGCCGGTAGAGCTCCTGTTTATCGGCATGTTCTTCCTGTTCATTATGCTGAAGCATGGCTGGTGGACGGCCATGTTCGCTCACCTTATGCTCGACAACTTCTTAATGTCCCTGTCATTCATGCTTGATGGAACAATAGTCGGTTTCCTAATCGGTCTTGTGTACCTCCTTTCTCCAATTGGGATTGTATATGCGCTTGCGAAGATTCATCGCAACCAAGATCACGCTAGAGCGATCACGACATGGACATAAACATCAACACTGTTGAATGCAATTTAATCCATTTGTTCGTACAGAAATAGAACGAGTACATGAGCATATCTCCATACCTTATCATTTTGAAAAGCCAAGGGCCGTTCATATCGAAGGACGCATGTACGTAATGCGCCTCATCGAAGGAACGGCCCCGTTTATTTCTCATTACTACTTATTTCTTCTCAATAAATTTTTTCGCTTCCTTCACTGCCGTATCTAGCGCTTTCTGTGCATCTTCACCCAGCATGACTGAATCAACTGCAGTAGACAGGTGACGGTTCATCTGGTTCCAGTTGCTGTTAAGCAAGAAGGCTGGCGTGTTGTCGGAACGCTCCAGCATGCGATAGAACGGTGCATACAGCTCGGATGTATCCAGCTTCATTTCTTGCACGACGCTCTTACGTATCGGCAGGTCAGCATCGCTCTTCATCTTAACGGCTTCTTCCGAAATGAAGAACTTCACGAACTCCCATGCCAGATCCTTCTGCTTCGATTGCTTCGCAATCGATACTGCACTTACCGAAATTACGCCTTTCACAGGCTTGCCAGGGAACGCTGGCATTTCAACAGTACCGAAATCAACCTTCGCTTCCTTAAACCCGTCTAGCGGCCATACACCGCTCTCCCACATTCCGATTTTACCAGCTTTGAAGATGTCGTTACCGCCAAGCTGCGTTTTTCCTCCTACGAGGACTCCGTATCCGTCCTTCACCATATTCCCGAACATTTGAACAGCCGCTACCGTATCCGGCCCGTTCATAATGCCTTCAATCGTCTTGCCGTCTTCGCTGATGAAGCTGCCCCCATTACTCCAGATGAATCCTTGCAGGTCATACGGGTCGTTCTCAGCACGGACACCGAATCCATACTGCTTCTTCGATTTATCTGTCAGCTTCGTTGCAATATCCTTGAAGTCATCCCACGTCCAGCCATCTTTCGGATATGGGACTCCCATTGCGTCGAACACTTTCTTGTTGTAATACATAGCCCGTGTCGTGAAGCCCGCAGGCATACCATACGTCTTGCCATCTACCTTCACATAATTGAACAAGCCATCGTATATATCGTCTAATTTCAGGCTTGCATCTTTCTCCGTAAAGGCATCCAGCGGCTCCAAGTTCGAATGGTATGTTGGGAAATCCCACATCAACATCACATCCGGCGGGTTGCTCGCACCGAACGATGCCGCCAGCTTCTGATCGAAGCCGTCTGCATAAGGTTCAATTTGTACTTTGACGCCTGTATGGGATTTTTCGAACGCCTTCGCGATATTTTCTTGAACCTTCAGCTTCTCTCCAGTATCCCATGTTGCAAAACGCAAAACGGTTTGTTTTCCCTTGTCTTCCCCGGAGGAGGAACCTTGTTCTCCAGATCCTCCGCCACAGCCAGCAAGCATAAGTGCAAAGACCGTTAACAGAATAACCAATCTTGACGTTCTCTTCATCTTGCTCATTCCCCCCAAATGGTTGCATCTCAAACATACCTTCACTTTAAAGACAATAAAGCGTTTTCAAAACGGCGAATTGTTCCGAATATGGGGTGATTTTGTTCGGTGAAAGGGCGTAATATCGTACGCCATTCGTCATTTTTGAGCAAAATGTTCTCCCTTTTGTCCGCTTCGGTATTGACTCGGTGTCATTCCACAGCAGCGTTTGAACCATTTGCTAACATATTTTCCATCCACCATGCCGATCCGTTCTGCGATATCCTGCAGCGTCATCGTTGTATTCAGAAGCAAATCCTGCGCTGTCTTAAGCCGCATACGGTATAAGAAGGAGACAAAATTCTCTCCGGTTACCTTCTTAAATAAAGTACTGAAATGACTTCGACTCAATCCAACTCGATGTGCTACATCACTGACGGACCAAGGCTCACTCACATTCTCTGCTACCAAGAGCACCGATCGCATCACCGTTTCCGGCCATGAATTGACTCGCAGCTCAAATTTGCGCTCCAACTCCGCCGCTCGGTGCAGCTCCTGAACCGCCTCCAGCCAGCCGTCCATGCCCTTTAACGGGCCACGACTGCTCCAATGCAGCTGCGGACAAGATGCTTTGCTCTCTTTCAACAGCCGTTCCACCTTCAGGCGAGCGGTAGGATGATAGAAATAGAAACATCGTTCTACACCGCAGGGAATATAGGCGCACGGGCCTTCCGTTTCTTGCAGCAGCTTATCGCCAAGATACTTCCAGTACTCCCCTCCACGGTTGGATGATTTGATAGCGGCAGGGAGCGATTGCTCAGAACTGTCGAATATTTTAACCAATATAATCTCATGAGGTTCATTCAACCAATACCATTGCGTCTCCCAGCGCAGCTTCAGCTCGCCTTGGAAGTTGTTGCGGAAGCCGCATAACCAGGCATAGAACGCCGCATTCCACTGTGCATCCTCTTCGTTAGAATTTGCAGTGCGAACCGCTGGAGGAGGCTCCGAATTCCCAGCCAGCTCCTCCCCGAACTTTTGAAGATAATAATCCAATTCCTCATCTTCGAAAGCCGTTTTCAACAAATAGCCGGAAGCCCCAAGCATCATTCCCTTTTGTGCATATTCGAAATCTCGATGACAGCTCAGCAGCAAGACCCGAGTATGCGGCGACTTTTCCTTCACTCGCTTGGCGAGTTCGATTCCATCCATCTCCGGCATCACGATATCTGTAATGACAACCTCCGGCTCATAAAGAAGGAATGCTTCCCATGCCTTCTGACCATTTGGGGCATCGGCTACGACTACCATGTTGAATCTGCTCCAATTTACCGTTGCCATCAAGCCTCTGCGAACAATGCTCTCATCATCCGCGATCAGCACTTTAATAGGGTTGTCTGTCATTGGATTCTTCCTCCTTTTTGGGCCAGCGTATCGCAATCGTTGTACCGCTTCCTAACTGGGATTCGATGCTTAATCCATATTCGGAACCAAAGTGCAGCTTGAACTTCTGATCCACATTGTACATCCCGAGACCATGTCTCTGATTGTGGTCTTTCGGAGCTTGCAGCAGAGAGATTCGACGCTCTTCGCTCATCCCTTTACCATTGTCCGCTAAGGTTAAATGCAGCTCTGACCCGGTATCTACTAGGCGGAGTGCAATTGTGCCATACCCATCCTCGAAGGCGTAGAAAAAGATATTCTCAAACAGCGGCTGCAAGCTCATACGCGGGATGACTGCTGCCAGCGCACTTGGAGCAATTTCAGACTCATATATAAATTCACCTTCATAACGAACCTGCTGGATTTGCAGAAAATGATCAATAAGCTCCAGCTCTTTCGATATCGGTACCAGTTCACGCGTCACGTCTAAGTTGGCTTCTAACACGATCGTTAAGTGAGCGATCATTTTCCTTATATCATCATTGCCCTGCAGCCTAGCCTTCCACTGTATGGAGTTCAACGTATTGAACAATAAATGGGGATTGATCTGATAATGAAATGCTCGCAATTCGGCTTCCTTCTTGAGCTGCTCCTTAGCCGCTATTTCCTTCACAAGCTCTTCGATCTGTCCGATCATCTTATTGAAGCTATTCGCAAGCGTCCCCAGCTCATCCTCATCCTGAACTTGGATTCGGGTCTTCAAGCGACCAGCTCCTGCGGAGTTCATCGATTCCTTGATTCGCTTAATCCTGCCCGTTACACGAGTGGAGAACAAGTAGGCGAGCAGAAGAGCGAGAAAGCCTGACAAGCCTAAACCAAGTAAGGTATAAGACTTGATAACACTTGATGGCTGATTAAAATATTCATAGGGCAGTCTAGCTTCTATCGTCCAATCATTTATTTTCAAGTTCTGCTTCCACACGATATCATTTTCTTGCGCAGTATAATTGCCCGGCGAGTGATAGATCGTCTGACCACTTGCACTTTGCACCGTCACAATCGACTTCGTATCCTGTTCGAACATACGGAACAGTTCGATCAGCTTATCTGCCTTCATTTCAATAAGGATTTTGCTGTCCTGCAAAGGCCCTGCCTGATTGCGGATCGGCACAACCAAGCCAAGCAGCTTCTGATCCGGTGTATCCTTCTCATCGCGATAATGCAGTGGAGGGTAGAATCCTGCCCAATACTCTCCTGCATGATCGGCAGGTATCCGCTTCCACCATGGCTGTTCAACCAGAACATCCACATTCAAGATGCTGTCCCCGTAATAATAGCCAGATTTCGTAATAATGAATATCCCGCGATCATGCAGCCTTTTAAGCGCTTTCAAGAAATCTTCCATGTTGTTCTTATCCTGCACTTGCGAATACGTCTTCGGAATCTCCGCATTGATGACACTCTTATATGGATTAAGCAAATATGAATAAATATAACCCGCAATCATGCTCATCTGATTTAATTCCGTATCCAGCTGATACTGCAGCTGATTAACACTGTTCTGACCGTATTTGCCGAACTGCTCTTGCAGAAGGCGTGAGGATTGTTGATAGGATAGCACGCCCTGAATCATGAGAGGAAGCAGTGATGCTGCCAAGAAGAACAGCACGAGCTTTAAGCGAAGGCTTCGCCTCGGATTGGGCGGCATATTGGCCATCCATTGCTGTAGCCGATGCAAGACACCCGATTGTGTCACATGGGTTAATCCAGTAAGAGTTTCACGTGGCGGTGCGATAGGAATCATCCCCTGTTGCTTATTGGACTAGTCATGATGCTGCGAAGCGTTGATGTATCAGAAGTGTATCATAACCAATTTTAATCTGACAATGGAGACGGAAGCACCGATTTGTCCTCATCCAGACATCGAATAGGCGGGAAGATGACAAAGATAACAAAACAGCTCCCTTACGCGCTAAGCGGCAGGGAGCCTGTTCCACCTCGTCTATTGAGCTGGCTGCATTACATATTCATTCGCTAGTATGAGGAACACACTCGACGTCCACGTAAATGCCCGATCACGAAGTCCGCACCCTGTCTGTGCATCAAAATTCTCTGCCATGCCGCTGCGAGCAGCCATGCGGCAGAATCGCGTTGCTGCTTCTTGTGCCACTCCACGCTCCCCACTGCGCTGCAATCCGTCGATCAGCAGCATCATGACTGGAGCCCAGATTGGCCCAAGCCAATAGCCGTCCGGTTCATAGAACGGACTGTTCAGGCTTTCTGTGGCGAATCCATTCGGACTGAAGAACCGCTCTTCATCGGCAACTGCCTTCACAAGCGCTTGGCGCACCGATTCCGGCAGACGATCACCTAGCAAGATCGGCATAAACGGAATCAAGCTGTCTCCTTGCGCCGGCTCATGTGTGCCTGAACGAACCGCCTTGAACTGGCCGTCATGCCAGAAATGCTCCAGCATGCGTCCGAGCAGGCTATCCGCAGCATTGCGCCATTCCTGCGCCTCGTATGGCTTGCCCAATTGATCGGCAATCTCCGCAAGAACCTCGAATTGGATAGTTAAATAAGCAGATAAATCCGGACTCTCAATAGGTCCCACACTGCGGAAAATCGTGCTATTATCCCAGCCGCTGTCATTGCCGTGATTGTACTGGGGTATCCCGTCCCGATCATCATCACGGCAATTCATCCACCATTTGCTCCACTGTGCAAGCGGTCCATAGATTTCATGCAAGCGATCGGCATGGCTGAACCACTCATTACGCTCCATCATCCAGCGCAGCGTCCAGCCATGGATAGGCGGCTTGCAGCAATTCCACAAGGCGTACTTGTCATTGACGAAGTCCGGAAGCTGACCAGATTCATCCTGCTTGTCGAACATGATCATGAACTGATCCCAAGCCAGCTCTGGCTGATTCGCCGCGAGCGCCATTGCATTAAAGCAATGATCCCAGCTCCAAATGTTCGTCATCCAATTTTTCGACATGTACATCGCGGGACGAGACAAATGACCGGCCTCAGGCACCACACAGGACCATGTGATGTATGCAGCCAAGATGCGCGCCTGTTCCAACTCTTCCAAGGCAGCAGGCAGACTCTTATCGAGCCATACAGCAAATTCCTTCTCCACGCTGGCAGCAGCCTCGTCGAAGGAAACCAGCGACTCGAATGGACGAATGGATGGCGGCTCTATCCGATACTCTTCAAGCATGAGCTCTGCTTCAGCTGCTTTGTCTTGGTTACCCCCACCTGGGAAGCATTCCACCACCGCATATTTGCATCTGGAACGTTCCCATGGAGCATCGACCGTAAGCCTCCCTTGAAGCGAAGTCAACATAAAGCGCATTTCCGTGGTAAAATGATTCACCTCGTAACGTCCATCCTGACGTGGAAGCACATAATCATAAGTACCCGCAACTAATGTCAGACGGATTCCCGCTTCGCGCACACGTATCCGCATCGCTTCTGGCTCCGACAGGCATAGTTCCGCCTTCCCTTGTCCGCCTTCTCCAATAAGGGTTAAGGAGGATGGCGCGCTATGAACTGAATAAGGTACAACCTCGCCGCCAGCTACCAGCTCTAGGCGGAATACTGCACCGCTCGTCTCGTCACCACCGCGAACGGTGCGCAAATACAAGCCTTCCTCTCGGTTGCCATTCTGCGGCAAATGCGATACCGTCAGAAAAGATCCAAATCGGCTAAATGGAATGTGCTGAATATCAAATGTAATCATTGCCGACATCCTTTACTCCTTATCCGGCAGGCCATTCGCCTGTCCCGTCTTTTTCAAGTAAGCTCGCCATGTAATGCACCATTCAGCCGGTTCATCCAGCGATTCCTCGATATTCCGATGTACCGTGCTGTGATGTGGGGCTGACTTGACGATCTCCGGTACGCTGCGAGCTTCTTCTGCAATATGGGCTAACGCTTGAATATATTCATCCAAGTCATCCTTGGAGTATGATTCCGTTGGTTCCAAGGTGAATGGCTGCGGTACAATATAAGGATGATGACTCGTCCAGTAATGTAAGCCGAAATCACACATTCTGCGCTGAATGTCTTCGGTCGTTACTCCTGTCTCACGCGTCAGCTGCTCCCAGCTATAGCGTACCTGCTCAAGCCGTCCCCCTTTGACATATGGAGCGCTTGCGCCAGAAATCTGAAATATTTTATGGTACAAATAGTTATTGTTCAATACCGCAATTTCCGCAACATCCCGCAGTCCTTTTGCCCCCAAGCTGCGAATCCAAGCATACGCCCGAACAATCGTCTGCGCAACGCCATGGAAGCTTCTGACCTTGCCAATGCTCAGCTCTTGATTCGAGCGAAGCACGAATTGATCGCCAACACGTTCAACAATTGGGCCGGGCAAAAATGGTTTTAGCTGCTCCGTAACGCCCAGAGCGCCTGCCGCAGGGCCGCCGCACATATGAGGCGCCGCGAATGTCTTGTGCAGATTGAAGAAGCACATATCAAATCCCGCTTCCTTCGCACGAGCGATGCCAAGAAGGCCGTTCGCGTTAGCTTGATCGTAATAGCAAATGCCTCCTGCCGCATGTACAATGTCCGTGAACTCTTTAATGCGTGAATTAAAGATCCCTGTATCTTCAGGATTCGCTACCACGAAGCCTGCTGTTCGATTCGATACCGCCTGCTTGAGCTTCTCAATATCCGGGAATCCGTCCTCATCCGGATGCAGAGTAATAATCTTATATCCCTTCACCGCTGCGGTTGCGGCTTGAGAAGGATGAGAGAAGATCGTTGTAATAATCTCATCGCGCTGCTCGCCTTCTCCATTCGCCTCATGATACGCACGTACGATGGAGGCCATTGCGAACAATGCTTGTGTTCCGCTTCCAGGCTGGAAGGAGAAGGAGTCCATGCCCGAAATCTCACGCATTGCCTCATCCAGTCGATAGGTGATTTCCAGCATGCCCTGTACCGTGCTTACATCCTGCAGCGGATGCAGCTCCGTCAGCTGTGGATTGCGAACGAGCAGCTCATTAACGCGCGGAATATATTTCATCGTGCAGGTTCCCTGACCGATTTCTACATTTAGATCACTGCCGAGTGTCTCCTGCGACAAGCGCAAGTAATGGCGAAGCACCTTGGCCTGACCGATCTCAGGCAGCTGCGGCGCTTTGGCTCGCTGCATCGAGGCTGGAATGCTTGATACGACATCACCTACAGCTTCGACAAGCTCCTGCTCCGCTTCTGGAACGAGAACGCCTCGCTCTCCTTCTCGATGCAGTTCAAATATTACCGGTTCATCCCATTTCGCTTGATGAAATTGTCTAACTGTACGATCCTTCCGAACGATTTGTTGCATCGCTTGTCACACCCCCTCTGCCATATTCACTGTCTCCGAACTCCCTGCTGCAGCTACTCCTGCAAGCGAACCATTTTCCTGCTCAGCATCCGCACTCAGCACAGCTCGAAGCTCTTCCACCAGATGATCGATCTGTTCCTTCGACATGACCTCAGTGACACAGAACAACGCGCTCTGTCCAAGTTCAGGGAACGTACTGGACAAATCCAGACCGCCAAAGATGTTCTTGGTAAGCAAGTATTCATTGATCTCACTCACCGTCCGGCCTGTTGCGGTAAAGTCAATGACGAACTCCTTGAAGAAGGAATTTTCATAACGCAGATTTACGCCAGGCAATGCGTTCAATGCATTCGCTGCATAGCGGGATTTCTGCATAATCGTCTCGCCAACTTCGCGCATGCCATGTGGGCCAAGCAAGGCCAAATATACGCCTGCCGTAATCCCCCATAGTGCCGTCTGTGTGCCTACAGACTCCTTGCCCTGCTCGCGCTGTGCGAAGGAGGTACGTTCATAGGCAACGTCACCGAAGCCATACTCGCCTTCTACAACGGTCGGCACGATGCCGAACAGGCGGGATGGGTATTCCATGACGAACCGCTCATCATCATGAGTTGCGATAAATCCTGACTGGCCACCTCCGTAGTTCATACGAATACCGAGCGGCTGCAAATCGCCACATACGATATCTGCGCCATAGCCGCTTGGCGGCGTCAGTACCCCAAGTGATATCGGATCAACGCCTACTACGCTGATGGACCCATATTCATGAGCTAAGCGGCTAATTTCCTCGCCTTGCTGCTCAATGACACCGAAATAATTCGGGTTTTCTATATAGACAGCTGCCGTCTGATCAGACAGCTTGCTCTTCAGATCGTTCAAATCCAGAAGCCCGCTAACCGACTCGGCTTGAACCGTGATGACGCGGATTTGTGGATGCAAATAGTTCTCAATAATCATGCGCTTATCAGGGCAGAGAATCTCCGGCACGAGCACCTCTGTACGCCCTGTCATTCTGGCAGCCATCCGCAGTGCGGTCGAAGCAGCCTGCGGCCAGTCGAATGTCGGTACGTTGACGACATCCATATCAACCAGTTCAGCGACAAGACTCTGGTATTCGAACAAGGCCTGGAATCGTCCATGATCCTCGTAAGGCTCTCCCGCGTAGGCTGTTACGAATTCCGATCGTTGATTGATCTCATCGCATACAGCAGGCACGAAATGCTGCCAGCAGCCTCCACCCAAGAAACTCGTTGCCTGCGAAGTACTCACATTCGCCGCAAGCAGTCGTTCAATATGACGCTTCAGCTCATACTCATTCAATGCTGGCGGCATCTCCATCTTTGACTGCATCCGCAAATGCTCCGGAATATCCCGATACAGCTCGTCGATATTCGCAATGCCGATCTCCTGCATCATCTGAGCTTTGACTTCCGGAACCGTGTTCGGAATATAAGGGTGCACATTCGATTGACGTTCCTTCATGACCTACGTTCTCTCCCTTCATAATTCGGATCAAGTGTTACGCCAGTCCTCCACCATCCACGACCAGTACACTGCCGCTAACCCACTGGGACAGATCACTAGCCAAGAACAATACAGCGTTCGCAATATCCTGCGGTGTGCCGATTCTCTCCAAAGGTCTTCCTACCGCGGAGGAAGCAAGGAATGCTCCTTCTTCAACAGCAAGCTGAACCGCCTCTTCACGCAGCAGCGGCGTATCTGTATCGCCCGGACATACGCAGTTGACACGAATATTGTCCTTGCCGAAATCAATCGCCATCGCCTTGGTCAAGTTCACAACCCCTGCCTTCGCAGCACAATACGCCGCAGCTTGGTCGCCGCCCTTCAAGCCCCATCCGGAACCTGTATTAATAATGCTCCCGCCTCCTCCAGCAGCCATTACCGGAATCGCGTATTTAGACAGCAGGTATGCCCCCTTCAGGGACACGTCTATGACCAAATCCCAATCCTGTTCCTCCAGCTCAACGACCGTCTTGCGGCGAATGACGCCTGCATTATTAAACAGAATATCAATGCCTCCATACCATTCCTGCGTCATGCGAGCTGCACGCTCACAGTCTTCGGCCTTCGTTATATTGCAGGACACAAACTGTGCTTCTCCGCCAGCATTCCGAATCTCTTCGACTGTCTCCTGCCCTTGCTTTTCCCCAATATCAGCGATAACTACATTCGCTCCGAAGCGCGCCAAGCATTGTGCCGTAGCACGTCCGATACCGGATGCTCCTCCTGTAATGATCGCTGTCTTGCCTTTCAGGCCAAATACATCTATCTGCTGCGTCATTCATAATCCCTCCGTTATCTACGTTATGTGCTCAAGTTGTTAGCCCTTCATGCCTGTTGTTGCAATTCCCGTTACGATATAACGCTGTGCTGCGAAGAAGATCGCAAGCGGCGGCAAGCAAATCATGCTTGTTACGGCCATAATCGCATCCATCTTCACCTCATACATCCCTTTGAACTGCGACAAGCCCAGCGTCAGCGTGTACTTGCTCTGATCGTTCAAGAAAATGAGCGGACCCAAATAATCGTTCCATGTGCCGAGGAAGTTGAACACTGCAACCAGAATCAATGCTGGAGCCATGAGCGGCACAATGAGACGTATGAACGATTGCAGCGGATTAGCGCCATCGATACGGGCTGCTTCCTCTAGTTCCGGCGGAATCGTCATAATGAACTGACGAAGCAGGAAAATATAGAATGCTGAGCCGAAGAAAGAAGGAACAATCAACGGCTTCAACGTATTGATCCAACCAAGTGCGTTAAACTCCATATACAGCGGAATCATCGTCACTTCCCAAGGAATCATCATGGATGCTAGCAAAATAATGAATAATACTTTGCTGCCCTTGAACCGGAATCTGGCGAATCCATAAGCAACCAGTGCTGAGGATACAACCTGACCAATAAGTGACATAACCGATACAATCAATGAATTTTGTAAAAACACGTCAAATGGCTGTGAACTCCATGCTTTTGCAAAGTTGCCGAAATTCAAGGTGCTCGGAATCCATTGCGGTGGGAACAAGAACAATTCTTCGGGCGACTTCAATGATGTTGAGAGCATCCAATAGAAGGGCGCCAAGAACAACACGGTAAAAAAGATGAGCAGTGCGTAAGTTATTATTTTTTTCATCAGAATCTCCCCCTCCTCAGCCTTTGCCGCCCTTCATTTCACCTTCGTAATACACCCATGCCGACGAAGAGCGGAACACGAGCATCGTCAGAACAAGCACAATCGCGAACATGAACCATGCATTCGCAGAAGCGTAGCCCATCTTAGAATATTTGAAGGCATTTTCGTACATATACATCGCATAGAAATACGTGGAATTGAGCGGGCCTCCACCCGTCAACACCAATGCGAGCGTCAATTGTTGGAACGCAGAAATAATCGTTGTAATCAAGTTAAATAAGATGGTCGGACTAAGCATAGGCAGCGTAATCCGGAAAAATTGCGATACCGTCCCTGCACCATCAATGGCGGAAGCCTCATACAGCTCACGAGGGATGTTCTTAAGCCCCGCCAAGAAAATGAGCATCATGGAACCCTGTCCCCACAGGCTGGCGAACACCATCGCTACGAGAGACCATTTCGGGTCGTTCAGCCAGTTCGGCCCTTCTACTCCAATCAGCGATAAGGCATAGTTCAAAATTCCATATTCTCCGTCGTACACCCACGACCAAATCATCGCCAGCGCGACACCGGAAATAACGGAAGGTACATAGAACGCTGTACGGAAAAATCCACTGCCCCGCACGTTGCGGTTCAGCAGTATCGCAAGTCCAAGCGCAATTAGAATGTTAACGGGCACAAATATAATGGCGAACTTCACCGTAACCGTCAATGATGTCCAGAATAACGGATCATCCGTGAACATGTTAATAAAGTTATCCAAGCCGACAAACGTCTTCTCCCCAACAATTGGCCAATCAAAGAAGCTGATAATGAAAGAAAAAATGAGTGGACCGAGGGTGAATGCGAGAAAGCCGATTATCCATGGCATGATGAATAAGTAAGGCACGGCAGAATGCATGCGAAGCGAAAACGATCGTTTTTTTCTCATTTCCATAGGGCTTCGTTCCTTTCTTTGTTGTTCGTGATCATAGGTTGCAGTGCAACAGGCGCTGCCGTACGATAATGTTGAGACTGGATGATCGGCTCTTTCTATAGCACAGCTCGAATTGATGGGCACATCGTAGGTATCATTGTAGATGAGATGTAAGCGTTTTTACACGGAAGGCTGTTTCTCATTGGGGGGGACTTTGTTTGAACATCCTCTCGCTCATCCAGGTATGGGGGTGTATTTGTTCGCTAAGTGACGTCTTTTTGTTCGATTGCAAGAAGATTGATATGAGGAAGATCAATTCACTCATGTTTCACTATCAACAAGATCACACTTGATAACTTGTGGGAAACGTGCGGGAAGTGCATCATTTAGCTATGTTGGGAAAGGGGTTGTAGATGTACTATTGGAAATTCGATATGAATCGGAACTTCCCACACCAGAGGAGATATATAAGCTGTATGAACATCTTCAATGGAACTCTTATTTGGGGCTGTCACAAGAAAAGCTGCTGAAGGCGATGCAGCAAAGCTACTGCGCTATTTACGCCTATCATGAGGATCAGTTGATCGGCACGGGAAGAATCATATCTGATGGGATAATAAATGCGTACTTATGTGGACTGGGTGTTCATCCAAACTATCGAGGCAGAGGGGTTGGAACTGCAATCAGTCGGTTGCTAATGGAGCAGTGCAGCAATCATAACCTGCATCTTCAGTTTTTCTGTGAAGAAGAACTCGTTCCATACTATGAAAGATTAGGCTTTACCGTATTTGCCGTAGGGATGAAGCCTACGAATAAGAGATAATGCTCAGTGGGTGCTTCGTTCGGAGAGCCCTCTACAAAAAAACATGACTGAGGCAGCCAGTGAGCCAAGGCCTCAGTCATGTTCCATACTTCTGATATCGTCGATCTTATTAGAGCATTTCAGCACATACCACCGAGGCTAATCGGCGCTATTGTTCGGTTCATGCTCACGCTCGCTTCCATCCGGCTGCCCCTCTGTATCAAGGAGTCCATCAGGTGTCAGCTGAGCACTATCTGATCGCAAGGCATCCAGAATCGTTTGAGCAAGTTTCTCTCCGATCCCTGCCTCGCGCAATTGTTCGATCGAAGCCTCGCGAATCTTCTTCAATGATCCGAAATGCTTCAACAGATGCTTGCGCCGCTTCTCGCCTATACCTGGAATTGAATCGAGCGCTG
>Ga0209566_100587_pt1 | contig 23195 bp, 19 predicted proteins | sample Araplavi_mTSA_r2_2_FD_184287 | JGI IMG/M metagenome (GOLD analysis project Ga0209566, IMG submission 184287) | Arabidopsis root microbial communities from North Carolina, USA - plate scrape CL_Cvi_mTSA_r2 (SPAdes) (version 2) | ecosystem: Host-associated > Plants > Roots > Endosphere | place...
TTTGCCTCCAGCTTCCTTCAGATTCCTCCTCACGGCGGACACCCTTGCTCTTGGCTAATGGTAGGCGCTTGCCAGCCCCCATTCCGGACTTTCACCGTATAGATGACACCCATGCTGGGCGTACAAACACAAAAAGCTTGGGACTTGTCCCAAGCTTTCTTTGTATTCAGTCGTTTGCGCACTGAGCAATTTTATTAATCTTATTTCTCTTCTTTGTTCAATGCTTCATACAGTACAGCAAGATTCCGCTCTAATCTGCTGACCAGCATGCGTCCGACAGTCTCTTCTACCAATCCCGCTCTAACTGCAAAATCCACCTGTCTAGAAAAACCATACATTTGCGTATCTAGCACTTCCTCATAGAGAGGGCAGTAACGCGTCGCCAAGTTCTCCATTTGAACTTGAATGAGTTTCTCTATTTGATGCGCATCATCTTCAAGCAGAGCGAGCGCTTTATCATTGATCTGTTGTACCACATCCGACGAAGACATGCCTGATTTCCCCCCTATGACCCGAAGTCACGTTTGTTCTATTTCTAATATTAGACGATCATGACCTGTAACACAAGATGCACCGCGAACTTCTGTGTGACAATGCGCACTTTTCCACCTGCAATTCCCTGTACCAAAGTGAAGCGACGCCTTGCATGGTGAGCATAATTGCCATCTCATAGAGAAAAACTTGAGAGAGCAAAAAAATAACAGCGTATCTCAATAATAAGCAGAAAGTGCTTGTCCAAAAGAAAGAAGAGCCGAGACAATACGTCCCGGCTCCCCCCAATTCTCGATCCGAATTATTCGGCTACAACAGTTACATTCAGACCATGCTTCTCGAATACATCAGACATAGCTACTTTCGCTTCGTCTACATCCGGTCCATGAACATGCAGTTCATACGCTTGATTGCCAACGAGTGTCGTGAACAAACCAAGAATACTTTTTACGTCAATGTATTTGTTGTCGGCTTGTAACACAATCGAAGATCTGAATTTGTTCGCTGTTTGCGAGATTTCCACAATTGCCGTGTTATTAGACATTGAAATCCCTCCGTCTCAGTAAATCACATCTAATTTATACGCTTCCATCATACCGTGAATAAGATGCTGGGCGCAAGGTGAAATCCATCAGATGAAGCAGGCAAATATAGACTACTTCAAATGTTCAGGGTTCAAGCATTCCAGCTCTGGAAGAACAAAGCGGCCGTCTTTGCGAACAAGCACATCGTCAAAGTACATTTCACCGCCCCCGTACTCTGGACGCTGGATCAGAACCAGGTCCCAGTGGATGGATGAGCGATTGCCGTTATCAGCAGTATCGTAGGCTTGCCCCGGTGTGAAATGAATGCTGCCTGCAATCTTCTCATCGAACAGAATGTCCTTCATCGGGTGTAAAATATACGGATTGACGCCAATTGCAAATTCACCGATGTGGCGAGCCCCTTCATCCGAATCCAAGATTTCGTTCAAGCGATCTGTATCATTGCTTGTTGCCTCCACAATTTTACCGTTCTCAAAACGGAATTTCACATTCTCGAATGTGAACCCGTTATAGATGGACGGTGTGTTGTAGGACAAAGTGCCATTCACCGAATCACGCACTGGAGCCGTGTACACTTCTCCGTCTGGAATGTTCCGTTGTCCGGAGCATTTGACAGAACCAATGTTCTTGATGGAGAAGCTGAGATCTGTTCCTGGCCCGACCAAGCGCACCTTGTCTGTACGATCCATCAAGTTTTTCAAGGAATCCATCGCAGCATCCATCTTGGAGTAGTCCAAGTTGCAAACATTGAAGTAGAAGTCCTCAAATGCTTCTGTCGACGTGTTCGCCAGCTGAGCCATGGAGGCATTCGGATAGCGAAGCACAACCCATTTCGTACGTTTAACGCGTTCTTCCATATGTACTGGATGGGAATAGATTGATTCGTACAACGCCATCTTATCTTTTGGCACATCGGCCAATTCGTTTGCATTCTCACCAGCACGGATTCCAATGTACCCCTGCATATTCTGCATCCGAAGCAGATCATACTCTTTCCATGTCTCCATCTGCTCTTTCGTTGCATTCAAGAGAAGCGAACGCAGTACAGAACGATCCGTCAGCTGTACAAATGGACGACCGCCGCGCTTCGCAATCTCATCCACTATACACTTAACCAATTCACGCTCAGATCCAATCATCTCTACAAGGATATTTTCCCCTGGCTGTACATCAACTGAGTATCCAACCAAGTTTTTCGCAAGCTGTTCTATTCTTGGGTCTTTCATCCTATGGTTCCTCCTCGATCAGTTAACATGAACTTACGATTATCATTGTATCACGATGATCATGCAGAGTCAGCGTGTTCCTGCACGGTACAGCAGACTTCTACTCATATATAAATTGTGACTGCATGTGAACCAATTCTTCTCTCGGTTCCCCTTGCTCCTTATAGGTTGACGTTATCCAACCTTCGACATAGGCAGGGAGTGAATCTCGCTTATTCACCCACACGACATACTTCGCCTGCACCGCTGCATCCTCCAGTCTTGCATGGAGCTCCTTGCGGCCTTGGGCAGCAAGAACTGCTAACTCCTTCTGAAGCTTCTGCTCATCAGCCTGCGACATGCTGCCCTTCATTTGCTGCAGCTGCACGTTCGGTGTAATCAGCCGTTCGTAATCTTCAACCAATTGTTTGGTATACAGGCGCTTTGCCTGATCTGCACCGATTACGATTTGCAATGGAATCAGGTCTGCCCGCTGCTTCGCCTCGATGCTCATTACACGCATTTGGTTGGGCAACCCAGCATGCGTCTGAACAACTGGATCAGAATCCGTCAGCAGCTTCACCCGCTTCGCCCCATCGATTCGGAGCTCTTCCAATTGTCGCAGAGGATTCCATCTGCTCTCGGTCGTTGTCTGCTCCGCTTGAGGACTGATTCGCATATGGGTACCCTTATGCTGTTGAATTTCCCCCTCGTATCGCAGCTGCTTGGCTAGCAGTTTATCTTTGCCTGTTCGGATTTCGGCCATGCCCTGAAAGCGGAACTGATCCTTGCCTACCATTCCATTGAGCGCTCTATCGAGCAATACATCAGGAGGAGTATGGTCGGCAATCGAACATCCATGAGCAATAAGCGCAACAATCAGCAAAGTTGCCATCCATATGACACGGCGCCGCTTCTCCCGTAATGTTGATCGTGCTATGGTCATTAAGTCACCTCCACTGTAAATGAACAAAAAAAAGAGGTCGGAATTTGCATTCCTGCCTCTTTTAGCGTGTCACGTCTGTTTTGGAATTATGCGGCGCATCAAAATGATGCTTACTGCTCCTTCTTGCTCATTTGAATCTGATTGCGGCCGCCATGCTTCGCTTCATATAAGGCGACATCCGCACGGTAGAACAGGGATTCAACACTGATCTTCTCGTCCTGCCAGTTCCAGTCCGCGATGCCGCATGAGACTGTTACCCGCGGGTCTGTCTCGTTCGCAACCCGGGCTCGTATGCGTTCAGCCACCCGTAGTGTTTGGGGCAGAGTCAACTGCGGCAAATAAATTGCAAGCTCTTCACCGCCCCAACGAGCTGCAATATCAGTCTCCCGAATTGAAGTACGAATAATCCGGCTGACTTGGTTCAAGATTTTATCGCCAATTTGATGGCCATACGAGTCGTTAATCTGTTTAAAGTAATCGATATCCGCTACAATCAATGAACCGCAAAAGTCGTTTTTTTGCAACCGATCAATCTGCTTATCCAAATAATGCCGAGCATAGAGACCAGTCAGCTGATCTTTGTTGGCAAGATGCTTTACCCTAGCATGCAAGGTGGCGTTGGCAATCGCAAGGCCGATATGAGTGGCAAGCATTTGCAACAGTTTCAAATTCTCATACGTAAAGAACTGCGGCCGCTTGTCTGCCAGCACGACAATTCCAACAAGCTCACCTCCGCCAAATAACGGTGCAGCAATCACAGAGCGCAGTCCTAGCTTTTCAAAGAAGTGCATGGATGTAGGGCTCTGTTCCTTGCTGTCTGAGACAATAATTGGCTCGCGCAATGAGATCATGTAGCCGAACAATCCTTCATCCGCTGGCATATGAGCACCATCAAATTCTTCGAGGTTGCAGGATACAACCTCAAAGCGGTTCTTCTCAGCATTGAGCTGCAGCAGTACACAGAACTCAGCCCCGAATACTCGGAGCAATTCGTGCGTCGCATCCCGGAATACGTCCCGTAACCTCAAGCTCTGATTAATTCGTTTCGTCAAGTCATTAATGAAGCGAAGCTCTTGAATGACCTCATTGGCCTGTTCATGAAGGCGCGCATTTTCAAATGCCGTACCTGCTGTCTCGACCACGAGTTGAATGAGCTGTACGTCAGAAGGATCTGGTTCCTCGTATAGGAAGCAGACTTTCAGTACGCCGTACGAGCCCTGCTTGCCGCAAAGCGCAAAAGCAACTTCGGTGTGACCCTCTTGCGTCCGGCCGTAGCACAGCTCTCCCTTCATAAATGCCTGCATGACAATCGGATCGCCCCAAGACTTGAACACGAGTGTCTTCACCTTCGGGTTCACACTATGGTGATCCTGTGATAGATACACTTCAATGCTCGATTCCGGCACAAGCCGCTCTACACTTTCCATTATTTGCGTCAGCACCGCATCAACATCAATTCGATCATGCATGTGACGCACCACATTATATAGAACATCTCTGCGTTTGTATTCTCGTTCAACAATGCGCTGAGTGTACATAAGTTCCTTAATAAATGTATATTCGAATGCAAGGTAGAACTGCGAGCGAAGCGCGTGTGTCCACGCCTCCAGCGCTGTCATGGCTCCACTCGACATAGCTGCTGACAGCTTGTAAGCAACGGCTGCGAATACATTTTGCCCCTCGCGAGTCTGCAGCGGGCAGATAACTAACTGTCCATTGTCTATAGCTGCTGTTGTCTTGGTTCGTTCTTGCAAGCATTCATTCAACGCTATACTTATCCTGCTATCCGCATGCAGTGACTCATCCCCTGCCAACCATCCTCCAGCATAATCGTAAATCGCACTGCTTCCAATTATAGAAATCGCTTCATACGGCATATCCTTCAGCCATGCGCGATATGCGGATTGCAATTGCGAGGCAATATAAGGGAAATCATGCGTCGTCACGTCACGCTGAAGCAGCCATCCTTCTAATGCCAATTCTTCGTCGACAGGGGCAGGATCTTGGCAATCCTCTGTCTCTGTCTTCATGGGTTCAAATTCAGTTGTGTATTGTGGAAGTTGACGTTCCGTCATCCTCTTCTCCTTCATTTTCGAAAGGTTGTTCAATTTCTATCATACATGATTTTGCAATTAAAATGTACTATATCCCGAAAACCAATTCTATTTTTTTGGTCCATTTGAACCATGCCAAAAGATCTAACTAGAAATCAGATTGTAACTCAATTTGATTATATAGCTTGACAGGAGCGTACTCTATCTTATAATATTATGTGATGTATATGGGCGAAACTGTTGTGTCACCCTCACGATAATCATCACCAACTAGGCAGCGGCTGAAAACCTGAGTCGGAGCTGACCGAATTATCGGAAAGCATAGGATGATTTCGACGCAATGACACCCCACAATCTAACGATAATTTTGATTGAGAAGGAGTCAATATAACATGGCACGTTACACAGGTCCTAAATTTAAATTGAGCCGTCGTCTTGGAATTTCCTTGAGCGGTACAGGTAAAGAATTGAAGCGCGCGTATCCTCCAGGACAACATGGTCCAGGACAACGCAAAAAATTGAGCGGCTACGGCGTTCAATTGCAAGAAAAACAAAAATTGCGCCACATGTACGGTTTGGGCGAGAAGCAATTCCGCACACTGTTCAACCGCGCATCCAAATTGCCAGGTATCGCTGGTGAGAACTTCATGTTCTTGCTCGAAAGCCGCTTGGACAACTTGGTATACCGTCTTGGCTTTTCCAACTCCCGTGCAGGTGCTCGCCAATTGGTAGCACACGGTCACGTGACTGTAAACGGCAAGAAAGTAGACATCGCGTCTTACCTCGTATCTCCTGGTGATGTAATCGGCTTGCGCGAAAGAAGCCGTAACTTGAAAGTGATCAAGGAAGCTCTTGAAGGGCGTCATCACTTGGCAGGATACATGGAGTTCAACGAAGCTGCTATGGAAGGTAAATTCGTACGTTTGCCTGAGCGCGGTGAGTTGTCCCAAGACATCGATGAAAAGCAAATCGTCGAGTTCTACAGCCGATAAGATTCGCTCTATCGCATAGAAGCGACACCACAATCGCCTTCCCTAGCGGGAGGCGATTTTTTTTATTTTTCCTGCTATATTATCATCAGGAAATGCGATAACGGACGCTCTTTTTCCTCTCACTTTTATGGTATAATGGAAAGCGCTGCAATTACTAAGGAGGAAATAATGCATGGTTGAGGAGAAAGTGACGGAAAGCGGCAAAAGACCAGCACGCAAGAGGTCGATTGGCCGCACGATATGGTCCGTTATGAAGTGGCTCATGCTGTTCGGCCTGCTATGCGGCTTATTTGCTGGTGGCGCTGGTCTCGGTTATGTAACGTCCTTAGTCAAGGACGAACCGGTTCGCCCACGAGAAATGATTCAGCAGAAGATTCAGGAGAATGCCATAACCGGATTCGCTTTTTTTAATGACGGCAATCCGATCGGACAGCTTCGAACCGAAGAGGATCGTCGTCCCGTCTCATTAAAAGATATCCCCCAATCCGTCATTGATGCCCTTGTTGCGATTGAAGACAATCGATTCTATGAGCATATGGGCGTTGATATTCGCGGACTGTCTCGGGCTGTTGTACAGAAAGTAATGAATCAATCTGTGCAGACAGGCGGCAGTACGCTTACTCAGCAATTGGCAAGACGTGTATTTTTGAATTTGGATCGTACCGACAGTCGTAAAGCGAAGGAAATACTGCTCTCCATGCGTATGGAGCGTGTATTGTCCAAAGATGAAATTATTGTTGCATACTTGAATAAGGTTCCTTTCGGCAACGGTTCAACAGGCTACAACTTATACGGAATTAAAGCAGCAGCAAAAGGTATTTTTAATATTGATAATCTGAGCAAGTTGAACATCGCCCAATCAGCGTATCTTGCAGGCCTTCCACAGCTTCCATCCGCTTACTCGGCCTTTACCGGTAAAGGTGAAGTCAATGAAAAAGGGATTGCACGCGCAATTGAACGGCAGAAGCTTGTTCTCAAGCGAATGCTTGAAGAAAATAAAATTACGATGCAGCAATATAATGAAGCGCTGGCGTTTGATATTCGCAAATCAATTGCCCAGCCTCGGGAGAAGGCATACGCTACATATCCATATCTGATGATGGAAACAGAACGTGCCGCAGCAGAAGTACTCGTACTTCAGCAGAATCCTGGACTTACGAAGGCAGACTTGCGCAAGCGCGAGAACAACGATATGCTGCAGTCGGCACGCGAGCAGCTGCTTCGCGGCGGTTATCTCGTGTATACCACCATTGACAAGAAAATATATGATGCAATGAAGCGAGTCTCTGCTAATCCTGATAACTTCTCCCCTGACAGCAAGACGAAGGGTGTTGAACAGGTAGCATCGCTGATGGTCGACCATAGAACAGGTGCCATTCTTGGCATGATCGAAGGTCGCGACTTCAAGATCGAACAGATGAACTTCGCCACGCAGATGCTGAAGCAGCCTGGCTCGACAATGAAGCCGCTCGCAGCTTACTTGCCGGCACTGGATCAAGGGTTAATTCAACCCGCATCCATATTGGACGATGCTCCAATTGTACTCAAGGATGGCTCCAAGGGTTACCATATTCCAGGCAACGCCAACGGACGCTATCAAGGTCTTGTTACTGCTCGGAGCGCATTAAGTCAATCGCTCAACTTGCCGGCGCTCAAGATCTATATTGAGAAGCTCGGTGTGAAGAAGGCGCTGGACTTCGTACAGAAGCTCGGCATCACGACCATTCAGCCTGAAGATTATTACGCGCAGACTGGCGTCATCGGCGGCTTGCGGTATGGAGTAACGGTTGAAGAAATTACGAACGCGTTCGGAGCAATTGCCAATCAGGGCGTATTCAACGATGCGTACTTAATTAGCAAGATTGTAGATTCCAATGGCAATATCGTGTATCAACACAAGGAAGATCCGCAAGCAGTTGTCTCGAAGCAAAGCGCATACCTGATGACTGATATGATGAAATCTGTCATTACGGATTCCAGAGGTACCGGGCGCCGCGTGAGAGGCGAATTTGATCTCTACGGGAAAGTTGAGGTTGCGGCCAAGACCGGATCAACCCAGAACTATGCGGATACGTGGTTCATCGGCTCGACACCAGATGTCACGATGGGTGTATGGGTCGGTTACGACAAGCCGATTCATGTACTGAACCGCGACGCTCGTTCACGCTCAACAGAGATCTGGTCGAAGGTGATGAATGAGGTGAACAAGGCCAAGCCTAATTTGCTCCACACGAAGGAGTTCACACGTCCTGACGGTATCGTGAGCATGACTGTGTCTGGTTATAGCGGCAAGCTTCCGAATGAGTTAACGAGACTCGGCGGCAAATTCGTCACGGATATTTTTAACCGTAAATATGTGCCGAAAACCGAGGAAGACGCGCTTGTTCACATGAAGTACATCACCTATGACGGCGTCAACTATATTCCACAGGACAGCACTCCTGCCGATATGATCGGTGAGAAAGTAGTGCTGAAACGCGAGAAGCCGATTCAAGTGCTCGTGGAGGAATTGAAGAAAGCGCTGGGGCATCTCTCATCCAGCAGCAATCGACGCTCTTTTTCGGATTACTTGCCAGAAGATGCTAACAACGACGCGCCTGCGAAGGTCGATCCGCGCAAGGATGACGGCAAGGCACCTTCTGCACCACGGAGCGTTCGAATCGCTGCCTTGAAGAGCGATGCCGTTCGCATCACCTTCTCGCGCAATCCAGAATCCGATGTTGTAGGATACCGTCTGTATCGATCAATGGGCGGCGGCACTTACCAACAACAGAGCGGAACCGTTCTGACCGGAGAAGAGACGAGATTCACTGGCTATGTATCAGGCAACAAGCAGTACAGCTTCTATGTAACAGCTGTCGACGTGGGCGGTCATGAATCGATCCCATCGGAGATTGTACAGTGGGGCTCTAATGGTTCAGGAGCTGGCACAGAGGGAACGCCTACGCCGGGTTCCAATGATCCAACAGAATCAGGGAGCAGCAATTCAGGTAGAGAGGAGAGCAGTCATGAAGTCGACAACGGCAGCCGACAGGAACCGCAACGGGCTGCTGCTCAAGTACCTGATGCACCAAATGGACTGAAGACGGCACTAACGGACATGGGCGTGCGTCTCTCTTGGAAGGCTGCGTCCAACAATCCAAGTGAATATTATATCTATTATAGTGCGAGCCAGAACGGCTCTTACGAACGCATCGGCTCGTCAACGTCAACGGACTTTGAGTTGATTACCTTGACACCAGGCGGATGGTATTACGTGACTGCTACAAATAGTGCAGGAGAATCTACTTCCTCTCCTGCCGTCCAGGTCAATAACTGAGCAATTTACACAGAAGGGGGTGTCCCAAAAGTCTAAAAAGACTTGGGACGCCCCCTTTTTTTCATTCTGTATGTTCTTGTCATCGCTGCAAGCAAAATCACATTTCATATACTTACATTTTTCCGTTGAACAAGCCGTTCCAAATGCATTGTAAGAAATCCTATTTCTTCGGGTGGAACCGTCTTCTCCAGCCCTTCTGCAATCCAACCTGCTAATAACACAGCCTTCTCGTAGGCTTCTTCATACTCTTCACGAATCTGAACGAGAAGCGGATTATTTAGTGTCTTCCCTGCCCGTACCCGATCTATGAGTCCCTTCAGATGTCCGATGAACAGGACTGTAGAAAGTGATTCGTCAAAGTCTATCCCAATATTCTTTCCTTCCTCCAGTACCCTCGATATCATCTTCAATTCTGCAACTGACTTATTGCCCTTACCACCCCTTCGTGCACCGTGGAAATGCATAGCCAAAAAGGCAACCTCATCTTGAGGCAAGTTCGCTTTCAGCTGATCATTCAAATAGTCAATCGCTCGTTCTGCCACCCGGTATTCATCTCGATACAAGTGCTGAATTTCGAACATAAACGGGTTGCTGATGACAAGCCCGCGCTTGCAGCGTTCAATCGCTAAATTAATATGATCAACGAGTGCAGAGTGAATCGTCTCCGAGAAATCCCCTTCTAAATGCCCCTGAGCGAAAGCGATGACCTCTTCGACCACACCAATAATCTTGAAATCAACCGCATGCAGAATATGCTCGTAATGCTCCAGCACATCCGTTGTGTGCAGCAAAAATTCCTGTTTAATATCAGATGCATCTACCTCCATCCCAGGCTTTTTTTGAAAGCCTATCCCTTTGCCAAAGGCAATGGAGTTCTTCCCATTGGATAGTTTGGCCATTACCACATTATGCGACAGGACATGAACAATCTTTCGTTCAATCATCCGCTCTCCCCTTCCAAGAATCGAACTGCCCAGCTGATGGATAACTGAGAATGTGCCCGCTAACCGTTAATAAATGCCGATACACTTAATCTTCGCTCAATCTTCTCTCGTAGCAGCTCCGAATCCGTCCCCATCACAATATGAATGTGACCCTTGGCTACACGCATCATTCCATATGCACCAAGACACATAATTCCTACTTCATCTACCTTGGATTCATCTTCAAGCCGCAGCCGTAGTCGAGTAATGCACGCATCAACAGAGCGAATATTTCCCATTCCTCCTACATAGCTAAGCAATCGTTCCAATAGAGCATCTGCATCATCTTGCGTTCTAGCAGTCGGGCTCGGGCTTATTGCCCCGCTCGCCCGCTCCTCCTCTCGGCCAGGTGCGTGGACATGAAACATCCGGATCGCGATAGTCGCAGTCGCATAATACAATCCAAAATAGAGGATGCCAAGCAGCAATAAGAGTAATGCATCCTTTACGCTCGTCCACGATATGAACATATCGATAAAGCCCGCTGAAAATCCAAATCCTGCTCGTATGCTCATGAGATCTGCAAGCATGAGCGCTAAACCAGTGTACAACGCATGTATCCCGTAGAGGACAGGCGCCGTCAGCATAAGCGTGAATTCAAGCGGTTCCGTAATTCCGGTCAGGAAGCTTGTCAGCGAAGCTGTTAGCATAATCGAAGCGATACGCTTGCGTTCCTGCAATTGAGATGAGCGGACGATTGCGAGTGCGTAAGCCGGCAATCCAAACATCATAACAGGGAAAAAACCTGCCATAAAGGTTCCCGCCGTAGGATCGCCAGCATGGAACCGCCACAAATCCCCTCGTACTATCGTCCCTGCATCTGTTACATATTCTCCAATTTGAAACCATGCAATATTGTTCAGTATATGATGCAATCCTGTAGGTATGAGCAATCGGTTCAACAAGCCATACAAGCCCGCTCCCCAGCCCTTCGCGGTCATGATACTGGTACCTGCATCACGAATAGCCTCTTGAATCGCGGGCCAAATAAGACCGACTCCAACTCCTACAATGACCATAACCAGTGAAGAGATGATCGGAATGAAGCGCTTGCCCCCGAAGAAGCCGAGTGCTGCCGGCAGCCGAATGCCATGATAGCGCTTATACAATATTGCCACAATTGCCCCGCACAGCATCCCGCCAAGCACTCCCGTATCGAGGGCAATTTCATTCTCGAAATGCTTCATGACATTGGTAAATACGAAGTATCCAACAGCAGCGGCCAAGGCGGCAATCCCTTGGCCTAAAGTTAATCCGATCGCTACCCCAACCGCAAAAAATAACGGCATATGATCAAAAATGGCGTTCCCGCCTAATTTACATACACTTGCTGCTGCGTCCACCCACGGAATACTGGATTTGATATCTCCAATCCTCACTAATATTGATGCTGCGGGAAGCACTGCAATGGGAATCATCAGCGATCGGCCAATTTGCTGCATATACGTCATCATTTTCATTCGCAACACCGCTCCCCTTACCTAGCTGCTAGGATGCTGCATTATTTTATCGCTCCGGCCATCATGCCGCTTGTAATCTGCTTCTGGAAGATCATATATAAAACCAGCACAGGGATGATTGAGAGCAGCAATCCCGCGAATAACGGCCCCCATTCTGTCCGATACTGCATCTCTGCCTGCATGATTGCGATGCCGACAGGAATTGTATACTTCTCAGGATCGTTCACCAGCACTGTACCAATAATATATTCGTTCCAAATGTTCAACACGTTCATCATGCCGACAGAGATGAGTCCAGGCTTTGCAAGTGGAAGCATAATACGGAAGAAGACCCCATAATGCGAGCTTCCATCGATGGAAGCTGCCTCATCCAATTCCTTAGGCATTGAACGGAAAAATCCCACGAGTACAAATACACCAAAAGGCAAATTAGTCACCGTATAAACAAGAATCAGTCCAAGGAGAGAATTATCTAGATGCAGATTGGAAAGTAGAAAAAACAGCGGTATCAATCCAAGAATAAGAGGAATCATCATGCTGGACAAATATAGATTATACAGTGCCATGCTGCCGCGAAACGGAAATCTAGCGATAATATATGATGTCGTTGAAGAAAGCAGCAAAGCCAACACTGTGCTTACAACCGTAACAATTAACGAGTTCATGAAGTACGTTCCTAGGTGATAGTTGTTCCATACTGTTGTAAAATTAGCCCATTCAAACGGCCACTCCGGCAAGCTCCACGGCGCATTTAGCAGGAACTGCTGATTCGTCTTGAACGAGCCAAGGATGGACCACAGCAGCGGATACATGACGAGTAACGTCCATATCCCTAGTAATGCATACATCAAAGCTCTAACCATCATATGTGAACGCTTACGAGGATATTGCTGCATGGATTCCATAGGCCGCCCTCTCCTTTTCCAGTCGAAATAGTTAAGCCATCTCAATTGCATCTCTGCGCAATAGCCGCTGAAGCGCCAACGTCGTAATGAGCGACAGAATTAGAATAAGTACGCCTATCGCAGAAGCATAACCGAAATGGAATTGGCGGAATCCCATCTGATACAAGTACGAGCCCATGACCTGTGTCGCATTATCCGGGCCACCTTCGGTCATCATCCATACGATGACAAATGATCCATTTAACGTGGTCATCACAACCCATAAAATCGATACTTTAATTTGTTCCCATGTAAGCGGCATCGTAATGCGCCAGAACTGCTGCCATTCCTGAGCGCCATCGATGCTGGCTGCCTCATATAAATCCTTCGGAATGTTCAAGATTCCTGCGATAACTAGAATCATAACGAACCCTACACCCGCCCATATTGCTGGAGGAAGCAGCATCCACATCGCAAGATTTGGGTCTCCAAGCCATGGCGTCTGAACCTTATCCGCCGTGAACAATGACAAAAATGAATTCAAGAATCCGATGCTTGGGTTATATATATAATTCCATAACACTCCAATGACAACGACAGATAGAATATTCGGGATAAAGAACACCGAGCGGAAAAACCCGCTCCCACGGATCCGAAAGCGAGTCATCAGCACCGCGAATAAGACCCCCAGCCCAACAATGCCAACTACTTTCCAGAATACGAAGAAATAGTCATTCAGAATAGCCTTCCCGATAATCGGATCATTCGCTAATTCGCGATAATTATCAATACCGATTAGGTTCTTCGTCTCCGATCCTCCCGACCAATCTGTGAAGCTGAAATATAGCCCGTGAAAAATCGGATATATCATAAATAAACAGAAAAATAACAACGTAGGTACGGTAAATACGAACATGAAGATCTGGCGCTTACGCTTCCATGAAAGGCCGACCCGTCCGCTCACATCCCCCTTAACAGGAGTCTTTTGTGCAGGCACCATCTTGTTCAACCAGCCCCCTCCTTATCGCTCTCCATTCATCAATTTGTCGATGCGGATTAGGATGCATACGTCTGTTCACGCATGCATCCCTCTCTTAACCGCTGTACACTTTACTTCCTTGCCCTCGCAGCAGCCTTCTCCATACGCTCCATCCATTCATTTGGAGTAATGCTGCCCATCATAAGCGCGAGTGTGGAGTCTGATCGCACCTTATCCACATCCGCATTCAATTCAATGTAAGGGGCGACAATGGTATTGTCTGAGCTATAAAATTTCATAGCTGTCTTGGACAGCCCACTCGCATTGGATTTTTCCAAATCCGCCTTCAAGTTGCCCAGTGCGCCTGTCTCTTCCGCCCATGTAATGGCGGATTGCTTCGTGAACAAAAATTCAAGGAATGCTTTAGCGGCTGCTGGATTTTTCGCCTTCTTGGCTATGCCAACCGTAGCCGTAAATGGAATGGCTACAAATTTTCCGCCCGGCTTTTGAGTAATAGATGGAATGAAACCGAATTCAAAACCTTGCGGAACATCTTTCTTCATTTCATTTTCGAGCCAGAGTCCATTCGGGATAAACGCATTTTTATGTTGCAAGAATAGCATTTGCGAATCGATATGGTTAATTGGGGCTGAAGCAGGATCAATGAGACCTGCATCACGCATTTGCACCATTTGCTCCAATGCCTTCTTCACAGGCTCGCTCTTGAATACGCCTTCCTTCAAAGCGAACATGTCCAGCAGAATCGAAGTATCGTTGTTGTTGTTCACGACGAATGCGGAATCCATCACACCACTTTGGAAATAGTATGGATACTTGCCTGTAAATATAAATGGTGCATTGACCTTGCCAGACTCCTTGATTTTCTTCGCTTCGCTCATAAAAGTGTCGAAATCCTTCGGTTCCGCCCAGCCATTGTCTGCAAAGAATTTCTTATCGTAGAAAATTCCCCAGGAACCGAAAACAAATGGAATCGTATACGTTTTGCCGCTGTAATCGATTGGCTTCAGCAGCAGCTCATCTGAAATCTTGTTGCCGTCCGCGTTCTTGGCCTCTTTAAAGTAATCAGTCAAATCCATCAGTTGATCATCTTGCACCATTTGGGTTGCATTTGAGCCCGCACCGTCAATGTAGACGAAGTCAGGAGGATTGCCTTGAATCCAGCGCGGCTTCATCTGATCATTGATTTTCGGGCCTGCTGACTCTTTCACATTTACATTTGGGTACTTCTTCTGAAACTCAGCGATAATCTTCTTCCAGCCCTGATCCCCATATCCGCCGACGAAATACTGAATTTCAAAATCACCGGACACCTCACCGCCAGAGGAATCTGTCTTGCCAGTATCGCTGTTGTTGTTTTGTGCTTGCTCCGTTGTCTTTCCACTGCTGCCGTTATTCGATTCCCCATTCTTCTGACTGCCCGAGCTGCAACCTGCTGCCGTCATTAAGACAAGTGCACTAATGATAAGCAGCAGTAAGGACCTGCCCCACTTGTGATGCATTCCGTTCATGGATATACCCCTCTCCGTCAACATGGATTGAATTCGCGATAACGGTGCAACGACGAAAAAAGGCATACGTTAAGAAGGCAGTCACATAGCGACTGAACTTCCATAACGAATGCCCTTGCGGTAACATGTTATGTCCATTCTATTGTACTTGTCGTTTCGCGTTGCAGATTCGCTTCGCTATTGGGATAATATCCCACGATTATGGATTTGTCAACAAGATTTCAGGGATTAGTCCTCGATCGTTGATAAATCACCTGTTGGCAGGTTCAGTTCCCAAGCCTTAAGCACACGCCGCATAATTTTGCCTGAGCGTGTCTTCGGCAATTTATCCTTGAACTCAATCTCGCGAGGAGACGCATGTGCAGACAATCCTTCCTTAACGAACCGCGCTATATCCGCCTTCAATTCGTCTGACGGCGTATAGCCTTCCCGCAAAGAAATGAAAGCCTTTATAATCTCACCGCGCATTGGATCAGGCTTGCCGATAACACCTGCTTCAGCAACTGCCGGATGCTCTACCAGCTTGCTCTCTACCTCGAAAGGCCCAACGCGCTCACCTGAAGTATTAATGACATCGTCAATACGGCCTTGGAACCAGAAGTAGCCCTCATCATCCATATAGGCAGAATCACCTGACACATACCAACCAGTCAGACGGAAGTATTCCTCATACTTGGCAGGGTTGTTCCACACCTTGCGCATCATCGAAGGCCACGGCGTACGAATTGCCAAGTTCCCCATACGGAACGGAGGCAGCACGTTGCCTTGATCATCAATAATTGCGGCTTCTATACCTGGAACAGGGCGGCCCATGGAACCAGGCTTAATGGCCATTGCTGGGTAGTTGCAAATCAGCTGCCCGCCTGTCTCTGTCATCCACCAAGTATCATGAATCCGATGATTGTATACTTTCATTCCCCAGCGAACAACTTCTGGATTAAGTGGTTCACCGACGGACAAGACGTGGCGCAAGCTCGATAAATTAAAGTTCGCAATCACGTCATCTCCAGCACCCATCAACATGCGGAATGCAGTCGGAGCGCTGTACCATACCGATACCTTATATTTCTCAATCGTCGCATACCAGTCTTGTGGACTGAAGCGTCCGCCGCGAATAACGTTCGTAGCCCCATGCAGCCATGGTGCGAAAATTCCATACGAAGTCCCCGTTACCCAGCCCGGATCTGCCGTACACCAATATACGTCGTCTTCTTTCAAATCTAGTACAACATTGCCAGTATGATAATGTTGCAACATAGCATTGTGAACATGGAATACACCCTTCGGCTTCCCTGTCGAACCAGATGTATAGTGAATAAGGAGTCCATCCTCGCGCTGCAGCCATTCGATTTCAGCTTCCTCGGAAGCTGTAGACATTTCTGCATGAAAATCCACTATACCTTCTTCTTGTTCTACGCCCTCGCCAACAAGAACGATATTCTTCAATGCTGGCAGCTCGGAGCGAGGAACACGATGAACGAGCGATGGCGTCGTCACGATCGCAACCGCCCCGCTGTCCTCCAGACGATCCCGAACCGCTGTCTCCATAAATGCTTCGAACAGCGGACCTACGACCGCACCGACCTTCAATGAGCCCAGCAAGCTGACGTACAATTCAGGCGTACGCGGCATGAAGATGAAGATACGATCTCCCTTCTGAATGCCAAGCTTGCGCAGCACGTTCGCGAACTGATTCGTCTTGCGGCTTAAGTCAGCAAACGTATACGACTCATCACGCGCAGCATCGCTGTAATAAAGCGCTACCTTATCACCACGCCCGTTCGCAACATGCCGATCAATCGCTTCATAAGCCATATTCACTTTACCTGTCTCATACCATGAGAATTGCTTCTCTACGTCTTCCCATTTGAAATCGGCCGACCATTGTTCATAGTTACTCATGTTCGGATTGCTTGCTATAGCAGCAATAATTTCTCCCTGCACGTTACCCATATTGTTCCATCCTCCTATGTCTTTCTCATTCTTTATTCATGCTTCACTATTCACGCCTAAGCGCAATAAATCGCTTTCATGAAGAACTGTACTAAAGGACGATGATGCAGTTCGTGGTGTCAAGGGAAAAAATCATGAACTTTAAGGCAAAATCATTATAGCATACGTTTTCTTTTTCGCCTATTCTTTTCCTTTTCAAATCAACCTTTTTTTGCTATAACGGAATGGAAGAGACGAAAGGAGCTGCTCGGTGTGGAACATCCGAAGAGATACTACGCTCATGTTATTCCTCATACGGAACGAGAACGAGTTGTCGTCGTCGAAGGCCCCGTACGTTCCGATATTCTTCGCACCTTGACTATGCACACCGATCTTAAGGCATTCCGCAGGCCAGCAGAACAGCAACAAGCACTTATCGAGATTGCGGATTTGCCGGAAGGACGCATTATTATTGCTAGGGAAGGCTCTACCATCGTCGGATATGTCACCTTCCATTACCCTGATGAACTAGAGCGCTGGTCAGATGGGGGAATGGATGATCTCATTGAGCTTGGCGCCATCGAGGTAGCCAAGGATTATCGCTCGCTGGGCCTTGGCAGAAGCATGGTATCGACGGCTTTTGAAGATGAACAGATGGAACGCTATATTGTATTTACGACTGAATATTATTGGCATTGGGATTTAGACGGCACCCGGATGAACGTATGGGACTATCGTAAGATGATGGAGAAATTGATGGAATCCGTAGGCATGATCTGGTATGCAACGGATGATCCTGAAATTTGTTCCCACCCTGCCAACTGCCTTATGGTCCGCATCGGCAAGGACGTCCCGTTAGCGTCAGAGGAGCAATTCGATCGCGTCCGATTCCGCCAGCGGTTCATGTACTAGTATTGTAGAGAGGGATGTTGGACATGTCAGGTAAGGCCCTATACTTCATGCATGAGGAAGCCCTCCGTTATCGATTTAATGCAGATCACCCATTCGATCAGCAGCGGCTTGCCATGACGCATGACCTGCTAGAGTACGCCGAAGCAATAGATGAAGGCGCTGTCATTCGCCTTCAGACGCAAGCCTCTGATACCGAACGCTGGCTGCCCCTCATTCATCGCGCTGACTATATCGACGCAGTGAAGCATCTCAGCGATCCAAACCCATCAACCGAATGGGTAGCCCGTGCTGCACAATACGGCCTGCATACCGAGGATACCCCTTACTTCACAGGGATGCATACAGCGGCATGTGCGATAGTTGCCGGCTCCATCGCTGCATGCGAGGCTGTCATGTCTGGAAAATCACAGCATGCCCTTCATTTAGGCGGCGGCCTTCATCATGCGTTCGGCGATAAGGGAGCGGGCTTCTGCGTCTATAATGATGCAGCTGTTGCAATTGCATGGCTGCAGCAAACGTACCAAGCACGTGTCCTCTATGTGGATACCGATGTCCATCACGGAGATGGCGTTCAATGGTGCTTCTATACGAACCCGGATGTGTTCACTTATTCCATCCACGAGACAGGGAAGTTTCTATTCCCTGGTACCGGCTTCGTTCATGAACGTGGCGGTGGCGAAGGGTTCGGCGCGTGTGTCAATGTTCCGCTGGAGCCGTATACGGAGGATGAATCTTGGCTGGAATGCTTCACTGAAACCGTACAATGTGCGGCAGCGGCATTCAAGCCAGACATTATTATCAGCCAGCATGGCTGTGATGCTCATGCACTCGATCCATTATCACATATGCACTGCAGTACCCGTATCTACAGTGAAATGCCGCGTATCATTCATCGGCTTGCTCATCAATACTGCGATGGCAAGTGGGTTGCCGTTGGCGGCGGCGGCTATGACATCTGGCGTGTCGTACCGCGGGCTTGGAGCATGCTGTGGCTGGAGATGAGTGAGCATCCACTGGCTCATTCGTTACAGAACCGCCCCCAGCAGCCATTGCCGCAGCAGTGGTTAGCGAAGTGGTCGATGCAATCGCCTGTGCCTCTCCCGCATACCTGGCACGATGATGCCACAGAGTGGGCGCCAATGCCGAGGCGCAGCATTATCGAAGATCGTAATGCACGTGCCAAAGTGCTCGCACTTGAATATATCCGATAGAACGAGCAGCGGCGCAGGCAGGTCCGATGTATGGGACTGCTTGCGCCGCTCTATTTATCTGTTGGAGGCTATGATTTCGCAATTAGACCGTGAGTCCTTGCAGCATGCTGTCTACAATTTGATGGGAACGATGCGACGCTTCCACCGTGAATTCAGCAAAGTTCACATGAGCAGAGCCGTCTGCCTTATCCGACATTGAGCGGATAACAACGAACGGAATCTCATTAATGAAGCATGCTTGCGCTACAGCAGCCCCCTCCATCTCTGTGCAAGCCGATCCGGCGAACGTCTCATGCAGTTGACGCACTTTGTCCCGATCTGCAACAAATTGATCGCCTGATAGCACGACACCTTTACGATAACGGCCTGGAACAAGCTGTTCACACGCGCGTTCTGCCAGTTCAATAAGACCCGTATCCGCCATAAACTGCGAAGTCTCTTGAAATGGAATGATCCCTGGAGCAAAGCCTAACGCTGTGACATCCATATCGTGATGCATGCACGATGTCGAGATGACAATATCACCAATGTTCAGCTCTGGATGAACCGCACCTGCTACACCCGTGAATATCACCTTCGATACATGGAAGCGGTCAATGAGCACCTGCGTGGTGACAGCAGCATTCACCTTGCCGACTCCAGACTTGCAGATCACGATATGCTTGCCGTGAAGTGAGCCTTTGTAATAACGCAATCCCGCTACATCTACTTGCTCTACAGGCTGAGCTGCCTGAAGCAGCAATTCGATTTCCTCATCCATCGCCCCAATTATACCAATAACCGCTTCATGCGCATTTGTCATCGAGACCTACCTCCTGTATGTATATCATCTTCATAATCATACAAAAGGCCCCAATACATGGGGCCTTGCGTATATACCAACACGGTATCTTTATTGATTCACATGCACCAACCGATAGCCCTATACTTCACTTACAGACAAACGAAGTATTGTCTCATGCGGCAAAATAACACGTGAATGTTCTACATTTTCCTTCTTCATCAGCTTCGTCAGCAAGCGCATCGCAACCGCACCAATGTCATACATTGGCTGAGCTACTGTTGTCAATTGCGGACGAACCATAGACGCCATACGGATATTATCAACACTGATGACAGAGAAGTCATCTGGCACCTTCAAGCCAGCATCTTGAATGCAGTGGATTGCACCGATAGCCATCTCATCCGTTGCGGCAAAGATTGCCGTCGGACGCTTCTTCAAGCCGAGGAAGTACTTCATCGCCTCTACGCCGGACTCATAGCGGTAGTTGCCGATTCGAACCAAGTCCTCCTTGTATTCGATGCCCGCGCCTTCCAATGCACGCTTATATCCTTGGAAACGAGCAAACCCGTTCGCAGGATCTTGAAGCGTACCGCTGATCATCGCAATATCGCGATGTCCATGGCGAATAAGCGTATTTACGGCATCAAATGCTGCTGCCTCGTGATCGATATCAACCGATGGGATAATGCCATGCTCATCTGTAGTTGCACAGAGAACAATCGGCACCGAAGCGGTACGGAATGCTTGAACGTGATCCTCCGTAACAACTCCGCCCATGAACAACAGTCCGTCCACCTGCTTCTCCAGCAGTGTATTAATAACCCGAATTTCTTTCTCCTTCTTCTTGTCCGCATTGCACAGGATGATATTGTAATGATACATATTGGCAATATCTTCAATACCGCGCGCTACTTCGGCAAAGATAGAATTCGAAATATCAGGAATGACAACCCCAACGGTTGTCGTCTTCTTACTCGCAAGTCCGCGTGCAACTGCATTCGGGCGATAACCTAAACGTTCAATCGCTTCGTATACCTTTTTACGCGTTTGCGGCTTCACGTTCGGGTTGTTATTGACAACCCGGGAAACGGTGGCCATCGAGACGCCCGCTTCTCTTGCTACATCATAAATAGTTACCGTCACGATCCTTCTCTCCAATTAACGATAAATTTGTTGCGACCATTGATATTATGTTAATGATACGCTATTTTCAGAAAATTCGCAATGTCACGAGCAAATCAGCTACTGTTTGTCATTATTTACCGTTTATTGCCCAAGGACGCTCTCCAGCTTGTCGTATCGTATCGCATGATGCGATTCATTCCATGCTGGCTCCCCATCCCGCAATACGATGACCTGAGGGGATTCGTGCTGAATGCCGAGCATATCTGCACACGCGAGCGAGACATCACGATTTTCCACAACCAGTATTCGGCCTATAGCAATCCCTTGCGGCTCGAAATCCTCAGCTACCTTCACCATCTCTTCATCCGCATGTGCGCTAATTGGACAGCGTGTGCTGTGCTTGAATAGAATAACTGTCTGCTCCTTCGACCGTTCAATTAGTGATTCCAATGCTTCCATCGTCGTAACTGCTTCCATCGTAGTGCCTCCTATGCTTCGATATATATTCCCTGTCATGTATGAGAAGATCATTCATATTCAAAGCAATGATCTATGAAAATGCGCTTTAACTTATTTTAACCCGATATGACTCAAAACTAAAACCGGAAATCTGCTTTAATCTACATTGCAGCTCATCCATCCATAAAGTATCATTGCATGTTCGAGCAAATAAATACAAGTCAAGCAATTGATTGACACGCTCTGCAATGCGGCATTCCAATCGAGACAACATATCATCGCTTTCTTCTTCATCCAGCAAGGATACGATGACACTGGCCAGCTCATTCTGCTCATCAAAGGACACATGCAGAGGAGCTTTCCCAAGTGCAAGTGGATTCTCAGCAATCATATCCATGCGGCTGTGTATGAGAGCGGCTACATCTTTTTTGACAAAAGTAAGCAGTTCCGAACGTCCACAACTAACACAAGTCACCACCGGAACGCGGTGGATATGAATTGTACGCGCATGTACAACGGTACGAACGGTAATATCCATGTAATGATCACAAATGCATCTTGTATACATATCATTCACCCCTGAACATACAAGGTAGTCTTACCATATCTCTAGATGAACCTTATGACTTCTTGCTGCAAATTTGTGCAGTTTTCTGTATTTCGATTTTGGGTTATCCTAATATTCGACTACGCTCCACAATCTCCTTCCATGCGTGGATATGTATTTTTTTACACTTTTAACAGCGGACAGATTGTCATTTTCATTTTTCAATGAGGAATATCACGTTGCCAAGACAAATCGTACATGCCCATGTATGCTTTTTGCAGGCAATATGGTTAAATAATAGGTGGACAACACGCGATATTCTGTTGTCTATGATCGTAGGTCATAATGGCAAAAGAGACAATGGACATTGTATGGGAAAATTCCCAATTCTCTGAGAGAACTGCAAGAAATAGGAGAGGCTCCGTGAGAAGCTCTGCTATAACCATACGAAGGAGGGACAACATTCATGCGTTTAAGTGGCAAGCGAATTGTTGCATTTGTAGATGAAGAATTTGAAGATTTAGAATTGTGGTATCCGGTACACCGTGTGCGCGAAGAAGGCGCTGAAGTGCATCTGGTAGGTCTAGAGCGCGGCAAGACCTATATCGGCAAATATGGTGTTCCTGCAACCTCAGACTATGCTTATGCAGATATTGATACAACTCAATATGATGGCGTACTCGTCCCTGGCGGATGGGCACCGGATAAGATCCGTCGTTACGCTGACGCCCTTCGCATAGTGAAGGAAATGGATGCAGCCGGCAAACCTGTCGGACAAATCTGTCACGCTGGCTGGGTGCTTATCTCTGCAAAAATCTTGAACGGTCGCACAGTGAC
>Ga0209566_100588_pt1 | contig 23106 bp, 22 predicted proteins | sample Araplavi_mTSA_r2_2_FD_184287 | JGI IMG/M metagenome (GOLD analysis project Ga0209566, IMG submission 184287) | Arabidopsis root microbial communities from North Carolina, USA - plate scrape CL_Cvi_mTSA_r2 (SPAdes) (version 2) | ecosystem: Host-associated > Plants > Roots > Endosphere | place...
TCGAACACGACCGTTAAGCCCTCCAGCGCCGATGGTACTTGGACCGCAGGGTCCTGGGAGAGTAGGACGTCGCCAGGCTGGATGCATGCCCGAGCAGTCGACTTTCCAGGCTATCTAAGTCTGGGGTCGACGACCAGGGCTAAGAGCAGCACAAGAGAACCACCTTCTTCGGAAGGTGGTTTCTTTGTTATGTTCAGGTATTTCGCTAGGTGTTTTTTTTTGATTCGTCCATGATGGCCGGCGTACCATTCGACTCTTCAGCTTCGGCGTCTGGACGTAAAGCATTGGAACGTGACGCCGAACTTGTCCTTTACCACGCCATAAGCCGGGCTGAAATGAAAAGCGCCGAGCGGAATTTTCACTTCCCCGCCTTCCCGCAGCGCCTCGTATATCCGCGTCGCTACTGCCGCGTCGCTTGTTGTGATGCAGACCGTTAGAAGATCGCCTTCGATTGTTGGCTTGCCGGGCTCCGAATCCGCCACCATCAGTTGGGCGTCGCCTACTCGTAATTCGCTGTGCGCGATCCGCTCCTTCTCCACTTCACCCAAGTGGCGGCCGGAAACGTTCGGACTTGCGCCGAACGTTTGAATAAAGGTGACTTCGGCGCCGAGCGCTTTTTCGTAAAAGTCGATCGCCTCCCGCGCACGCCCATCTAACATAATAAAGGGAACGAGTTGAATACTCATTACTATCAGCTCCTTGGTTTGTTAGTAAGCAGGTTGTCTGCTCTCTTCAAGGATAGCCGCTATTGGTGACAGATCTTGTCATAGAATACGGATAACTTATAAAAAGCCAGAGCCGCGCTATGCAAAACAAAAAACCATGCACGCCGCGTGCATGGCTCATTCAGATGACCTTAAGATGTTACAGCTCTTCCGGTTCCTCATAGGAGGCTAGTATCGAATTCAACAGCCCCGGAAAACGGGCTTCGAGATCCGCCTCGCGAATGGACAAGATGCGCTGCGTACCGTGTATCCGCGTACGGACGATGCCTGCTTCGCGAAGCGTACGGGTGTGATGAGAGACGGTGGACTTGGCGATCGGCAGCTCAATATCGCCGCAAGACCGTTCCCCGAGCTGTCTGAGCTTGTTGACCAGCATCAGACGAACCGGATCGCTAAGGGCGTATAATACGGAAGAGAGCTGTAGATCCGCCGTTTCTGGATGGAAAAGCGGCTTCATGCTGCGGAGCCCTCCTTAAATAGAGATTTATAATTGCATTTTACCATAGAGGATGTTATATTTCTATTGTTCGATTATTATCGAACAATAAAACAATATACAGCTAGGGTGATGGAAATGAGTGAAGCGATGACTGGCAGTAAGAACAACGATTTGCAAGCGGAGCAGCCGTCTTTTAAATCCGAAAAGCTAGCGACGCTCGTGCTTGGATTGGCCATGGTGCTCGTCATCATGAACACGATGATGTTTAATCTGGCGCTGCCGGACGTCACGCGAGAGTTCGCCCTTTCGCCATCCGGCGCTTCCTGGATCGTAACCGGTTATTCCATCGTATTCGCGATATCATCGATTACGTACAGTCGATTATCTGATTATGTCCCCATCCGAAGACTGGTCGTAATCAGCTTGCTGCTGTTCGGCCTCGCCGCCGTCGTCGGTCTGTTCGCTGACAGCTTCCTCGCGCTGCTGGCCGTTCGGATCGTGCAGGCCTCGGGTGCGGGCGCGATTCCTTCGCTCTCCTTGGTGCTCATCAGCCGCTATGTGCCAATCGCTCGCAGAGGCGCGGCGATGGCGATCGTCATGTCTGCGGCATCGCTTGGGCTCGGACTCGGTCCCGTGGTCGGCGGAGCCATCGTACAATACTGGGGCTGGCACTTGCTGTTCGCGATCAGCGCGCTCACGCTGCTGCTCGTGCCTGTGCTGTCGATCTTGCTCCCGAAGGAGCGCAAGGGCAGCGGTACGCTAGATCTGGCGGGCGCACTGCTCGCAGCGGCCAGCACGACGGGGCTGCTGCTTTTCCTGACGAACCATCAATGGTACATGCTCGTCGGCGGGGTGCTGGCGCTCATCCTGTTCGCAGCTCGCATTCGTACCGCCCGTTATCCGTTCGTCCTGCCCGCGCTGTTTGCCAACCGTAGGTATCTGTTGCTCAGTGCGGTCGGCGTCGCGGCATACCTGTGCAGCTTCGCCACGCTGTTCCTGCTGCCGCAGATTCTGGTTCATCTCCACGGCTTAAGCGCCATCGAATCCGGTCTCGTTATTTTCCCCGGTTCGCTGCTTGCCCTGGTGATGTCGCGCAAAGTGGGCGCCATAATCGATAGAAGCGGCAATGCCGCGATCATTCGCTATATTCCGATGCTTATATTGCTTTCCGTGGCGCTGTTTGCCTTATTCGCGGGTACCTCGTATGTATCCATCCTGCTTATTTATATGCTGCTTAGCCTCGGATTCACCTTCATGACCAGCAGCATATCCAACGAGATGTCGCGTCTGCTGCCGGCTTCCCAGATCGGTTCGGGCATGGGGCTGTTCCAACTGCTGCAATTCGTCAGCGGCGCGTTCGGGGTGGCGCTGTCCGCGAGCGCGATCGACTGGCAGAAGCATCTGCCGCTGAGCGAAGCTTACAGCAACATCTACTGGGGCTTGACCGTCGTCGTACTGGCGTCGATCGGCTGCGCCTACTTGTACATTCGCGGCACGACCGCCACGACCGTTCGGGCCGTAAACGTGCAAGCCGAACGCCCTTAAGCTATAGTAGTAGCTAAAGGGGGCTGAGCACTCGCATGGAGATTCGTCACTTAACGCTAGACGAGTTTGATGAGCGAATCGCATTGATCGAATTCGCGTTTCAATTCAAGCTTCCGCCAGACCGGCGGGAGTCGGAGCTCGCTTACTTCCGTTCGGATGAGCACATCGGGGCTTTTGACGAAAGAGGAAAAATGCTGTCAGCATTGATTACGCTCCCGCTGCGCGTGTGGGTCAACGGAATCAGCATGGCGATGGGCGGCATCGCGGGCGTGGCCACATGGCCCGAAGCCCGGCGTCACGGCTGCGTGGCGCGTCTGCTCGTCACCGCGTTGGCCGAGATGCGCGAGCGGGGGCAATCGGTCAGCATGCTGCATCCGTTCGCTTATCCCTTCTACCGGAAGTATGGCTGGGAGATGACCGTCGAGCGGAAGAAGTACGAGCTCGAGCCTAAGCACTTCCCGGCGAAGAGCGGCGCGCCCGGAAGCGTTGAGCGGATCGAGCCGGACACCGCTGCGGTATCCGGCTTGTACGCGCAGTTCGCCTCCCGTTATACCGGCACCTTGGACCGCACGGAAGAATGGTGGACGCGCAGGCGCTGGAATACGCCGGGCACACTCGCGGTGTATCGCAATGCCGCGGGCGAGCCGGAAGGTTATTTGCATTACCAGGTGGAAAATCGGACGTTCACCGTCCGCGAGTGGGTCGCGACGTCCGAGGAAGCCCGTAACGGACTGTGGGACTTCGTTCGCAATCATGATTCGATGATCGACAAGCTGCTGATGACCGTGCCTGCGGACGATGAACTGCCGTTCCTGGTGGCGGATCCGCGCTTCAAGCAGGAGATCGAGCCTTACTTCATGTCGCGCATCGTCGATGCCGAAGCCTTCGTCGGGCAATATCGGTTCGAGCCGGGCAGGGAGGAAGAGACGCTGCTTCGGCTGTCGGATGCGCATGCGCCTTGGAACGAGGGCGTGTTCCGCCTCTCGATCTCCGAGGACGGAACGGCGACGCTGTCCAAGTCGGATGAGGTCGCGCCACCCGCCGTCGAGCTGGACATCCAGACGCTGACCGCGCTTCTGCTCGGCGGACGGCGCGCCGGGACGCTGGCCCGATCGGGAAGACTGAGCGGCGACGCCGACGGCCTAGCGCTGCTGGAGCGCCGTATTCCGCAGTACGGCACGTTTTTGATGGACTTTTTCTGATCGGTGGCAATAAAGGCACACAACCGGCAAGCTCAGGCTGCGCGGTTTTGTGCCTTTATTCGTCCCGTCGTTCGTTCTCGTCTTTTTTCCTTGACGCCTCATACCGCGCGACCGCTTCTTGGACCAGATCTCTGCCCGGCAGCTTGGAATTAATGCGAAGCAAAAGCACGATCACGACGACCAGCAAAATGAAGTTGACGATTTGCATGCGCTCACCGCTTTCCAGGTTCATATTTATAATGTAAGCCAATCGGTGCTCCGCGGGAAGAGCTGCGATAAATCGCACCGACGATCTTTAAACGCGTACGAATCGGTCAATACTGATGAAGGAAACACGTCGAGCATATACGCGCTTGGCGGGCACAAATGGGGTTGCATTTTAGATCAAAGCGCGTATAATAAGGTTATAGTCAAAGAAAGTCAAAGTCAGATGTCACAAGTCGGGATGTCGAAGCCGTTCTCCGGAAAGGGGGTTAGGCTCTTGCTATGCGTAACATATCCGATCTCATCGAGCACTACCTGAAGCAGATCCTGCAAAGCAGCGCAGGCTCGGTCGAGATTCAGCGCGGGGATTTGGCGGAGAAGTTTTCCTGCGTTCCCTCGCAGATCAATTATGTCATCAGCACGAGGTTTACCCTTGAAAAGGGGTATAGTGTAGAGAGCAAACGCGGCGGAGGCGGATATATCCGTATCCAGCGCGTGGACTTGCCATCGCTCGAGGCCGTGCAGCGTCTGCTTCGTCAGAGCGCAGGCGGCCGGATCGACGAGACGAAGGCGAACGGACTCATCTATCAGCTCGAGGAGGCCGGGATCGTCACGGCGCGCGAAGCGCATCTCATGCGCACCGCGATGTCCTCCGAAGCGCTGCCGCTCAAGCAGCCGCTTCAAGACGAGGTACGGTCCAATCTGATGCGGGTCATGCTGCTGGCGCTTCTCGCCCGTTAGACCGGGCGGCCGGGAATGACCGCGATTCATTCTTGCCTGCGGGGAGGGATCAAGGTGGTTTGCCAGGAATGCGGCCAAAGGCCGGCTACGCTTCATTTTACTAAATACATCAATGGGGAAAAGCTGGAGCTTCACATCTGCGAGGCATGCGCCAGGGAGAAGGGCGAGCTCATCCCGGGCACGTCGGCGGGCTTTTCCATCCATAATCTGCTCTCCGGCTTGATGGACTTCGATCCCTCGGGTCTGGCGGGCGCCAAGGCCAAAGCGCAGGCTCAAGCGCTGCGCTGCGAAGGCTGCGGCATGACGTACGGCCAATTCAGCAAGCTCGGACGGTTCGGCTGCGCGCGCTGCTACAAGCAGTTCGCGGACCGGCTGGATCCGCTGATCAAGCGGGTGCACGGCAATACGGTCCACGTCGGCAAAGTGCCGAAGCGGGCAGGCGGGTTGGTCCGGCTCAGACGCGAGATCGACGGTCTCAAGCGGGAGATGCAGAGCAAGATCGAAGGCGAAGACTTCGAATCCGCCGCGACCCTCCGCGACCGCATCCGCGAGCTCGAGCGCGAAGTCCAGAACGGTTAAGGGGGCGGAGCTCATGGGTAATCGGAAATATACCTCGGAGGCGCTTAGCCCGTGGATGAAGGAGGACGCGCCCGATCGGGACGTCGTGCTGAGCAGCCGGGTACGCATCGCGCGCAACCTTCGCCATCTGCCGTTTCCAATGATGGCGAGCGCCGCGCAGTCCGTGGAGGCGATGGAGCGTCTGCTCCAGGTCGGCGAGAGCGGAAGGCTGAGCGGACTGGGAGAAGTAAGCAGCGTTCGGCTGTCGGAGCTCAGCGAGCTTGAGAAGCAGGTGCTCGTGGAAAAGCATCTCATCAGCCCTGCGCTGGCCAACCATGCCCAACACGGGGCGCTCATGCTCGGACCCGGAGAAGACATCAGTCTGATGGTGAACGAAGAGGATCATCTTCGCATCCAATGCTTGCATGCGGGATTTCAGTTGAAGGAAACGTGGGATACCGCGAGCAAGATCGACGATATCTTCGAAGAGGCCGTCGATTATGCGTTCGACGAGAAGTACGGCTTCCTGACCAGCTGTCCGACCAACGTCGGCACCGGTATTCGGGCATCGGTCATGATGCACCTGCCCGCGCTCGTCATGACGGGTCAGATCAACCGGATTCTGTCGGCCGTGACGCAGGTCGGCCTGGCGGTCAGAGGCGTCTACGGCGAAGGCAGCGAAGCGACGGGCAACCTGTTCCAAGTGTCCAACCAGATCACGCTCGGCCAATCGGAGAGCGAGATCATCGATCATCTACATGCGGTGGCACGTCAGATCATCGAGCACGAGAAGGCGGCGCGCGCCAAGCTGATGAGCGAGTCGAGGCTGAAGGTGGAGGATCGCGTCAAGCGATCGTTCGGCATTCTGAGCTACGCCGCCGTCATCGACGCGAAGGAAGCTTCGCAGCGGCTGTCGGACCTTCGGTTAGGCGCCCATCTGGGACTATTGCCGGAGGTGGACGAAGGTACATTGAACGAGCTGCTGGTGTCGATTCAGCCGGGATTCCTTCAACAGGCGTACGGCGAAGCGCTCAGTCCGGAGCAGCGGGACATGACCCGAGCCCAAATGATCTCGTCCAGACTGGCAACTCATGCCTAAATCAACTATTCTTATATTATACGGAGGAGGTGCTGTCTCATGATGTTCGGAAGATTCACCGAACGCGCACAGAAGGTTCTGGCATTGGCACAGGAAGAAGCAGTGCGCCTGGGACACAACAATATCGGTACGGAGCACATTCTGCTCGGTCTTATCCGCGAAGGCGAATCCATCGCCGCCAAGGCGCTGATCGCGCTTGGACTCGGACTCGAGAAGATTCAGGACGAGGTCGAATCGCTAATCGGCCGCGGTCAGGAGCAGCCGACGAATATCGCCTACACCCCTCGCGCGAAAAAGGTCATCGAGCTGTCGATGGACGAAGCGCGCAAACTCGGACACACGTATGTCGGCACGGAGCATATTTTGCTCGGACTTATTAGAGAAGGCGAAGGCGTGGCAGCCCGCGTGCTGAACAACCTCGGCATCAGCCTGAACAAGGCCCGCCAGCAGGTGCTTCAGCTCCTCGGCAGCAGCGAGAGCGTCTCGCAAAGCCATGGCCCTTCCAACAACGTAAGCACGCCTACGCTTGACGGTCTGGCCCGCGATCTGACGGCCAGCGCCCGCGACAATAATATCGATCCGGTCATCGGCCGTGCCAAGGAGATCGAGCGCGTCATTCAAGTGCTCTCCCGCCGCACGAAGAACAATCCGGTGCTCATCGGCGAGCCCGGCGTCGGCAAGACGGCGATCGCCGAGGGACTGGCGCAGCGGATCGTGAACAACGAGATTCCCGAGACGCTTCGCGACAAGCGCGTCATGACGCTCGATATGGGCTCGGTCGTTGCCGGCACGAAGTACCGCGGCGAGTTCGAAGACCGCCTGAAGAAGATCATGGACGAGATCCGGCAGGCCGGCAATGTCATCCTGTTCATCGACGAGCTGCACACGCTGATCGGCGCGGGCGGCGCGGAGGGCGCGATCGACGCCTCGAACATCTTGAAGCCGGCGCTCGCGAGAGGCGAGCTGCAGTGCATCGGCGCCACGACGCTGGACGAATACCGCAAGTATATCGAGAAGGACGCTGCGCTCGAACGCCGCTTCCAGCCGATCACGGTCGACCAGCCGTCGCCTGAAGAAGCGATCCAGATCTTGAACGGCCTGCGCGACCGCTATGAGGCGCATCACCGGGTCAAGATCACGGACGACGCGATCGAAGCCGCGGTCAAGCTGTCCGACCGCTATATCACGGACCGCTTCCTGCCGGACAAGGCGATCGACCTGATCGACGAAGCCAGCTCCAAGGTGAGACTGCGCTCGTATACGGTACCGCCGAACCTGAAGCAGCTCGAGGCGCGCCTTGAGGATATCCGCAAGGAAAAGGACGCAGCCGTGCAGAGCCAGGAGTTCGAAAAGGCCGCCGCGCTGCGCGACACCGAGCAGAAGATCCGCGAGGAGCTCGACTCCACGAAGAACCAGTGGAAGGAAAAGCAAGGCCGCACGGACTCCGAGGTGACGCCGGACGATATCGCCCAGGTCGTCGCGAGCTGGACCGGCATCCCGGTCGTCAAGCTGGCCGAAGAAGAGACCGAACGCCTGCTGAAGCTGGAGAGCATCCTGCACGACCGCGTCATCGGCCAGGAAGAAGCCGTCAAGGCCGTCGCCCGCGCCGTACGCCGCTCCCGTGCGGGGCTTAAGGATCCGAAGCGTCCGATCGGCTCGTTCATCTTCCTGGGCCCGACGGGCGTAGGTAAGACCGAGCTCGCTCGCGCCCTGGCCGAAGCGATGTTCGGCGACGAGAACGCGGTCATCCGCATCGACATGTCGGAGTACATGGAGAAGCACTCGACGTCCCGTCTCGTCGGCGCGCCTCCCGGATACGTCGGCTACGACGAGGGCGGCCAGCTGACCGAGAAGGTCCGCCGCAAGCCTTATTCCGTCGTCCTGCTCGACGAGATCGAGAAGGCGCATCCCGAAGTGTTCAACGTGCTGCTGCAGGTGCTCGAGGACGGCCGTCTGACCGACTCCAAGGGCCGCACGGTAGACTTCCGCAACACGCTGATCATCATGACGTCGAACGTCGGCGCAGACCAGATCAAGCGCAACTCCACGCTCGGCTTCACCGCCGTGCAGGATGCGGGCAAAGACTACAACAACATGAAGGATAAGGTGCTCGGCGAGCTGAAGAAGTCGTTCCGCCCCGAGTTCCTGAACCGGATCGACGAGATGATCGTGTTCCACCCGCTCGCGGAAGAGCACATCGCGCAGATCGTCACGCTCATGGCCGACGATCTCAAGAAGCGCCTCGTCGAGCACAACGTCAAGTTCGAGCTGACCGAAGCCGCCAAGAACTTCCTTGCCAAGGAAGGCTTCGATCCCGCCTACGGCGCGCGTCCGCTGCGTCGGGCGATCCAGAAGCACATCGAAGATCGTCTGTCCGAGGAGCTGCTGCTCGGCAAGATCCAGAAGGGCGACACGCTCGAGATCGACGAGAAGGATGGCACGCTGGTCGTGAACAACGCGAACCCGTCCTCCTCCGAAGAGAGCGAAGCGGTCAAGAACAACAGCTAAGCCGATTTAACGCACGATCCGCGCCTGCGGAACACTCGTCAGAGTCGTTCCGCGGGCGTTTTTTGCGTGAATAGGCATGTGCAGGGCGCCCGTCGTTCACAAAGCCGATTGCGCCATGCCTCCGCAGCGCTTATGATCAACATAGACTAAAGCGAGGTGGAAGGAATTGCCGATCAAGGTGCTGATCGCCGACGACAACTCATTTATCCGCGAAGGGATGAAAATCATCCTGACGAGCTTCGAGGAGTTCGAGGTCGTGGGGACGGTCGAAGACGGGGCGCAGGCCGCCGCCTTCTGCGAGGCGCACGCGCCGGACGTGGCGCTGCTCGACGTGCGCATGCCAAACATGAACGGCGTGGAAGCGGCGCGGCTCATCGCGGCGAACACGAAGACGAAGCCGCTCATTCTGACGACCTTCGACGATGAGGAGTACATTCTCGAAGCGATCAAGGCGGGGGCAAGAGGCTACCTGCTGAAAAATAACGATCCCGAGCGAATTCGCGACGCCATCAAAAGCGTGCACAACAACCACGACGTGCTTCAGGACGTCGTGCTGGATAAGATCAAGGCGCAGCTCGCGCAGGGCGCCGTCCCGCAGCAGGCCGCCGCGCCGGCACCCGCGACGCACGCCAAGCCGGGCGCAGCGATCGACCGCAGCCTGTTCACCGAGCGCGAGCTCGACATCATGGAGCAGATCGCCCGCGGCTTGTCGAACAAGGAGATCTCGCGCAAGCTTTTCATCTCTGAAGGCACGACAGCCAACTATATTACCTCGATCTTGAACAAGACCGGGCTCGAGCATCGCACGCAGATCGCGATCTACTATCTCACAGGCGAGGCCCGCGTGCCTGAAGAGGAGTAGGGGACGGCGATGGAGCTATGGATGCTCGGGAGCAAATCCGCTCTGCTGCTGTTTATCGGATACGTGCTGTACGGCCTTCCTCACGAAGGGACGTTCCGGCCGGCCTATATGCTCGTTCTGCTGATGTACACCTGCCTGAGCTTCGGCATCCCGACGCTCAGGCGCATCAAAAAGGCGTCGCTCGCGCTGTCGGCGCTGTCCGCCGCCTTGGCGCTCTATGGCGCGCTGGAGCTGCATCCGCTCTTCCTGCTGCTCGCCGTCCCGAATCTGTACGAGTTATCCTCGGGACTCGGCGCGACCAATTGGCTGACGGCCGCCGTGCTTGCCGCTGCCGCATGGATCGCACCCCCATCCGATCGGCCGCTCTATGCGCTCGCGGCCGCGCTGTGCTTCATGCTCTACGTTTCCACGTGCCGTCTGCACACGCGGCTCGCCCTTCGCGAGGAGGAGCGGGACAAGCTCCAGGAAGACGCGCGCAGGCTGACCCGGGCGCTCGCAGACAACGAGGAGTATGCCCGCCAGTCCGAATATACGATCAAGCTGGAGGAACGGGGCCGGCTGTCGCAGCAGATTCACGACGAGATCGGCCACTCGATGGCGGGGGCGCTCATACAGATGGAAGCGGCCAGAAGGCTGCTGGATACGAACCGGGCGAAGGCGGAGGAGCTGCTGGGCAACGCGATCGTCATCTCCAAGGAAGGGTTGGAGCGCATCCGTCTGACGCTGAAGCAGACCAAACCGCCCGCCGAGCAGCTTGGCATCGGCCGTCTGCAGCTGTTCGTGGACGAGCTGTCCGCGAAGCACGGCATTCGGGCGACGTTGAACTACGACGGCAATCTGGATGCGATCACCCAGCTGCAGTGGCGCATTATCCAGGCGAATGTCACCGAGGCCGTCACCAACTCGCTTAAGTACAGCGATGCCGGGACGATCTCGGTCGAGGTGGTCGTGATGAACAAGTTCGTCAAGGCGGTCGTCCGGGACGACGGCCGCGGCGCGGACAAAGTCGTGAAGGGACTCGGCATCGTCGGCATGGAGGAGCGCGCGGCATCGGAGGGCGGTACGATCATCGTCGACGGCTCCCGCGGCTTCAGCGTGACGACGCTATTGCCCGTCCGGTCGGGCACATGATGATATTCATGAACGCATCATATGAGATTCCTCATGTTTAAGGATGAACTTATGCACTGACATAAGGGCGTCCTTTTTTTTATGATTAGATCAACAAATGAACGACAGGAGCGAATGCGCGATGAACATTATCGAGATCGGCGGACTGACCAAGAAGTTCGGGGACTTCGCGGCGGTGGACAATATGTCTCTCACTTTGAAGGAAGGAGAGATCTTCGGCTTCCTCGGCGCCAACGGTGCCGGCAAGAGCACGACGATCAGCATGATCGCCTCGCTGCTCCGTCCGACGAAGGGCGAGATCAAGTTTCTCGGCAAAAACATCGCCAAGCACGCGCACTTCGCCAAGATGAACATCGGCATCGTGCCGCAGGACCTGGCCATCTACGAGGATATGACCGCTTTCGAAAACGTGAGATTTTTCGCCGGGCTGTACGGCTTCCGCGGAAGCGAGCTGAAGGTGCGGGTGGAAGAGGCGCTCAGCTTCGTCGGGCTCGGCGACAAGCACAAGGAGCTGCCGAAAAATTTCTCGGGCGGTATGAAGCGCCGGCTTAACATCGCCTGCGCCATCGCGCATCGGCCGAAGCTGATCATCATGGACGAACCGACGGTCGGCATCGACCCGCATTCGCGCAATTACATTTTGCAATCGGTCAAGGAACTCAACCGCATGGGCTGCACGATCCTGTACACGAGCCACTACATGGAGGAAGTCGAAGAGATCTGCACGCGCATCGCGATCGTCGATCACGGCAAGATCATCGCGGACGGCACCAAGGAGCAGCTCAAGGCGATCATCACCGACTCGAAGGAGATCTGGATCGACGTGAAGAGCGTCGAAGGGCTGAATCAGGAGCGCCTCAAGGAGATCCGCGGCGTCCTGAGCGTCCGGATCGAGGAACAGCGGATCAAGATCCAGTCGCGCGCCGAGATCGCGAACCTGAACGACATCGTCCAGCAGCTCATCCGGGACGGCATGGAGATTCGCGCGGTCGAGGAGCAGGCGCCGAACCTGGAGACGGTATTCCTGACGCTGACCGGCCGGAATCTGAGAGACTAAGGGGGATACGTGCGTGAATACGCTGCATATCGCAAAAAAAGAAATCGTCTCGGCGCTTCGCAATAAATCAACGTTCCTCTTCATGCTTGCCTTTCCGATCGCGCTCATGCTCATTCTGGGGCTGGCGCTGTCCAACGCCTTCTCCGGCAGCATCGAGATCGGCGACATCAAGATGGCATACAAGATCGATCAAGCGAGTCCCGCGCTGGCTTCCGGCTGGGAAAGCTTCGCGAAGGCCGCCGAAAAGAACGGGGTCACGATCGAAGCGCTGCCCTCCGGAGAGGACGGCAAGCAAGCCGTCACGGAAGCGCAGTACGCGGCCTTCGCCGACGTCTCCGACAAGGGTATCGCTTACTACGACAACAGCCGGAGCACGATCGAGAGCAACATCCTGCAGGGCATGCTGACCTCTTTCGCGGACCGCTACAATCTCGAGGCCGCCTTCGCCAGCGCAGGCGCATCGTCACGGAACGGCGGCAGCGGTCAAGCGCCGGCTCAACTGGTGAAGTCGACTTCGCTCACGGCGGACAGCCAGCCCAATTCGATGGACTACTACGCGGTCGCCATGACGACGATGATCGCCTTGTATGCGGCGATTAACGCCTCCGCGCTCATCGAGAGCGAGCGGACTCGACATACGATCGTCCGGCTGTCTGCCGCGCCGGTATCCAAGGCAGAGATTTTCGCCGGCAAGGTGCTCGGCAGCACCGTCATCAACGCGATTTTCATCGTCGCCGTCATGCTGATCAGCCATTTCGCCTTCGGCGCGAACTGGGGCGACCATCCGGGGCATGTCCTGCTCGTGCTGATCACGGAGGTGCTCATGGCGGTCGGCTTTGGTCTCGCGGTCGGCATGATCTTCCGCAGTAAAGCATCGCATTCGTTCCTGCTCATTTTCATCCAGATCGCCTCGTTCGTAGGCGGCGCGTACTTCCCGGTGAACGACTTCGGCGGATTTATCGGTGCCGTGTCCTATTATTCGCCGCTGCGCTGGAACAACGCCGGCGTCATCGAGACGGTGTTCGGCGGAGACACCGCCCCCGCTTTGGCAGCCGCGGGCTTTAATCTTGCGGGCGCCGTCGTCCTGCTCGCCGTATGTACGTTCCTGATCCGCAGAAGGGAGACGATCTAACCTTGAAAACGATCCTTTGGCTCATGGCCCACACGTTGCGCAACACTTTTCGCAAACGCTCGAATATAATCCTGTTCCTGCTGCCCGTCGCCGGCGTATTGCTCTCCGCCGGCCTCTACGGCAACGCCGGCGGCACCGGCCTTCGCATCGGCATCGTGCAGCAGGACGGCGCGGACGCCGTCGGCCGCGACGTCGCCGCCTTCATCGGAGCGCTGGACGGCGTCAAAATAACGGAGACGTCGGATGCCGACCTGAAGGACCAGATCGCGGCGGGCAAGCTGGATGCGGGCATCGTCATCCCTGCGGGGTTCGGCGAGACGCTCAAGACCGGATCGCCGGAGCAGCTCGAGCTGCTGTCAGTCAAGGGCGCGCAGGTGACGGCTTACGTTCAGGCGATGCTGGACGGTTACCTGAACAATGTCGCTTCGATCGCCGCGGAAACGAAGGGAGACAAGGCGCGCTTCGAGCAAATTTACGGCGAGTATACGAAGGGCGGTTTTAAGGTCGACCGCGAACGACTGAACGACGCGTCCAACGTCAAAGACACGACTTACCAATCGCTCGGCTTCCTGGTCGCCTTCATCATGTTCTCGTCCGTCAACATGTCGGAGATGATCCTGCGCGAGAAAGAAAATCGCACGTTCCTGCGCCTCCTCTCCTCGCCGGTTACCGCCAAGTCTTACGTCGCGGCGAACGTCGCGGTCAATATCGTCGCCATGGTGTGCCAAATCGCCCTGACGCTGTTCTTCATGCGGGCGGTGCTCCACATCGACTCGGGCGTGCCCGTCATGCAGCTCGCTTTGATTCTGGTGCTGTTCGGTCTCGGCGCGATCGCGCTGTCGCTGCTCATCGTCGCGCTCGCCAAATCCAGAGGCCAATCGAGCGCGCTGCAGAATCTGATCATCACGCCGACATGCCTGCTCGCCGGCTGCTACTTCCCGATGGACATCATGCCGGACGCCATCCGCAAGGTCGGCGCGTTCCTGCCGCAGCACTGGCTGCTCGACGCGGTGAACCGGCTGCAGCACGGCGACAGCTTCGGCAGCCTGTATATGAACTTGCTGGTTCTCGCGGCCTTCGCCGCTGCCTTCGCGGCGATCGCGATCTTCCGCTTCAGCCGCAACAACGATACGCGAACGTTCGTCTAACCGACGCGCGCGGCGAGCCTGTCGCCCGACTTGTCGATCCGTCCCGACGGCTGATGCCGGGGGGCGGATCTTTGCCATTGGGGGAGGGCCCGGACTTTAACCGACATGATCAAATATGATACACTTCTTATAACTAGCGATTGATGAAGGGAAACCTATGGCCAAGCTGAAGATCAAGTTCGTCTGCACCGAATGCGGCACGGAATCGCCCAAGTGGATGGGCAAATGCCCGGGCTGCGGCGCCTGGAACACGATGGTGGAAGAAGCGGAGCCGGTCGTCAAGGCGAACGTCGGGCGGAGCAGCGAACTGACCCGCACGAAAGAAAAGGCCCAGTCCATCATACACATAGAGAGCGGCAAAGAACCCCGCATCCCGACCGGGAACGGGGAGCTGAACCGCGTGCTCGGCGGCGGGCTCGTACCCGGATCGCTGCTGCTCGTAGGCGGCGATCCGGGCATCGGCAAGTCGACGCTGCTGCTGCAGACGTCGAACGCGCTCGCCGGACAGGGACTCACCGTGCTGTACGTGTCGGGCGAGGAGTCCGTCCGGCAGACGAAGCTGCGCGCAGACCGGCTGGGCGCGCTGAGCGAGCGGCTGTTCGTCCTATGCGAGACGAACCTCGATCTTGTCGAGCAGTCGATCGAAGAGGTGAAGCCGGACTTCCTTGTCATCGATTCGATCCAGACTGTATACCGGCCCGACGTCCCGTCCGCGCCGGGCAGCGTCGCGCAGGTGCGCGAATGCACGGCCCAATTCATGCGCATCGCCAAGCAGGGCGGCGTCGCGACGGTGCTTGTCGGCCATGTTACGAAGGAAGGCGCCATCGCCGGTCCGCGGCTGCTCGAGCACATGGTCGACTGCGTGCTCTACTTCGAGGGCGAACGGCACCATTCGTACCGGCTGCTTCGCGCGGTGAAAAACCGCTTCGGTTCGACCAACGAGATCGGCATTTTCGATATGTCGGAGGACGGCCTGCGCGAAGTGTCGAACCCGTCCGAGCTTTTCCTGTCGGAACGACCGCTCGGGGTATCCGGCTCGACGGTCGTCGCGAGCATGGAAGGGACGCGGCCCGTCATGGTCGAGCTGCAGGCGCTCGTCGCGCCGACGCACTTTCCTTCGCCGCGGCGCATGTCGTCCGGACTCGACCATCACCGGATCTCTCTCGTGATCGCCGTCCTCGAAAAGCGGATGGGCATGTTCCTCCAGAACCAGGACGCCTACGTGAACGTGGCGGGCGGCATTAAGCTGGACGAACCGGCGGCCGATCTGGCCGCGGCGGTCAGCCTGGCGTCGAGCTTCAGAGACTTGCCGACCAAGCCGGACGACGTCGTTTTCGGCGAAGTGGGGCTGACGGGCGAGGTGCGGGCGGTCTCCCGCGCGGAGACGCGGGTCAAGGAAGCGCTCAAGCTGGGCTTCAAGCGGGTCATTTTGCCGGAGGCGAGCATGAAGGGCTGGCAGCCGCCGAAGGGCATCCGGCTGGTGCCGGTCAAGTCGGTCGCCGATGCGCTCAAGGCGGCATTGGAATAGGGGGTACGAATGGCTTGACGAAGGACATAAAAGATAAAGAACGCGAGCAGCAGGACGTGATGAACCAATTGCTGCGGATGGTCGCGCCCGGTTCGCCGTTTCGCGACGGACTGGAAAACGTGCTCCGCGCCAAGACGGGCGCGCTCATCGTCGTGGGCTACAGCCCCGAAGTGATGGAGGTCGTTGACGGGGGCTTTTCCATCAATTGCGACTTCAGCCCGAACTACCTGTACGAGCTCGCCAAGATGGACGGCGCGATCATTCTGAGCGAAGACGCGAAGCGAATTCTGTACGCCAACACGCAGCTGATCCCGGACTCCTCGATCTCGTCGATCGAGACCGGCATCCGACACCGTACCGCGGAGCGGGTAGCGAAGCAGACGGGCAAGCTCGTCGTCTCCATTTCCCAGCGGCGCAATATCATCACCCTCTACCAGGGACAGCTGCGCTATGCGCTGAAGGACATGGCCGTCATTCTGACGAAGGCGAACCAGGCGATTCAGACGCTGGAAAGATACAGAGCGGTCTACTCGCAGACGCTGACCGACTTGTCGGCGCTGGAATTCGAGAATCTGGTCACGATGCATGAAGTCGTCTATGCCGTGCAGCGCGCCGAGATGGTGCTGCGCATCCGCATGGAGATCAAGCGGTACGTGCTGGAGCTGGGCAACGAGGGCCGGCTGATCAACATGCAGATGGAGGAGCTCGTCGGCAACGCCGAAGAGGAAGCGCGCCTCCTGCTCCGGGACTATGCCAAGGATGCTTCAGAGGAGCGCATCCGCGAGATCCAGGCTTCTCTGAAGAAGCTTAGCTCCGACGAATTGCTGGATACCGTCCTCATTATTCGACTGCTCGGCTATCTGTCCTTGAGCGCAGTCGCCGAAGAAGGACTCTCGTCGCGCGGTTACCGCATCCTCGCCAAGATCGCCCGCCTGCCGGCCGTCATCATCCATAATCTCGTCGAACGCTTCGGCGCGCTGACGCATATCGCCCAGGCTTCGATCGAAGAGCTCGACGAAGTCGACGGCATCGGCGAGGTCCGTGCCCGCGCGATTCGTGACGGTCTTCAGCGCATTCGGGATCAGGTGTTCATTGACAGACAGATATAGGCATCATACAATGGGGAATGTTGCCTGCGGAGACGATATCTGCATTCCGCTCGCGGCCGGCTCTTAGACTAGCCCGGTACCGGGCCGCTTCCGTCCAAGCGTTGACGATCGGCCGTATCGGGTATAGTAAAGTAGAGGTGAAAGCCATGTTTACGAAGTCATTGCCGAACCTGTTCACCATTGGAAACTTGTTCCTCGGCGTATTATCGATTATATTGGCGTTCAACGACCGCGCAGACGGCGCGGCCTTGCTCGTGATTATCGCCATGCTGCTCGACGGACTCGACGGCCGGGTCGCCCGCGCGCTCAACGTCCAGAGCGAGTTCGGCAAGGAGCTCGACTCGCTGTCGGACGTCATCTCGTTCGGCGTGGCGCCGGCCTTTATTATGTATCAGGCCGCATTTACCGACGTCAATCCGGCGCTCGCGTGGATTATTACCGCGATCTTCCCGATCTGCGGGGCCTTGCGGCTCGCCCGCTTCAACGTCATTGAGGGCATTCCCGGCTACTTCATCGGCCTGCCGATTCCGGCCGCCGGGGGCGTGCTGGCCACGCTTGCCCTGTTCCATCACGATCTGCACGTGTACCTGCTGCTCGTCGCCACGTTGGCGCTGTCCTTCCTGATGGTCAGCAGCCTGAAGTACCCGAACTTCAAGAAGCTCGGTCTGCCGAAGGCGGCGATCTGGGCCGTGCCGCTCGTCGTCGCGGCTGCCGCGTCGCTCGCGTTCATGTTCCCGCACGCGATCCCGAACTTCATCCTCGTGATGCTGCTTCTGTACGCGCTCTGGGGCTTAAAAAAAAACGTTGAGCGCCTGTTCTCCGGCGCCTACAAGCGCCTTCGCCGAAAGCGCCGCAAGGGAGAGGATCGTTCTCGCCCGCGCCGCGGCGCATAAGATAAGCGCTTGGCACTAGCGTCCCTGTTCGAGCCGATGGCTCGGAAGGGGCGTTTTTGTTTTTTTATAACACAAGCGAATAGCAAAAGCCGTCCTTCGCCATCGGCGAAGAACGGCTTTTTTGGCATAAGACTCGACGCGGTCCGTTAGGTCAGGTTGAACCAGCCGAGCGTACTGCACTTTTCCGATTCTTTGGTCACGACTTCTTCCAGGTTGACGCCAAGCAGATTGCAATAAGCGGACAGATAGAACAGATTCTTGCCCATCTCCGAACGAATGATGTCGGCGCATTGCTCGCATAGCTCGCCTGACATGTGGGACTTCGTCTGGCGCTTGGCTTCGTCTAGCTCCAGGTCGGGAGAAAAACCCTGCTGCTTAGCGCTCAGTTCGATGCATCCGCATTCGGTGATGGACTTGGACACAGCCCGGTTGACCGAAGCGTTCGATTGGCTGTACTTGGTCATGACATCCAGCAAGCTGCGGTGACGAAGCAACAGCTCCGAGACCTGCTGCTGAAATTCCTGCAGTGTTGGCGCGCTCATTCCATCCACCTCGGTTGCCCGTATTGGCGTTGCTTAGCCCCATTATAGAGCAAGGCGCCCGGTAATACAAAACGAATTAGGCGCTTTCATTTTCCATTCGGAGCGGCGGTTGTTTTACGCGCGACAGTCCTATACAGGGATTGGCGCAATCGTGAACTTGTGCGGCCGATTCTTACCGTTAGTAGAGCGCGGTGGACTTGGACAGCCACAGGAAGGCTCACAGGTTCAAACCGGTCACCACTGCAGCCTCGCGACTCGGATTCCCGGCAGCGCAAATCGACATTCTTTCCCTTCTCCCACAAGGATTAACTCTCGTGATTTTGGACCATACTGGTTAGCAAAATAGGTTATTCTTGGGAGTGATTCTTATGTTGATGAAACGATTGATTCAAGCCTTCGGGCTGTTGGCCGGACTAGCGATCGGACAAGGGTTCGCGTCCTCCGCCCGCACGTCGGGCAGCCAGATGTCTTGGATGGGCGGCGCGCTTGGGACTGCGGCTTACGGAGGCGGGATAGGCGCCTATGCGACCTGGATCGGGGCGGCCCTCGGCTTGTTGATCGCGACGGCTTGTGCGCGCCCGCTGTCCGAGCTGCTCCGCAGAAGCGTGGACAGTCTCTCGGAAATGCCTGCTGCGCAGCTGCTCGCAGGGCTTGCAGGCGGCGGCTCGGGCCTCGTCCTCGCCATGCTGCTGATGCCTTATCTGAATACCGTGCCGCGCGTGGGCGGCCTATTGTCTGCGACAGCGGCGCTTGCGTTGGCGTACGCCGGTACGCATGTCGGGCTTCGCAAGCGGGAGGAAGTGTCCGGTTGGACTGCGGCACGGCGTCAGCCGGAGCCGGTCGCCGAGGAGTTGCCGAGATACGAAGAGCATAAGATTCTCGATACAAGCGTCATTATCGACGGCCGGATCGCCGACATCTGCAAGACCGGCTTCATCGAAGGCACGCTAGTTATTCCCGAGTTCGTGCTGGAGGAGCTTCAGCATATCGCGGATTCGTCCGATCTCCTCAAGCGCAACCGCGGCCGCCGGGGGCTCGACATCCTGAACAAGATTCAAAAAGAACTGGACGTGAAGGTGCTCATCTACGAGGACCCAGGCGATGAGACAGGCGAAGTGGACAGCCGCCTCGTGAAGCTCGCGAAGGCGATGCGAGGCAAGGTCGTCACCAACGATTTTAATCTGAACAAGGTATGCGAGCTGCAGGGCGTGTCCGTCCTGAACATCAACGATCTCGCGAACGCGGTGAAGCCGGTCGTGCTGCCGGGCGAAGAGATCGTCGTGCAGGTGATCAAAGATGGCAAGGAGCACGGACAAGGCGTCGCTTATCTGGACGACGGCACGATGATTGTGGTCGAGGGCGGGCGCGACTTCATCGGCACGACGATGGAGGTGCTCGTGACGAGCGTGCTGCAGACGTCGGCGGGCCGTATGATCTTTGCGAAGCCGAAGCTGCTGGAGCGCGCGCTGTAAGATGCCGTGCCTGCTGCGATTGCCGGTGAAGCTTTGATCCGGGGATTGGACAGGGCGTTGGGCAACCGCTGGGCCGGTGTCGGGCCAATGTCGGCTGCTGTTGGGCTGGCGTTGCTTAGGCGGCGGTCCAGTGGCGGGCAAGCTCGTTCCTCTTGGAAAATAAGCGCCGACCGGGTATGATGGAAGGGTATACGGGCGGGACCCGCTGGGGTCCCGTCCTTCTTCACGATCAGCGGACGGATGCGGGGCGCGAAGCCTCGTTCGCAAGTAAGCAAGGCGAAAGAGGGCATGGACATGGATTGGGGAGCGGTCATCGTCGCGGCGGGACGCGGCAAGCGCATGGGCGCCGGCATGAACAAGGCGTATTTGCCGCTGGCCGGCCGGCCGGTGCTGGCGCATACGCTCGAGGCGTTCGAGTCTTGCGAAGCGGTCGGCGAGATCGTCATCGTGGCTGCGGCGGGCGAAGAAGCCCAGGCAGAGGCGCTTGTGCGCGAGCTGGGTCTGCGAAAGGTGACGGCCGTCATCGCCGGCGGCGCGGAGCGCCAGGACAGCGTGTACGCCGGGCTCGCCGCGCTAAGATCCGAGGGCGCGCTCGTCCACGACGCGGCAAGGCCGCTCGTAACGCCGGAGCGGATCGCGGACTGCTGCGAAGCGGCGGAGGCGAGCGGCGCCGCCGCGCTGGCGGTGCCGGTCAAGGACACGATCAAGCTGTCGGACGGCGGCGGGATGATCGTGTCGACACCCGAGCGCAGCCTGCTGTGGGCGGTGCAGACGCCGCAGGCGTTTTATCGCGCCGAGCTGATGGATGCGCACGACCGTGCGCGGCGCGAGGGCGCCGCGGCGACGGACGACGCGATGCTGCTCGAGCGGCTTGGCCGCAAGGTGGCGATCGTGGAGAGCGATTATTCGAACTTGAAGATTACGACGCCGGAGGACCTGCCCATCGCGGAATTGCTGCTGGAGCGGCGACGGCGGGACGGACGGGAGCGAAGCAGATGATTAGAGTGGGACAAGGCTTTGACGTGCATCAGTTGACCGAGGGACGCGCATGCATCATCGGCGGCGTGACGATTCCATATGAAAAAGGACTGCTCGGCCATTCGGACGCCGACGTGCTGCTGCACGCCGTCAGCGACGCCGTACTCGGGGCGCTGGCGCTCGGCGATATCGGCAAGCATTTCCCCGACACGGACGAGGCCTACAAGGACGCAGACAGCGTCAAGCTGCTGGAGCGGGTGTGGACGCTCGCCAAGGAGCGGGGCTACCGGCTCAGCAACGCGGACGCGACGATTATCGCCCAGGCCCCGAAGATGGCGCCGTACATCCCGGCGATGGTCGACGTGATCGCTCGGACGCTCGAAGCGAACGCCGATCAAGTGAACGTCAAGGCGACGACCTCCGAGCGGCTGGGCTTCACCGGCCGGGGCGAGGGGATCGCCGCGCAGGCGGTCGTCCTGCTTGTAAAGGAAGGCTAACAAGGGGAGGAGCATGAACATGAGCAACCAGCAAGCGGGCAAAGTCCGCGTTCGCTACGCGCCGAGTCCGACGGGACATTTGCATATCGGCAACGCGCGCACCGCTATTTTTAACTACTTATTCGCTCGCCATCACGGCGGGGACTTCATCATCCGTATCGAGGATACAGACGTCAAGCGCAACGTCGCCGGCGGCGAGGAGAGCCAACTGACGTATCTCAAATGGCTCGGCGTAGACTGGGACGAGAGCGTGGATCGCCACGGCGACTGCGGGCCCTACAGGCAAACGGAGCGTCTTCATATCTACGAAGAATACACGAAGCAGCTGCTGGAAAAAGGACTCGCCTACCGCTGCTACGCGACGGAAGAAGAGCTTGAGGCCGAGCGCGAGGAGCAGCTCGCCCGCGGCGAGACGCCGGCGTATTCCGGCAAATACCGCGACATCACGGCGGAGCACGAAGCGCAGCTGATTGCGGAGGGCCGTATCCCGGCGATCCGCTTCCGCGTGCCGGAAGGCCGCACGTATACGTTCTACGACCTGGTCAAGGGCGAGATCACGTTCCGCTCGGAGGACTTCGGGGACTTCGTCATCGTCAAGCGCGACGGCATCCCGACGTATAACTACGCCGTAGCCGTCGACGACCACCTCATGCGGATCAGCCACGTGCTGCGCGGCGAAGATCACATCACCAACACGCCGCGGCAGCTCATGATCTACGAGGCGCTCGGCTGGGAGCCGCCCGTGTTCGGCCATATGACGCTGATCGTCAACGAGAGCCGCAAAAAGCTGTCCAAGCGCGACGAATCGATTGTTCAGTTCATCGAGCAGTACGACGGACTTGGCTATCTGCCCGAGGCGCTGTTCAACTTCATCACGCTGCTGGGCTGGTCGCCGGAGGGTGAAGAGGAGATCTTCACCCGCGAGCAGTTCATCGAGATCTTCAAGGCGGAGCGGCTGTCCAAGAGCCCGGCCGTATTCGATACGGTGAAGCTCAACTACATCAACCAGCATTACCTGAAGGCCGTATCGCCCGAACGTCTGATGGAGCTGTGCCTGCCGCATCTGAAGAAAGCGGGCAGAATCTCCGAACAGCCGGACGAGCGGGAGATGGCATGGGCCGCGGCGCTCGTGACGCTGCTGCGCGAGCATCTGCGCTACGGCGCGGAGATCGTGCCGCTGTCCGAACTGTTCGTGCGCGAGCAGATTGAAGTCGACGAAGAGGCGCGCGAGGTGCTGGCGGATCCGCAGGTGCCTGCGGTGCTGGGCGCATTCGCGCGGCAGATCGAGGCCGCCGGCGAAGAGGGCTTCACGATCGAGGGCATGAAGGCGCTCATCAAGGCCGTGCAGACGGAGACCGGCGCGAAGGGCAAAGGCCTGTTCATGCCGATCCGCGTAGCGCTGACCGGACAGATGCACGGGCCGGATCTGAACGGCACGATCTGGCTGCTCGGGCGCGAACGCGTGCTGTCGAGGCTTCGGGAGACCGCCGCGTCGCTCGGGTGAGCTGCAGAGCCGTGAAGAGCTGCTGCTTGCAGGGCGAGCTTGATGCAAAGTGAATAGCGGCACTTTTTTCGGGGAATGGGATAACGGACATTCGTACCGCTAATTGGCCCTGGGAGGCAGTGCGCGTGGAGGATAACGGTCATTTGTGCCGCTAATTGGCTTTGCGAGGCAGTGTGTGTGGAGGATAACGGTCATTTGTACCGTTATTTGGCCTTGCGAGGCAGTGCGCGTG
>Ga0209566_100590_pt1 | contig 22987 bp, 21 predicted proteins | sample Araplavi_mTSA_r2_2_FD_184287 | JGI IMG/M metagenome (GOLD analysis project Ga0209566, IMG submission 184287) | Arabidopsis root microbial communities from North Carolina, USA - plate scrape CL_Cvi_mTSA_r2 (SPAdes) (version 2) | ecosystem: Host-associated > Plants > Roots > Endosphere | place...
GCATTTTGGGGTACATTAGTCATTGAGTAGGGTCCTTCCTTGGTGGTGTCGCAATCCCGAGGATACCCTACTTTTTTGCATGCTGCCTAGACACCAGATGCTGGTACACAGACTAATTTACATCATCGGGATTCGGGCAAATAGCGATGTCGCACATCGCTATTTGGCGCACAGCCGCGAGTTTCGGGTAAATAGCGATGTCGCACATCGCTATTGGGCGTGCAGCCGCGAGTTTCGGGCAAATAACGATGTCGCACATCGCTATTGAGCGCGCAACCGCGAGTTTCTGGCAAATAACGATGTCGCACATCGTTATTCGGCGCGCTGCCGCGGGATCCGGCCAAATAGCGGTGCCGCGCATCGCTATTCAGCGCGCGCAGGCTATAGACGCCCGATTTTCTTGAGATGCGCCCGTCTTCAGCCCTACCCCGGCGGCATCCCGGCCCCGGCGGACAGATCGCCGGCGGCTTCAAGCATACGCAGTACATCCAGCTCCCCGGCTCCCCGGGGAGCTTTGTCGTAGGCGAGCGGCTTCGCCGAGCGCTTCAAGATGTCCTTGATCCGGCCCGGTGACAGGCCGGGCTTCGCCGACAGCAGCAGCGCCACCGCGCCGCTGACATGAGAGGTGGCCATCGAGGTGCCGCTCATGACGCGGCGCCGGCCGCCCGGCCAGGCCGACTCGACCTTGGCGCCGGGCGCGAAGATATCGATGGCCGCGCTGCGATTGGTGAAGCGGGCGATCCGCCCCCGCCGGTCGAGGGCGCCGACCGCGATCGTGTGGCCGAAGGCGGCCGGGAAGTCGATGCGGCCCTTCTTGCCGTCATTGCCGGAGGAGGCGACGATCAGCACGCCGGACCGGTACGCGCTCTCGACGGCCTTGAGCAGCGCTTCGCTCCGGTTGGGCATGCCGAAGCTCATATTAACAACATCCATGCCGTGATGGACGCACCAGTCGATGCCGAGAATAATATCGGACACGTAAGCGGTGCCGTTCGCGTCGAATGCCTTGATTGGGTGAATCTCCGTGCGCGGTGCGACGCCGATCATGCCGCGCGACGCGTTGGCGGCGGAGATCGTACCCGCGATATGCGTGCCGTGCCCGTTGTCGTCGTGGGGCAGCGATGCGCGATGCAGCAGATTAATGCCGCGGCTCAACGCGTGGCGGAGGTCCGGATGGCCGAAGTCGACGCCCGTATCGATCACGCCGATCTTCACCCGCTGTCCCGTCGTACGGCTCCAGGCCTGCGGCGCGCGGATGCGCCTCACGCCCCAAGGAATGTCCATCTTGCTGTCGGCGCTGAAGATCGGTCTGGGCAAGGCGCCGCCCACCCGGACGCTGCGGTCCTCCTCGAGCACGCATCCGAATCGGAGCAGCGAAGCCAGCGACGAGACCCGCAAAGGCAGGCTAAAGCCGCCGATGACCCGGATCGGTCGAACCGCGCGCAGCACAGGATCGCCCTTTCGTCCTCGGGAGAGCTTCGCGACGAAGCGGCGGCCATCCTCCGGGCTCGCGAAGCGGACGATCGTCCGGGGGCCCGGCTCGCCGCCGGAAGCCAGCAGGCGGCGAAGAAGACGAAGGAGCGCGCGCGTATCCATGTGGCAGTCTCCCTCCCCGGCTTAGATTCCCCATACTATGTGCGCCAGCGGAACAAAGCTTGGGAGTATGGCCCGGGCCGCAGCAAATTGGGCAGGAGGCGGTGTCAATCGCAGCTTCGGCACATAGTATGAAGGGAGAGTTTCCCCGGAGAGACTCTCGCACCCATGTAGGTTCCTCCTCCCGAGGAGCGCGGAAGGGTACAGTCGATTAAGCGAAGGCGCGGCACGGGGCGCCTTCGCTTAATGGCGTGCGGGCAGCCGGACAAGCCCGGAGCGGGCGGACGCGCCGAGCATGAGGGGCTGCGAACCGCGGGCATGCGGATTTAAGTAAACCGGCTTTTCCGCGAAAAATGCCGAATAAAAGCGAGGCTGCGATCTGCGCAAGAGATGCTTGCAAACGGGGCGCGAGACTTGCATTTTCACGGCAAATGCGGTTAACTAAAGGTTGACACCCACGGGTAAAGGTAACGTTTAACATACAGAGAGGATGGGGACTTAGAGCGTGAGCGCGGAATACGTCCTGAAGTTCGACGCCGAGAAAATCCGGGAGATGCCGATGGTTGACCTGGCTTTCGAGGTGCTTAAGGCTGCCAATACGCCATTCTATTACCGGGATCTCATGATGGAGATCGCCAAGCTGCGGGGATTTTCTCCCGAGCAGATCAATGAATTTATCGCGCAGGTCTATACGGAGATCAACATCGACGGCCGATTCGCTTGCGTCGGCAGCAACGTCTGGGGCCTGAAGCGCTGGTATCCGGTCGACCGTTCGGACGATCCGGTGACCGGGGGCGCGAAGCGTCCGCGCATCATCAACGACGACGACGATCTCGACGACGAGGATCTGTACGGCGAAGACGAGGAAGAGACCTTCACCGAGGCCGAAGAAGGCTTCGACCTGTTCGACGAAGACCGCGAAGAGATCTTCGACGAAGGCGAGGAAGCCGGCGAGGCCGACGAAGAAGTCGCGATCGACGAAGAGACCGAGGATGAAGAAGGCATTGAGGGCGAAGTCGACGAGGACGACGACGGCTTCGACGAGGATGAAGAAGAGGACGATTCGGACGACGAAGAAGAGGATCGCTAATCCAGTCCGGGCGGGACGCCTTGCAGGCGTTCCGCTTCGGCCTCGGCAGGGTCTGTCGCGCGGCGGCGACGCTGACGTTTACGGCAGGCCGGCGGCGTTCGTTTCCGTCTTTTTTCGAGGGTGCCGGCAGGCTTGACACCATTGTGGCCAGCGGGTAAACTTATGCTTGGGCTTTTCAAGCAGGCATTTCAATAGCGTTATTTTTAAAAGTGCCCCCATTTAATTGGGTGTCACTTTTTTTGTTTTTTTGGAGACCATTAACATGATGCCAGGGGCACATGCGGGAGGAATGACAGAGGGTGACCAAATATATATTCGTAACGGGCGGCGTCGTATCCTCGCTCGGCAAGGGAATCACGGCGGCGTCGCTGGGGCGTCTTCTGAAGAATCGCGGCCTCAAAGTGACGATCCAGAAGTTCGATCCCTATATTAACGTAGACCCGGGCACGATGAGCCCGTACCAGCACGGGGAAGTATTCGTCACGGACGACGGCGCGGAGACCGACCTCGACCTCGGCCACTACGAGCGTTTCATCGATATCAATCTCTCCAAGAACAGCAATGTTACGACCGGCAAGATCTACTCCACCGTCATCAGCAAGGAACGCCGCGGCGAATACCTGGGCGGCACGGTGCAGGTCATCCCCCACATCACCAACGAGATCAAGGACCGGGTGTTCCGCGCGGGACGCGAGACCGGCTCGGACGTCGTCATCACCGAGATCGGAGGCACGGTCGGCGACATCGAGAGCCTTCCGTTTCTCGAAGCGATCCGTCAGATCAAGAGCGATATCGGACGCGACAATGTCATGTATATTCACGTGACTCTGATTCCTTATATCAAAGCGGCGGGCGAAGTGAAGACCAAGCCTACCCAGCACAGCGTTAAGGAGCTGCGCAGCATCGGCATTCAGCCGAACGTCATCGTATGCCGGACCGAGCACCCGCTGGCCGAAGACCTGAAGCGCAAGATCGCACTCTTCTGCGACATCGACGCAGGCGCGGTCATCGAATGCCGCGACGCCTCGACGCTTTACGAAGTTCCCCTCATGCTGCAGGAGCAGGGGCTCGACGATTATGTCGTCAGCCATCTGAAGCTTGGCGGCGCGGACAAGCCCGACATGGAAGAGTGGATCGCGCTCGTCAACCGCGTCAAGTCGCTGAAGCGGACGACGGAGATCGCTATCGTGGGCAAGTACGTCGCGCTTCACGACGCTTACCTCAGCATCGTCGAATCGCTGGCGCACGCGGGCATCGACGCGGACGCCGAGGTGAACATCCGTTGGGTAAACGCCGAGGAAGTTACGCCGGCGAACGTACGTGAGCTGCTCGGCGGCGTAGACGGCATTCTCGTGCCGGGCGGCTTCGGCGACCGCGGCATCGAGGGCAAGATCGAGGCGATTCGCTTTGCGCGCGAGAACAACGTGCCGTTTTTCGGCATTTGCCTCGGCATGCAGGTGGCCGTCATCGAGTTCGCCCGCAGCATCGCGGGTCTGGACGGCGCCCACAGCTCCGAATTCCATGCGACCACGCCTTACCCGGTCATCGACCTGCTGCCCGACCAGAAGGACATCGAAGACATGGGCGGCACGCTGCGTCTTGGCCTGTATCCGTGCAAGATCGTGCCGGGCACGCTCGCGGCCGAGTGCTATGGCGAAGAGCTCATCTACGAGCGCCATCGCCACCGGTACGAGTTCAACAACGAGTACCGCGATTTGATCGAATCGACGGGTCTCAAGATTAGCGGCGCGTCTCCGGACGGCAGGCTGGTTGAGATGGTCGAGCTGCCTGGCCACCCTTGGTTCCTGGCGGTTCAGTTCCACCCGGAATTCATCTCGCGTCCGAATCGACCGCAGCCGCTGTTCCGCGAATTCGTGAAGGCGGCGCTGAAGAACTCGGAATCTTAAGAAATTCAACACGAATTATTCCAGCTCCGGCAATTGCCGGAGCTTTTTTTTGCTTTTGGGAGATGTTAGGAAGGATTTCATGGCCGGGGCGCGAATACGGGAAGAAGGAACCAACAGGAAGAGGAGGATCAAGCGGTGGCCAAGAAGAGATTGCTCATTGTGGACGATCAGATCGGCATTCGGATCTTGCTGCTCGAGGTATTCAGCGTTGAAGGATACGAGACTTTCCAGGCGGCTAACGGACGCGCGGCGCTGGAGATCGTACGTACGCATACCCCGGATCTTGTACTGCTGGATATGAAGATTCCCGGCATGGACGGGCTTGAGATTTTGAAGAAAATCAAGGAAATGAACAGAGACGTCAAGGTGATCATGATGACGGCTTACGGCGAGCTGGACATGATCAAGGAAGCGACCGATCTGGGCGCGCTGATGCACTTCACGAAGCCTTTCGATATCGACGAACTGCGAGTGGCGGTGAACATGCAATTATTGGAGGGCGGGCCGTCGCCAAGGTTCGCCGCAGGCTCCTGAAGGAACCTCACAGGCACTGCAACGGGAACCGCCGGAGCCCTCCGGCGGTTTTTGAATTTCCGGCTTCGGCACCGCTTTGCGGCATGGACAGGCATTTTACAATCCTTATTCTATTTGTGATATAATAACGTCGCATGCAAGTCGGGCCGTAAGACAGCACACGACTTATTCAGAGCGCAGGAGGAATCACAATGCCACTCGTATCAATGAACGAATTCCTTCCCAAGGCGAAGGCGAACAAGTTCGCGGTAGGCCAATTCAACATGAACAATCTTGAATTTGCCCAAGCGATCACCGAAGCCGCCATGGAAGAAAAATCCCCCTTCATCTTCGGCGTCAGCGAAGGCGCGTTGAAGTACATGGGCATCGAGTACACGGTTGCCATCGCGGAGGCGGCAGCGAAGAAATCCGGCCTTCCGATCGCCTTGCACCTCGACCACGGCAGCACCTTCGACATCGCCATGAAGTGTATCCGCGCAGGTTTCTCCTCCGTCATGTTCGACGGCTCGCATCACCCGTATGAAGAGAACATCAAGCTGACCAAGGAAATCGTCAAAGCCGCTCACGCGATGGGCGTATCCGTCGAAGGCGAGCTGGGCACGATCGGCGGCGTCGAAGACGACCTGAGCGTGGACGAAGCCGACGCTTCGCTGGCCAAGCCTGAAGAAGCGATCCGTTTCTACGAAGAGACCGGCGTCGACGCGCTGGCGATCGCCGTAGGCACGGCTCACGGCATGTACAAGGGCGAAGTCAAGATCCACTATGATATCATCGAAGCAGTCGTCGCCAAGATCCCTGTGCCGATCGTTCTGCACGGCGGCTCCGGCGTTCCGGACGACATGATCCGCAAGGCGATCCAAGCGGGCGCCGGCAAGATCAACGTCAACACGGAAAACCAAGTCGCTTGCACCGCAGCGATCCGCGAAGTGCTCGGCAAGGACGCGAACGTCATCGATCCCCGCAAGTATCTGACGCCTGCGCGCACTGCCATGAAGGCCGTCGTTCAAGAGAAGATCCGTCTGTTCGGCAGCAGCAACCAAGCTTAATCGGACATGGCCGCCGGCATTCGATATGCCGCGCCGCATCAAGATCCGCGGCCGGAGCCGGGTCCGGCGCTTGTCTTACGAACGGGGGAAGACGCCCTAGAGGGCGTCTTTCCTTTCCTTCATCGAACGCGGTCGCACAGCGCCCCCGGAGTAGATGAAGCATCTACTAGGAGGACCATGCATTCATGGAAAAACTGATGATACGCGGAGGACGTCCGCTTCGCGGAACGGTCTCCATCAGCGGCGCCAAAAACAGCGCGATCGCGCTGCTGCCCGCCGCCATTCTCGCCGAATCCGAGGTCAGGCTGGACAATCTGCCCCATATCCGCGATGTCGAGATCTACACCGAACTGCTTGAAGAACTAGGCTGCCGCGTCACTTGGCAAGAAGAGACTTTATCTATAGATCCTACCCGCATTCAATCGATCCCGATGCCCAACGGCCGGGTTAAGCTATTGAGAGCTTCTTATTACTTAATGGGCGCACTGCTCGGGCGCTTCGGCGAAGCCACCATCGGACTGCCGGGCGGCTGCAACTTCGAGCCGAGACCGATCGACCAGCACATCAAGGGCTTCGAGGCCCTGGGCGCAATCGTAACCAACGAACATGGAGCTATCCGCATCAAAGCTAACGAATTACGCGGAGCTAGAATATATATGGACGTCGTCAGCGTAGGCGCCACGATCAACATCATGCTGGCCGCAGCCCGGGCCAAGGGCTCTACCATCATCGAGAACGCCGCCAAAGAACCCGAGATCATCGACGTAGCGACCTTGCTCAACGCGATGGGCGCCAAGATCAAGGGCGCGGGCACGGAGACGATCCGCATCGAAGGCGTAGAGCGTATGCACGGCTGCAGGCATTCTATCATTCCCGACCGCATTCAGGCAGGCACTTATATGATCATGGCGGCTGCCACGCGCGGCGACGTCCTCATCGACAACATTATTCCCAAGCACATGGAAGCCCTCACGGCGAAGCTTCAGGAAATGGGCGTGCACGTCTACGAGATGGACGAATCGATCCGCGTCGTCGGCCAGCAAGTATACGAGGCGGTCGACGTGAAGGCGCTCGTCTATCCCGGATTCGCCACCGATCTCCAGTCCCCGATGACGAGTCTGCTCACCCAGACGTCCGGCGTCAGCATTTTGTCCGACTACGTTTACAGCAACCGATTCAAGCACGTGCCGGAGCTCGCTCGCATGGGCGCCCAGATTCGCGTCGAAGGACGCTCGGCGATCGTGGAGGGCAGCAAGCTCAACGCTGCCAAGGTGAGAGCTTCGGATCTGCGTGCGGGAGCGGCGCTGGTCGTAGCGGCGCTGACCGTCGAAGAAGGAGTGACCGAGATCACCGGACTGGAATACATCGACCGCGGCTACGAGAGGCTGGAAGAGCATCTGCGCGGCCTGGGCGCGGACGTATGGCGCGAAGCTTGAGCGGCGAGAGCCGCTCGGGCGTACCGCGCACATCCTAATATGAAGTGGGGATTGTATTGACGGATTTTAAGATGTCCGATTTGGAAGGCCTCAGCCTGACCCAGCTCTACAAGCTGGCGAAGGACCTTCAGATTGCAGGCTATAGCCAGATGATCAAAAAGGAGCTCATGATCGCCATCCTGCGCGCGCAGGCCGAACGCGGCGGCCATATGTTCCTCGAAGGCGTGCTGGAAGTTTTGCCCGAAGGCTACGGCTTCCTTCGCCCGATCAACTACTTGCCGAGTGCGGAAGATATTTATATCTCGGCTTCCCAGATCCGCAAGTTCGACCTGCGGACCGGGGACCTCGTCTCCGGCAAATGCCGGACGCCCAAAGAAAACGAACGCTACTTCGGTCTCTTGCAAGTGAATCTCGTCAACGGCGAGACCCCCGAAGTCGCGCAGGAAAGACTGCATTTCCCGGCGCTCACGCCGCTTTTCCCGGACCAGAAGCTCGTACTCGAATCGACGCCCCATCGCTTGTCCACCCGCATCATGGATCTCCTGGCGCCCGTCGGCCTCGGCCAACGCGGTCTTATCGTCGCTCCTCCCAAAGCAGGCAAGACGCTCCTCCTCAAAGAGATCGCCAACAGCATCTCCACGAATCGGCCCGATATCGATCTGTTCGTGCTGCTGATCGACGAGCGTCCCGAGGAAGTGACGGACATGCAGCGTTCGGTCAAGGGAGAGGTCGTCGCTTCGACGTTCGACGAAGTGCCCGAGCACCATATCAAAGTGGCAGAGCTCGTCCTCGAGCGTGCGCGTCGTCTCGTTGAGCACAAGCGCGACGTCGTCATTCTGCTCGACAGCATCACGCGTCTGGCCCGGGCGTATAACCTCGTCGTGCCGCCTTCAGGCCGCACGCTGTCCGGCGGCGTGGATCCGGCGGCATTTCACCGGCCGAAGCGGTTCTTCGGCGCGGCGCGCAATGTCGAGGAAGGCGGCAGCCTGACGATTCTGGCGACCGCGCTCGTGGAGACCGGCTCGCGCATGGACGACGTCATCTACGAGGAGTTCAAGGGAACCGGCAATATGGAGCTGCATCTCGACCGCAAGCTGGCGGAGCGCAGAATTTTCCCGGCGCTCGATATCCGTCGTTCGGGTACCCGGCGCGAGGAGATGCTCCTCACCAAGGAAGAGCTGGATAAAGTATGGACGCTGCGCAAGAGCATGAACGACTCGATCGAGTTCGTCGACCAATTCCTGCGCAAGCTGGGCGGCACGAAAACCAATGTGGAGTTCCTCGCCGTATTGGACAGCGCGCAGAACGCGCCGGGCCGCGGACCGATGCGTCCGGGCCAGAGCGGAGGGGCCGGCTCTGGCGGGTCGGCTAGCGCGACGGGCAATCCGTCCGCGGGCGGCGCTTCGACATCGGCAGGCGGCATGTCTGCCGGAAGTTCCGTCTCCGGCTCTGGCTCCGCGTCCATTAGCCAGGGCGGCACGTCCTCCAGTGGACCGCGTTATTCCGGCACGGCAGGTTCGCGGCCGTTGTCGCAGTCGCGTCCGGGCAGCTACAATGCCGGACCACGCGGCGGCAGCTACTCGAGCAGCCGTCCGACTTATTCGAACGGCACGTCCTCCTACGGCAGCCGTCCCGCTTCGTCGTCTCCGTCGGGGAGCGGCAGCTCGCCTGCCGGACAACAGGCGCCTTCCTCTTCCGCAGGCTCGCCGTATGCGAATGCAACGGGCGGCGGATCTGCGCCGAATACGCCTGCCAGTCCGTCGACAGGCGCGCAAGCATCGCCGGGCGCTTCCGCAGGCGCCGGGAACGGAACAACGCCGGCTGCGCCTTCGGCAGCGGCGAACCCGGGTGCTGGCGCATCCGCGACGCCAAACGGGGCAGCTCCTACGGGAGCGACGCCGCGGCCGAGCGCTGGGTCGAGAACGGGAGGGATGTCTTCATCGGCATCTTCCTCGCCGAGGACATCTGCGCGACCGGCTGCCTCGTCGCAAACGCCGGCGACTCGCACCTCCAGGCCTGCGGCCGGCAGTCCGTCGGCTGCAGCCAATCGCTCGTCCGCTGGCGGCGTGAACGCGGCATCCGCTGCCTCGCAATCGGCAGCCGCGGCTGGCCAGTCTGCCGTGCCGACGGCACCGGCAGCTCAGGCGCCGGCAGCGTCGGCGCCAGTTACGCCGTCGGCGGCTACGCCTCCGGCAGCAGCGACTCCGTCGTCGGAAGCTGCGCCTAAGGCAGCTGCACCGACGCCGTCGACGCCGGCGCCAGCTACGCCGGCAGCAAATACGCCGGCGGCCGCAAATGCAGCGCCAACTACGCCAGCGGCAGCTGAGCCGACCGCTGCTTCGCAAGCGGCGACTGCGTCGCCTGAAGCTGCGCCCAAGGCAACTGCACCGGCGCCGTCAACGCCGGCGCCAACCGCGCCCGCCGCATCATCGCCCGAGGCGCCGTCAACCGGCGGCGATGCCGCCGCAACCGCACCGGCGGCGAAGCGCGCGTCTTCGCGCGCATCGTCGGCGGCTGCCGCAAGCGGCACGACCGGCTCCGCTCGCGGCAGGCGCTCCGCCGCTGCCGCGGCAGCCGAAGGCGCTGCTGCGCCGGCTGAGCAGGCGCCCGAATCCGCCGCGGCTCCGCAAGCCGCGGCCAAGCCGGCCGCGCCCCGCACGCGCGCGTCGTCCGGCGCCAAGACCGGCGCTCGCGCCGCCAAGGCGGCCGCGGATAGCGCGCCGAGCGATGCGCCCGCGACGGCTGCGCCGTCAGACGCCGAGGCCAAGCCGGCCAAGGCGCCTCGTCAGCGGCGCACGACGAAGACCGATCCCGCGAGCGAATAAGCTCGCTTCCGCCATACAGGGCGCGCCCGATTCGGTTCGGGCGCGCTCAAGTCACGAAAGGAGCTATACGCCATGTACCTGGTTTACGCCGACGAGCACGGCAACGTATACGATCACGATCAACTCCATGCCGTTGCGCGCAGCGGCGACAGGCTGGTCGAGCTGCTTGAAGACGAGCTGATTCCGCTTCCGGCGGGCGCGACGCTGGTGGGATTGCCGCACACGCGAGCCGTCGGGATGAATCCAGCCACGGGAGAGATGAAGGCACTACCGACCGGCAGTCAGGCTGTCGGAGCGTTGCTGCCGCAAGGGTTTACCCGTTTCTACGTACCGGGCTACACCAAGACGGACAAGACGCAGATGTTTCCCCTGTTCGGGTATACGGCCGTCGTCTGGAAAGACGGCGGGTTCTACGTCGCGGCCGCCGCCACGGACGACCCCGAGCCCTGGAATCCGGACAACTGCGACCGCAAAGAGCTGGAGGTCGAAGTGAGCAGGCTGCTTGACGCTTACCCGGACAATCGGCTGTACCAGCATCTGTCCCATTGCGCGCTCGGCTACGAATGCCTGACGGCATCCAACACGTTCCTGCAGCGGCTTGAGGGTGCGGTGCCCGTATCCTTCGCCTGCAATGCAGGCTGCTTCGGCTGTATCTCCGAACAGCCCGACGACAGCGGCTTCGTGTCCCCGCAGACGCGCCTGAAGTTTAAGCCGTCGACGGACGAAGTCGTGGACATCATGCTTGAGCATCTGAAAAAGCCCGACACGATCATCAGCTTCGGCCAAGGTTGCGAGGGCGAACCCTCGACTCAAGCGAAGACGATCATCGAAGCGATCAAGCGGGTGCGCGAGCAGACGTCGAACGGCTATATCAACATCAATACGAACGCCGGATTGAGCGATCACCTGCGCGCCATTACGGACGCGGGGCTCGATCTGATGCGCGTGAGCACGATCAGCGCCATCGACGAGCATTACAATGCCTACTACAAGCCGCGAGGCTACACGCTCGCGAACGTCGAGAAAACGATGAAGTACGCGGAGAGCCAGGGCGTATATACGTCGATCAATTATCTCATCTTCCCGGGCGTCACGGATCGGGAGGAAGAGATCGAAGCGATGATCGAATTCGCGCGCCGGACGAAGCTTAAGCTGATTCAGATGCGCAACCTGAACATCGACCCCGATGCCTATCTGAACCTGATTCCTAAGGCCAAGGGAGAGATCTACGGGATGAAAACGCTGCTGGAGATTTTCCGCGAAGAGCTGCCGGACGTCGTCATCGGGTCCTACACGCACATTCCGCCATCGCGCAAAAATCGGGCGATCGCCCGCGTGTAACGATAGGCGCAGGCCAATGGATGCACCAGCGTTCTGTTTCCGGGTTTGCACCCTCTCATAGGCCGTATCGAACTGTTGGACCGCGCATGAATGCGCGGTTCTTTTGTTTTTGCGTGTGCATCGGCCAACGATGGTGCTTCACCTTATTTAGCGGCATTTTGTAACGATAAAGACGCACGAAGACGTTTAATATCGCTTAATGGAGGTTGTCCGAACATGCGGGCATATTCACGGCTGAACTGAGACGGACTATCGTAGCCCACCTGGAATCCGGCATTTGCAGCTTCAGGAATATCCGAAAGCAATAAACGGCGCGCCTCCTGCAGCCTCACCTGCTTTTGATACTGCAAAGGGCTCATTGCAGTCACTTCTTTGAAATGAGCGTGCAAGGAAGACGCACTCATGCTTGCAGCCTTGGCCAGTTCGTCAATGCGCAAAGGCTTTGCAAAATCGCGGTTAATGAGATGAATCACCTTTGCGATTCGCTGGGCATTGCTGCCGGCCACGGCGAATTGCAGGATGGCAGCTCCCTGTTCATCCTGTAAAATACGATAAAGAATTTCACGGATGATCAGAGGCGCAAGAGCGGGTATATCCTGCGGCGTGTCTAAAAGACGTACTAACCTCAATACAGCCTCAAGCAGAGATGGGCTCGTTTTACTAACAACCAGGCCGCGCCTCGAGCCTTCCTTATGATTCCCCTCCGACTTGAACTCCTTGATCATATCTACGATCTGGTCCGTACTAAAATCCAGTTGAAGACTAAGGTAAGGGTGCTCCGGCGTGGCTTGGATGATCTGTCCGGTAATCGGCAAATGTACCGAGGCTACCAGGTAGGATGCCGGATCATATCGATAGCTCTCTTGTCCGAGCATAATCAACTTGGATCCTTGTGCAACGATACATAACGATGGGTTATAGATCGAGTAGATCGGATGGGACTCTCCGTTAGAGCGAATGAACTTTAATGAAGGAATGGCTGTAGCATGCGTTCCTTCTCGATATCGGTCGATAATAAAAGCCAGCTCTTTCTGCTTTTGAATGATCTCGTCATCCTGTGCCATTCTCCCCGTTAAAGGCCCCTTTCGTAGCGCCGTTTGCGGTTTATTTTATTCTGATTTGGAGTATTGTGCAATAACTCAATTGGAATCGGCTACCGGGTATCCTCTCATTTGCCGCATACTCAAATTACAGAAAAATGAAGGAGGAAATCAAAATGGAGAACAAAAACAGGGTCGATCAACAATCTTATGTCGGCATGTGGGTCACCAAAGACGGTTACGTTCGTCAAGCGCTCTTGCCTAACGGACGTTACGACGAGGCTCGAGGCAAGCGAAAAAGCGCTTATCAAGGAAGCTACACCATCAAAGGAAACCATATCGACTATGTGGACGATACCGGATTTTCCGCTGACGGAGAGTTTCGAAACGGTATTCTCTACCACGGCGGCATGATTTTTTACCGAGAAAATTAAATGCTCTAGTCGGAACTTCGGAATATATCATAAGCGGGTATGCTGGATAAAATTCGGCGTCGCTGGGTGTCTAATACGAATTTAACGCTTTCGACTTCATTTTAAGGATAAAATAGGTGGAGTTTGACTCCACGCCCATGGCTGATTAAAAAGGTGTTCGACCCTAATGGGTTGGATACCTTTTTAATTGCTGCCGCTGCTGAGCAGCGAGACTTAAAGGGATCTGCGCTGCGCCTCCGCGCAAGCCGGGCAAAGGTGTGCATGTAGATCTAGTTCAGAATGGAGTTTTCATCTATTATTCGAATATAATAAGGAAAATTTCTCTCGACACGCGCGAACTCGCCCCGCTGCCTACTCGTGTGAACTCGCTCGTGGCGACAGTTATGATAGAACGATGGAAGGGAGCACCACCCATGTCTAAACTTAAGGGGACGTCGAGCGGCGCTAATACGCTGCTCGTCTTGTCCAGCATCTATAACTCGCTCACGCGCACGGAAAAGAAAATCGCCGACGTCATTCAACAGGATCCGGAAGCGGTGGTTTATATTACGTTGACGGATCTTGCGGAGAGGGCCGGCACGGGAGAGACCTCGGTTCTGCGTTTGTGCCGCAAGATCGGCTTCAATGGCTTTCAGGAATTCAAGCTCTCGCTGGCTCAGGATCTAGTCGTGCCCGTGCGCAACGTCCACAGCGAGATCGAGGAGACCGACGACCTCCGCGCCATTGCGGCCAAGATTACGGCAGAAAACACGAAAGCGATCGAAAACACGCTGAATATGCTTGATACCGCACAGATGGAACGCGCGATCGACGCGATCGGGGCGGCGCGCAAAATTTACTTTTTCGGCGTCGGCTCCTCGGGCAATACGGCGCTGGACGCCAAATATCGTTTCATGCGGCTCGGCTACGATACCGAAGCTGTCATCGATCCGCATATGATGGCGATGACCGCCGCGCTGATGCGGGAGGGCGACGTCGTATTCGCCGTGTCGACGACAGGCAGTACGAAGGATATCGTGGATGCGGTCCGTCTGGCCAAGGATAAGCCGGTTTTCCTCATCTGTCTGACGAGCCATCTGCGTTCCCCGTTAACTCAGTTTGCAGACGTGGTATTGCTGTCCAAGTCGCGCGAGACGCCGCTGCAAGGAGGCGCATTTTCGTCCAAGCTCTCACAGATCCACGTGCTCGATGTCTTGTCGACGGCGACCGCGATCCGGTTCAAAGACAAGGCTTACGAAGCACTGGGCCGCACCTCCAAGTCCGTCTTGGAGAAAATTTATTGATAAGGCGCCCTCGGATCACTATAATGGAGTTATACTCCATTTATAATAATTAGTTTGGAGTATAGTCCCGAAAAATCGTTATAAAACTTGCGCTGGCAGGAATGACCGATCTGAACGTTACGGCTCGGTCCCGGTCCTAGTAGCTCCTTAAAAGGAACAAAGGCAGACCGGATCGGAAGTCCGGAACAAGTATCGCGAGGTGTCAGAAATGAACAGCAACGCTATTCTAGCTTCCCTGAGGGGCGGCCTCATCGTATCCTGCCAAGCGTACGCCGGTGAGGTCCTGTTTGGGGCCGATGTCATGTCGCGTATGGCACTGGCAGCCAAGGAAGGCGGCGCCGTCGGCATCCGCGCCAATTCGCCGGAGGACATCGCCGAGATTAAGTCCCGGACGGCGCTGCCGATCATTGGTATATGGAAGGAAAGCTATGACGATTCTACTATTTATATCACGCCGACGATGCGCGAGATCGCGGCAGTCTGCGAGGCCGGCTCGGACATCGTCGCCATCGACGCGACTGAGAGGCCCAGACCTGGCGGGGTGCAGCTGCCGGAGTTAATTGCAGAGACCCGTTCTCGCTACCCCGGCGTCCTCCTCATGGCCGATGTGTCCACCTTCGAGGAGGGGCTCGAAGCGCAGCGCCTCGGCTTCGACATCGTCTCGACGACGCTGTCGGGTTACACCCCGTACAGCCCCGCGCACGAAGGGCCGGATCTGGCACTCGTCGGGGAGCTCGCCAAGGCGCTGCGGATCCCGGTGTTCGCCGAGGGACGCATCGCGACGCCCGACCAGGCGGCGGCCTGCCTGTTAAGCGGCGCTTATGCCATCGTCGTCGGCGGCGCAATTACGCGGCCGGAACAGATCACCAAACGTTTCGTCGATCGGATTGTCCGCTCGGCGATATCGGGATAACGGCCACGGCTTGTCCCGCATCCGGAAGAAGGAGGTCCCGCACATGCATGCGGCACTGGGAATCGACATCGGCGGAACCAACATCAAGTCGGGCGTCGTCACCGCTGAGGGGCAAGTGCTGTTCAGTCGTACCGTGCCGACGGCCGCCGACAACGGCGGCGAGTCCGTGCTAGGCCGGCTGCTCCCGCTTGTGGAGGAAGCCGTCGCAGTATCCGCCGGGGCAGGCGCGCAGCTCGGCGGCATCGGCGTCGGCACGGCCGGCCAAGTGAACAAGCACAGCGGACGCATCGCCGGCGCGACGGGCAATCTGCCCGGCTGGGCGGGCATCGCCCTGGCCGAGCGCCTGGGTGAGGCGAGCGGCGGTCTCCCTGTTGCGGTCGACAACGACGTGAATATGATCGCGCTCGGCGAGAGCTGGCTCGGTGCCGGTGCGAAGTATGGCGAATTCCTCTGCGTCGCACTCGGCACGGGCATCGGAGGCTGCCGGATCAAGGACGGCGCCGCCGACCATGGCAGGGACGGCTATGCGGGCGAACTGGGCCACATGATCGTGCAGATGGACGGGCTCCCATGCACCTGCGGAGGTCGCGGCTGTTGGGAGCAGTACGCGTCGGTTCCTGCGCTGATCCGGTTGGCGCGGGAACGCGGCTTGCCGGAGGTGCTGACGTCGCCGATCGCGCTGTTCGCTGCGGCCGATGACGGAGACGCGGCTGCCGCCGACGTTCTGGATGTGTATGCGGAGAGGTTGTCCGTCGGTTTGGCGGGACTGATCCATATTTTTAACCCGCCCGCCATCGTCCTGGGCGGCGCCATCTCGGCGCAGGGAGAAGCGCTGCTTGATCGGGTGCGTGCCCGTACGTTCGCCAAGGTCATGCCCGTCTTCCGCGATCCGGCCGTCGACATCGTAGCCGCCGAACTCGGCGGCCGGGCGGGCTTCATCGGCGCCGCGAGGCGCATCATGCAGGGCCGATGAATCGGATATGTTGTTTCATTTCTCGTCATCGAATTGCGCTTGCGCAGGCGCGCTCGCCCATTGGCACCGCGTATTGCGGTGCCGGGGCGGGCATGATATAATACTCGGGTATGTCCATTAACTCTGGAGCCGCATGCGTTCCAGGGCAGAAGAGGTGAATTCTAAGATGAAAGAAGCCATCCACCCTAAGTATTCCGTAACGACGGCTACGTGCGCTTGCGGCAACACGTTCGAGACCGGTTCGGTTCGCCCGAACATCAAGGTCGAAATCTGCTCCGCGTGCCATCCGTTCTTCACCGGCAAGCAAAAGTTCCTGGACGCCGGCGGCCGGATCGACAAGTTCAAGAAGAAGTACGGCATCTAATCCAAGCCGTATATCCACGAATAGAGCGCAGCCTCCCTTCGCATCCTAACCGATACGAAGGGAGGTTTTTTTCATGCTTAATCCAAATAGAAATTCCATGAAATGGCTTCTGGCCGCGGCGCTTGTCGCGGCTGCGCTCCCGATCGCGGGATGCGGCATGTCGGGCGGTTCGAGCAGCAGCTCCATCAAGCAGCAGAGCTATGCGGACGACGGCTTGCTCGGACGTACGAGCAGTTATCCGCGCGTGCCGGGACGTCATATGACGCTCAATTACGACAACGACTACAAAATGATGTCGACGTCCATCCAGAACCTGTACGGCGTGGCCGGCTCGCATGTCACATTTAACGGCGCGGACGCGTACGTGACCGTGAATCTGAAGCCGGGTCTCGACGCCCAGCAGCGTCAGGCGGTGGAGCGCCAGGCGACCACGGTCCTGCGGTTTAACTTCCCGCGGTACAACATTCACGTCGAGACCGCCGGCGGACGCTGAAGCGCGACGTGCAGGGAAGGATTTCCGAATGAGGGATATGCCGGACTTAGTTGCGCGTACCGGCGATATTCGTTATACTAGGTCATGCCGTGCTAGATGGGGAGGTAGCGGTGCCCTGTCACTCGCAATCCGCTATAGCGAGATCGAATTCCTGTTTGAGGTCATGCCACGCAGTTCCGGCTTCGTACCGGCGCGTTGATCGCAGGGTCCTTCGCGAGGGACGCCCATGAACCCGGTCAGGTCCGGAAGGAAGCAGCCGTAAGTGGTCACGTTCTTGTGCTGAAGGGTAGCCCTTCGGGAGCGTACGAGCGAAGTACGGCTGGATGGCATCGATCGAGGGCAGGTGCACGGTCCTTACATTCGATGATGATACCATGAACACACCTCAGCGCAGACAGAGCTGCGCCGGGGTGTGTTTTTTTCGTTTGGCGTAAGCGCATACCGGCACGGAGGACCGCCCGGCGCGAAGAGGCAAAGGTTGCAGAGCGGAGGGGAAGTATGAGAGACAAGATGCTGCAGCAGGAAGTGGCCAGGACTGTGGCGCAATGGCGGGGCGATTCCCGGGCGAGGCGGGATTACTTCGTTCGCCTGTTCGCGGAACGGTTGCTTGCCGACGAATGGACCGGCGTGCTGCTCGTGGATGCCGATTACCGTATCGTGGAGGCGAATCCGATGGCCGGCGGCATCTTTGGCGGCGATTTGTCGGCTTGGGCCGGCGAGCCGGCGGACGTTTGGGCCGAGCGCCTGGGCCTGCAGCTTCCCTTCGGACGAGCGCTGCTGCGCGGGGAAGCCGTCCGCAACCATAAGCTGACCTGGACACGGGACGGCATTCCCCGCGAGGTCGTCGTAGACGGGGATGCGCTGATCTCCGGCGGCCAGACGGTCGGCGCTTACTTTCTTTTCCGCGATGCGACGCAGTGGATGATGCTCGAGGAGCAGGTGCGGCGGTCGGACAGACTGAAGATGATCGGCCAAGTGGCTGCGGGGACGGCCCACGAGATTCGCAATCCGCTGACCGCCATAAAAGGTTTCGTCCAGCTGATGAAGAAGTCTTTCGACGAGCGTCAGATGGCCAAGGAGCAGGACTATGCGGGCATCGTGCTGTCGGAGCTGGATCGCGTCCAGGAGCTGGTCGGCGAATTTCTGCTGCTTAGCAAATCCAAGGAGACGAAGCTAACTTCGCTCCGCCTCGCCTCCGTGATGCGGGAGATGATGCCGATGCTGCGCAACGAGGCCACGCTCCACGATATTATTCTCCGTTACGAGCCCAAGCCCGACCTGCCGCCCGTGCTGGCGGACAAGGAGATGCTGAAGCAGGTCATCCTGAATCTCGGCAAAAACGCCATTGAAGCCATGGGCAAAGGCGGCCAGCTGCTCATCCGCGAGCGGCGCAGCGATCCGTCGCTTCCCGGCTTCGTCTCGATCGATGTCTGCGACACCGGGCCCGGGATTCCCGAGCAGAAGCTCGAACGCATCTTCGATCCGTTTTACACGACCAAGGAAAACGGAACCGGCCTCGGCTTGTCCATCTGCCAGCGGATCGTTCACGATCTGGGCGGCGAGATCGGCGTCGTCTCCTCCGAAGCGGGGACGGTCTTCACCGTGTCGATCCCTTCGGCCCCGGCTTCGTCCGCCGAACACGCATCCGGCGGTGGAGCGTTGCCGTACGATGATGTATAATAAATAGCACTACACCATAGGCGGGAGCGACTTGGAATGGCCCATATGGCTTTGTACCGTGCCTGGCGTCCACAGACGTTCAAGGACATGGTCGGGCAGCAACATATCGTCCAGACGCTGCAGAACGCCATCCGGGAAGACCGGCTGTCCCATGCTTATCTTTTCAGCGGTCCCAGGGGCACGGGCAAGACGACCGCGGCCAAGGTTCTGGCCAAGGCCGTCAACTGCGAGCGAGGCCCCGCGACGGAGCCTTGCAATGAATGCGACGCCTGCCGGCGAATCACGTCCGGCGCGGTGATGGACGTCGTCGAGATCGACGCTGCCTCCAATCGGGGCGTCGAGGAGATCCGCGACATTCGCGACAAAGTGAAGTACGCGCCGACTGAGGTCCGGCGCAAAGTGTATATTATCGACGAAGTGCACATGCTGACGACGGAGGCGTTCAACGCGCTGTTGAAGACGCTCGAAGAGCCGCCGGCGCACGTGATGTTCATTCTGGCCACGACGGAGTCGCACCGGCTGCCGGCTACGATTATCTCGCGGTGCCAGCGCTTCGAATTTCGCCGCGTGCCGCTCTCCGAACAGACGGATCGCCTTCGGGAGATTTGTGGCGAAGAGGGCATAACGGCACAGCCGGATGCGCTTGACTATATCGCCAGGCTGTCGGACGGCGGGATGCGCGATGCGGTCAGCCTGCTCGACCAGATCGCTTCGTTCACCGGCGGCGAGGTCACGCTTCAGGGCGCGGTTGACGCGACGGGAGGACTGCCCGCCGATCAGTTCGTGCGCATCGCGGCCGCCATCAGGGACCAGGATGCATCCGCGGCGCTTCGCGAGGTCGACGAGATGATGCAGGCCGGCAAGAGCGCGGACAAATGCCTGGAACAGCTCATGCATTACTTCCGCGACCTGCTGCTCGCGCAGCTGGCGCCGGACGCGGAAGGAGCGGCAGGTCGCGCGGGCGATCCAGCCGCACTCGCGCGGGCGGCCGGAGGGTTCAGCCGGGAGCGGCTGTTCGCCGTCATCGACCATCTGAATCGTTACCAGACGGAGATGAAGTACGCGGCGCATCCGCAGACGATGTTCGAGATTGCGCTGCTCAAGCTCTGCTCCGACGGCGGCGCAACGGCCGCAGGGGGACAAGTTGCCGTTGCCGCCGCCGCGCCGTCGGCTGCCGGCAACGCGGACCTGCAGCGCCTTCAGCAGCAGGTGGCGGGGCTCGAGCGCAAGCTGGCCGAGCTGGCGCGTTCGGGCGTGGCCGCTGGCGCGGGAGGCGCCGCGGTTGACGGCGGCGGGCCTGCCGGACGCGGAGGAGGCGGCGCCGGGGCGGTGCGCGGATCGGCGGGCGCCGGCGGCGCGGGCGGCCCGGCCAAGGCGCCGCTGCGCGCGCGCGTCAAGGTCGAGCCGTTCCTGGCGGCCAGGGGCACGCCGGAGGCGCTGCAGGCGCTCGGCAAGTGGCCGCAGGCCATGCAGCGGGTAAAGGAAGAGCGGGTCACGGTGCATGCCTGGCTCGTAGACGGGGAGCCCGTATCCTTCGCGGACGATACGATACTGATCGCCTTCCGCAATTCGATTCACCGCGAGACGACGGAGAAGCCGGCCAATCGTCAAGTGATCGAGGGCGTGCTGGGCGCGCTGTTCGGCCGCCCGACCCAGCTGGCGACGCTCTTGCAGAAGGAGTGGCAGGAGGCGATCGCTTCGGCGGACGCCTCCGGCTCGGGCAAGGAAGACCCCGAGGAGCTGCAGCTCGTGCCGGATGACGGGGCGGACCCGCCGGGCGAGCCGCTTATCGACGAGGCGCTCCGTCTCTTCGGGGAAGATTTGGTCGTCATACGAGAAGATTGAGGAGGATCATTCCAATGAACAACATGAACCAAATGATGAAGCAAGTGAAGAAGATGCAAGAGCAGATGCTCAAGGCTCAAGAGGCGCTTGGCGAAAAGACTGTCGAGGGCACTGCGGGTGGCGGCGTCGTGACAGTGTCCATGAACGGACACAAGAAGCTTATAAGCGTTGAGATCAAGCCTGAAGCGGTAGATCCCGAAGACGTAGAGATGCTGCAAGATCTCGTGCTGACCGCCGTCAACGACGCCCTGACCAAGGCGGACGAGCTGGCGAACGCGGATATGGGCAAGTATACCGGTGGAATGAAAATTCCGGGCTTGTTCTAAGCGAAGGAGCCCGAATCCTTGTTCTACCCCGAACCGATCGCCAAGCTGATCGAATCCTTTTCCCGCCTGCCGGGCATCGGTCCTAAGACGGCCGCCCGGCTGGCGTTTCACGTGCTTCGCATGAAGGAAGAGGACACGATCGACTTTGCCAAGGCGCTGGTCAGCGTCAAGCGCAATCTGACGTATTGCTCGATCTGCTGCAACATTACCGATACGGATCCCTGCCGCATCTGCTCGGATAAGACGCGGGATCCGTCCGTCATCTGCGTCGTGCAAGAACCCAAAGACCTGGTCGCCATGGAGCGTACGCGCGAATTCGGCGGTTACTACCACGTGCTGCACGGCGCCATATCGCCGATGGACGGCGTTGGGCCGGATGACATTCGCATCAAGGAACTCGTTCAGCGTCTTAGCGATGAGCGCGTACAGGAGCTGATCCTGGCGACCAACGCGAACATCGAGGGAGAAGCCACGGCGATGTATTTGTCGAGGCTGGTGAAGCCGTTCGGCATCAAGGTGACGCGTATCGCCCATGGACTTCCGGTCGGCGGAGATTTGGAATACGCAGACGAGGTCACCCTCTCGAAGGCGCTCGAAGGACGCCGAGAGTTGTTTTAACTAAGCCATTTTTCACATATTTTAGCCGACAAAGCGCCCTTGGGCGCTTTTTTCTGTTAATGGCTGATTCTGAATGCCGCTTCTGTGACATATAAATGGTATCGGGTTGTCCTTCGCGGAGGCCTGACCATCATGGAGAGGGAGCGGTGTGCATGTTAAAAAGGAGACGCGACAGGTTGGCGGCGGAGAAGCTCAAGTCGGAACGGGAGCGGATCGTGGACGAGGTGCGTCTGGCCGAGGCGGAGTGGCGCCATGCGTGCGTTCGATTCGACGACGCGCTTGGAGCCGACCAGGTCGATTACGCGATCTACCTATTGGAAGCCGCCGAGCAAAAGCTCGATATGACGCTTAGACGCGCGCGGATGCATTGGCATGCGGATCAGGCTGCGCAATTGCCGGAGCTTCTGCTGGAACCTGCCATGGTCGGGAGCGAGGGCGCATGAAGACGATATGGCTTATCATGCTGGTCGTCTCCGCAGCCTCCCTGCTGCTGCTTCTCCTGCGGAGAAGCGCTCCGGGAGGCTGGCTTTTGAGGTTCGGTACGCATCTTGCGCTTGCAGCTTTCGCTATTTACGCACTGAACTTCTCGGGTTGGATTACCGGGTGGCACGTGCCGCTGAACCCCGCGACTATCGGCGCCGTTACGCTGCTCGGACTGCCCGGCGTCGCGTTGGTGCTTGGACTTCAGCATATGCTGATCGTATGAACGCGAAAAAAAATGCCGGAGCGCATTGACGAACGGTGCAGGAATATGTTAAATTAACTTTCGCGCCTAAGAGCGGCCGCCACGGCGGCTGCGAAAAAGATCGATAAATTCCAGAAATTATGGGTTGCATCGGGTTGGGCGGCTGTGATATATTATTCAAGTCGCCGCTGAGAGGCCGCCGAGCAAGAGGCCAAGAGCGAAGACGAGATTGCTCCTTGAAAACTGAACATCGAGCGTTAAAACAAACGGACGCTGAAGCCTTTCGAGGCTGAAGCAAAAGTTATACCAGCTTTATCATGAGCTATTCGAACTACCCTTTATGGAGAGTTTGATCCTGGCTCAGGACGAACGCTGGCGGCGTGCCTAATACATGCAAGTCGAGCGGATTTAGTTTGTAGCTTGCTACAAACTAAATTAGCGGCGGACGGGTGAGTAACACGTAGGCAACCTGCCCTTCAGACCGGGATAACATTCGGAAACGAATGCTAAGACCGGATAGGCAGCGAGGTCGCATGATCTTGCTGAGAAACACGGTGCAAG
>Ga0209566_100592_pt1 | contig 22920 bp, 19 predicted proteins | sample Araplavi_mTSA_r2_2_FD_184287 | JGI IMG/M metagenome (GOLD analysis project Ga0209566, IMG submission 184287) | Arabidopsis root microbial communities from North Carolina, USA - plate scrape CL_Cvi_mTSA_r2 (SPAdes) (version 2) | ecosystem: Host-associated > Plants > Roots > Endosphere | place...
AATATTCACCGTTTTTCCCGGCCAGGTAAACCAATGATAAAGTACTTGGGAAATTAAATATAGACTTATAATTTTTAATAAGTTATACTCATAATATGGAAATCGATGGAACCCATTTTTAATTTAACTGCTCCAGAAAACGAACATTTGTTCGGAAATGAAATCATAAAAAGACGCTCTTATGTTGAGAGCGTCTTTGTTCATATATTCTACGAGCCCTAATGTAATGCCACCAACAGCCGAAGTTCCTCGGCAACGATCTTGGAATGTTACGCTTGTTCTGCCCAGTTAGCCGGATATGTTACATAGATAAATCGTGCATATTCTGGCACAGAAAATTGAATCTTACTTCCATTTGGAATCAGGATCACTTCTCCTGGACCAGCTGACACCTTTGTACCATCAATGATAACATCCAGATGTCCCTCAATCACATAATCAACTTCATCATAGTTAAGTGTCCAGTCAAAGGTTGTTTCTTTCATCTCCATGATACCGCAGCCAAGTCTTGGACTTTCCTTTAGCGAGAAAAGATCCTTACAATAAACGATATCATTCGGGTTGCCTGTATCGAGACGATCCTCTTCTGTTACTTTCATATTTGGCACTTTAACAGAAGTAATCCCTCCAGGACCTCTATGAACGTTCTGTTCAATCGCATCAGCCCCTACTTTTTCCATGATGATTTTACGAACCATCTCTTCAATCATCTTTTTATCGATACTCATGAGTACCCTCCTCTAATTTCTAGGTGCAGTTTTTTTGGAACCATTTTACTTGGAATGAGCATAGCAACCAATAGAGCTGTGATACACTTTCCTGATCTTCCATACAGATAATAAACACAAAGAGGCCTAAAGTTATACCGATTCCGTAGGAATGTCATAACCTTAAGCCTCTTTGCTTTAAGTAAGACTACGCCTTTGTAGTCCTCTATTACATATTAAACGTGAATGAAACTATTGTTCCATACGCTGTAGATTCAAATTGCATGCTCCCTTTTAGTTTATCCTCTACATAGCTATTTACAATAGATAAACCTAAACATTTTTGTGAACATTCTTCAACATTGAATCCTTTGCCGTCATCTATTACTCCAATCGTGCTCAACATTTGATATAACTTTGTATCCAACCGAAATTTTGGTGCACTAAAAGGGGATTATTCGACATTATATCCCACTGAACCTATGTGAAATAGAGTAAATAGAAGTTTTAAAGTGATATTTGTATATTACTGTTGTTGTTTACGCTTACCTCAGGATTGAACCAGTTTTTACCTTACCTTATACTGACAATTGTTAGCCTAGTTATTTAGCTAGCAACAAAAGAATTCAAGAGAATGGAAAGGAGAGATTACGATTATACACACCTATTCCCGATTTAGGAAAACGTTGTCCGTCGCTCTAGCCTCAGCCTTGCTTTTTTCATTAGGTACTTGGTCAAATGGAGTTTACGCTTCAGAGAGTGAACAGTCCTTTCCAACGAGTACATCATTCTCCAACACTGCAACTTCAGTATTCGAAGAAAAAATTGTAGTCAAACTTAAAGAACAAGCCTTCCTTCCAAGTAATGAAGGAAAACTTCAATTGCAACAAGAAGTATCTCCGCTATCAGATGTGCCAGAATTATCGTTTGACCCGCTAATCTCGGAGCAATTCTTACCGTCAGCTAACAAAGGCATAGCTGCTAGTCATTCTGCGTCCGTGTTTGATCGCTATTATTATTCCAAAATTCCAGCTGGCGCTGACGTCGAACAGTTGTTACAAAAGTTGAGAAACCTCTCGCTCGTTGAGGAAGCATACGTAAGTAAAAAACCAGAATTGGCCAATGCGCCTCTTCCGAACACAACACCAGTCCTTCCAGGCGACGATCCGCGCTTCTCATTACAAAGTTATGCGCAAGCAGATCCTCTAGGTATTAACGCTCCCTATGCTTGGCAATTTGAAGGTGGCGATGGCAAAGGCACCAAGTGGGTCGATATCGAGGGAAATTGGGCTTTAAATCATGAAGATCTAGCCGCTCACGGAATACAGATTTTGCCAGGAGGCAGTAATGATGGAGATGGTAGTCACGGTACGGCTGTACTCGGGGTTGTATCCGCGGTTGACAATGCTATTGGCAATATCGGGCTAGCTAACAAAGCAACGCCGATTGTATCCTCTTTAGCTCGTACAGGTGGTACAGCAGAAGCAATTTTAGCGGCCACACAAGTATTATCTCCGGGTGACGTTATACTGCTCGAAGTACAGATCGGTTATGGCGGTCCTTGGTTACCTATCGAAACACTGCCGGCAGAGTTTGATGCAATCCAATATGCAACAAGCTTAGGTATTGTCGTTGTTGAAGCGGGAGCCAACGGTGGTGTTGATCTCGATCAGTACAAGCATTGGGATAATAAATACATCTTCAATCGGGATCTCCCAGATTTCAAAGATTCTGGAGCAATACTAGTTGGAGCGGGATCATCAACTGCACCTCACTACAAACTCGGCTTCAGCAGCCATGGCAATCGAATCGACGCTTACGGTATTGGTGAGAACGTTGCAACTTTAAGTTCAACAAGCACTGCTTCGACAACTGGTTATACCGACTACTTCAATGGAACATCTTCCGCTTCACCTGTCGTTGTAGGTGCGATTCTACAACTGCAAGGGATTGCTAAAGCCCAATTCGGCGTACCGTATTCGCCAGATGAAGTCCGTAGAATACTGAGATGGTTACCGTTTAATACCCCGACTTCCGATTTAGCAAATGACAGAATCGGTACCCTACCTAATTTGCAACAAATTATTACGAATTTACCTACGCCAGGTGCTGTACCTACCGATACAGAAGCACCAATAGCACCAACCAATCTAGTTGTTAATACTACCTCTGGCACAGTTAACCTGAATTGGACAGCTTCTACGGACAATGTTGGATTGATCGGCTATGACATTTACGTAAATAACGATCCTTTTGCTAAAGCAAGATCGACTAGCAACTCTGCTACGATCAGTGGATTAACTAGTGGTTCATATACGTTTACTGTCAAGGCTCGGGATGGCTTTAGTAATTTGTCTGCGGCAAGTAACTCGGTGACCGTTCAAGTTCAAGTTGACCCCTGCCCTGCTCCATGGAGCGCTTCCTCCACTTATGTTCAAGGTGACATCGTTTCTTATAATGGAGTGAAGTATCAAGCCAAATGGTGGACGCAAAATGAATATCCAGATCTGAAAAGTGGCCCCAACGATGTTTGGACTGTGCTCGGTCCATGCTAAAAGAATAAAACTTGATTAAATAAAAGAGAGGTAGGGGCATATCCATTCCCTATCTCTCTTTTATTATCTTCGATAACCCCTACTTCAGATACTACTTACAATCCAAAATAGGCAGAGAATCAAATCAATCTGATATTAATTTTGAATAAATATTGAGATCGTTAAACTTTCCATCTACTCTTTCATATTGTCTGAGTGTTCCTTCAAACGTAAAGTTAAGCTTTTGTAAAAGCTTCATAGAATTCACGTTTCTGGGGTCAACCTTTGCTTCGATTCGATTCAGCTTTAATGATGAAAATCCATGTTCTAACAAAGAGGAGATAGATTCTGTAGCGTATCCTCTTCCCCAAAATGATTTAGCAATGTCGTACCCAATCTCTGCCTTGCCATTTTCAAAATCTAAGTCATTATAACCACAAGAACCAATAATTTCATTGGACTCTTTTTTAATGATGGAGAAACGAATAGCCTTACGATCTTGAGAAAGATCATCAAAGAGATTAATCATTTCCAGTGCTTGATTTTCATTAGTAAAACTACAAATATTCATAAATTTAGTAACATCTGGATCAGACCAAATTTTAAACAAACTAGACGAATCCGCTATCTTCATTTTTCTCAAATGTAAACGTTCTGTGTGTAACTCTGTAATCAATACTTTTACCTCCATTATATTTTAATAGTTAGGTTGAAAATATTGACATCTGCGCATAGTTCAGTCCCTTCATTTTTGAAGATAGTTTCATTATATAAGAGGCTATATGCTTTATCTACGTTTAATCCCAAAAAAAGGACGGGTTGTAGGTAGGCAGATCTTCAGTCTAGTTCAAATATGTTCTTTCTCACGACATCATCAACTAAAAAATGTTTTATAATTAATTTATTCCGCCCATAAAATCCCTTATTTTTTTCGAGCTTAGTTTCAATTGTATACGGGCGAAGCCCAAGTCGCGGAACCATTTAATCGGTTCTGTCACTGACGAATCAATCTTCTGTTCACTCAGCGAGGGAACTATCCAGCCCGATAAACGCTCTCACTTCGTTAGGATATTGGTTCACATAATCCAGACTGTAGATCCCCGATCTTCCTTATTTCCTTTCCTGCTAGTTGTGTCAAACTCTTCAGCTCCTCTTGTTACCTGTACAATGTCCCTGCAATCCACCACTACAAGTCTAGCCAACCAAGATGTCCTCACAATGAATGCAATATGAACGGAGCATGAACAACGTTTTTTGGCAATCGGGACAAGAACTTGTCACGATTAAACAATAAAAACACTATATTAGTTGTCCAGAGAAAATAAAGTGCTAAACTGACGGTATTAAGGCCGATTAAAAGCAAAATAGCTCACACCTCGATAACAAGGTGAGGGCTATTAGACACTTACTAGTAAAGCAACACAACAATACTATTTGATAAGACGAGCATTTACCCAATCGGCATGGTCACTATTTATACCATCTCCACCATCTGTGACAATGAGTTTTAGCTCATTCTTTCCAGATAGATTAACGTTTACCTCTTTTGCCGCTGTATTTTTATTCATTACGCCACTAGTGAATACAACTTGATTGTCTACAACAACTTTGAACTCCACAGTACCTACAGTACCTACCTCACTATCTACTCCAACTAGCGCGGCAAAGGATGTGTACTGCCCATTCAGTTTGTAGACAATTTCACTGTTAGCATGTGTGCCCAAACCTTTTGTATAGGTCTTGTCATTTAACTTGAGTGTATTTCCATCAACACTACGATCTTTTTGGACTGTTCCCCAACCTGCTGTGGCAGAAAACCAATTAATATCGCTAAGATACGTTGTAACAGGTTGTGGTGCTTCAAAGAGTTTAATCTCACTTGCAGATGCAAAACCATTTGTGCCACCACCTTGAGGTACTTCAAGTCGAACATATTTGGCAAGAGTAGGTGTGAAAGTGGCTGTCTTTTCTGTTTTGTCCTTTGCCCAAGTGCCTATGGCAACCTCATTGAAGGATACTCCATCAAGACTAGTTAGGATTCTATATTTTGTAATAATTCCATTTTCTTCACTTTGTCGTGGTAGATAGGTTAGCTTGGTGAATGTTGTAGGATTTAAATACTTTGCTGTAATATGGTAAGGAAACTGATTTGGGTTATTCCATGCACTGTGCCAGATAGTTTTTGTATCTCCATCAAATGCATATGCTGCGGCATTACCCTGTGAAGTCTCTTCGCTATTTGCTGTTGCGGCAATGATACCCCCAATACCTTTTACCTTATCCATTCCATCAGTCGGTTTAATGATGTTATAATCTGACCCAAACCAAATTGGTGCGGTTAGAAGAGGTAAACCCAATGCATTAATCTTGTTTTTTGTGTCATTTGTTGCAGGTAAACCCCATTTATCAAAGAAAGGCGTCAAGTCATAGTGAGCTACTTTTGAAGTGTTTAGAATAAATGCCTGCTTTTTCTGATCATCTGTAGTTGGCAGATCTGCTTGCGCTAACTCACGATATAATCGATGTAACGCTGGATAGAAGTTATCCCCAAATGCAAGATTAAGCTGCCACAGCATTTCTAATTTTGAATTAGAGTCTGCAAAATTCTTGGTTGGCTGATCTACAAACGTGAAAGCAGCTAAGTACTCGCCTTGGGATCTTGCAGGCTCAGTAGGTTTAAGAGCCTTCTTAGCGGCTATAGAATATATATTTACATTCACCTCAGTCATCCCATCCCAATTCCAAGGTGCTTGTTGTCTCAGATGACCTGCCTCATGATACTGACCCCACCCCGTTCTTGTAAGGTCTAAAGCATCGGCACTTGCTCCAGTATCTTTAGGCATAATTGCCCCATCCCAATTTGCATATGCATACGCTCCTGGTATGGTATTTTCTGATTCAATAAAGCCAATCAAATGTCTATCTAACCGATGCCTAGGATCAGAATCAGAACTAGATAGTCCAGATATTTGATCCTGTGCTGTAATAAACGTATCATAAGTCTGTAAAAGAGTAGTTGGGTCTTGATTCAAGATATGATCTCTAGCAGTAGCATAATAGAAGACAAAGAGAGCTCTTTCTGATTGAAGAACAACAGAAGGTGCATTAGGATATGCATTCATCATTGCCTGCCAATCCGCATTTGTATTCTTGCCTAATACAAAGAATGGAACAGGACTCCCCCCGCTCACTACATTTACATTAATACTACCTTCATTGTTGCTGTTATCAAATGATAACAAACCGCCATTTGGTGAGGAAATTGTGTTTATGCCTGGTTGTAATGGATAAAAAAGCGCCCATTCTTTATCATGACGATGGATCCCAATAACCGCTGTAATTGGTTTGTCACCTGAAACTTCAATCTTAATTTGTTCATTGGGTTTTGCATATAAACCTGTTGGCTGATATATTTTTCGAGCATTTATGAATCTACGTTCTCGGTCGCCTTCCGCCCATATATCTCCAAGCGCTTTTACTTCAAAATTTCGCTGAACAACAAGATTATTTAGCTCTGTAATGGCTTCCTCTGATGGTTTGATGGCTGGCTCCGTTGGCATGATGACTGGCTCCGTTGGCGTGATGACTGGCTCTGATGGTGGGATGACTGGCTCCGTTGGTGGGATGACTGGCTCCGTTGGTGTAATGACTGGCTCTGATGGTGTGGTGACTGGCTCTGAAGTTTGGGCTAGTGCCCAAGATGGCGAGCCAGCTACTACAACCGCTGTTACCACCATCAGAGATACAACCTGTAGTGACTTCTTAAGGTTTCTCAATCAAATCCTCCTAAAAAATAAATTTATGCATAGCTAGCATTTACATGCTGGCGTATCCATTTTGGTAAATAATAAATGGATTTCAGACTATAATGATACTATTACATTCCATTTTTTAACATTTGTTAAATAACACCGTTTATCTCTATTGCTTCAATCCCATCTTTATTCTGCTTTTAATAAAAAGGCTATGTTAAACTTTGTTGTTGATATTTGATAATTACGAACAAGTGTTCTATAATAAGGGCAATATAACTGTTCGGAGATGATTTGCCCATGGATTTAAAGGAACTGAAAAAGCTTGCTGATACGTTGGACGATAATGGAAAGCGAGAACTTATCTACTTTTTGCAGTCCCGAACCAAGGGAGTGGCACTTCCAGTTCGAGCGATTGATGAAATTCAAGAGCAGAAGCATAAAGATGGACTTGTTTGCCCGCATTGCAAAAACCATTCTGTTGTTCGATTTGGAAAGTACGCTGTAAGAACACGCACTGGAGAGGTTAAACGTCAACGTTACCGTTGTAAGTCCTGTCGCCAAACATTCAATGACCTTACGAACACCCCTCTGCAACGAACGAGGCGACCTCATATGTGGGTTCGTTTTATCGAATGCATGATTGAGGGCTTTTCTCTGAGAAAATGTGCAGAGCAGTTAAACGATGAAGTCACGCATGTCACCTTGTTTTACTGGCGGCATAAGATTCTTTCCGCTCTGAAGCAGATTCCAACCGAAGCATTTCAAGATATTGTTGAAATGGACGAGACCTACTTTCTTTATTCGGAAAAGGGCAAGCGGAATATTGCCGAACGCAAGCCACGTAAACGTGGTGGCAAAGCGAAATATCGTGGTATAAGCCACGATCAAGTGTGCGTGCTGGTTGCCCGTGACCGTCAGAAAATGACTTACTCTGGCGTACTTGGGCGTGGACGTATTCGGACTACAAAATTAGATGAAGCGATTGGTGGTCATCTATCTGACTCAAACGTGTTATGCACTGATTCATGGAGGGCATTTAGCTCCTATGCGAATTCAAAAGGCATGATTCATTACCGATTCAAGTCCGACGGAAAACAACGTGTGAAAGGCGTGTACCATATCCAAAACGTAAACAGCTACCACAGCCGCTTGAAGAAATGGATGGATCGCTTCAATGGTGTTGCAACAAAGTATTTGCAGAATTACTTGGCGTGGTTTCGTTACTTAGACAGCAAGGAATATGAGAATACCGCATCGAATAAGAAAAATATGTTGGTCAAATCGTGCCTGTTTACTGTGACCGACACGAACACCAAACTTCGGCTTTCTGCTTATTCTTGTTAAGCTAACGAGCAGTTATGCGTAACTACCAGGGAATGTAAATATCTAAATAACGTAAGGAACGAGGAGGCAGACAATTCATGGGAGGAACGAATGTATGGGATGCGGAGTGGGAGGTTAACGAAGAGCAGGCGCGGACGCTGATCGACAGACAATTCCCTCAGCTGTCATCGAAGCAAGTGAAGCGATTGGGCTGGGGCTGGGACAATACGGTTTTTCTCATCGGTGACGAGTACGTGTTCCGGTTTCCAAGAAGAACGATTGCAGTTGGCTCGATTCGTATGGAAGGGAAGCTGCTGCCGAAGCTGGAGGCATATATGACCATCCCCTATCCGAAACCGTTGTTTTATGGCGAAGCAAGTGACGAATACCCGGCACCATTTCTTGGCTATGCCTACGTGCCAGGAGATTTCCCAATCGGTTTGACGGAAGAACGCCGGGCTTTATCGGCAGAGACGCTGGCGAAATTTTTGCGGAGATTGCATGAGTTTCCGGTGCAGGCGGCGCTGAAGTGCGGAGTTCAGCAAGATCATCGAAACTTGACGGACATAGCATCGCGCAAAGTGAAATTGGAGGGCTTTCTATCGAAGGTGGTTGAACACTTGTCGCCGGAGGAGTCCGGTGTGATCGAAGCGTATATTAGCAGGCTGCAAAAGGACCGTGTCGAGGCGGTGAATGCACTGCTACATGGCGATCTTCATTTCAAAAATATGCTTGTGAATGAGAATGGGATCGTTTCCGGCATCATTGATTGGGGCGATCTGAGCGTAGGCCATCCGGCTTGCGATTTGAGCGTTGCTTATAGCTTTCTACCACCTTATGCTCGCGGCGTGTTTTTCGAAACGTACGGAGGAGCGGACGAGGAAACAAAGCTGCTGGCGCGGCTGATCGCGGTATACATCCCCATACTGATCTTAATGCAAGCGATCGATGACAGGAATGAAGCGATTGCGGCTGAGGCGAAATCCAACATCATGCGGGCACTGTCGGATTAGGCTCATTATTTCGTTGCGGCTATGGGGCTATGGCTATCGGCACCATTTTGTCGTTTAAAGGCAGCGATAAGGTACGATCCGCCTTCTCTGATGCCGCTTTATGTTGAGGAACACGAAATTCAACAGAGTAAGTCGTTGCGCTAACGGGACATGATAGCAATAAACCGCCTTTTCAACGAAGGCGGTTTTCTTATGGTCAAATATCAACATTAGAATTTAACATAGCCAATAAAAAAAACAAACTCACAATATAAGCTGTAAGTTTCTATTGACAATCCGATTGATTCATATCATCATAAATGTCGGCAATGTTCTTGCCTGAACAAAAAAAATCCTAATGCTACGAAGCAGGCGTATGCCATTTCCATAGCAGAAGGATTCATTAGACAGGATCTACAGATTTCTCATCTCATAGATTTTTTGCAACGTATTAAGGTGCATTGATTTATCTTCGGGCGACTCAGCGAATTTATACCACTCCACAAGCCTGTATCCGAACATAACAAGGATTAGTTCATAAACACAATGATCGGAATTGTGGGACACATCCGCATATTCCGAAACCCCCCTGTAATACGCCGGAACGCATTTTTGGTAGTATTCAACCATATGACAGACATCCGCTTCGTCCGCTATTAAACTCGCGATATCCTCACCCATGTACCCCCAACCGGCGGTATCCCAATCAATAAGTACGATTTTATTGTCCGAATCGAATATGTTCGCCACCCAAAAATCTCTGTGGCAAAGTACTACTGGCAGCTTTTCAATGCGACTGAATATTTCGTCCGCATTGTTATCTAAGTCTATAAGCATTTTACATAGGTGCTTCGGAATTTCGCAGTCTTCGGAGCGTATGTAATCATACAAAACATTCCATGACCGATACCGCAGATAGTAGTTTTTTGTAAACTCAACCTTGCTTAAATTGGTCAAATTCTGCAATACGTTTGGTCGTTCAGCGTACAGCTTGCCTTGAAATCGCCCCAATTCCTCGGCTGCACGTTCATACATTTCTGAGGTTAGATTTAAGCCTGACACACCATCAATATATTCCATCCACAATTGAATCTCATCGCCATTTATTTCGGCGTGATAACACTCCGGCCACCGGAGCGAGTCGAAGAAAACCTGTTTGAAATCCGATGCATAGAGGTCGTATTCCCTACGCCATGAGTCCGGATCACCATAACGCTCAAATTTTTTCTGTGTTTTCCAAACCATCTTATACGGCAGATTTTCACCATCAGAAGTTTCAGCCATGCCTGTTACAAGCCGAACAATTCCTATTGTCCCGCCTTGCAATTCTTTGAGTTGATAATCTGCTCGAATTATCGTCTTGTCGAGCATTTTACTCAAAACAAGCGCTAGTGTTTCGGGCTTTACAAACCTTTCATCATGGCTATTCATTTCTTGTTTCCTCCCTTTTTCCCCTTATGTTGCATGGCAATCGACTTTTGCCGTGCCCGTTTATTCATGAGATACCCCGATTTATCATTCACAAACTTGTTTTCTCGCTTCTGTACAAGGTAACGTTCCCAATGTTCCGGCGCCAATGATTCATCGGCAAGAGCGGCAAGAACTGCGCAGCCGGGCTCCGTCTGATGAAGGCAGTCATTGAAGCGACACTGTGTGAATAATTCCTCCACATCGTGAAATCCCGCGCTGATTCCGTCGTCTGCACCGAACAGCCCAAGTTCACGCATACCCGGCGTATCAATAACCATCGCGCCGGAAGGGAGCATGAAGAGCTGGCGATGCGTTGTTGTGTGCCGACCCCGGCTGTCGACCTCGCGGATAGCATTGACAGTCATTACTTCCTGATTCATCAAGGCGTTTACCAGCGAGGATTTCCCCACGCCGGACATGCCGAGGAATACCACGGTTTTCCCAGGTTGCAGATATTCACTCAACCCGTCTAAGCCACTCCCGGTATGACTGGAAACTGCGTGTACCGGCACACCAGGGGCGGTTTTCTGAACCTCAGCTAACGATGCACTGAAATCCGGAGCCAAGTCAGCTTTTGTTAAGATTACGACAGGCTGGCCGCCACTCTGCCGTGTCTGTGTCAGGTAACGCATGATGCGGCTGACCTTGAAATCCCAGTTTAGGGACGACACGATAAATACGTAATCAAAATTCGTTGCTACGACTTGCTCAAGTATGGTTTTGACATACTCTGCTGCATGCCCCGAATAGTCCGCGCGGGAAAATTTAGAGCGGCGAGGGAGCAATTTGGCAATGCGCGAAGCGCCGTTTTCGTTGTATTGCAGAAATACAAAATCGCCAACGCACGGAAAATCCTCCCGACTCCCCGCAGTGTGGTAGAACGCACCCTTCAATACAGCCGTCACTTCCCCTTGTTCGGTGATGACGGTATATTGGTCTCGCTGAAGCTCCGTAACCCTTCCGGGTATTAAACCTATCGGCGGCATTTCGACTTCGATATAGCCGTATTGTTTCAAATCAATCATTGAACCGATCCACTCCTAAAAAATTCAAGTTGTTTTTAGGCATAAAAATACCGCGAACAAGCAGCCTCCTAAGAAGCTGCTGTTTCGCGGCGACAAGCCAAAAGTCGGCTTATAATCAAAAAGGGATACGACCTACATCGTATCCCGCTAACAGCAGTATTCACGAAAGGTTACTGTTTACGGCATAGCAAAAAAACACGGGTAATATTCCCGATTGCTCTCATTCCAAGCTATAATTAAAGATTGGAATTTACTATGCCCGATATTCGGCTAAGTTAAAATCACCAATACCATATAAGCAGTCATTCAAAACATCTCCTTTCGTAGGGAAAAGATGGAATATACTTTCACCTCTATAGTGAAACATAACCTTTGTGAGAAATCAATAGGAAATTAGTTTTTGATCTTTCGTACATACTGATCCTCACCCTGATTTTTCACAACGATTCCTAGTTCACGTAAGTCCATTTTTAAATTTGTGGCCTTTTTCTTATCCCCTTCCCTAATTGCATTTCGACGTTCATATAAGATAGCATTCGCATTCTCTCCACATGCATGATCATCCAGGGTCCAAAGATTGAATTCATCTTTATACGGATCCTGTTCACTCCATGGGTAATGATGATACAGGAAGATTTCTCGTATTTTTTCCTTCTTGATGTCTGTCTTTTCGCTCAAAAGCTCTTGTCCCTTTATTCCCGTAATAACGACAATATTATCTTCCATAAAGATTTCCTTTATCTCAGATTTACTAATTCTCTTTTCTATATTATCTTTATTGATCCATATTTCTTGATCTCTTACGTTCATTTTCAATGCTTCACTATAGACTGTTAGTGATAAAAGAACGCCTATGACTCCTCCTGCGATCATCAAGATCATAGACGCCCAAAACGGGCTGAATGAAAGTAAAAGTTTAATGACTTTTGAATCGGAAAAGAAAGGTATCCTTTTTGCGGATTCCAACAACTTTGGAAGATACCAGCCTATCGTTCCGAACACAAAAGGAAATAATGCTGCAATCCATTTTTCCAAGAAGCCCATACCAATTGTGGATGTATTGTTCATTATGATTGTTACCTCCAACCTTAATGGATGTTACAAAACGACTTTTAAGGATAATTTAGTTAACTCATCCGCGTACTTCTCAAAACTAAAGGAATTTTTGTGCTTAAGCATACTTTCTTCAATCGCACCTTGAATCACAACGCAGATCATTTCAACATCAAACTCTTTAGAAAACTCTTGTTTTTGTTGTCCCTCGATTAGAATCTCTTTGAGCAATGTATGTAATGGATCCTCTTCTTCTCCATGATCGGCCCTATAGTAAGGAATTCCTTCTTCGTTTTGAGCATTAAATACAATCTCAATTAATGCGATATTATTTTTATAGTTAGCTACTTGATAAGCCAAACTGGCTCCAATATAGGCTTTCAATTGGGAACTAGGTGTTTCTTCTTGAACCACCTTTGCACTAATGAAATCCAACTTTTTGTTAAGCAAGTACAGCAAGGTTTGGTTGATCAAATCCATTTTGTCAGAAAAATGATACGAAATTAACCCTGTACTTACTTTTGCTGTTTTAGCGATTTTGGTTAAACTGACATTGGTGTAGCCGAGTTCCTCAAGTGTGTTAATGCATGCTTGAATAATCTGTTCTCTTCGTGCTTCGGCAATAAAAGATTGTTTGTCTTCCATCAGAACCTCCACCGTCATTAAATTGGTCGTTTGTTTTTTATTTTGGTCGATCAATCAATTTTATTTTGCACATAAATCCAGGTACTGTCAATAGGCCAAGTGTCTGTGCTTCTTTTTTCACTTCGTCTGTGGTACTGATACCGTTTTCTCCACCCTGGGAAATCAGGAAGTTGATTGTTTTCTCGCCTTTTTCGAACTGTACTTCCGCCATGTTATTGCCGTGAATGACTGTGTTGACGTACTCGTAATCTGCCAGCCAAAATGGGGCTGGGAAAAGTTTAGCCCCAATGCAGCACGAGCTTCTTTCACAGTCAGATTAAGACTTACCTGCAATTGACTCTCGCGGAAAGCATCGCCTTCTGCTTGCTCAGATGCGCTATTATCTGCGGATACAATACACTCACTTCTTCATAAAACAAAGAGGATGAGCACCACGCATAAGGGAATATCCCTTTGCATAACTCATCCTTTTTTATAAACAACTTACTTTTTGTGAACATTCTTCAACGTTGAATCCTTTGCCATCATCTATTACTCCAATCGAGCAAAAGCCGTTGTTGGAATTGATAGAAATAACGATGTGTCGCGAAGGTTATCGACTATCCATTTTTTGGAACGGTTCAGAACGTCCTCAACAATCGGAGTAATTTAGCCCCCAATTATAAAGTGAATTTTCCACCATGATAACAATAGTAAGTTTCAGCTTTAAGATTTTTAACCTTTCTCAAAGACTGTTTTTTATAGTGAAACATTTCGGTATCCTGTATACTCATTATGCTATCGTGTCCCGTTTAGATTAAATACACTTGCATTATCACTAAAAGTCGTAGCTATACTCAGGACATTCGCTCGATAACTCGATCTAATTGTCTGGTCAGATAAGGCGAAACATCACCAATTCGAGCCAATACTTTTAACAAGGGAAAGGTGTCCCCGGCCCATGGGCCTTGTGGATCAAAACTTGTCTGCCGCTTTGCGGAACGAAGCGCTCTCCAGCAGTGACTCATAATTGTGAAATCCGACAAAAGAGCCGTTCCCCTGGCTATCTTGAAATGAATACAGAACCCCCATGATAAAGGGAATCAAATAAAAGATGGCAAAGCCGATCAAGCTTGGCTACAGGAAGAGCGCAGCCACGGCCATTTCATTGCGCAGCAGCTTATTCATTCAGTGACGTGGTTACCCGATTTTGAATCAGCTCGGCCACAGCTTCCGGAGTTTTCTGCCCGCTGAAATAGGCAATCGACTCTTCCTGCACAATTTTATCGATTTTGTTCGTACTTTTCTGAGGCGAAGAAGCAAGAGAAATGGTTCCGTTCACGAGCTTCTCCAAAACATGATAGTTGGCTCCGTTCACAAACTTCTCTAAATCGTCAATATCCTTTTGGATAATCTCAAATACTTGGCCTTTCATAGAGCCGACTTCTTGATCGGATTCCACCTTCCCCGTTTTCAACAGTTCCTTCGCTCTCTTCTCATAGGAAGCTTTATTTATTGAGAAACCGGTGCTTTTCGCCTGAGATAGCATTTCTTCAGATACCATAAACTTGACGAAATCCCAAGCTTCCGGTTTAACAGACGACCTGTTGTTGATGCCGATCGTCATATACGTCCTGAAAGTGGCTCCGGGTTTCCCCCCTTCTGGATTCGGACTCAAGTAAAGCTTCGACTTCTAAGCAAACTTCCCCCCGAACTCGCTTTGACTTAATTGGCGAATGTAATCTTCCGGTGAATTGATTTGAACCGGGTTGAATATTAGAGATTATTCAGTTGAACTAATAATATTATTCTCGTACAAGGACTTCACTTGCTTCATCATCTGAATAAAGCTGCTTGTATCAAATTTGGCTTTCCCATTGACTTGATCCACATAGGAACCGTATTGGTCATTAACAAATCTGGACAACATGTGCTCGGGCGTAATTCCTCCTAAAGCATATCGATAATATTCTTTATCCGCATTCTTGGTCAACTGTTTGGCAGTTTCGGAGAAATCGGCCCAGGTCCACTTCGTATCATCGAATGTCACTCCGCTCTTCTCGATGAAAGTCTGGTTTCCCATTAAACCATAAACGAAAAAATAGAGCGGCATCCCATAAATTCCACCGTTGGCCTTAATACCATCCAGCACGTTATTGAAATAGTCCTCTTTTATAAATCCGGGATCCTTATCGATAATTTTGGACATATCGGTTAATAAACCTTTGTTGATGTAATCGGCTGAAGGCAATTGATCCAAATTGATAAGATCGGGACCTTTACCCGATAGCAAGGCTGTATTCCTCGTCTTGACGAATTTCTCCATATCATGTTCTATTCGGGAATCATCACTTTCGACGGATTGCAGCTCAATCGTGATGTTAGGATGCTTGGCTTCATATTGCTGCTTCGCCAGCTTATAATAATCGTTTGGAAAGCCGGTAGAGAACACCACCGTTTTTTTCTCCGTATCGGACGGGGGGCGGCATCGCTCCTCCCGGCGGTTCGGCAGCATGACCTTTCTGCGCCGTTTGGGTTGTATGATCACTGACGCTTCCGCTGCCGTTTCCGGCACTGCTGCAGGCCGAAACGGCGACCATAGAGAAAACGGCTGTCAGGATGATCAAAAACTTCTTCATTGGGCACTTCCTCTCAATTACAGTATGGTATTCACCACGCTCGCGGTTCTCCATCAATATAATGAGTCGATATATGAGAAGTTAGATGGACTTGTATAGAAGTTGTAAAATTTGCACCCACCCTGAAATGCAACCAAAAAAGCCGATCGCAATATGCAATCGGCATAGAAACCACGGGTTCGTTTTTTACGCTCGGATATAGCTCAGCAGCGCCATAATATCTTTACTGAAACCGCTGACTGCGTTCATATGAAGGCTTACCGTAACACTGTATGCTAGCGTTCGTTTATCTTTGCTCGTATAGAATACCTCCGCTTCACCATCCATACCCCACCGCGTCATGTCTTGATTCAGCGTCAAACTCAGACAGTGGATAGCTTCCTTCTTTTTGAATGAACCGATTCGCAATATCAAAGACCTTATCTCTCGCAGTCTCCTGCACGCGACTTTGCTTGCCGCCTGATCTCGAAATTTTGACAATATCGCCGTCTTTTGCATTAGCACCACACCATATACCTCATTGGGCTTCACAGATTGGGTTAGGGTTACATAATACAGTCCTCATAAAATTGGCATAGCCGATAATGGAAGTTAAAGGCGTTTTTAACTTATGAGTAAAATTATCGATAAACCGTTGCTTTTGTTCATTGAGCCGTTCAAGATCCGAAATTTTATCCTCTACGACTGCCGCCATTTCATTAAAGTTGTTGGCGAGCACTTCGATTTCGTCCTTGGACTTCAATCGAACCCTTTCCGAAAAGCCACCTTGAGCGATAACCTTCGCCGTCTTGTTTAGCCGGTCTATGGATCGTGTCATAGTAGCGGTCGAACTGATCGCTACTATGACACGATCCCTTCAAATCAACGCCAAATAGTTGCTTTACCCTCGGCGCGGCCTTGGCTATCGCCTATTCGGATGTGAGTATCGGCTGGGCGAACGTTTGCTTATATTCATCGTCGAATTTGAAGGATTCTGTTTCGCGAAGCAATACGGCCTCCCATACCTTCCCGGTATCCGCTCCGATGTGGAGAATACATATCTTCAATCCTGCATCTATAAACTCTAGCACCCTGCCCACCGTTTAAGAGTTTCATCGTTTTGCGTGCAATATCAACCTTGGATTTGTCTGGCGCCTTCGCATAGCTAACTGTTGTCGCTATTACTTTGCCGCTTTTGCCATCAATAACGACACGCTACTATTGCTACACGATCAATTGCCTGAAATTTGGCTTATAAAGCCCTCACTTTTCAGGGAGAGGTCTGCTCTTTTTTCTCCCTCTCCTCTGCATGCGCATTGTTCAGCATTTGCTGCCCCTTCGCTTCCAGCTCATTGACCGCCTCATCCGGCGTCATCTCGCGCTGCATGACCGCTTGCAAAGTTCTGTCCAACAATTCACTGAACGGTGAGTAGAAGTCTTCCGGCACATGTTTGTTGCCGTACCCTACCCAGAATCCCAAGCTCCCTTCAGCAGGCGAAGATTCCGTAGATGACTTGGGCTTCAACATATAGAACGGTTCTGTGCTCCTGCCCTCCAATTCCTTGAAAAATTGGTTTCTCGTCGGCAAAGTAGATATCGGATTGCGGGAAGCAACCTTCTCCATGCTCGATCCATTGACGAATTGGACGAACTCCCAGGCAGCTCGCTTGTTCGCGGAGTCCGCCATTACCGCAAAAATTTCTGACAAGCGCATCTTAGAGGACTCGTCAGGTCTTGCTAGGTCGATCGGTACCGTAACGATATCCCAATTGATAGAGCTCAATTTTTTATCGCGCAGAGGGGCACGCCGCAGCTCTTTGGCGAACCAAGGGCCTTCCATGACCATGGCCGCCTTCCCCTGAAGGAACAGATTGTTCATTCCTTCTACTTGTACGGGCGGATAATTCCGCACCGCATCCGTTGCCATCCGAATGGCTTGCTTCCACCCGTCGGATCGGATGCGCATCTTCTCTCCCTTCGCGTCAACGACTTGAAGGGAAGAAGTCGATGCGATATTTATTAATAATTCGGAAGGCCTTTGATACAAACCGTAAATTTCGTTATTGCCTGTTCTCATATCGTCAAAGCGCTTGGATAAAGACAGCACTTCCTGCCAGCTCATCTTGTTGTGCGGTAGTTCGATGTTGTACGCTTGGAACAAGTCGCGATTGTAATAAATCACTTGATTATAAAAATAAGGGGTCAGCCCGTACAGCTTCCCTCTTCCTTTCGTACGAATCATATCGATCACGCCCGGCATGTAGCCTTCCAGGTCGAAATTTTCTTGTGCAATAATGTCATCCAACGCATAGAGCTTTCCTTGCTGCGCATACGATTCGAACATATGCTCACTCAGCAGCACGATGTCCGGCTTGTGCTTGTCCAACAGTTTTTCCATATCTGCTGCCGTATCCGCCTCAGCAGTGCTAATGACTTCAACCTCAACATTCGGGAATTTGACATTGAAATAGCTTCCGTAATCGCGATTGAACGATTCCTCACCGTAATAAGTCACTTTTATTTTCCCTTTGTCCTCATCCAACGGATCCAATACCGGCTTTTCCAAAAAACATCCCGTTAATACAGACAACATGCTCAGCAGCAATATGCCCAACCTCCATCTTTTACTCAAGCCTTTCTCTCCTCCTTGTATCTGAATAGCCTCTCGGCATTCGCCGAGGCAGCTTAATTTTATATGTACCGACTGCGATGTTTTCTGTTCTTTTTCGGCTCCATTATGCCATGCTCTCATTTGCTGCATATGCGAAGGAAATTACCGGACGGTCACTGGGTATATTACATGCTCCCTCTACGGCTCTGTTTAAACAGCTTGATCGTGTTGAGCGGCATTTCCGTCATTTCCGTAATTTCTTCTATCGTATATCCTTCTGCATACTTCAGTTGAATAAGCAATCGCGGCATTGGCGACTGTTGTTTCATAAAGGTTCATCGAGTAAATAGCTATTCGCAATTCGGTACGATTCGTCTTGAATTTGTTGTATTACAAACGCGAAGCTGTTCTTATCGCCCCGCTGCGCACGGTCAATCATCATCTTCTGAACCATAGCCCTTTTATTAAGTTAATATCACGCTAATGAGGGTAACTGACACAGGATCTGCCTGGCGGTAGTTTACTACCATTCCAGCAGATCCTTTGTTCTGTTTACAACTTATTGTGATTTTCCTACAATTTCATCGCTTTTAGCGAGTTAATTTTTGAGGCCCTTCATCGGCTGTTGCTCGAATGTATGGAATGTCCCTTTTGGATTGACAAGCGCGATAACGGTCGGCTGTCCTTGCTTTGTGAACGTATAGCGGTCGAACTGTATGGATACCTTCGATCCCTTCAAATCAACGCCAAATAGCTGCTTTACCGTCGGCGCGGCCTTGGCTATCGCCTGTTCGGACGTGAGTATCGGCTGGGCAAACGCTTGCTTATATTCATCGTCGGATTTATAGGATTCTTCTTCTCGAAGCAATACGGCCTCCCATATCTTCCCGGTATCGGCTCCGATGTGCAGAATACATATCTTCAATCCTGCATCAATGAACTCTAGCACCTTGCCCTCCTTGTTCTGAGGATAGTAATTCAAGTTCACCCCATTAAGAACCTTTACGTCCTGCCCACCGTTTAATAGTTTCATCGTTTTGCGCGCAATATCAAGCTTGGATTTTTCTGGCGCCTTCGCATAGCTAACTGTTGCCTTTGTTACTTTTCCGCTTTTGCCATCAATAGTGACAGAAGCGAAATTCTGACCTTGCAGGGTCCATGTATCCGTGCCTCTATATGCGCCTTTCACCTGCGCCATCTTCGGATCCAATTCTTTCAGTTTATTTTTGCCTGCAGTTAGAATGGACAAAGGTACATCCTTTAGATCTGCAACTAAGCTGAAAAGTACGATTTCTCCGGATTGCGCATTGACGACAATATTTCCGCGTTTATCTTGTAGCTCGAAATCGATGTACTCACCTTCCGGTAAATTCGGCATTCCTACCCGCGAATAATCGGCAATTTCATATACCGAATTTGGTATTGCGTCCTTTATTGCCTTTTTCACCTTTGCAATTATGTTTTCGCTAACTTCGATTTTGGTCTTCGCTTGCTGGGCAAAAGCCCTTGGCAAATAAGCCGCTTCGGATAAAACTCCTGTAGAGAGTGCACTTACAAGCATTACAGCGACAACTGTTTTCTTCATATTCATTTCGATTCCCTCCTAAAATGCGCCAAACCTATAGTGTCTTATTTGTCTTCTTTTGGCATTGGCAATGGTACTTTCCAATCCAGCTCATAGCTCTTTTCTGCCAATTCAGAAGTAAGACTGAGCTTTTGAGGGAGTTCTTTCATGTCAGAACTTTGCAATTTCATTCGGATATGGTTTCTGCCTTGCTCATCCTTCCCTATCATTTTAAAGTCTCCACCTGTTACATCGTATACTTTGCCCGCTTCATCCTTTATCGTCCAACCAAAACGATTCGTAATTTTATGTGCGTCATCAATTAATATCGTATCGCCTATATTAATATAGGATATATCCTTTACATAAGCCTCTAGTAAAATCGTAACGTGCTTCTCAGTCTTTGGAGATGCTTCATTTAATGGTTCGTCTAAGGTTACTGACTTGATCTCAATTGTTTTGCCATCCTTATCTACTCGTACAGGTTTGTCGGCAAGCTGTTTCGGCTCGAATGATACGCCTAGCTCATACGGTTCTGTTTTTACTAAAGAATCCAATACTAGCGTATATTGGTGATCAGGAGACAATGGAGCAAATCCATACTGCCGATTCGAATGACCGTATTCTCCCAAGGCCTTGCGTGGCGTATCAAGCGCCCTAGTTAAATCATTTACTTCTTCTCCATTTTCATTCTCAACATGGAAATTCAGTTTAAAATCATCATAGCGAACATAAGGATCAGCAGAATCTACTTTTCCTTTCATTTGTTTGCTTTCCTCTACTAATCTTTTCTTTGCCTCTTCCGTCCATTTCGTTTCATAATCCACAAGAGCAGCAGTTGGTGAATGCATAATGCTGTTAAGTTTGATTTGCAGTCCCTGTGGTGTGGTGTACGTCTTATCGATTGGCAGCACCTGAGAAGCCTTCGTTGTTTTTTCTAAATCAAAAGGAACCTTTAAGGCCCAATTTCCCTTAACCGAGTCGATCTGATTTCCCTCGAACTGTAATACAAGCTGCTGTTCTTCTGTTTCCCCGGGTTTTTTTAGCGTGAGGTATCCGTAATTTTCGCGGTTTTGTAGCCCATATATTCTAGTTTCTTTAATTATATTCCCTTTCGAATCTATTACCTCTACGTTACTTATTTGAAGCTTATCCGGATGAATAAAGTTCTTTTGCTGATCCTTGATCGAATAAACGGCCACAATTCTCATTGGATCGGCCAATATCTCCTCTATTTCAAGTGTATAGCCCTGATCAGTCACAGAGGCATTTACCTTTTGTGAAAAACCCTCCTGTACTGCATATTGCAGTTCTTTATCAGAACCATTAAATAAGGATTTAACATAGGCTGCAAAGGTAGGACTCACCGAAATCGTTAAAAGCAAAGCGCAGCTAATAGAGACTGGGAGTACCACGGCACCTACGCCTAGTAAACGTGACCTTTTTCTTTTATAGGCTACCACTTGGTAAGGCATCACAAAGTTAGGCTGCTCCAATTCTCCAGCTACCTTTTTTAAAGTTTGTGTAATCTGTTTGTCAAGATTAGTCATGCATGATCACTCCCATCTCGGTAATTACCTGTTTTTCTTGCTTAATTTGCATGTTTTCAGCAATTAACTTTCTGGCCTTATGCAGCCTTGATTTTACCGTTCCCTCAAACACACCAAGGATTTTTGCTATTTCAGCTACACTAAACTCTTCATAATAGTAAAGAATAACTGCAGAACGATGCTTCGGCGTCATCAACTGAATCGCTTGCCAAATTTGTTGCTCTTTCTCCCTTTGCAGAATACTCTCCAATGGGTTTTGTCCAGGGTCAATAGAGTCCATATATTCTTCTGTATTTTTCTTTCTACGCACTACATTAAGTGCACGATGTGTCACAATTTTCATAAACCAAGCTCGAAACGATGTCCCTTTTCGTTCATCATATCGATATAGGGATTGATACGCTTCCCATAGAGCTTCTTGAACGGCATCCTGAGCGAGATGGTAATCATGGACGATCAAATAAGCGACTCGAAATGCACTAGTTAAGTGAGGTTGAACAAGTGTTTCAAAATCGACTGAACCTCCCTCCTTCGGTATTGGAAAATGATGATTTTGTTTCACTTAGAATACCTCCTCGTTTTTCCCCTTCACTTCTTATTCACCAGACCTCGCATTTTGGTTCATTAAAAGAGAAAAAAATTTTCCCCACTTGGGTGAACTGGTTGATGATCAAATTGTCAGAGCTTTTTTACATCTGTGATTCATCCCTGGAAATACAAAAAAAAGAGCCGCAACCGCGACTCAAACAAGTCAACTGAAAAACTGCCGTCAAATATGGTTCCATATACGTAAATCAACCGGTTCGAGGATACACCCCTCAGGCAGAGATAGCTCGGCCGGGACATAGCCCGCGTTTCAGTGTGTATCTGTGTCTCATCCGGATTGTCCTCTGAGAAATGCAATGACCAGCCTACAACCTCATTATAATTAATATATTGATGTAAAAGTCAACTTCTCGATTACTTTGATTTATGCCATAGGCTGGACCACTGACCTTTATGCACGAATGACGCCTAATTAATGCTATCAGAGTGTCTTTCTTCAATAAACCCCGTATGAACCGACACGAGCTGAATATAGTACGAATACCGCT